>Ga0310811_10009738_pt1 | contig 12419 bp, 8 predicted proteins | sample YCmetagenome_FD_207642 | JGI IMG/M metagenome (GOLD analysis project Ga0310811, IMG submission 207642) | Soil microbial communities from experimental microcosm in Duke University, North Carolina, United States - YC | ecosystem: Engineered > Artificial ecosystem > Soil microcosm > Unclassified ... | reverse complement strand
GGGCGACCGCCCCCACCCGGCCGGGAGTGAGGGTGACGCCGAGGGCGCCGGCCAGGACGTCCTCGGTCTCGTGGGCCTCGTCGACCACCACCACGTCGACCTCGGGCAGCACGAACCCGCCCGATGCTACGTGGGCGCCGAGCAGGTGGAGGTTGACGACGACCACGTCGGCCTTGCGGGCCCGCTCGTAGGCGGCCTCGGCGAAGCACGAGTCCCCACTCGGGCACGCGTTGGCGCCCGGGCACTCGTCCGAGCCCACGCTGACCGAGGACCACGTTTGCGGGCGGGGCTCGAAGTCGAGCTCGGCCCGGTCGCCGGTCGGCGTCTCCCGCGACCACGCCAGCAGCTTGGTGACTTCGTCGCCGATCCCCCGGGCATCGGATCCGGGCAGCGTCGGGGCGTCGGCCAGACGGGCGGCCTCCACCGCGGCCTGGCGGCACAGGTAGTTGCTGCGCCCCTTGAGCACGGCCCACGTCAGATCGGTCTCCACCTGGGCGACGGTCGGCAGGTCCTTGCCGGCCAGCTGGTCCTGAAGGGCCTTGGTGGCGGTGGCCACGACCATCCGCGCCCCCTCGGCCTGCAGGTGGGGGACGGCCCCGCACAGGTAGGCCAGGCTCTTGCCCACGCCCGTGCCGGCGCGCACGACCAGGGGACGGCCGCCGGCCAGGGCGGCGGCCACGGCCCGGGCCATCTCGACCTGCTGGGGCCGCGCCTCCCGCCCGGGGAGGCTGGCCGTCACCCGGGCCAGCAGGTGCTCGGCGGCGTCGGCAGCCTCGCTGGTGGACCGGCCCATGAGCCAAGCCTCGCAGCCCCCCGACCGTTTGGCCGCAGTTACCCGCCAATTGGCGGGTAACTGCGGCCAGAACGGTTACTTCAGGGCCAGCTCGTCCCCGGCGACGTCGACGTGGACGGTGTCGCCCTCGGTGTAGCGGCCTTCCAGGAGGGCGAGGGCCAGCGGGTCGGCGATGCGGCGCTGGATGACCCGCTTGAGGGGCCGGGCGCCGTAGACGGGGTCGTAGCCGGCGTGGGCCAGCCAGGCCGCGGCCTCCTCGCTGACCTCCAGCCCGAGCCGGCGGGCGGCCAGGCGCCCGGCCAGGTGGCGGAGCTGGATGTGGACGATGCGCTCGATGTCGGCCTCGGTGAGGGACCGGAAGCGCACGATCTCGTCGATCCGGTTCAGGAACTCGGGCCGGAAGAAGTCGGCCGGGTCGCCTGGGAGGTTCGACGTCATGATCAGCACCACGTTGGTGAAGTCCACGGTGCGGCCCTGGCCGTCGGTGAGGCGGCCGTCGTCGAGCAGCTGGAGCAGGACGTTGAAGACCTCGGGGTGGGCCTTCTCGATCTCGTCGAGGAGCACGACGGCGTAGGGGCGACGGCGCACGGCCTCGGTGAGCTGGCCGCCCTCGTCGTAGCCGACGTAGCCGGGAGGGGCACCGATCAGGCGGGAGACGGTGTGCTTCTCTTGGTACTCGCTCATGTCGATGCGGATCATCGCCCGCTCGTCGTCGAACAGGAAGTCGGCGACGGACCGGGCCAGCTCGGTCTTGCCCACGCCGGTCGGGCCCAGGAACAGGAACGAGCCGATGGGCCGGTTCGGGTCGGACAGGCCGGACCGCGAGCGGCGGATGGCGTTGGCGACCGCGGAAACGGCCTCGTCCTGGCCGATCACCCGCTCGTGGAGCACTTCCTCCATGCGGACGAGCTTGGCCACCTCGCCCTCCATCAGCTTGGAGACGGGAATGCCGGTCCAGCGGCTGACCACCTCGGCCACGTCCTCGGCGTCGACCTCCTCCTTGAGCATGCGCCGGTCGGCCTGCAGCGCGGCCAGCTGGGCCGACGCCGACTCCAGCTCGGCCTCCAGCTCGGGGATGCGGCCATAGCGCAGCCGGGCCGCGGCCTCCAGGTCGACCTCGCGCTCGACCTGCTCGCGCACCGTCTCCAGCTCCTCCTTGCGCTGGCGGATCCGGGCGATGGCCTCCCGCTCGAGGTTCCAGTGGGCCTTCATGCCGTCGGACTGCTCGCGCAGGTCGGCCAGCTCGGCGTCGATGGCGTCCAGGCGCTCCCGGCTCGACGGGTCGGTCTCCTGGGCCAGGGCGACGCGCTCGATCTCCAGCTGGCGCATGCGCCGCTCGACCACGTCGATCTCCGTCGGCATGGAGTCGATCTCGATGCGCAGGCGGGAGGCGGCCTCGTCGATCAGGTCGATGGCCTTGTCGGGCAGGAAGCGGCCGGTGATGTAGCGATCGGACAGCACGCCAGCGGCGACCAGGGCGGCGTCCTGGATGCGGACACCGTGGTGGACCTCGTAGCGCTCCTTGAGGCCGCGCAGGATGGCGATGGTGGCCTCGACCGACGGCTCGCCGACCATCACGGGGGCGAACCGGCGCTCCAGGGCGGCGTCCTTCTCGATGTGCTTGCGGTACTCGTCGAGGGTGGTGGCGCCGATCATGCGCAGCTCGCCCCGGGCCAGCATGGGCTTGAGCATGTTGGAGGCGTCCATGGCCCCCTCGGCCGCGCCGGCACCGACGACCGTGTGCAGCTCGTCGATGAAGGTGATGACCTGGCCCTCGGCGTCGGCGATCTCCTTGAGGACGGCCTTCAGGCGCTCCTCGAACTCGCCGCGGTACTTGGCCCCGGCCACCATGGAGCCGAGGTCCAGGGCGACGATGCGGCGGTCCTTCAGCGACTCGGGGACGTCGCCCTCGGCGACGCGCCGGGCCAGGCCCTCGACGATGGCCGTCTTGCCCACGCCCGGCTCGCCGATGAGGACGGGGTTGTTCTTGGTCCGGCGGGACAAGACCTGGATGACCCGGCGGATCTCCTCGTCCCGGCCGATGACCGGGTCGAGCTTGCCGGCCCGGGCCGCCTCGGTGAGGTCCCGGCCGTAGCGGGCCAGGGCCTGGTAGGTCTCCTCGGGGTTCTGGCTGGTGACCTTGTGGCTGCCCCGCACCTCCTGGAGGACGGCCAGCAGGTCCTCGCGGGACACCCCCACCTGCTCACGCAGGGCGAGGAGGATGTGCTCGGTCGACAGGTACTCGTCGCCGAACTGGGCCCGCTCGCCGTCGGCGGTGTCCATGACGTCCCGGGTCTCGCGCGACAGCCGGGGCTCGGTGCCCCCGTAGGCCTGGGGCAGCCGGGACAGGGCGGCCTCGGTGCGGTTGCGCAGGGTGAGAGGAGCAACGCCGGCCTTGGTCAGGGTGGGCAGGACGACGCCGTCCTCCTGGCGCAGTAGGGCGGCCAGCAGGTGTTCGGGGGTGACCTCGGGGTTGTTGCGCGTCCGGGCCAGGTCGATGGCCGCGGCCACCGCCTCCTGGGTCTTCTGGGTCCACCGGTTGGGATCGAGCGCCAATGTTCTACCTCACGAGCAGGAAACTTGATAACACTCCACTCAACCAAGGCCGCCGGCGGGACATTCCCCGGCTCAGCGTCCGGGTCGCCCGCCGCCCCCGCGCCGGGCCCGGCGGCGGCGGGCCTGGTCGGCGGCGATGCGAGCGCGTTGCTCGGCGCTGGTCGGGCCGCTGGTGCCGGCGCCGTTCGGCTCCGGCTCGGGCCCGTCGTCGTCGTCCCCGTGGGGGGGTGCCGCCGCGGCCTGGGCCTGGTCGGCCAGGAGGTCGCGGATCAGGAAGTCGTCCCGGTCGGCGGTCGGCGCCCACGGCGACTCCGCCGATGGGCGCAGGCCGCTCGGCACGGGGCCGTCGAGCAGCTCGGCGATGACGATCTCGGCCTCCGGCGGGGGCGGGGCCGAGGGGGGCGACGGTGCCGGCGGCGGGGCGACCACCTCCCTCGGGGCGTGGCGGGCGGCCACGCTGTCCGGGCCGTCGGGGAGGGCGAGGTGGTCGGCCAGCAGATCGTCGGCCGGGAAGGACGCGGGCCGGGCCGGGGGAAGGTCCTCGGGGAACAGGTCCCAGAAGGACAGCTCTTCCGCCGGTACCGGCGGGAGGGGCAGCCCGGGCCCCGGCGACGGGGCTGCCGCCGGCGCGGGCGTCTCGGCCTCGGCCCTGACGGCCGTCTCGGGCCGCGACTCCAAGACGGCATCGGCGACCTCGTCCGCTGAAGCCCGCGGGGCGGCGGTGTCTGCTGAAGCCGCCCTCGAGGCGGCGGTACCGGCGGCGTCCGGTCTCGGTGCCGGCTCCGGGCGCGGTGCGGCCGGCGGGAGGGGCGACCACAGATCCTCCTCCAGCAGCCGGGCGATGGCGGGCTCCTGCACCCGCGGCGTGGCCGGCTCCGGCTCCTGCTCCGGCTCCGGTACAGGCTCGGGCGGCGGGGTGGGGACGGCCACGGTGGCGTCGTCCGCCTCCTCGGGCTTGGCGACGCGCCCGGGCGGCGGGCCCGACTTCGGCCGGCTGGGCCCGGTCTTGGGGCCGCCGCGCGGCTTGGGGGTGCGGGTGGACTTGGTTCCCGCCGTCGCCTTCACCGGGCGGGTGGGCGGTCCCGCGTCGTCATCGAGGACACGAAGTCCGGCCCCGGCCGCGGCCGGCTTGGCCGCCGGCTTCGGTGCGGGCTGCGGATGGGGCCTCGTCCCCGGCTTGGCGGACGGGCGTCGCCGGAGGTAGATGGTCTGGGCGCCGGCCACGAGGAACAGGGCCAGCGTGAGCAGGCCGAGGGCCCGGACCCGGCCGGAGTGACCGGACGAGGCACCGGCGGCGGTGGTCGCCGTGGTTCCCGAGGGGGCGGCGGTGTCGGAGAGGGACAGGGTGGCGACGAAAGCGTCGCCGGCCGCCGGGGCCTTGGCCGAGGGCAGGGGCTTGACCTGGGGGAAGTCGGCCGAGGCGGTGAGCCCGAGGAGGTGCACGGAGCCCTGGGCGTCCACCGCCACGCTCATACCCGAGTCGCTGTCTTTGCCGCCGACATAGGTCGAGAACAGCAGGGACGAGCCCGTCGGGTTCAGCTTGGCGAGGAAGGCGTCGTCCTCGCCGTTCTTGGCCGCCTGGACCGGCTTGACGGTCGGCCAGTTGGTCGAACCGGTGGTGCCGGTGACGTAGGCGTCGCCTGCGCTGTCGATGGCCAGGCCGTTGCCGCCGTCGGCGCCACCGCCACCCAGGTACGTGGAGTACACGAGGGCGGCCCCGGCGGGGTCGACCTTGGCTACGAAGGCGTCGGCGTCGGCGTCCTTGCGGGGCTGCGCCGGGGAGACGGTGGGGAAGTTGGGCGAGGCGGTGCTCCCGGTGAGGTATGCGGCCCCCGAACCGTCGACGGCGATGGCCGTGCCCTGGTCGTAGTCGCTGCCCCCGAGGAACGTGGAGTAGACGAGCGACGACCCGTTGGCGGCGAACTTGGCCACGAAGGCGTCGGGGAAGCTGCCCGCCACCCCGCTGGCGCTGCCGCCCGACGCCGCCTGCAAGGGCCGGACGGTGGGGAACCCGGGCGAGAGCGTGTCGCCGGTCACGAACGCCTCGCCCTGGCCGTCGACCGCCACGGCCAGCCCGTGGTCGTCGTTGCCGCCGCCCAGGCGGGTGGAGTAGGCGATGGGCGCGCCCGACGCCGGGATCTTGGTGAGGAAGGCGTCCACGTCGTCGGGCCGGTAGGGGCCCGGCTGCTGGGCGTTGAGGGACGGGAAGTCGACGGAGCTGGTCGAGCCGGTCACGTAGGCGTTGCCGGCCGTGTCCACGGCCACGCCGCGGGCCCGGTCGGTCTGGGTGCCGCCGAGGAAGGTCGACCAGTCGAGGGTGGCGCCGTTGGCGGCGATGCGGGCGACGAAGGCGTCGCTGGGGCCACCGCCGTAGGCGTCCTGGGCCGCTTTGGCCTTGGGGAAGTCCGGCGACTCGGTGACGCCGGCCACGTAGACCGACCCACCGGGGCCGAGGGCGATGGAGTAGCCGGTGTCGCGGCCCCTGCCGCCGAGGTAGGTCGACCACACCACCGCGCTGCCGCCGGGGGCCAGCTTGGTGACGAAGACGTCCGTGCTGGGCCCGCTGGTGGCGGCGGACAGGGCCGGCTGGAGGGGCGAGCCGGTCGGGAAGTCCGTGGATTCGGTGGAGCCGGTGACGTAGGTGTTGCCGGCGGCGTCGATGGCCACGCCGTAGCCGGTGTCGTTCCCGCTGCCGCCCAGGGCCGTCGACGTGACCAGCGTGGGGTCGATGACCAGCGGCCGGCTGCGGTCGTAGGCGCCGACCTGGAAGCCGATCCGAGACGGGCCGAGCAGGGTGAAGGCCCCGGCCACGGTCCGGCGGGTGCCCTCGACGTCCTGGTAGACGACGGGCCGGGCCAGCCGGGCCGAGCCGGCGGCCAGGTCGACGACGAGGTCGCCGGTGGGGCCGTCGATGCGGAGCGAGTGGGCGCCTTCGACCTCCAGGGCCACTGCGGTCGGGTCGGCCCCGGGGGCGACAACGACGTCGTGCTCCAGCCGCCGGGCGTTGCCGTGCCACACCATGTCGACCCCCGGCCAGACCTGCTCGGCGGTGACGCCGCCGTACGTGGGCGCGCCCACCGTCCAGGCCGCAGCGTCGTCGCCCTCGAGGTGGTTCACGGTGCCGGGCAGCTGGTCGCGACCCGTGAGGGTGGGCGACGGGTTCACGCCGGCGCCCGCCGGCCGCAGCCGGAACGTACCGGCGGGCAGGCCGATGGTGGCGTCCGCCGCGGTCAGGCTGAGCTGGTAGCCCGGCCCGCGAGAGACGAACCCGCCGGCCTCGGGCTCGAAGGCCAACGGAAGGGAGGCGAGCACGTCGTGGGCCCGGGTGACGGGAGCCGGCGCCGGGGGGCGCCGGAGCAGGGCCGGGGCGGCGGCGAAACCGAGGGTCGCCACCACTCCGAGGAGGGCCAGCACGACGGCGGGGCGGAAGTTGCAGGGTCGGCGGAGAGCCGCCATGCCGCACAGTCGACGCATCCCTTGATCCTGTCTCATCTGGCGGCGCCGAGGGCAACAGCGCCGCTCGTTGAACCGATCAGCGGCGGGGCTTGGTGTAGGGCGCCGGGGTCTGCTTGACGGGGACGAGCTCGCGGCGGTACTGGCGGTGGGTGCGCTCGATGGCGTCGCGGGCCTCGGCCATGACGTCGGCGAGCTGGCGGCGGAGGCGGGCCACCTCGTCCTCCAGCTCCATCACCGCCTTGACCCCGGCCAGGTTCAGGCCGGCCTCGGTCAGCTCGGAGATGCGGCGGAGGCGGTCGATGTCGCGCTGGCTGTAGCGGCGGCTCCCGCCGCCGGTGCGGGCGGGGTCGAGCAGGCCGCGGCGCTCGTAGATCCGCAGCGTCTGGGGGTGGACGCCGGCCAGCTCGGCGGCCACCGAGATGACGTAGACGCCTCGCTCGCCGGGGTTCATCGAGCCCGTGCTCTTGGCAGCCATCACCTCACACTCCTAAATGCGCGCGCGGGGATGCGGTGGACGCCACCGCCAGGGCCTCGATGGCCTCCCGCTCGGCGGCGGACAGCTTGGTGGGCACGGCCACCTCGACGGTGACCACCAGGTCGCCGGCGCCCTTCTCGTCGGCCACGCCCCGGCCCTTGACCCGGAACTTGCGGCCCGACCGGGTGCCGGGCGGGACGCGCAGGACCACGCTGCCGTCGAGGGTGGGGACGGTGACCTGGGCCCCGAGGGCGGCCTCGGCGAAGGTGATGGGCACGGTCAGGGTCAGGTTCCGGCCCGAGCGGCCGAACATGCCGTGGGGGGCGACGCGCACCGTCACCCACAGGTCCCCGGCGGGGGCGCCGCCGCGGCCGGGCCCGCCCCGGCCCTTGACCCGGATGCGCTGGCCGTCGTCCACGCCCGCGGGGATGCGGACCTTCACCTGGCGGGGCCGGACCTCGGAGCCGCTGCCGCCGCAGGTCGGGCACGGCGTCTCGACGACCATGCCCCGGCCCCCGCACTGCGGGCAGGCCCGGCTGAACGAGAACAGGCCCTGGTTGTCCGAGACCACGCCGCGACCGCCGCAGCGGGAGCACACGATGGGCGTGGTGCCGGGGGCGGCACCGCTGCCGTGGCAGGTGCTGCAGGTGGCCTCGCTGGTGACGTTGACCGTGGTGGTGACCCCGTTCAGGGCGTCGGTGAACGACAGGTGGAGCTCGGCTTCCAGATCCTCGCCCCGCTGGCCGGTCGAGGCGGTGGTGCGGGTGCGAGCCCCCCCCGGGCCGCCCGCGGCCCCGCCACCGAAGCGGCCGAGGATGTCGCCGAACAGGTCGCCCAGGTTCTCGGTCCGGAAGTTGAAGCCGCCACCGGGCTGGCCGGCCCCGGCACCGCCGCCGGGGAAGCCGGCGCCGTTGGCGGCCATCGGGCCGAGGCGGCGGATCTCGTCGTACTCCTTGCGCTTGGCCGGCTCGGACAGCACGTCGTAGGCAGCCGAAATCTCCTTGAAGCGCTCCTCCTTGCCCGGGTTGGCGTCCGGGTGGTTCTGCTTGGCCAGCTTCCGGTAGGCGCGGCGGATTTCGGTCTCGGTGGCCGACTGGGGCACCCCGAGCACCTTGTAGTAGTCCTTCTCGAACCACTCCCGCTGCGGGGCCATGGCCTCGAGCTAGCCCTTCACCTTCACCATGGCGGGCCGCAGCACCCGCCCCTTCCAGCGGTAGCCGGGGCGCAGCACCTCGGCCACGACCGGCCCGCCGTCACCGTCCTCGTGGGCCACCGCATCCGCCTCGTTGGGGTCGAACTGGGCGCCGGCGGGGTCGATGCGCTCGAGTCCCTCCTTGGTGAGGACGTTGACCAGCATGTCCCGGACCTGCTCGTACCCCTGCCCGTGGGCCACGGCCATGTCGAAGGTATCTAGGGCGTCGAGCAGCTTCTCGACCAGGGCCTCGGCGGCCCGCTCCTGGTGCTCCGACTGCTGCTTGAGGATGCGCTTGCGGTAGTTGTCGAAGTCCGCCCGCGTCCGCAGCAGCTGGTCCAGATAGTCGTTCCGCTCCGACTGCAACCGGTCCATGTCATCGAGCAGCTGCGCCTCGAGCTCGGAGATCTGCAGCTCCTCCTCCTCGAACTCCCCCTCCACCTCCTGCGCAAAGATGCGCGACGAAGGGGCGTCCCCCGTGTCGGCCTCCTCCGAGGCTCGCGCCTCCGAGGAGGCCTCCGGGTGGCCCGTAGGGGCGGGGCCCGCCGCCTCGGTAGAGGCGGTGGGAGGGGCCCCCTGAGGGACAGGACCCGGGGGCCGGGCCTCCGAGTCCGTGTCCCCGGAAACGATCGGGTCCGACATCGACTACGCCCCCTCGTCGACGATCTCGGCGTCCACCACCTCGTCGTCGTCGGCGCCACCGAAGTCACCGCCGCCGGTGCTGTTGTTCTCCGAGGCGGCCTCGGAGTACAGGCGGGTGGTGATGCCCTGGTTGACCACCATCAGGGCCTCGGTGTCGTTGCGGATGGCGCCCAGGTCGTTGCCCTTGAGCGAGCTCTTGAGGTTCTTGACCGCCTCGTGGAGCTTGTCCTTCTCGCCCTCGGACATGCGCTCGCCGTGGTCGCGGATCATGCGCTCGGTCTGGTAGACGAGGGTGTCGCCCTGGTTGCGGGTCTCGGCCTCCTCGCGCCGCTCGCGGTCCTCCTCGGCGTGGGCCTCGGCGTCGCGGATCATGCGGTTGATCTCGTCCTTGTTGAGCGCCGACTGACCGGTGATGGTCATCGACTGCTCCTTGTTGGTGGCCCGGTCCTTGGCCGAGACGTGGACGATGCCGTTGGCGTCGATGTCGAAGGTGACCTCGATCTGGGGGATGCCGCGAGGGGCCGGCGGCAGGCCGACGAGCTGGAACTTGCCCAGCGTCTTGTTGAACGACGCCATCTCCCGCTCGCCCTGCAGGACGTGGATCTCCACCGACGGCTGCATGTCCTCCGCGGTGGTGAAGACCTCGGTGCGACGGGTCGGGATGGTGGTGTTGCGCTCGATGAGCTTGGTCATGATCCCGCCGCGGGTCTCGATGCCCAGCGACAGGGGCGTGACGTCGAGGAGCAGGACGTCCTTGACGTCGCCCTTGAGCACGCCGGCCTGGATGGCGGCGCCGACGGCGACCACCTCGTCCGGGTTGACGCCCTTGTGGGGCTCCTTGCCGGTCATGGACTTGACCAGATCCTGGATGGCCGGCATGCGGCTGGACCCGCCGACGAGGATGACGTGCTGCAGGTCGGCCCCGGTGAAGCCGGCGTCCTTCATGGCCTGCTGGAACGGGCCCCGGCAGGCCTCGACCAGGTCGGCGGTGAGCTCCTGGAACTTGGAGCGGGTCAGCTTGTAGTCGAGGTGCAGGGGTCCGGCGTCCGAGGCGGTGACGAACGGGAGGTTGATCTGGGTCTCCTGCGTCGTCGACAGCTCGATCTTGGCCTTCTCGGCCGCCTCCTTCAGGCGCTGGAGGGCCATGTTGTCCTTGGCCAGGTCCACGCCGTGGTCGTTCTTGAACTGCTCGACCAGCCAGTCGATGACCTTCTGGTCCCAGTCGTCGCCGCCCAGGTGGGTGTTCCCGCTGGTGGCCTTGACCTCGAACACGCCCTCGCCGATCTCCAGGATCGAGACGTCGAAGGTGCCGCCGCCGAGGTCGAACACGACGATGGTCTGGTCCGAGCCCTCCTTGTCCAGCCCGTAGGCCAGGGCGGCGGCGGTGGGCTCGTTGATGATGCGCATGACGTCGAGGCCGGCGATGGCGCCCGCCTCCTTGGTGGCCTGGCGCTGGGCGTCGTCGAAGTAGGCCGGGACGGTGATGACCGCCTCGGTCACCGTGTCCCCCAGGTAGGCCTCGGCGTCCCGCTTCAGCTTCTGGAGGATGCGGGCGCTGATCTCCTGGCTCTTGTACTTCTTCTTGTCGATCGTGATGGTCCAGTTGGTCCCCATGTGACGCTTGACCGAGCGGATCGTGCGTTCGGGGTTGGTGATGGCCTGGCGCTTGGCCACCTCGCCGACGAGGACCTCACCGGTCTTGGAGAAGCCGACGACCGAGGGCGTGGTTCGGCCACCTTCGGCGTTGGGGATGACGGTGGGCTCACCCGCCTCCAGGACGGAGACGACCGAGTTGGTGGTACCGAGGTCGATACCGACGGCCTTGGGCATGGGATGCTTCCTCCCGGAACGTGGTTTTGGGTTCTCGTTACACTTCAGCGTAGCAAAGTTGAGTCTCAATGCATCAAGTCAGTTGCGGGCGATGATATTCCCTTCTACGGCGCTGGACGGCGCCGCGGTTGGCGGCAAGGCTTGCCCGCTGTGACGAACCTCCGGGTCAAGCTCACCTTTCCCGAGCACCTCATCAAGCAGCCGCTCATGGGCCGCCTCGTGCGCGAGTTCGACGTCCTCCCCAACATCCGCCGGGCCAACATCGAGGACACCGTCGGCTGGATCGTGTGCGAGCTGGCCGGCGAGCCCGCCGCCGTCGAGCAGGCCCTGGCCTGGCTGGGCGAGGCCGGCGTCCAGGTCGACCGGCTGGGCGACGTCGTCGAGAGTTAGCGCACACGCTGCGGAAGCTGCTGCTCCTCGCCGTCGTCGCCGGCCTGCTCGTCGCCGCCGACGTCGCCGCCCGCTCGGTGGCGGAGTCCCAGCTGCGGGACCGGGTGGCGGCGGCGGTGTCGCCGGGCGGGGCGACCAGCGCCCGCATCTCGTCGTTCCCGTTCGTCCCCCGGCTGCTGACCTCGGGCGACGTGGCCCGGATCACGGTGGCCGCCGCCGACGTCACCGTCGACCGGCTCACCTTCGCCCGGGTCGCGGTGGACCTGCAGGACGTCACCCTCGACCGCACCCGGCTGTTCGACGAGCGCAAGGTCGTGCTCGAGTCGCTCAACCGGGGGACGGCGACGGCGGAGGTCACCCAGGACCGGCTGTCCGACGCCCTGGGCGTGCCGGTCACGCTGGAGGCGGGCCGCATCCGGGTGCGGGTGGCGGGCCAGCAGGTCACCGCCTCGGCGTCGGTGAGCGACAACACCCTCCGGGTCACCGTCGCCGGGCTGTCGGTGCCCGGCCTCAGGATCCCCAAGCTGCCGCTGCTGCCGTGCGTGGCCGACCTGGTGATCCTGCCCGGGCGGGTCCGCCTCACCTGCACCGTCGACCAGGTCCCGCCCGAGCTGGTCGGCCGCCCCCTGGACCAGATCAGCCGGTCGTGAGGTCGGGCTTCACGTCGAGGATCGGGGTGCCGTCGACCGCTTCCAGGTGGATCCTGACCCCGTCGACGGCCACGACCTCGACGGGCGGTCGGCCGAGCGGGTGGAGAAAACGCCCCGCTCGGGGTTTGGCGGGATCGTGCCGGGGGTGGACCCGCAGCACGACCCGGTCGGCACGACGTCAAAGCCCTGCTGGTCCACGGTGCGGGACCTTACCGACTCGGTCTTTGTGAGTTGAGCTACCGGGGCGGTAGCTCAACTCACACAGACGGCGTCGAGCTCAGCGGGTGCTCGCCTCGGGCAGGCGGGCGGACAGGGCGGGGATGACGATGGCGGCGGCGACCAGGTGGGTGACCACCAGGGTCATCTTGGTCGAGACGCCGGCGGAGATCACCATGTCGGGGACCACGGACAGGGCGGTCAGGGCGACGGTCGTGC
>Ga0310811_10009736_pt1 | contig 12420 bp, 8 predicted proteins | sample YCmetagenome_FD_207642 | JGI IMG/M metagenome (GOLD analysis project Ga0310811, IMG submission 207642) | Soil microbial communities from experimental microcosm in Duke University, North Carolina, United States - YC | ecosystem: Engineered > Artificial ecosystem > Soil microcosm > Unclassified ... | reverse complement strand
TTTGTTTGCGTCGGCGAGGAGGACGGCTTTTCGGGCGAGGATGCAGAGCCCGTCTTTTGTCGCCTTCAATCCGTTGGCGCCGGGCAGGTCATCCATATACAGCCTGGCGACGTCGTTCTCGATGCGATAGACCTTGCCGGCTTTGGAGTCGGAAACATAGACGATGCCTTTGTCGTCGACGGTGATGTCATTGAGGCCGGTAGCGCCGGGGATCGTGATGATCTTTACGATCTTATCGATTGCGACGTCCATGACGACGACATGGCTGATGTCGGCGACATAGAGGCGGTCTTTGTACAGGCCGAGGCCTTTGGGGGCGTTCATGCCGACGAACCAATGGGCGTTGAGGTGTTTGCCGTCGAGGCTGAGTTTTCCAACGCCGCCTTTTCCGTCTTCCTCCCAGGGAGCGCCGTCGATAAGGGATACATAGAGCTGGGTGTGTTTGGCGTCGGGAAGGACGGACTCGGGGATGGGGACGATGGTGTCGGTCTCCCAGAGCTTCTCGAGGGAATGAGCGTTTGGCTGTGCCTGTAAGAACAGCGGGAGGATGAGGGGCAGGCCCCCAATTAGCTTTTTCATACTGTTGGTTCCGTGGCCATAAACTCCCGTTGATATCCAAGGGGAGATTTGCCGGTAATCAATTTAAAGTATTTATAGAAGCTGGTGAAATTATTAAATCCGCTTTCATAGCACAGTTGTTTTATGCTGAGGTTGTTTTCGATCAGGAGCTTGCAGGCGTGGCCGACGCGGAGCTCGAGTAGGAAACGGGAGTACGTTTTGCGGGTGCGGGATTTGAAGAAGCGGCAGAAGGAATTTGGGCTGATGTTAGCAACGGCGGCGATCTCTTCCAGCTGGATGGGCCGGCGGAAGTGGCGGAGGCTGTATTCGTAGATCAGGTTGATGCGGAGGTGTTCGGCTTCGCCGAGGCTGTGCTTAAAGCCGATGGAGGCGAGGGTTTGTAGCTGGTCGGACTCGGCCAGGACGTGCATCGCTTCCATCAGGAGGATGACGCGGGGCATTCCTTCAGAGTCGAGGAGCCGTTCGAGGAGGCTCGCTACTTTTCGGTTGGCGATGCCTTCGACCTGCAATCCGAGGCGGGCCTTTTCGAGGAGGGCTTTGAGCCCGACGTTCTCGGGAAGATCGAGGAATGGGTTCCCCCAAAAATTCTCGGGGAAGTGGGCGACATGGACATCGATGTCGGGCACCTCATCGAAACGCCAATAATGGGGAAGGTTAGCACCCACCAGAACAACATCGCCGGCTTTGAACCGCTTGATGTTGTCGCCCACGAACTGGGTGCCCCGCCCTTGCTTGAAGTGAATGAGCTCCACTTCGGCGTGAAAATGCCATTTATTGTTGATATACGGTACGAGATCGCGCCTAACGCTGAAAGAGTGTCCGGGCTCTCTGGAAACCTTTAGCAATTGAGGTCTCATAGGAATAATTTTTTGGTTTAATACCCATTATTCTGGGTCAGGTTCTTGTTGGCGTCCAATTCGGTTTGCGGGATGGGCATGAGCAGGCGGAAGTCGGGCAGGGTCATGCCGATGCCGGCCTCGATCTGTGCATATCGGCCGAGCCGGATGAGATCCCACCGGCGGTGGCCTTCGACGCAGAGCTCCCGTTGTCTTTCCTTCACCAGGGAGTCGACGAAGTTGCCGGCGGTTGGAACGTTGGTGAAGCTGTATTGGTTGGCTGCGGGGATCTTTGCGCGCTGCTGCACCTTGTTGATACCGGCGAATTTCCCGGGGTCATTGGGGTTGAGATTGTTCATCGCTTCGGACTGCATCAGCAGGGCGTCGGCGTAGCGAAGGACGATCCAGTTGACGCGGGAGTTGTTGGAGTTGGCGATCCATTTGGCGTCCCGGTATTTATAGATGAACGGCGTGACGGCGGTGGAGCCGACCTTGGTGCCGATGTTCCAGTTGTAGCGCATCGTATCGTAGACGGGATAGCCATTTTGTACAAAATTGGTGTTGGCGACGAAGGATCCCGAGCCACCGAGCAGGCTGGGGGAGAACATGCGGCAGGTGATGTTCTGGGTGGTGGAGCTGGAGTTGTCTCCGAACTGTACGGCGAAGATGACCTCCTTATTGCCGGGATAGTACTTTGTGTCGCAGCTGAAGATATCGCCATAGTTGGGCATCAATGAATAGACATTGCTGGTGATGACCTTGTTGCATTCGTCGAGAGCTGCCTGGTTGTCGCCGGCATCGGCGTAGGGGGTACTGGCGCGCTGGAGATAGACACGGGCCAGCATGGCGGAGGCGGCGCCGGTGGAGACCATGCCTTTGTTGGACGAGGAGATATTCGGCTCGGAGAAACAGTTGGCTTCGGCGAACTTGAGGTCGGAGATGGCCTGCTGGTAGATGCTGGCGGCCGGGGCGCGCCTGGGGTACAGGGAGCTGTCGCCGGGGCTTGTGATGGGCTTGGTCAGGAGAGGGACGTCGCCAAAGCTGCGGACCAGGTCGAAGTAGGCCATTCCGCGAAGGAAGTAGGCGTTGCCGAGAATGTTGTTCTTTTGACTGGCATCCATTTTTATCGGCGGTACATTGGCGATGACGTCGTTGGCGCGGCTGATGAGCTTGTAGCTGTTGACCCACCAGTTGGTGATCTCGGGGTTGGCGGAGTTGTACTGGAGCTTATACATATCGATCCGTTCCTGGTTCTGGGTGAGGATTGGCGCCAGGCAATCCGCGGAGGCCTCGGTCATGATATAGATGGTGCGCTGATAGTAAGCCTGAGGCTGGAGGGCGCTGAGTACGCCGTTGATGGCGGACTGGGCGTCGGCGGCCGTCTGGTAGAAATTGGTGGGGGTCAGAAAGCTGTAGGGAGTTTCGGTCAGCTGCTTTTTACAGGCTCCCAGCAGGAGGGTTCCTGCGGCAGCGGTGTAGAGCAATATATTCTTGTTCATTGTTTTTGTTTTTGATGCGGGTTAGAAGCCCAGTTTGATACCTGCCATGTAGGACCGTACGTTGGGGTACGGGTTGTAGTCCGTGTTCAGCGAGGTGTAGTTGCCGGATGAGTTGGAATAGGAGTTGACTTCGGGATCGTAGCCGGAGTAGTGGGTCAAGGTGACGAGGTTCTGGCCGGTGATGTAGACGGTAGCCTTTTTGAAGACGCTGGTCAGCTTTGGCAGGGGAACATCGTAGGAGAGCGTCACCGTTTTCAGGCGTGCATAGGAGCCGTCCTCGAGGATATCGCTGGTGACGCCTAGACCGCGGCGGAGGGTGCTGGATACGATGGGCAGGCGATTGTTCACGGGACCTCCGTAATTGGGCGTCCAGCTGTCTTTTGCGACATAGGCGAACTTGTTATCGCCGGTGGTGCCGTTTTCCATTTCGATCTTGTTCTCGTTTAGGATATTGTCGCCGTAGACACCCTGGATGAGGACGAAGAGATTGAAGGGGCCAACGCGGAGGTCGCTGCTGAAGCCATAGGTAAATTTCGGCAGGGCGTGACCGATGATCCTCCGGTCGGCGGCGGTGATATTGCTGTCGCCGTTGAGGTCCATATAGCGGGGATCGCCGGGCTTGACAGCCTGCTTGGTGCCGCTCTTGAGGATCTGATCCTGTGACTGCCAGATGCCGAGGAATTTATACCCGTAGAAGGCGCCGATGGGCTGGCCTACCTGCAGGATGGCCGAAGCCTGGCCACCGCTGGGGAAGAGGCTGGTGCTGACGTTACCCGTGTATTGGTAGGTAGTGGGGCCGAGGCTGAGGATCTTGTTGATGTTGCGCGAGAAGTTGACTGAGGTCGTCCAGCGGAGGCCTTTTTTGTTGATATTGGTCGAGGTGATGGCGAATTCGAAGCCTTTGTTGCGGACGGCGCCGATGTTCTGGGTCATGGTAGTGAAGCCGGAAGTGGTGGGCAGGCTAACCAGGTAGAGCAGCTTTGTGGTCTTTTTGTTATAATAGTCGCCGGTGAACATGAGACGATTGTTAAAGAGACCGAGGTCGAGACCGGCGTCGCTGGAGGCGGTCTGTTCCCAGGCGATGTCGGGGTTGGCGAGGTTGTTGGGGGAGATGCCGACCACGCGCGTGCCATTAAGGTAATAGGTGTTGGTGGTGTATTGCGGCAGCGAAAGATAGCTGGCGATGTCCTGGTTACCGGTGACCCCATAGCTGACGCGGAGCTTCAGCTCGCTGATCGCGGGGATCTTCTGAATGAATTTTTCGTCCGAGGCGCGCCAGGCGAAGGCGCCGGAGGGGAAGTAGCCCCATTTCTTATTGGTGCCGAAGCGGGAAGATCCGTCTGCGCGTATGTTGAAAGTAAAGATGTACTTGTCCATCAGGCGGTAGTTGATCCGCGCCAGGCCGGAGGCGAGGACGTTCTTGGTGCTGCTGGAAGTGACACTCGAGGCCGAACCCGCTCCCAGGTTGTCGGTGGCATAGGCATTCGAAGAGAGGGAGGTGGCGATGGCGTTGGCGGCCTTGTTTCGATAGAGCTGGTAGGTCCAGCCGGCGAGGACTTCCAGGGCGTGGATGTCTTTATTGAAGATGTACCGGACCGTATTCTCGTTGAGGTAGTTGTAGTTGTTGTTCGTATTCACCTGGGCAAGGCCATTGGGGGCGAGGTAGCTGGTGGTCGGTTTGAAGATGTCTTCACGGCCGTTGTACAGTTCGCCGCCGAGGGTGGAGCGAAGTCGAAGTCCGGTGATGGGTTCGTATTCGACGAAAGTGTTGACCAGGGCGCGAATGTCGCTTTGCCGGTCGGTGTTCTGGCTGGCCTGGGCGACGGGGTTGCCCATCTGGTCCGTATAGGGCAGGGGGCCGTCCTGGAAGGTGTAGTTGCCGGTGCTGTCGCGAATGGGGAGGGCGGGGTTGAACCGCAGCGCGTTGAGGATGGTGCCGCTGGTGCTGCCGCCGTTGGAGTTGATATCGCCTTTGGACTGCCAGGCATAGGTGACCATGGAGTTGATCCCTGCGCTGACCTTACTGCTGATCTTAGTGTCCATATTGAAGCGGAGGGTACCGCGTTTGAAACCAGTGTTGATCAGGACCCCCTGCTGGTCAAAATAGTCGGCGCTGAGATAATAGTGATTCGTCTCGCTGCCGCCGCTGAGGTTTATGAAATAGTTGGAGATCGGGGCGGTGCGGTAGATGGCTTTTTGCCAGTCGGTGCCGGCGCCGATGGAGGCGAGCTGGGCGTCGGTGTAGGGCTTTGCGGTGCCGGCGAAGGAGGCCACCGTGTTGAGGTAGGTGGCGAATTGTTTGCCGTTCATCATCTTGAGCATGTGGGACACCTGTTGTTCGCCGGTGTACATGTCGAAGTTGACGACCGGTTTGCCCGAGGCGCCTTTTTTTGTGGTGATGAGCACGACCCCGTTGGCGCCGCGGCTGCCATAGATGGCGGCGGCGGAGGCGTCCTTGAGGATATCGATGGACTGGATATCGTTGGCGTTGAGACCGGTGAGGTCGGGGCCGGCATAGCCGTCGAGGACGTAGAGCGGATCGCTGCTATAGCTGATGGAGTTGGTACCCCGGATGCGAACGCTGAAGGCGGCGCCGGGCTGGGAGTTGTATTGTGTAACCTGTACACCGGCGACGGTCCCTTCCAGGAGCTGGCTGGCACCGAGCACCGGGGTTTGGTCCGTATTGGCCAGGGAGACGGTGGCGACAGCGCCGGTAAGGTCTTTTTTCCTTGCGGTACCATAGCCGACGACGACCACCTCGTTGAGGCCTTTTGAGTTTGCTTTCAGGGAGACTTTGAAGGGCTCCTCATTGATGGCGGAGGAGGGGATGGTCTGCGGGTCGTAGCCTACTGCCGAGATGATGAGAGAGTAGGGCGCTTTGACGGGGACCCTGATCGTGAAGGAACCGTCGGCACCGGCGGCGACGGAATTGCCTTTTTCGGCGGAGCTTTTAACGGAGATGGTGGCCCCGGGGACTGGCGTGTTATCGGAGGAAAGGACTTTCCCGGAAACGGTTCTAACCTGTGCGGACAGGTGTTGACCCAGGAAGATCAGCATTCCCAGCACGAAAAACATTTTTCGCATAAGCATAATGGCAAGTTTTTTTAGTGGGTTTATTGTTGCGGGATATGTGCGATCAGAAATTAGCGCATATCCCGCAAGGCGCTAATGACTGGTGGACCTGCGGTCCATGGGTCGGACCTTCGGGGGTGACGTTTATGGCTGGCCCCTGGTCCATGAATAATTGCCGGGGTCAAATTGGAGAAAAGTTTCAGGATAATGGGCAGGGCCTCATTACTTTATTTACGGAAACGGTTGCGTGAATTTGCGTTACGGAGATGCAGCGGAAGCGGGTTTTGGCGGGACGGCGCAACTACAACGTTTTCGTAAATAAAATCGGGGCCGGGGATGGGATTGTGTAATTTTCGGGTACTAAATATTGCTTGCTACACATGAACTCGGTTAACCTAAAACAACTGGCCCAGGAGCTGAATCTATCTGTTTCCACCGTCAGCCGGGCTCTTCGGGATAGCTGGGAGATCAGCACTCCCACGAAGAAGCGGGTGTTCGACCTTGCCAAGAAGATGAATTTCCAGCCCAACCCTTATGCGAGCAGTCTCCGTAAGCATCGCAGCCGAACGATTGCCGTCGTCATCCCGGAAGTTGCCAACAATTTTTTTGCCCTTGCCATCAAGGGCATCGAGACGGTGGCCCGGGAGAAGGGGTATCATGTTCTGATCTATATCACCAATGAGGATGTGGCGGAGGAAGCGGCCATTGCCTCCAGCCTGCAGAGCGGGCGGGTGGATGGCGTTATCCTGTCGCTTTGTGGCTCGACGCAGGATACGCGTCATTTGCTGGAGCTGCAGCAGCGGAACATACCGCTTGTCTTCTTTGACCGGGTGAGCGAGGGCGTCACTGCCCCGAAAGTGACGACGAATGACCATGAGAGTGGGTTCATCGCCACGGAGCACCTGATCAAGGCCGGTTGCCGGCGGGTGGCGCACCTGACGATCTCGATGAGCCTTAGCATTTCGAACAAGCGGCAGCAGGGATATGAGGATGCGTTGCGGCGGTATGAGCAAACGCCTGAGTCAGGGCTGGTCGTACATTGCGGCAAGGATGAGGCGGAGAATCACCGGATGATCCGGGAGCTGTTGCAGGCGGAGAACCGGCCCACCGGGGTTTTTGCATCGGTGGAGAAACTGGCCGTACAGGTCTATCATGTCTGCCGGGAGCTGGGGTTGCGGATCCCTGAGGATGTGAAGGTGATCAGTTTTTCCAACCTGGTGACGGCGTCCCTGCTGAATCCGTCGCTGACGACGATCGCGCAGCCGGCATATGATATGGGTAAGGAGGCGGCGACGATCCTGTTCCGGCGGCTGGAGAAGAAATATATTGTCATTCCGGAGGATCGGGTGATGCTGCCGGCGCGGCTGGAGGTGCGGGATTCGACGATGTCCTAGAGCGGGTTGCGTTCAGCGATCGGCGGCCTGGGCTTTTGTCTCCTTTGCGAGGAGGGGCCAGTCTTTGTTTGGCTGGTGCGCTTCCAGCATGTATTGTTTTATTTGCCGGACGATGTCCGGGTGTAGGGCGGCGATGTCCTTTTGTTCGTCCGGGTCTTTTTCCAGATCGTATAGTTCGATGGGTGGGTTTTGGTCCTTGCCGACGTTGAGCCGGACGCCTTTCCATTTGCCATAGCGAATGGCCTGGCGTCCGTCGTTCTCATGGAATTCCCAGTAGAGATATTGATGTTCTTTTCCCGGCCGTCCTTCCAGCACGGGGAGGATGGAGAGGCCGTCGATGTTCTTTGTGAGCGGGATACCGGCGAGCTGCTCGAAGGTGGGGAAGAGGTCCCAGAAGGCGCCCGCGTGATCGCTGGTGGCGCCGGCTTTTATCCTGCCGGGCCAGACAGCGATGAAGGGTTCGCGGATACCTCCTTCGTAGAGGTCGCGTTTGATGCCGCGGAATTTGCCGCTGCTGTGGAAGAAGTCGGGGTCGCCGCCGCCTTCGCGATGGGGACCGTTGTCGCTGGTGAAGAGGATAAGCGTGTTGGCGGCGAGGCCTTCTTCTTCTATTTTGGCGGCTATTTCGCCGACGTAGCGGTCGAGGCGGGAGACCATGGCGGCGAAGGAAGCGTGGAGGGAGTCGTGGAATTGTTGGAGGTAGTTTGCGTAGACGCTATCATGGGGCACCTGCAGCTGCGCGTGGGGCAGGGTATAGGCGAGGTAGAGGAAGAAAGGCCGGTTCTTGTTGTGGTCGATGAATCGGAGGGCGTGTTGATGGATCAGATCGGCGGAATAGGTGGCGCCATCGAGGTGGATGATCTTGTCGTCGTCCCAGAGATGATCGGGGTAGTAGTTATGAGCGAGGGACTGGCAGTTGTAGCCGAAGAAATCCGTGAAGCCTTTTTTGCCGGGTATACCGGTGGAGCCCGGATAGCCGAGGCCCCATTTGCCGAAGACGCCGGTGGTGTAGCCGTTTTGTTGGAGGACCGTGGCGATGGTGAGGCTGGTATCGGGGAGGGGGAATTGGCCTTCTGGTTGGAAGCCGCGGTTGCCGCGGATGGGGGTGTGGCCGGTGTGGAGGCCGGTCATGAGGCTGGCGCGGCTGGGGGCGCAGACGGCGGTGCCGGCGTAGAATTGGGAGAGGCGCATGCCTTGAGTGGCGAGGCGGTCGATGTTGGGCGTACGGACCATTTGCTGACCCTGGTAACCAACGTCGCCATAGCCGAGGTCGTCGGCGAGGATGAGGATGATGTTCGGTTTATGACTTTGTTGCGCTGAGAGGGTTTGCGTTGTGAGGATAAGAAGGAAGAGGATGATCGGCTTCATTCTCAAATTTAGGCATTAGTTCGAATAATTGAGCGAGGAGCTGATAGCTGTGGAGGCGATCGGCGGGGTCTTCGGTGAAGGTGGAGATGACGAATTCGTCGACGTCGAAGTCGGCGGCGAGGCCGGTGAATTTGTCGCGGAGCTGTTCGGGTGTTCCGACGGCGGTGCGGCGGCGGTTGTGCAACACGCGTTGCCATTCCGCGGGCGTATAGTCATAGGCGAGAGCGGCGGCGACGGTGGGGATCTCGTCGTACTGGCCTTTTTCGAATCCGAGGAGGCGGTAGTCGATGAGGGCTTGGGTGTCGTGTACTTTTTGCGGGTCTTCGGAGCAGAAGGCGAAGATGCCGACGGCTGTTTTGGGTTCTTGCAGGCTTGCGGAGGGTTTGAAGCGGTTGCGATAGGCGCGGATGGCTTCGGGGCCGCCGATGGGGTTGATGAATTGGGCGTAGCAGAGGGCCATGCCGAAGTGGGCGGCCAGGAAGGCGCTTTCACCGCTGGAGGTGAGCATCCACCCTTCGGGCCGGGTGTCGATACGGGGGATGGCGCGGACCTTCCCTTCATAGTTACCGGGGGCGGGCGTGTCGGTGAGGAAGGCTTCGAGGTCGTTGAGCTGTTTGATATATTCCTGGGGATCGAAGGTATTGGCGGGGTTGAGCAGCTGAGCGGTGAGGCGGTCGCCGCCGGGGGCGCGGCCCAGGCCGAGGTCGATGCGGCCGGGGTAGAGGGCTTCGAGGAGGCGGAAGTTCTCGGCAACTTTGAGGGTGCTATGGTTGGGGAGCATAATGCCGCCGGAGCCGATGCGCATCTGTTGGGTCTCGGCGGCGAGTCGGGCGATGAGGATCTCGGGGGCGGAGCCGGCGAGGGTGGTTGTATTATGGTGTTCGGAGAGCCAGTAGCGGGTGTAGCCCAGGCGGTCGGTCAGGCGGGCGAGGCGGATGGACTCCTGCAGGGCGGCGGGCGCGTCGGCGCCTTTGCGGATGGGGGTCTGGTCGAGGACGCTGAGGCGGAACTTTCTGGACATGTCGTTCTAACAAAAAAAGGGATGAATGGTTTGCATATTCCATGGATGCGATTTATATTTGTATCACTATGATATCATTTTGATATCATACAAAAAAACTCCTTATTATGGACAGCTATAGCGCGGAGAAGATCCGCAAACCCCTGAACGGGTATGGACTCCTTACATTAATGTTAGTGGTGCTTGTGACGGCGATCGCCCTTTTGGCAGAGAAGGTGTTGGAGGGTGTTGCGGTCGCCTTGTGGATGGTCTTTCTTTTTTTGGCCCGTGGGCTGATGGCGATCCCACCGAACATGGCCAAGGTGATGTTATTGTTTGGTAAATATCACGGAACGGTTCGCGAGAGCGGATTTTTTTGGGTGAATCCGTTCCTGAAGCGGCAGACCGTGTCGGTGCGGGCGCGGAATTTCGAGAGCGAGCAGCTGAAGGTGAATGATAAGATGGGGAACCCGGTGCTGATCAGCGTGATCCTGGTGTGGCGGGTGAAGGATACCTACCGGGCGTTGTTTGAGGTGGATCAATATGTGAATTTCATCAAGGTGCAGACGGATTCGGCGGTGCGGAAATTGGCGGCATCCTATCCTTATGATCATTTCGAGGATGAGCGGGCTTCGGTGACCTTGAGTACGAATTTCGACGAAGTGAATACGACGCTGGAACGCGAGACGGCGGAGCGGCTGATCATTGCGGGGATCGAGGTGGTGGAGGCGAGGATCACGCATCTTTCGTATGCGCCGGAAATCGCCGGGGTGATGCTGAAGCGGCAGCAGGCATCGGCGGTGGTGGCCGCGCGGAATAAGATCGTGGAAGGGGCGGTGGGGATGGTCGAGTCGGCGTTGCATTTGCTGTCGACGAAGCAGATCATCGAATTGGACGAGGAGAAGAAGGCGGCGATGGTGAGTAATTTGATGGTTGTACTCTGCGGCGACCGGGAGACGCAGCCGGTGGTGAATACGGGTACTTTAAATCATTAAGATGGCGGAGAAGAAACCTTTTGCCTTACGAATGGATGCCGCCATGATGAAGGCGATCGAGAAATGGGCGGCGGACGAGTTTCGAAGCGTCAATGGGCAGATCGAGTGGGTCCTGCACCGGGCGTTGAAGGAAGCGGGCCGGCTGAAGGAGGCATCCGATGAGGGAGAGAGCGGCAAGAAGAAGAATAACTAGCGAAACGTTCTACGAATAGACCCTGGGGTTAGTTTCGACAGACCCCAGGGTTTGATTTTTGATTTATCGATACGGAAAGTGGGTAAGCGGCGTTTGAATACACATGAAGAAATTCTTGTGTTGTCTTCTGTTATTTTCGGGTGTTGTCGCGAAGGCTACTCCCATCAATGCGTATGCGAAGGTGACGGCCATTTCGGGAGCCGTGCTTACGCTGTCCAATATCGATCAGACCTATCATCCTTTTACCGTAGGGGAGCAGGTGATCCTGATCCAGATGCAGGACAATGTTATAGGGAGCAATACGACGAACACTTCGAGCTTTGGGTCCATTACCACTATCGGCAGCGCCGGGCTTTATTTTGTCTATAGTATTACCGCATTCTCCGGGTCTGCGATGACGTTGAATAAGGCGCCGATGAGTGCCTTCAATCCCAATATGACCCTGCAGGTGGTGAGCTATAATAATCTCGGAACGAACTATACGGTGAACAGCGCGATAACGGCGGCGCCCTGGAACGGGTATACCGGCGGTATCGTGGCTTTGGAGGTCACCGGTACGCTGACGGTGAACAGCAGTATCACGGCGGATGGCGCGGGCTTTCGGGGTGGTCAGGCTTCGTCCAATTATTCGGGGAGCTGTGAGCCGTCTACCTATGCGAGCGGAAGCAACAACTACGGGGTTAAGGGAGAAGGGGTCCATTATACGGGATATGGTGGATATACGGCACGGGCGCCGTTATCGAGTGGTGGCGGCGGTGGGAGCTTTAACAACGCCGGTGGTGGCGGTGGGAGCAACTTTACGGCCGGGGGGATGGGCGGTGGCGGCAACTCCTGCACGTTGGCGAACCAGAGTGGCGGGATCGGCGGAGGGTCGTTGTCGGGCTATGTATCCGGCGGGCGGGTGTTCATGGGTGGTGGCGGCGGTGGCGGTCAACAGAATGACGGGGTGGGTTCGGCCGGCGCTGCCGGCGGCGGGATCGTGTTTATTGGCGCCAACAAAATAGCGACTGGCTGCTTTCTTGCTCAAATCAATATTACGTCCGAGGGAGGCACTGCCGGCAACAGTGGGCAGGATGGGGCTGGTGGCGCGGGAGCGGGTGGTTCGGTGGTGCTGGCGGTGGCCAGCTATTCCGCGAACTTCTGGTGTCCGCTGAATATCGCTGCTGATGGGGGTGATGGCGGAGACGTCAACAACTTCACGGCCTATGGCGGCGGCGGGGGCGGAGGACAAGGCGCGTTGCTTTTTACGGCTGCGCTGCCCACTTCGAATATCTCCACGTCGACGAACAATGGCAATGGCGGGAACAACGCCTCTTTTGGTTCCACTGCGGGGGATGGCGCCGGGTCGAACAATGTCGGCATCCTACCCAGCACGCCGGTCGTGCTGCCGTTGGATTTTCTTTCCTTTACTGCGGAGAAGGATGGGGGGGTGGATCTGCTTGAATGGGCGATCGGCCAGACTGGGGAGGCTGCCCGGTTCACAG
>Ga0310811_10009735_pt1 | contig 12421 bp, 12 predicted proteins | sample YCmetagenome_FD_207642 | JGI IMG/M metagenome (GOLD analysis project Ga0310811, IMG submission 207642) | Soil microbial communities from experimental microcosm in Duke University, North Carolina, United States - YC | ecosystem: Engineered > Artificial ecosystem > Soil microcosm > Unclassified ... | reverse complement strand
GGGTGAGGTCGTGGTAGGTGGTGACTCCGGCCGGTTCCCCGGTTCGAACGTCGATCTGCGCCCACGGCGTCAGCGTTCGGGCCTCGTGCATCGTGAGCAGTCGCGTCACGTACGCGCGCATCGCCGTGAGGTCGGTCGGCTGACGGTTGTTGAGCCAGGTCCACACCTCGGGGTCCTTGCCGGCCTCCAGCAGTCCCTCGGCATGCTCGAGGGTCAACGGCTCCAGTCGTACGTGACGGCCGGACAGGACAGGCCGGTCGAAGTATGCGCTGCTCATGTCCGAGAGGGTAGGCCGGGACGAGACCGGGCGGAAACGGGTTTCCCGGCAGGTGAGCGACCCATGGCGGCATGTCGGATGACGGCCTACGGCGTGCCGAGGAGGTAGCGCTGCAGGGTCGGGCCCAGCCAGGCAGTGATCTCTTCGCGCGTCATCTCGACGACAGGCGGCAGTCGCAGGACGTATCGGCACAGGGCCATGCCGAGAATCTGGGTGGCGACGAGGCCGGCCCGTCGTGCGGCGGTCGCCGGGTCGCCCGACAGTGTGGCCGCCAGCGGACCGAGTTGCCCCGCGAAGATCGCGCGCATCCGCCCTGCGACCTCCTCGTTGGTGACGCCGGTGCGCAAGAGCACCATGAGCGCCTCGTCCGCCTCCCAGCGCTCCGCGAAGTGGGCCGCCAGCGTCGCTCCGATCCGGTCACGCGGGACATCGGCCAGGTCGGGAAGCTGAAGGTCGAAGTCCGCCGCGGCCGCGAACAGTTTCTCCTTGTTGCCGAAGTAGCGCATCACCATGGCCGGATCGATCGCGGCGTCCGCGGCGACGGCGCGGATGGTCGTGCGGTCATAGCCGTCGGCGGCGAAGCGCTCGCGGGCCGCCGCCAGGATCGACGCCTTGGTGTCCTCGGACGATCTCCTCATGTCAACGAGTGTAGGCCAACAGCTGTTGACATAGCCAGGCAGGCGGCGCATAGTTATGCCAACACCCGTTGACCAACAAGCGTTGACCTACGGAGGTCGCAATGCTTCCCACCACCACCGATGTGCTGGTCGTCGGCGCCGGCCCCACCGGGCTCACCGTGGCCGTCGGCCTTGCGCGGCAGGGCCGCCACGTCACCGTGGTCGACGGTCAGGCCAAGGGCGCCGTCACCACCCGGGCCGCCGTCGTCCACGCCCGCACCCTGGAGTTGCTGGAGCCGTACGGCGTGGCCGCGAGGCTTGTCGCGCGGGGCATCCACGCGCCCCGCTTCACCATCCGGGACCGGGACAGGGTGCTCGTGCCGGTTCCCTTCGACGACCTGCCGACCGCCTATCCGTACACGCTGATGATCTCCCAGGAGCTCACCGAGGCCGCGCTGCTGGAGCGACTGACCGAGCTCGGCGGCCAGGTGCACCGCCCGTACACCGTGACCGGGCTCGAACAGGAAGGCGCGGGAGTGAGCGTGACGTTCGCGAGCGGTGAGACCGTCCGCGCGTCCTATGTCGTCGGTGCCGACGGAATGCACAGCACGGTGCGCGAGCAGGCCGGCATCGGCTTCACCGGCGGCGCGTACGCCGAATCCTTCAGCCTCGCCGACGTACGCCTTTCGGGTGGAGTGCCGGACGACGAGGTGATCCTTTACTTCTCGCCCGCCGGGTTGGTCGTCGTCGCGCCGCTTCCCGGCGGGGTCCACAGAATCGTGGCGACCGTGGCCGAAGCGCCGAAAGAGCCCGGCATCGAGTTCGTCCAGCGCCTCCTCGACACCCGCGGCCCGGAGGCGAGGCGGGCGGTCGTCCACGAGGTGCTGTGGGGATCACGGTTCCGCGTCGAGCACCGGGTCGCGGACGCCTATCGAGCGGGGCGGATCCTGCTCGCCGGAGACGCCGCCCACGTGCACAGCCCCGCAGGCGGGCAGGGCATGAACGCCGGCATCTCGGACGGGGTCACACTCGCCCAGTCCCTCGACGCCGTCCTCGGCGGCGACTCCCCCGACCTGCTCGACGCCTACGGCGCCGTCCGCAGACCCGCGGCCCAGCAGGTCATATCCCTCGCCGACCGGCTCACCCGGCTCGCCACCGCCGACCGGCGCGTCCGGCCGTTCAGGAACGCCGTCCTCCGCCTGCTCGCCACGATCCCGGTCTTCCGGCGCCGACTCGCGTGGCGGCTGTCCGGTCTCGTGTACCGGTGAACCCCGAGAGGTACCGCCGGATCACCCGGCCGACGCCGGCTCAGGCGTCTCGGCCACAAGCCGCCTCACCTGCGGCACGACCTCCTCGCCGTACAAGCGGATCGTGTTCATGAGCTTCTCGTGCGCGAGCGTTCCGGAGCTGTACTTGAACTCGAAACGGTCGACACCGAGCGTGCGCACGGTCTTGGCGATCTTCGCGGCCACCGTCTCCGGTGAACCGACGTACAGCGCGCCCTCGTCGGCCTCCGCCTCGAAGCGGTCGCGGGTCGTAGGACCCCAGCCGCGCTCGCGGCCGATGCGGTCGTGCATGGCCCGGTAGTGCGGCCAGAGTTCCTCGCGCGCCTGCTTGTCGGTCTCGGCGATGTAGCCCGGTGAGTGCACGCCGACCGGCAACCGCGGAACCTCCAGTTGGGCGAGGGCGCGGTGGTAGAGGTCGACGTACGGCGCGAAACGCTCCGGCTGGCCACCGATGATCGCGAGCATGAGCGGCATCGCATAGCTCGCCGCCCGCACGACGGACTGAGGGCTTCCGCCGACGCCGACCCAGGTGCGCAACCGGCCGGACTCCGTCTTCGGGTACACGTGCTGGTCCTTCAGCCCGGGGCGGAGTTTGCCCTCCCACGTGACCGGCCCCTCCGGGAGCAGGTGGAAGAGCAGGTCGAGCTTCTCCTCGAACAGTTCCTCGTACTGCGCGAGGTCGTAGCCGAACAGCGGGAACGACTCCGTGAACGAGCCGCGGCCGAGGATGATCTCCGCCCGCCCCTGGGACACCGCGTCCAGCGTGGCGAACTTCTCGAACACGCGCACCGGGTCGTCCGAGCTGAGCACGGTCACCGCGGTGCCGAGACGGATGCGTTCGGTCCGGCCGGCGATCGTCGCCAGCACGATCTCCGGTGCCGAAATGGCGAAGTCGTCGCGGTGGTGCTCCCCGATGCCGATCGCGTCGATCCCCACGCTGTCGGCGAGCACGGCCTCCTCCACGACGTTGCGGATCACCTGCGCGTACGGCAGGCGGTTGCCGTCCGCGTCGAGGGTGACGTCCCCGAACGTGTCGATACCGAACTCCAGTGGTGCGGACATCCTTCGCCTCTTTCTCTCCGGCACAAGCTGTAGACCAAACCACCGTGCCGCGGCGAGAATTCCGGCGCGCGAGTCCCCGTCCCACCTGCGCGAAGGGCGGTTCAGCCCTGGGCGTCCTGCGGGTACCAGCGCAGTTCGACGGTGTTGCCGTCGGGGTCCTGCACATAGACCGAGGTCGCCCTGCCGCGCGCGCCGAACCGGCCGACGGGCCCTTCGAGGACGGTGAAGACGCCCGACTCGATGACCTCCTGCCAATCCAGCGGTTCCACGACCAGGCAGATGTGGTCGACGTTCGATTCTGCGCGGGGGCGGCGCACGAAGTCGATGATGGTCTCCGGAGCGACCCTCGCGGAGGGGAACCCGACGTCGCCGGCTCGCCACTCGGCGACGCGTACCGGCTCCAGGCCGAGGAGCCCGCAGTAGAACTCCAGAGCACGCTCGACGTCCTGAACGTTGAGCACCAGGTGGTCGAAGGCTTTCACGCGCATGGTCGTCACTCCGATTCCAGGTCGCAGGCCTGACGCAGCCAGTCGGTGAACAGGGCGGGGTCGATGTCGTCGACGGCGTGGAGCTTCACCGAGGCCATCTGGCGTGCGCCCGCGGCGAGGCGCCCGGACGGATCGGCGACCTCCTGCCCACGCCACAAGCCGAAGGTGACGTACGACCCGTACGCCTTAAGCAGGCAGACCGGGTTCTTCCCCGGTTTGTCACCGAGGCTCCAGGTCGGGTGACCGTGCCACATGGCGCCGTTGGCTCCGGGCAGGGCCGCGTCGATGACGGGACGCAGTCTCTCGCCGATCTCCCGTGTCCTGTCGTCGAGGCCGGCCAGATAGCCGGTGATGTCCGTCGTACTCATTGGGGGTTCCCTGTCTCAGTCGTCAACAATGTCGGACCGGCTGGTGGAGCAGGGTGTGAACCACGCCGGTGCCACCACCTACGATGCTCCGGGCGACGGCGGCGACCAAGCCACGATGAGGCTACGATCGTTGACTCAGATTCAACGGTGGAGAGTCACATGCTGGAGCGGCACGAGATCGAGACGTTCTTGGCGCTCGCCGAGGAACTGCATTTCGGCCGTACGGCCGAGCGCCTGGGGGTGACGACCGGACGGATCAGCCACGTCGTCAAGAAGCTCGAACGTCGCATCGGCGCTCCGCTGTTCGAGCGCACCAGCCGCGTCGTCCGTCTCACTCCGATCGGACGGCGACTGGCCGACGACCTGGCGCCGTTGGCGGCCCAGATGGACGAGGCGATCCGCAGGGCCGTCGAAGCCGGGCGCGGTGTGACCGGACGGCTGCGGGTGGCGTTCCTCGGCGAGTGGACCGCGCCGGTGCTGCTCAAGGCCGTCGGACTGTTCGCCGCACGCCACCCCGACTGCGAGGTCGACGTCCACGAGGTCCAACTGTTCAACTCGCGATCGAGCCTGCTCGACGGCTCGATCGACATCCTCATCGCCTCCTACCCCTTCGACGGCATGGCGCGCGGGCCGGCCCTGCTGTCGGAGAGACGTTCACTGGCCGTACCCGCCGAGCACCCGCTGGCCCACGAGGAGTCGGTGTCCCTCGAAGTGCTCGCCGATCACCCGGTGGTGCAGTACCCGCAGGTCACCTCGGTGGAGTTCAAGCGCGACCGCACACCCGACCACACCCCGTCGGGCAGACCCGTCCCGAAGGGGCCGATGGGCAACACGTTCTCCGAGATGTTGTCCCTCGTGGCGATGGGCAGGGGCGTCCTCCCCGTGGGCGAGCACAGCCGGCGGTACTACCCCCGCCCGGACGTCGCGTACGTGCCGATCCACGACGCGCCTCCGATCGAACGGGGACTGGTCTGGCTGGAGACCAACACGACCGCCCGGGTGCGCGAGTTCGTGCGGGCCGCCACGGACGCCAACCGCCCGGCCGCGGCGCCGTCCCCGCGACCTCATCGAGCCGGCGGGGCCGGCGGCTGAGTGCTCTGGGCCTGCGACCCGAAGGCCGTCAGGAACCGGTCGCGGAAGTCGCTCATCTGCCAGACCGGAGCCTTCGGGCCGGGCTTCAGGCCGTCCTGCCAGCCCCATCCGGAGATCCGGTCCAATACCGCCGGGTCGTGGGCGACGATGGTGATCGGCACGTCATGGTCGGCGCCCACACCACTGATGAGCGGCGCGGCCTGGTGGTCGCCGAGGAAGACGAGCACGAGATTGTCGTCTCCGTACGTCTCCACGTAGGAGATGAGGCTGTTGAGCGAGTACTCGATGGAACGCCGATAGTCGGCGCGTACCTGGGTGAAGTCGCTCCACACGCCGCCCTGTCGCTGGTCGGCGGTGGTCATGCCGTTGAAGGCGGAGCCGTCACCGACGGCGTTCCAGCCGATGAGCTGGGGGATGGGCGTCCAGGGCGCGTGGCTGGAGACGAGAACCGTCTCCGCCATCACCGGGGCATGGCCCGGCTCGGCGCGCTCGGAGCGTTGGAAGCTGGACAGGGTGTACTGGTCGGGCATCGTGCCCCAGTTGAAGCCGGGGCCGTGATACCCGAGGTCCTGTGCGGTGTAGATCTTGTCGTAGCCGAAGAACGCCCCCTCCGGCCAGGGCTGGGTGGTGCCCGGCATGACGGCGACCGTCCGCCAGCCCGCGCGCCGGAAGGCGCTGCTGAGGGTCAGGCGGTCACTCGAGAGCAGACTGTCGGAGCGTTGCTGGTTGTCGATCCAGAGGCCGGACAGCAGCGTGTCGTGGGCCAGCCAACTGCCGCCGCCGTACGTCGGCGAGGTGAGGAAGGCGCTGCGGGAGTCGAACCCGGCCGCGCGCAGCCGGCGAGTCCCGGCGTCGAGCACCGCGCCGACCTGCGACGCGAACGCGGGATCCTCGACGGCGGCACGGCCGTAGCTCTCGACGAAGGAGACGATGACGTCTTTGCCCCGCAGGCCGGTCAGCAGTTGGTCGGCCGGGGTGTCGCGGAAGGCGTCGACGGAGGCCTCCGCGGCGAACGCCTCCTTGTCGTGCAGGCTCGCACTCACCTGGAGTAACTGGTCGTCGGCGAAACCGGCGACCAGCACGCCCGGGACGATCTGCACGCCGAGCAGTGCGCAGACGACCCAGCCGACCGCGAGCACCGCGACGCCGCGGGTCGCCGCGGTCTTATGCCGGACCACCTGGCGGGTCAGGCGCAGGACCGACAACGCCATGAGGACGAGCACGGCCACGGCGAGAGCACCGACCCCGATCACGGAGCCGATCGCGCCGGCCTCGCCGATCGACGCCGAGAGGAAGTCCACGCCCGCCCCGAAGAAGCTCAGGTCGAACACCGGGTTGAACGGCCGGTCGAGGACCGCGGAGAAGCCCAGGTCAATGATCTTCCAGATGGTCAGCAGGCCGAGGGCCACCCCGGCGAGCACCGCCGCCACCCGCTTCGCCCTTCCGGGCAGGACGAGAATGAGGGCGACGCCGAGGAGCCCCTCCACCGGGATACGCACGAACGCCCCAGGCGTGAGATGGCCGATCTCGTTCGGGGCCACGAGGGCGAACAGAACGAACAGACCGGCCAGGATGGTGATCACTCGCGCCGCGGCGGAGCGCAGGCCCCGGCGGGCACCGGCGCCCTCACCCGCCGCGCCGTCACCCGCCGCTCCGTCCTCCGCGGTCAGGTCCTCCCCCGTGGTCGTCGGTCCCTGATGCGGCGGCTGATGAAAGCGCGTGATGAGCGACAAGCCGAAGGTCCTTCCCTGCGAAACCCGATGGTGCCGCCGCCGGTCGATGTCGTCGTCCGGCGCGGCGGCGCCACCTGTTTGTACGGCTCGCAGCCGCCACCGGTTCACGGGCGGGCTCCGGACCAGGCACGTCATCAGGCCCGCTCCCCACGAGCCCGGGAGCCGGGAGCCGGAAGCCGGAAAAACGGGCCTTCGGCCGGCCGGGCGCCGCGAGTAGTCTCGTGACGTCATGACGGACGAAGAGGTCCTCCAGAACTCACCGCATCGCCGGGTCGTGCGCGTCGGCGACACCGTCCGCAGGCCCACACAACCGTGGACGCCGGCCGTCCACGCCCTGCTCCGGCATCTGGAGGAGGTCGGATTCCCCTACTCGCCCCGCGTGCGGGGAATCGACGAACAGGACCGCGAGGTCCTCACCTACCTGGACGGCCGATCCGGCGCGCAAGGCTGGATCGAAGCAGCCGACGACGCGGGCCTGGTGTCCTCCGCCCGCCTACTTCGCGACTATCACGACGCGGTCGCCGGCTTCCGTCCGCCCGATCGGCTCAGCTGGTTCACCGGCCAGACCGGGCTGGCCGACGGCGAAGTGATCTGCCACGGGGACTTCGGCCCCTGGAACATCGTCTGGCGGGACGGGCGTCCGGTCGGGCTCCTCGACTGGGACTACGCCCGGCCGGCGGACCGCCTGTACGACGTCGCCTACGCGCTGGAATACCTCGCGCCGTTCCGCGACGACGACGAATCCCTGCGCTGGATGGCCCATCCCCGGCCGCCCGACCGGCGCCGACGTCTGGAACTGTTCGCCGGCGCCTACGGCCTGACCTCCGTCACGGGTCTGGTCGACGCCGTCCTCGACGTCCAGCAGGACGGGATCGACCAGGTGCGCCGCCTGGCGGACGCGGGATGTCAGCCGCAGGCCGGTTGGGTCGCCGACGGCTTTCTCGCCGAACTGGAACACAAGCTCGCCTGGAGCCGCGCCAACCGGCACCTGTTCGAGTAGCCGCCGTCCTGGCGGCTACTCGACTGACGAACCCGCATCGGCTCCCGGCGGTCCACGATCTGATCACGTTTCCGTCCCGCCGGGAGACAGGACTGCCGCCGCGACAGACATTGATCTCATGCTTACACGGAGAGTGATCTTGGGTGTAGTGCTGGCTCTGGGCGTGGCCGGCTGCGGCGGGGGCACGACGAGCGGGCAGGAGACGCGTCCCGCTCCCGCGGCGGCGGCGCCTTCCGACGCGCCTGCGCTCGTCGGCTGCAACGGGGGTCCCTCAGTGGCGTTCACCCCCTTGACGGTGACGAGCCCGGGCACGGGCGCCGGTCTGGCCGTGGGAGTGGCCGGTGAAGGACCCGTCGGCGTCGTGATCGCGAACACCCTCACGGGATATCACTGCGACTGGCTGACGTGGGCCGACCACCTGGTCAAGGGCGGTTTCCGCGTGGCCGTGTTCGAGTACGGCGACAATCCCCAGACGGTCGGCATCCCGGCCATGCTGGACCGCGGCTCCGACGAGATGGCGGCCATCGGCGCCGGGCTCAGGAAACTCGGCGCACAGAAGGTCGTCTATGCCGGCGGCTCGCTCGGCGGTTCGGTCGCGCTCGCGACCGCCGCCGACCCCGCCGCCCAGGCGGCGGGCGTCATCTCCTTGTCCGGCGGCCTGGACGGCATGGAGGAATTGGCCGGGGGACTGTCCGTGCCCGCGCTCTACGCCGCCGCCGAAGAGGACTTCGGAGGCGGCGTCGCGGATCTCGCCAGAAGCCTCCACAAGGCGACGCCCAAGGGCAGAAGCACCTTGTTGGTCTACCCCGGCGCCCAGCACGCCGGTGAGATGTTCAACGACGAGCGCTACGCCGACCAACTGCAGTCGAAGCTCGAAGCCTTCCTCCGGGGCATCTAGCCCGGCAGGCGGCCCCGCGCCCTCCGCAGGTTCAGTGGAGCGGAGCCGTTCCGGCAGGGTCCGGCGCTTCAGCCCGGTGGACGGGACCGTGAGGATCCGCGCAGTGACGCTCGGCCCGGTCGGCGGCGGGCCGTTCGGCTCTGCTGTGGTCGACCTGCAGGGTCGTGTGGTCGATGCCGTATTCGTCGTGCACGAGGCGTTCGGCCGCCTGCCGTACGGTGTGGCAGTCGGCCTGCGGCTCGACCAGGATGTGGGCGGACATCGCGGCGTAGCCGGAGGTGACCTCCCAGATGTGCAGGTCATGCACCTCGGTGACCTGGTCGAGAGTGGCGGTTCTCTGACCGATCTCCGCGGGGTTCATCCCGACCGGCGCGGCTTCCATGAACACCCGGCCGGCATCGCGGACCAGGCCCCAGCCCGCTTTGAGCATCAGTCCGGCGACGACGAGGGCGGCGATGGCGTCCGCCCGCCCCCAGCCGGTGAGCACGACGACCACTCCGGCCGCGGTGGTGGCGATGAAGGCGTACAGGTCGTTCAGGATGTGCTGGAAGGCGCCCTCGACGTTGAGACTCGAGCGGTCGGCCCTGCTGAGCAGCCAGGTCGCGGCAAGGTTGACGGCGATCCCCGCGCCTCCCGTGATGACCACGTACAGTCCCTCGACCTCGGGCGGGACGACCAGTCGCCGGACGCCCTCGTAGATGAAGTAGACGCTCAGCAGAAGCAGCGTGATGCCGTTGATCTGCGCGGAGACGATCTCCGCGCGCTTGAGTCCGTAGGTGAAGCCGCCTTGTGGCGGCCGGGCGGCGATTCTCATCGCGATCAGGGCGAAGACGATCGCGATGGCATCGGTGAGCATGTGGCCCGCGTCCGAGATGAGCGCGAGTGACCGGGCGATGAACCCGATGACCACTTCCGCCGCCATGAAGGCGACGATCAACGCGAGGGCGCCGGACAGGTAGCGGCGGTCGGCCTCGGCGCTGACACCGTGCCCGTGCCCGTGCCCATGCCCGTGCCCGTGGCCGCGCCCGTGGCCGCGCCCGTGACGATCCCGGTCTCTGTCACTGCGTCGGGTGACGGTCTGCCGGTCAGTCATCGCCGCGGTCTCCTTCGTCGTGCCCGATGTGGGTGATGGCCAGGTCGAACAACATCCGCACGTGTGAGTCGGCCAGCCGGTAGTAGGCCATCCGCCCCGCTCGGCGGACTTTCACCACTCGGTCGGCGCGGAGCAGCCGCAACGCGTGCGAGGCGGCCGACATGCTCTGCCCCGTCGCCGCCGCCAGGTCGCACACGCACATCTCGCCGCCCTCGAGCAGCGCCGATATGAGGCGGAGCCGTCCGGGGTCGGCGAGCAACCCGAAGACGTGCGCGAGGTTGCGCACGGAGTCGTCGGACGGCAGCGCCCTCTGGACCGCGGCCACCCGATCGGCGTCCACGACGGACAACGAGCAGGCGTCCGCGGCGATCGGCACGACATTTGAACGACTATTCACATGTACAAGCATAGGGAGGGGTCCTCATCTGTCAAGACATTGAGTGACCGGCAAGTCGCACATGGTTATCGCTGCAAACTCGCCGCAACGTAAAGAAATGATCGATCATCCAGTCACGAGTGTAAACGCTAAGTAAACAGAGCACTACTTAGAGTGAGCATCGCGGATCGGGTCCTCCTGACCCTGACCATCACACTGACCACCCCGGCCAGGGCGATGCGAACGAAGGGAGACATTCGTGAAAGTCGCCAAGAGGGTCGTCCCCGTACTGACCATCTGCGCCACCGCAGGCTGGCTCGCGGTCACCGCCCCTCCGGCCCACGCGACCACCACCCCGGCCGGCGCACCCGCCTCCCAGACCGGTGCCTGCACCTACCAGGTCACGAACCTGCGCGCCGGGGGCTACCTCAACGTCCGGACCGCGCCCGCTTCCAACTCACGGACGGTCGGCACACTGAAACGGACCGACGGGAGCTTCACCGGAAGCTGCACGTCCACCCGCGGCTGGTTCACCGTCACGTCCTCCAACGGCCGATCCGGCTGGGCCTCCGGCCGCTACCTGCGCAGGAGCGGCCCGGTGCACCGGGCCGCCGTTCCGAAGCTTCCGGCCCTGGCCTGCACCTACCAGGTCGCCAACGTCCGGCGGTCCAGCTATCTGAACGTGCGCACCGCCCCCGGCGTCGGTGCCCGACGGGTCGGCACGCTGAGGGCATCCGACGGACGGTTCGCGGGAGGGTGCACCTCCAGCCGCGGCTGGATCGCCGTCACGTCCTCCAACGGCCGATCCGGCTGGGCCGCCGCGCACTACCTGCGTAAGACGACCAGGACTCCCCTTGCCGCCTCCGCGTCACGTCCCTGGGGATGCACCTACCAACTGACCCATGTCCAGCCGAACGGCGTCGTCACCGTCTACAACGGGCGCGGCAACACCTACCAGCCGGTCGGCACGCTGAGGCTGGCCGACGGACGGTTCGGCGGCGGCTGCACCGCCACCCAGGGCTGGGTTCCCGTCACGTCCTCCAACGGCCGGCCCGGCTGGGTCTCCGACTACTACCTCCAGCGGGTGACCAGCTAGCACGGACCGCGAACGACGCCCGCACCAGAGATGGAGGCCTCCATGGAGGCGGAAACACCCAGGCAGCACGCGCACGCGTCATGCGAGGACTCGCCGTGCACCGGACCCGCTCCGGCGGACGCCCACACCGATCACGGGCATGAACACCACGAGGATCACCACGATGGGCACGACGCCTGCCACCCGGCCTCAGGCACCGGCTGATCGGCACCCGGCTGCCATGCGGGATGCGGCCTGCTTCCGAACTCGCCGGCGCTCGGAAGCAGGCCCACCGTCCCGCTCTTCCCCATACGCCTCCGGTTCGTCGATGCGCGGCTTCGGTCACCGTCTATGTGAGTCCTCATCGGCTGGTTGGGTAGGCTCTGACGCGGCCGCGACTGGCGAAGATGGGCAACCATCGGGGAGCGGCCGTTCCCCCACGTGAGCGTCGACCGCCTGGGCGCCTCCGTCAGTGACGTCCGACTGGCGCCGGAGGCGAACGACGTGGATCTGCGTTACGGAACCAACCCTCAGCAGGCGGCCACCGCCGTACCTGTGGAGCCCGGCGGGTGGCCGGTCCGAGTGCTCCGAGGCCACCCGTCCTACATCAACATGCTCGACGCGCTGAACGGCTGGCAGTTGGTGCTGGAGGCGAGCCGAGCCCTGAACCGGCCGGCCGCCGCCTCCTTCAAACACGTCTCACCCGCGGGAGCAGCCGTCGCGGGGCCCGTCGACGAGGTCACCGCCGAGTCGTTCGGCGTCGAACCGGCCGGTGTCGGTGCGCTCACCAGCGCCTACCTTCGTGCTCGCGACGCCGATCCGAAGTCCTCCTACGGCGATTTCGCCGCCGTCTCGCATCCGGTCGACTCCGAACTGGCCGACATGCTGACCCGCGTGGTCTGCGACGGCATCATCGCCCCCGGCTACGCTCCGGGCACCGTGGAGGCACTCGGCAGAAAGAAGAACGGCCGCTTCCTGGTCATTGAGGCGGATGCCGCATTCACACCTCCGCCTCAGGAGACGCGGGAGGTGTTCGGCGTCCGGCTCACTGAGGGG
>Ga0310811_10009734_pt1 | contig 12422 bp, 14 predicted proteins | sample YCmetagenome_FD_207642 | JGI IMG/M metagenome (GOLD analysis project Ga0310811, IMG submission 207642) | Soil microbial communities from experimental microcosm in Duke University, North Carolina, United States - YC | ecosystem: Engineered > Artificial ecosystem > Soil microcosm > Unclassified ... | reverse complement strand
CGTAGCATGTCGATGAGCGCAAGCCGCGTCTCGTCCGAGACGGCGTGAAAGAGCCGGGCAGCTCGGCGCGTGTCGGCGGTGCGTGTCATAGTGGTCACGATTGTAATATATCAAGCCTTTTTGATATAACAAGTGGCGATAGGGATGACATGCTCAGGCCGTGTGGCAGATCTCCGCGCCAATCGTTCAAAGGGTTCAATCGATGAATGCAACATGCTGGGGCCGGCATCTACGCCCATGTGGAAACGGACACGGACACTACGGACATTACCGGACTGGTTCTGCTGGAAGCCAACCCTCATCGCACGCGGTCCAAGTCTCGTGTTCTTGTTTCAAAAAGAACCCGCACGTTTGGCCAGTCACTAGCGATGGGACCACGCGCCGCAGCCGAATAGTCAGGGTTTTCCGGAGTGTCCGGTCGTGTCCATTGCCGCGTCAGCGTAGAGCCCAGCCCCGGCGCGTTAGGCAACGGACCTCCCTCGCGACGAGGCAATCTTCCCCGTCCCTGTTGTTATTCTTTGAACCTTTGTCGTGGAGGCCCTCCACCTCTGATGCATTCAAGGGCAGATACGGTTTTGACATCCGCGTGCACACCGCATATGTTGGTTACATGCAACTTGCTCGCGTCACCCACCATCACGCGCTTCATCACCACGGCCCGACGGGTCGGGGCGAGGCGCGTATGCGGATGATGCGGTAAGCATCCACCATTCACGCCACGCTGCGGCCCGTCCAGTCATGGACGGGCCTTTTTGTTGCCCAACGACCCGATCCCGTGCTCCGTATCGCATTGCCTAACAAAGGCCGATTGGCCGACGACGCGCGCGAGCTCTTCCGCGACGCCGGCGTCGACGTGCGCGCTCGCGATGAACGCGCGCTCACCTCGTCGCTCGGCGGCCTGTTCGAGGCCATCTTCGTGCGCGCGCAGGACATTCCCGAGTTCGTCGCCGACGGCGCCGCCGACGCGGGCATTACCGGCGCCGATCTCATCGCCGAGTCCGATCGCGCGCTTTGCACGTTGGCCGACCTCGAGTTCGGCAAATGCCGGCTCGCCGTCGCCGCGACCGACAGCAGCGAGATCGACTCGATCGATGCCATCCCGGACGGTGCACGCGTAGCCACGAGTTTTCCGCGGCTCTCCGCGCGCTACTTCTCCGGCGCCGCTCGAAACGTCGAGATCGTGCCGGTCTCCGGCGCCGCCGAGATCGCGCCGCACATCGGGATCGCCGACGTCATCGTGGACCTCGTCTCCACGGGATCGACCTTGCGCGTGAACGGACTGCACGAGGTGGCGACGATCCTCGAGTCGTCGGCCCGGATGATCGTCGCGCCGGGCGTCGCTGCGCCTAACGGAGACGACCGGCGTGCGCTCGAGGAGCTGGTGGGTGCCCTGCAGTCGGTGCTGCGTGCGCGCGGACAGCGATACCTCATGGCCAACGTGCCGCGCACCCGACTATCGGAGGTGAAGCGCGTGCTGCCGGGGCTCAACGGCCCAACGGTGATCGACATCATGAACAGCGGCGAGCACGTCGCGGTCCACGCGGTGGTGCCGGCGTCGCGGGTCTATCGAACCGTCGCCGAGCTCAAGGCGCTCGACGCCCAAGGCATTCTCGTCACACGCATCGAGAGGCTCATGCCATGAGCGCGGCGTCGACCGTGACGTTCCGGTACAGCGGGCGCATCCGCGATCTCGATTCATCGGCCTATCGGCAGCTGTGCGACCGATCCACGTCGAGCGACCGGGCGATTCGCGATCGCGTCGCCGCCATCATCACCGATGTCCGCGCGCGGGGCGACGCTGCCTTACGAGACCTCGCCCAACGCTACGACGGCGCGTCGCTCGAGTCGCTCGAAGTACCGCGCCGCCACTGGATGCACGCCCTGGACAACCTCGACGATAATTTGCGTCGCGCGATGGAGCGGTCGGCACGCAACATCGCGTGTGTGCACTCCGCGTCACGCCCCGTGCCATTCGAATGCGAGCCGGAACCAGGCATCACCGTTGGGCGCCGACCCGATCCGCTCGGACGCGTCGGCGTGTATGCGCCCGGCGGCAGCGCGGCGTACCCGAGCAGCGTCCTGATGGGCGCAGTGCCGGCGCGCGCCGCGGGCGTCGGTGAAATCGTGCTCTGCTCGCCGGCGCGCGACACTGGGCCGTCGCCGATCGTACTCGCGGCTGCCGCAATCGCGCAAGTGGACCGCGTATTCGCTGCCGGCGGCGCAGGGGCAATTGCCGCGATGGCGTACGGCACCGAGTCGATTCCGCGCGCGGACCGGATCGTTGGGCCGGGGAATGCGTACGTCGCCGAGGCGAAGCTGCAGGTGACGGGCGCAGTGGCCATCGATTCGCCCGCCGGGCCGAGCGAGCTGCTCGTGCTCGCGGACGACGCGTGCGATCCGACCGCAGTCGCCATGGAGCTCGTGGCCCAGGCCGAGCACGATCCGCGGGCATGCGTCGTGGCAGTCGCCGTGGGCGACGACACGACCTGCCGGCTAACGGATGCGCTCTTTGCGATCGTACCGGCGCAGCCGCGCCGCGACATCGTCGCGAGCGCATTCGCGCACCACGGCGGCGTGCTCTCGGCAGCGTCGATCGACGAAGCGATTGCCTTCGCCAACGACTACGCACCCGAGCATCTGTTGCTCGCGCTCGCCGAACCCGACGCCGCACTGGCGAGGATTCGCAGTGCGGGTACGGTGTTGGTGGGTGCTTCGGCGTCCGTGTCGTTCGGCGACTACATGACGGGCGCGAACCACGTGCTCCCCACGGGTGGATTGGCGCGCTCGTATTCGGGCCTCTCGCCGCTCGACTTCGTGCGCTGGAGCACGTACCAGCGCGTGTCGCCTAACGCGGCAGCGACCCTCGCGGAAGACGTGGCCGTATTCGCGCGCGGCGAAGGGCTGCCCGGGCACGCCGCCGCCGCACTCCGCGCCGGAGGCCTAACGTGACCAGGCGGACCACCGGCCCCCGCGCGCGGGCGGGCTACGCCGAGCTGTCCCTGTACGCGCCCGACCGGCGTCCGTGCGCCGTCGACTTGAGCGACAACACCAACCTCTGGGGCGTGCCGCCCGCCGCCGAGCGCGCGATGCGTGAGGCCGCGAGCGACGCGATGGCCCGCTACCCGGAGCTGTATGCGCAGTCGCTCAAGCAGTCGTTGGCGAGCTACGCCGGAGTCGACGCGTCCTCGATCGTGACCGGCTGTGGCTCGGACGACGTGCTCGACTCGGCGATCCGTGCGTTCGCGGAGCCGGGCGATCGCATCGCCCTGCCCGACCCCACGTTTCCGATGATTCCGGTGTTCGCGCGCATGAACGGGCTCACGCCGGTTCCGGTCCCGCTGACGCCGGCATACGACGCGGATGTCGATGCCGTGCTCGCGACAGATCCGGCGATCGTGTATCTCTGCTCGCCGAACAACCCGACGGGTACGACGATCACCGGCGCGACGATCGACGCCATCGTCGCGCAGGCGAACGGTCTGGTGATCATCGACGAGGCGTACGCCGAGTTCGCGGGATGCAGTTTGGTGGATGTGGCGATGCAGAGCGATCGCGTGTTGGTCACGCGCACGATGTCGAAAGCGTTCGGGCTGGCCGGGCTCCGCATCGGCTACGCAATCGGTGCGCCGGACCTCGTGGCGGCGGTCGAAAAATCTCGCGGGCCGTACAAGGTGAGCGCGATGGCTGCGCACGCGGCCATCGCTGCGTTAGGCGACGGCCTGTCCTGGGTGCGCGAGCACGTTGAAGAGGTGATCGCGCTGCGGACACGCTTCGCCGATGCGCTGCGTGCGTTGGGCATCGAGCCTCTGGCGTCGGGCGCGAACTTCGTGCTGGCTCCGGTCGCGGACGCCGCCGGGCTCGCTGCCGCGCTGCGTGCCCGCGGCGTCGCGGTCCGCCCGTTCGAGCAACTCGCTGCCCCCGCCGACACGCCCCTCGCGTCGACGCACGGCAGCGCGATCCGCATCACGATCGGGCCGTGGCCGCTCCTCGAGCGCGCGTTAGGCGCACTGCACGAGGTGCTGCCATGACGCGCGTCACGATATTCGACTATGGCGCCGGCAACCTCCACTCGCTCGCCAAGGCGCTGTCAGGAGATGGGGTGTCGCCGCGCGTGGAGGCCGATCCCCTTGTGGCCCTCGACACCGACGTGCTCGTTCTCCCCGGGGTCGGCAACTTCGCGCAAGCGGCAGAGCGCCTCGCGCCCGGCCGAGACACAATGCGCGATGCCATTCGCCGCGGCCTCCCGACCCTCGGCGTCTGCCTCGGGATGCAGCTGCTCTTCGAATCGAGCGCCGAAGGCCCTGGCCGCGGGCTCGGCATCATCCCCGGTCGCGTGACGCGCGTCGCGGCCGCTCGCGTCCCGCACATCGGATGGAACAGCATCGACGAAACTTCCGATTGCCTCTTCTGCGCCGCGCCGCTCGGTCGCGCCTACTTTGCCAATAGCTTCGCGTGCCGGCCAGCCAGCGATGCGACCGTAATCGCGTGGACCACACACGAGCACGATCGCTTCCCCGCCGCCGTTCGCGTTGGGCGTACAGTCGGCGTGCAGTTTCATCCCGAGAAGAGCTCCGCCGCCGGCGTCGCGTTCGTGCGCGCCGTTCTCGCCGAGGTCGCTCGATGCTAGCCCTCCCGGCGATCGACATTCGCGACGGCGCTTGCGTCCAGCTCGTGGGCGGCTCGTTCGACGACGAGCGCGTGCGCATCGCCGATCCGCTCGACGCTCTGCGCCGCTGGGCGCGCGCTGGGTTTCGTCGCATCCACGTGGTGGATCTCGATGCTGCATTAGGCACTGGCACCAACCGCGACCGCATCGACGCCCTGCTCGCGAGCGACGGCTCGAAACTCCAAGTTGGCGGCGGCGTGCGCACCACCGAGATCGCGGGTGAGCTGCTCACTATCGGCGCCGCGCACGTGGTCGTGGGCACGCGAGCACTCGAGGAGCCCGCGTGGCTCGAGGAGATCGCCACCCGTCATCCAAATCAAATCATCGTCGCCGTCGACGTCCGCGATCGCGACGTCGTGACCCACGGCTGGACCAGCCGGCTGCCGCTCTCGATCGGCCACGTCATCGACCGCCTGCGCAGCCTCCCGTTAGGCGGCGTGCTCGTCACGGCCGTGCACGTCGAAGGACGCCTCTCGGGGCCCGATCTCCCGCTCGTGTCCACGATCGTGCGCCGCGCAACCGTCCCCGTCATTGCATCCGGCGGAATCGCGACGATGGACGACCTCCGATGCCTCGCCGCCACCGGCGCGGCAGGCGCCGTCATCGGCATGGCACTGTACACTGGCGCGCTCGACGCATGCGCCGTCGCCGAGGAGTTCTGCGAATGACCACAGTCCGACGACAGACGCGCGAGACTACCGTGTGCGTCCAGCTCACGACGAGCGAAAGCGACACGGCGATCTCGACGACGATTCCTTTTCTCGATCACATGCTGCTGACCCTCGCGCGCTATGCGCGGATCGGCCTGCGCGTCGACGCACACGGCGATCTCCCGCACCACGTCAGCGAGGACGTGGCGATCGCCCTTGGCGCGGCGGTCGCGGCGCGCCGTCTCGACTCGGCGGCGCGCTTCGGCGAACGGACCGTCGCCATGGACGATGCTCTCGTGCAATGCGTGCTCGACGCGGGCGGCCGGTCGTACTATCGGGGTCCGCTGCCCAGTCCGCGCTACGAGCACTGGATGCGCTCGTTCGCCGAGCACGCGCACGCCACGCTGCACGTTCGTGTGCTCCGCGGCCGTGACCGCCACCACGTCGTCGAAGCCGCCTTCAAGGCACTCGGCCTCGCGCTGCGCGAGGCGATGGCCGACACCGGCTCTCCGTTAGGCACGAAGGGCGCGGTGGCACTCGAGGTGACGCCATGACGCTCGCCAAGCGCGTGATCGTGTGCCTGGACGTGGCCGGCGACCGCGTGGTGAAAGGCATCCGGTTCTCAAACTTGCGCGACGTGGGCGACCCGGCCGCGCTCGCGGCACGCTACGAAGCCGCGGGCGCCGATGAGCTCGTGTTTCTCGACGTGTCTGCCACTGTCCACGGCCGCGCGACCATGCTCGACACCGTGCGTCGCACCGCCGAGCGGGTATTCGTGCCGCTCACCGTAGGCGGCGGTATCACGAGCGTGGATGATGCCGCTCGCGCACTGCGCGCCGGCGCCGACAAGGTCGCCGTCAACTCCGCCGCCGTGAACCGGCCCGCGCTCCTAACGGAACTGAGCGGCCGCTTCGGGGCTCAGTGCGTCGTGGCGAGCATCGACGTCAAGCGCTCCGCGCAGCGCTGGGACGTGTTCACACGCGCCGGCACGACGCCGGCCGGCCTCGACGCGATCGCATGGGCGCGCGAGTGCGTCGACCGCGGCGCGGGAGAGATCGTCCTCACGAGCATCGATCGCGATGGCACGCGCACAGGGTACGACGTGGAGCTCACACGCGCCGTAGCCGATGCCGTGACCGTCCCCGTGATCGCGTCCGGGGGCGCCGGCACTGCCGAGCATCTTTGCGACCTGTTCACACAGACCGTCGCCGACGCCGCACTCATCGCCGGCGTCGTGCACGACGACGAGATTACCATCGACGCCATCAAGCGGGCACTCGCAGCCCGCAACGTTCTCATCCGGGATGCCGCATGAGCGACGAGCGATTGCTGCTACTCGAAGCCGTGAGCGACGTGGCCCGCGCGGCGGGCGCGGTCGCACTCCGTTATTTCAAGTCGACACTCACCGTCGAGCGGAAGCCGGACGGGTCGCCGGTCACCATCGCCGATCGCGGCGCCGAGCAATGCGCGCGCGACTGGATCCGCGCGCGTTTTCCAGCCGACGGGATCATTGGCGAAGAGCTGGGCGCCGTTAGGCGGGAGGCGCGCCGCCGGTGGATCATCGACCCGATCGACGGCACCAAGTCGTTCGTGCGCGGCGTGCCGCTCTGGGGCACCCTGGTCGCCGTGTGCGAGGGCGACGACGTCGTCGCCGGCGCCGCGAGCTTCCCTGCCCTCGGCGAAATCGTGTGTGCGGCCATCGGGCACGGTGCATGGTGGAACGGCGCGCGCTGTGCCGTCTCCACTGTTCCGCGCATCGACGACGCGACCGTGCTCACCACGGACCATCGCTTCTCGCGCACGCCGGAGCGCGTGGACGGCTGGCGCCGCATCGCATCGCGCGCGTCGGTCGCGCGCGACTGGGGCGACTGCTACGGATACTTTCTCGTGGCGACGGGTCGGGCCGAGGTGATGCTCGACGGCATCCTCGCCGACTGGGACACCGCTGCGTTATTCCCGGTGATTCGCGAAGCCGGCGGCGTGTTCACCGATTGCGCCGGCCGCCAGACGCCGTTCGGACGGAGTGCCGTCGCGACGAACGCCGCGCTTGCTGCCGAAGCGCGCGCGCTGCTCGGCGTGCCTAACGTTGGATCCGGCGCATGACGGCATCCCTCGATCTCGACGCCCTCGACTTTGCCAAGGGCGGCGGCCTCGTCACTGTGGTCACGCAGGACGCGTCGACGGGCGCCGTTCTGATGGTCGCCTTCGCCGACCGCGAGGCTCTCGAGCAAACCATCGCGACCGGCGAGATGCACTACCACTCCCGTCGCCGCGGCCCGTGGCACAAGGGGGCGACGAGCGGCAACGTCCAGCTCGTCGAGTCGCTGTCGCCGGACTGCGATGGCGACGCCGTGTTGGCGCGCGTGCGTTCCGTTGGCCCGGCGTGCCATACGGGCGCGTTATCCTGCTTCGGGCGCCTCGCGCTCCACGCCGACACGCTCTCGGCGCTCGACGCAACGATCGCCGCGCGTGCCACACACCCTTCCGTTAGGCCGAGTTATACGCGTCGGTTGCTCGACGACCGCAACCTGCGTCTCAAGAAGCTCGGCGAGGAAAGCGCCGAGCTGGCGGTGGCGCTCGCCGACGGCGATGCCCAGCGTGCGGTGGATGAGGCGGCCGATCTCCTGTTCCACGTACTCGCCGCGCTCCGCGCGGCCGGTACCGGCCTCGACGAGGTGCGCGGCGTGCTCGAACGTCGCGCGCGCCTTGCGCGCGAACCCACCGGGGCGGCAGTGTCACCTGACATTCGCCGCGCAGGAGGTGCGCCGTGATGCCTCGACTGCTGGGCGTCGAGCTCTACTTTGACGACGTGGAGCGTGCCAAGCGATTCTACCGGGACACTATTGGACTCGAGCTGTCGGACGAGGCGTCCGGCCATTTCGCTCAGTTCGCCTGCGGCGGCGGATTCGTCTGCGTCGAGAGCAAAGGGACAGAAAATTATCCGTCGCACGACAAAGCCGTCGTGTTCCTGGAAGTTCCGGATCTCCAGGCGATGGTGGACCGCATCGGCCGCGACCACGTCGTGCACCTCGAGGTGCGCGAGGGCAAGCAGTCGTGGGCGGTCGTCCACGACCCCGAGGGACACAACGTGCTCCTGCTGGAGGCTTGACCGCGTTGCGAGGCGCAGCGCCTGACGTAGAGCCGGACGCCTAACGCAGAGCGGAGCCCGCCGCCTAACGAACCGGCGAGTCGGCGGCCCGGAGCCTCACCTGCGTGCCCCACGGGTCGCGCGTCACGACGTCCGCGCCCTGTCGCTCCACCGCATGACCCGATGCGTCGAGGCTCGCGGCCGCACCCTCGACACCCTCGGCATCCGGCAGCTCCAGCGTCCACTCCGCCAGCCGCGCGTCCCCCTGGCTGGCCGGACGCGCGTCGGCGCCCGCCCACGTGTTGGCGCCGAGATGATGGTGATACCCGCCCGCGCTCAGGAACAGCGCGCCGGGATAGTTCCACACCGTGCGGTCGAAACCGAGCGCATCGGAGTAGAACGCGGCCGCGGGCTCGATCGCGCCCACGTGAAGGTGCACGTGTCCCATCACGGTGCCTAACGGCATGCCGGCCCAGGGCGTCGAGCCGGACGCATCCACCAGGCTCGCGATGTCGATCGGATCCGTGGCCATCATGAGCTGGCGTCCCATGCGCCGCCACGCGTCGCGCGGACGATCGGCGTACACTTCGATCCCCAGGTTGTCCGGGTCCTGCAGATAGAACGCTTCGCTCACCAGGTGGTCCGCCGATCCCGCGCGTACGCCCATGTGCGCGAGGTGTCGCACGAAGCGGCCGAGCGATGCGCGGTCCGGCAGCAGGATGGCGAAGTGGTAGAGTCCGAGCCGTCCACGGCGCGGAGCCGGCGAGGCGCCCGGCCGCTCGTCGAGTACCACCAGCGGCCTAACGGAACCCTGCGGCGCGAGCACGGCCCGCCGCACGTCGCGATCGAGCTCGCGGAGGCCGAGCGTCCCGGTGTAGTAGTCGACCGAACGCGCGAGATCGGCGATCTCGAGGCGCACCGGGCCCACCCGCGTCTCGTCGGGCAGCCGGAAGCTCGGCGGCGCCTGGCCGAAGCTGCCCGGCGTTGCCGGCTCGGCCCGTCCGCCGCCGCCGAAGATGTCGTTAGTCGTTGCGCCCATGGTATTGATACGCTCCACCCCGTGCGCCTCTGCCTTGACGCGGACACCCGGCCGAGCATACGCTCGGCGAGCCTGCAGCGCGCTCGCAGACATTCGATACACGGCGCATCAGAAGGATACCTCGTTCCCGACGGAGGGTACATGGTCGACGACATGGGGCTTTTTCGCACGACGATCGCCATTGCGCCGCTCGCTTCGCCGGACCGTCGGGTCGAATTGGCCGACGTGCTCGTCGACACGGGCAGCGAATACAACTGGCTGGCGGCTACGCTGCACGATAATCTCGGCATCGCTCCAGTCCGCGTGGACCGATTCGAGACGGCCGACGGACGCGTGCTCGACCGCGACGTCGGCTTTGCGATGATCTACGCCGGTGGTCGATCCACGCCAACGCTGGTCGTCTTTGCCAACGACAGCGACATGGTGCTCCTCGGCGCCATCGCGCTCGAAGGCCTCAACCTCCGCGTCGACCTGATGCGCCGGCAGCTCGTGAGCGCCGGACCCGTGCCGGTAGCGCCTACCGCCATCGCTATCGCGTGAGCGTTAGGCAGCGCGCCGACATCATAAAAAAAAAGGCCTTGCGCGCTCCTCGCCAAGTGCCCTGCGTTAGGCTTCTAGGGGCGAATATGCCAGCGACGCGCGCGCGCGTCGCGCCTTCCTGATGTCGAAGCAATCTTCCCCATCTCCTGCACCCTTGTCGTTATCCTTGGGTCCTTTTCAGAGGTCCCGCCCGGCCACGAACGATCGCTTGGTCAGCGACCCTCGAGGTCGCGCTCACCCATGACGTGCCGAGCCGCCCGTCCCTCGCCCGGATGCTGCTTCGCGTCGAAAAAGCGCTCGCCTTTCATGCGCAGCTCGAACGCCAGCATCTCGAATTCCCGTGGCGTCATCTGCGCCGCCACACCTGGAATGAGCCCTTTGAGCAGCGTGATTTGCTCATCGAGCGTTAGCCCGCCGGCCTCGTCCACCAGTCGCCGAAGGGTCGGGTGATCCATCGAATTGGTCTCGCGGCTCGTCGTCATTCCATCCTCCGGCCGGCTTCGTGTGATCCAACATGCGATCCAACCGAGCCGCCGGGCAAGTCGCACATCCGGTACAGAACTTGAGACCTCGACCTCGATGCAGCCCGTGCACGCACCGGGCTTGCACACGGGGTCACGTGCCTCAGGAGGGAACATGTCGTCACCAACCGTGGCCGATCTGCTCGTCGACCGCCTCATCGCCTGGGGCGTGGATACCATTTTCGGTTTGCCCGGCGATGGCATCGACGGCGTGTTCGAGGCGCTTCGCACCCGGGCCGAGAAAATCCGATTCATTCAAGTACGACATGAAGAAGCCGCGGCGTTCGCCGCGTGCGGATACGCGAAGTACACCGGGCGACTCGGCGTGTGTGTCGCGACGTCCGGCCCCGGAGGCATCCATCTGCTGAATGGGTTGTACGACGCGAAATGCGACGGCCAACCGGTGCTCGCCATCACAGGGCACACGTTCCACGATCTGATCGGCATGCAGTACCAACAGGACGTGGACCTCGACAAACTCTTCATGGACGTCGCCGCGTTCAATCAGCGCGTGATGGGTCCCGCACACGTGGAGAACGTCGTCGACGAAGCGATCAAGACATCGCTGGCTCGCCGCACGGTGTCGCACATCACGGTGCCCAAAGACATTCAGACGTGGGAAGCCGACGGCGAGCATCGCTCGGACGCCAACGTCGCCGGCCACAGCAGCGACCTGTTCGCCGCATCACGCTCGGTGCCTCCGACCGACCTGATGCGGCGCGCAGCCGACATCATCAATGGTGGGCACAAGGTCGCCATCCTCGCGGGCCGCGGCTGCCTGCAGGCGCGCGCGGAGATCCTCGAGCTTGCGGAGCTCGCCGGCGCACCGATCGTCAAACCGCTCCTCGGTAAGGCGGTCGTCCCGGACGACTCCCCGTACACGACCGGCGGCATCGGCCTGTTAGGCACGGCGCCGTCCGCCGATGCCCTCGATGACTGCGACACGTTAGTCATCGCGGGCAGCGGATTTCCATACATGGAGTTCTATCCGAAGCCGGGCCAGGCAAAGACCGTACAGATCGACGTCGACCCCGCGCGGATCGGATTACGGTGCGCCGTCGATGTCGGACTCGTCGGCGATTGCGGGACGGTGTTGCGCGCGTTGCTGCCGCTCATCGAGCGGAAGGCCGACCGCTCGTTCCTAACGGACGCACAGGAGCACATGAGGGACTGGCGCGAGGTGATGCGAGAACGCGGGACGCGTGAGGACATGCCCATGAAACCGCAGGTGGTCACGTACGCGCTCAATCGCCTCCTCGAGGACGACGCCATCGTGTCGGGCGACAGCGGCACGATCGCGACCTGGGCCGCCCGATACATCGACATCCGTGAACGCATGCAGTTTTCGCTGTCGGGGTCGCTCGCGACGATGGCGAACGGGCTGCCGTACAGCATCGGTGCGGCGATCGCGTTTCCCGGGCGTCAGGTGGTCTGCATCGTGGGCGACGGCGGCTTCACGATGCTCATGGGCGAGCTCGCGACGCTCGTGAAGTACAAGCTTCCGGTCAAGGTCATCATCATCAAGAACAACGTCCTCGGCATGATCAAGTGGGAGCAGATGGTGCTCGAGGGCAATCCCCAGTTCGGTGTCGACCTTCAGCCGATCGACTTCGAGGCGTATGCCAGAGCATGCGGTGCGGGCGGCTTTACGATCGAGCGACCGCAGGACGCAGAAGCAACGCTCGCCGCAGCGTTAGCCTTTCCGGGACCTGCGGTCGTGCAGGCGGTCGTCGATCCCGACGAACCGCCGATGCCGGGAAAAGTCACCACCAAGCAGGCGATGAACCTCGCGAAGGCGCTCGCCCGCGGCGAGAAGGATGGTTGGCGCATCATGAGGACGGTCGCAAAGGACAAGGTCCGCGAAGTGGTATGATGTGGCGCTCCGAGGCCGTGTCCTGAAGCTCGCCCTGGACCAAGA
>Ga0310811_10009732_pt1 | contig 12423 bp, 10 predicted proteins | sample YCmetagenome_FD_207642 | JGI IMG/M metagenome (GOLD analysis project Ga0310811, IMG submission 207642) | Soil microbial communities from experimental microcosm in Duke University, North Carolina, United States - YC | ecosystem: Engineered > Artificial ecosystem > Soil microcosm > Unclassified ... | reverse complement strand
CGCTCCGGCGCGCCAGCCACTCGTCATAGGCCTCCGCGCCCGGGAGCAACTGGCGGCGCGTCTTGTTCCCGGCTGAGGGAAGCATGACGACCCGGTCCACGGGCAGTTCGCCGGCGCTGGTCACGCCTAGCCGGTCAGCCAGGGCCGGGGACAGCAGGAGCACCCGTGCCCGGGAGTGAGCAAGGATCTGCTCGTAGTCGGCGGGGGACAGCCGGGAATTCAGCGCGACCAGCGCAGCGCCGGCGCCCGGGACGCCGAAATGAGCGGCGAGCAGCCACCGGGTGTTGAGGTCCAGTACCGCCACCCGGTCGCCGGGCCCGACTCCGTCCGCCCGGAGCGCGCCCGCGAGCGCGTCGCAGTCGGCGGCTAGCTCCGCGTAGCTGACCTCGGTGCCGTCCTCTTCTACCACGGCCGTCCTGGCCGGGAACGCCCGCCGGGCCCGGGTCAGGAAGCTAACCGGGCTCAGTGGGACATGGTTGGCCTCGTTGATCACCGAATGGCTCCTTTCCCGTGGCGGGCGGGGAAGTGGTCCGCGTGCGCGGTGGCAACCGCGTCAGCGGGACTTGAGCGCAGCACTACCCACAGGCCCTCGCAATCCGCTATCAGGGTGTCCCCGCACGCCAGCGCACCGGTCAGGAACATCTTGCGGCCCTCACGGCGGGCGACCCGTCCCCTGATGACGAGTTCTTCGCCGATCGGGCACACGGTGCGGTAGTTGACGTGCAGGTACGCAGTCCTGGTGACCTGCCCGAAGTTCGCCAGGCGGCCGATGAAATCGTCAAAGAGCAATGCGATCGCCCCGCCGTGAACGCCGCCCCCGCCGCCATGGTGAAAGGGTGAGAACCGCACCGTCCCCTCGGCCGAGTCCGCGTCCCACCGCAGCATGCCCACCGGAATGATCAGCGGATCATCTCGGCCAGAGATATCGCCGCGGACATTGAGGCCCCCCGGCTCCTGCTCGAACTCCACGAGTAGCGCAGCCGCTTTGCGCAGGTGATCTTGGGCGTGGCGCGCACGAGACGGCGTGGGATCGCCGCACGCGATCAGGTCCTGCAGATGCCTGAGGACACTGACGAGCTCTGCATACGTCTGGCCGCGAACGGCTCTCGCGTCGAAACCCCACGGGCTCACGATACTTACGCGACGGTTATCGTCGCCGGACCCCATCTCGTCAGCCAAGCGGCCACGCCTTTCGAACAGTCGAGCTCATCCAGCCGACCCAGCGGCCCGTCTCGGTGCGCGGGCCGCACGCGACTCACCCCAGGAGAACCGCTGGTGAGTCGGCAGGGCAGCTAATTACACCATCAGTGTAACATTTTCATTGTCAGAACAAAATCCTGAGAGCCTCGCGCGTCGCCCGCCTTCGTGTCCGAGGCCGAGTGCCGACGGGAAACAACGGCTTCGTTCGGACGAAGAGAACTCTCTGGTCACAGCACCTGGGCTAAGAGATCCGAGAAGGGTGAGCCGGCTTGCAAACGGCAACTAGGCCCGGATGCGATTGACGAGCGGAGTCGCTCACCGCGATCTGACCATCGCAATGTCAGGTTCTGTCTTTGCGCGCACTTCTTGGACGCTCACGCCCGGGGCGAGTTCAACGAGAATGAGTCTGCCGTCGGCGAGGTCCAGGACGCAGAGATCGGTGATGATGCGCTGGACCACGCCGAGGCCGGTGAGCGGGAGGCTGCACTCGTTGACGATCTTGCAGGCGCCGTCCTTGGCGGTGTGCTCCATGAGGACGATGACCTTCTTTGCGCCGTGAACCAGGTCCATTGCTCCGCCCATGCCCTTGACCATCTTGCCGGGGATCATCCAGTTGGCGATGTCTCCCCGGGCGGAGACCTGCATGGCTCCCAGGATGGCGGCGTCGATCTTGCCGCTGCGGATCATGCCGAAGCTTGTTGCGGAGTCGAAGAAGGACGCGCCGCGGCGTACCGTGACGGTCTCCTTGCCGGCGTTGACGAGGTCTGGGTCGACCTCGATGTCCTGGGGGTAAGGGCCCACACCGAGGATGCCGTTCTCGCTTTGGAGTACCAACTCGACGTCGTCGGGGACGTAATTGGGCACCAGGGTCGGTAGGCCGATGCCGAGGTTGACGTACATCCCGTCGGCGAGTTCGCTGGCCGCGCGCGCGGCCATCTGCTGTCGTGTCCAGGTCATGCCCGGGCCTCCGTTCCGCGGACTGCCCGTTTCTCGATCCGCTTGTCAGCGGCTTGCTCCGGGGAGAGGGCCACGACGCGCTGTACGAACACGCCCGGCGTGTGGACCTCGTCGGGGTCCAGCATCCCGGGCTCTAGGAGGTGCTCGACCTCGGCGATGGTCACCTTGCCGCACATGGCAGCCAGAGGGTTGAAGTTGCGTGCGGCCTTGTGGAAGACGAGGTTGCCGTGGCGGTCGCCCTTCCAGGCCCGCACCAGTCCGAAGTCAGCGACGATGGCGCGCTCGAGCACGTACTCCTTGCCGTCAAAGACCTGGGTCTGCTTGGGCGGGCTGGCGACGGCGATCTCGCCGTGCGAGCCGTACCTCCACGGCAGTCCGCCGGCGGCGACCTGCGTGCCGACGCCGGTGGCGGTGAAGAAGGCCGGGATGCCGGAGCCGCCGGCGCGCATCCGCTCCGCCAGGGTGCCTTGCGGGGTCAGCTCCACTTCGAGCTCCCCGCTCAGGTACTGGCGCGCGAACTCCTTGTTCTCCCCGACGTAGGAGGCCACGATACGGCGGAGGCGGCCGGCCTCCAGCAGCAGTCCCAGGCCCCAGCCGTCTACCCCGGCGTTGTTGGAGACCACCTCGAGATCGCCTGTGCCCGCGTCGAGCAGTGCGCGGATGAGGACCGACGGGATTCCGCATAGCCCGAAGCCGCCCACGGCCAGCGTGCAGCTGCCCGGGATGTCGGCGATCGCCTCGGCGGCTGACGAGCACTCCTTGTTCATCTCAGTTCGCTCCTTTCTCGCCGCTGTCTCGTGCCGTCACTTCGAAGAGCCGCGTGCCGAGGGTCACCTGGTCGCCGGCCGTCGGCCCGATGCTGGTCACGGTGCCGTCGTGCGGTGCCCTGAGGGCGACCTCCATCTTCATCGCCTCCATCACGCCGAGGATGTCGCCCTCGGCGACCTGATGGCCGGCACTCACGCGCACTTCCAGCACCGTCCCGGGCATGGGAGCGAGCACCGCGCCGTCACTTAGGCCGGGAGCGCCGGCGGCAGCCCGGTCGGGCGGCCGCAGGACGTGCCGCTGCCCGTGGCAGGCGACCTCCACGCCGCGGTGCAGTTCCCGCACGAAGGCCGGCCGCCGGTCGCTGGTCCCGGCAGCGGCTTCGACCCGGATGACCTGGCCGTGGTCAGTCGCCTCGATCGTGGGCTCGTGCAGGCTGAGCCCGTCGGCTAGGCCCGCGCCGGGCGTGACGAGGACGGGCCGGTCGAGCATGATCCGGACCGGCGCGGGGCCGGAGCCGAGGCGGAATCCGTCGGCAAGGAACGGCGTCGCGGGCTGCTGGGTGAGCCGGTGGGCGCTTGCCCAGGCGGCCAGGGCCCGGGCCGTGGTGACGTCAGGGGACGGCACCTGGTGGTGGTCGAGCCAGGCGGTGTCGATCCTGGCGTCGCGGAACTCCTCCGACGCTGCGAGCGCTCGCAGGAAGCCGGCGTTGGTGGTCAGGCCCATGATCGCGGTGTCGTCGAGCGCCGCGATCAGGCCGCGCCGGGCCGTCTCCCGGTCGCGCGCGTGCACGATGATCTTTCCCAGCATCGGGTCATAGGCCGTGCTCACCACCTGGCCGCTCTCCAGGGCGTGATCGACCCTCGCGGGGCTGCCTGGCCAGTGCACGTAGGCTGCGGTGCCGGCCTGGGGCAGGAACCCGCCGAAGGCGTCCTCGGCGTATACCCGTGCCTCGATGGCATGGCCCGTGCTGACGATGTCGGCCTGCGCCAGGGGCAGCGGCTGGCCGCCGGCGATGAGCAGCTGCAGTTCCACCAGGTCCAGACCGGTGATCGCCTCGGTCACGGGGTGCTCCACCTGCAGGCGGGTGTTCATCTCCAGGAAGTAGAACTCTCCGGTCGCCATGTCCAGCAGGAACTCGACCGTGCCTGCTCCGGTGTACCCCACCTCGCGGGCGAGGTCGACGGCGGCGGCGGTCAGCCGGGCGCGCAGGTCCGCGTTGACCGTAGGCGCCGGCGCCTCCTCGAGCACCTTCTGGTGGCGGCGCTGGGCGGAGCAGTCGCGTTCCCACAGGTGCAGGACCGTGCCGTGGGTGTCGCCCATCACCTGTACCTCGATATGGCGGCCGGACTCAACGTACTTTTCGATCAGCAGGGTGTCGTCGCCGAAGGCGCTGGCCGCCTCGCGTCGCGCGGCGGCGGTCGCCTCGGCGAACCCCGCGGCCGAGCGCACCACCCGCATGCCCTTCCCGCCGCCGCCCGCTGCTGCCTTGACCAGCACCGGGTAAGCGAAGCGCTCTGGGTCGCCGCCGAGGGAGTACGACGGCACCACCGGGACGCCGGCTGCCACCGCGACCTCGCGGGCGGCGTCCTTGCGGCCCATCCGCTCCATTGCCTGGGCGCTCGGGCCGGCCAGGGTGATGCCCTTCTGCTCGAGCGCCGTTGCGAAGGCGGCTCGCTCGGACAGGAACCCGTAGCCGGGGTGCACGACGTCCGCGCGGGTGTCGATGGCGGCGGCCACGACGGCGTCGATGTCGAGGTAGCTGGGAACCCGCACGGCGACATCGGCCGCCCGCACGTGCGGTACGGACGCGTCGATACCCGTGTAGAGGGCGATGGTGCGCAGTCCCAGCCGGCGGCAGGTGCGGAAGACCCGCAGCGCTATCTCTCCGCGGTTGGCGACCAGCACGGATCTGATCCCCGAAGTTCCCGAGGCGGTGTGCATCCCGTTCACATCCTGAAAACGCCGTAGCCGGGGGAGGGGATAGGGGCGTTCGCCGCAGTGGCCAGGGCCAGGCCCATCACCCGGCGGGTGTCAGCCGGGTCGATGAGGCCGTCGTCCCAGATCCGGGCGGTCGAGTAGTACGCCGACGACTGCCGCTCGTACTGCCGCCGGATCGGTGCCTTGAACGCCTCGACCTCCTCTTCGCTAGTGAGGTCATTGCGGACCGTGGCCAGCACCGAGGCGGCCTGCTCGCCGCCCATGACCGAGATGCGGGCGTTCGGCCACATCCACAGGAACCGAGGGTCGTACGCTCGGCCGCACATGCCGTAGTTGCCGGCGCCGTAGGAGCCCCCGATGATGACCGTGAACTTCGGCACCACCGTGCACGCCACCGCGGTGACCAGCTTGGCACCGTCCTTGGCGATGCCGCGGTTCTCGTACTCGCGGCCGACCATGAAGCCGGTGATGTTCTGGAGGAACAGCAGCGGTATCCCGCGCTGGTTGCACAGCTCGACGAAGTGAGCGCCCTTGAGCGCGGACTCGCTGAACAGAATGCCGTTGTTGGCCACGATCCCGACCGGGTAGCCGTAGATCCGGGCGAAGCCGCACACTAGTGTCTCGCCGTAGAGCTGCTTGAACTCCTGCAGCCGGGAGCCGTCGACGATCCGGCGGATGACCTCCCGGACGTCGTACGGCGTCCGGGAGCCGGCCGGGACGACGTCGTACACCGTCGCGGGATCTTCCGCCGGGTCTTCGGCAGCCCCCGGCAGCAGGGAGACTGCCGCCGGGCGCTCGAAGGTGGCCACGACGGAGCGCAGGATCTCCAGGGCATGGTCGTCATCCTCGGCCAGATGGTCGGCCACCCCCGACTTGCGGGCGTGGACCTCGCCGCCGCCGAGGTCCTCGGCCGAGACGATCTCCCCGGTTGCGGCCTTCACCAGCGGCGGTCCGCCGAGGAAGATCGTGCCCTCGTTGCGCACGATGACCGTCTCATCTGACATCGCCGGCACGTAGGCGCCACCGGCGGTGCACGAGCCCATCACGGCCGCGACCTGCGGGACTCCCTGGGCGGAGAGGTTGGCCTGGTTGAAGAAGATTCGCCCGAAGTGGAAACGGTCAGGGAAGACCTCGTCCTGCATCGGCAGGTTCGCGCCGCCGCTGTCGACCAGGGCGATGCACGGCAGCCGGTTCTCCGCGGCGATGGCCTGGGCCCGCAGGTGCTTCTTGACCGTCACCGGGTAGTAGCTGCCGCCCTTCACCGTCGCATCGTTGGCGATCACCATCACCTCACGCCCCGAGACCCGGCCGATGCCCGTGACGATCCCGGCGGCCGGGACGGCCCACGGGTCATTCCCGGAGCCGTCCGAGCCGTACATTCCGTAGGCGGCCAGCGGGCTCAGCTCCAGGAACGGGCTGCCAGGGTCCAGCAGCCGGTCGACCCGGTCGCGTACGAGCAGCTTGCCTCGTCCAGTGTGTCGGCGCCGTGCCGGCTCACTGCCGCCCTGCCGTGCCCGCGCGAGCCGGTCGCGCAGTTGGGCTGCCATACTACGGAGATCCTCCATCAGCGCTTCACCTCGCACGGGCGCGTCGCTTCAGGCGATACGTCGGTCTCCGGGGCGAGCCGGAGGATCCGCTCAGCCTGCTTGAAAACGGGGCCGTCCACCATTCGCCCTTCGAAGGTGGTCACGCCCCGGTCCTGGCCGGCGTGCGCTAGGAGCCGTCGCGCCCAGTCGACCTGTCCGGCCGGGGGGCGGTACGCCGCCCGGATCACGGGAACCTGGCTGGGATGGATCGCGGCCGTCGCGTCGAACCCGGTCGCAACGGCGTCCTCGCATTCCGCTGCCAGGCCCCCGGCATCCGCGATGTCCATGTGGACCGCGTCGATCGCCAGCAGACCGCGGGCTTTGGCGGCGGTCAGCACGCGCACGCGCGCGAACCGGGCGGCGTCGCGGTAGCCCCCGTCGGCACGCCTGCTGCCCGTGCCGCCCATGCTCGCGATCAGGTCCTCGGCGCCCCACATCAGGCCGAGGACGTTCTGCGCCTCGGTGAGTGCCACTGCCCATTCGACCCCGCGAGCCGTTTCCACGAGCGGTATGACTCCGCACTCCAGTGACCTCAGGTCGTGGGGATGTTCCGCCTTGGCGAGCATGACCCGGGGAAACGACAGCTCCTTCGCGAGGCGCACGTCGGCTTCGTGCGCAGCGCTGGCACTCGCGTTGACGCGGACCACGGTCCGGTCGAGATCGAGGATGCCATCGCGTGCCAGCTGCCGTAGTGCCTCGCGGGCGGAATCCTTGTGGTCGGGTGCCACGGCATCCTCCAGGTCGAGGATTACAACGTCCGCCGCGTCCAGTGCCTTGTGGTAGCGATCGGGGCGGTCAGCCGGGCAGAAGAGCCATGCCGGACCCGGCTGCCATGCGGTCTCAGGGTCACTCATCGGGCGCCATCCTGACCAGCGTCGTCCGGGTGGCGGTCGCGACGACCTCGCCCCGCTGGTTGCGCGCGGTGTGCCCCATCGTCACCACGCCCTCCCCGGGACGGCTTGACGAGGGCCGCTTGTCTCGGATCAGGGTCTCGGCGTAGATCGTGTCCCCGTGCCTGACCGGAGCGGGGAATGCCACGTCGCTGAAACCCAGGTTGGCCACGATCGTCCCCTGCGTCAGCTGGGCCACCGAGAGGCCCACCAGCGTGGACAGGGTGAACATGGAGTTCACCAGGCGCTCGTGGAACGGCGCCTGCTGGCCGCTGTCGTGAGCGTCCAGGTGGAGCGGCTGGGTATTCATCGTCAGGGTCGTGAACAGCACGTTGTCTGTCTCTGTGACGGTGCGTCCGGGTCGGTGCTGGTAGATCGTGCCGACTTCGAATTCCTCGAACCACAGGCCCCGCTGCAGGATCCTTCTCTGCTCGCTCATGCTTACCTCGCCGTTCATTCCACGGGAAGCCCGACGCCTCGGGCGATCAGCATGCGCTGCACCTCGGAGGTGCCTTCTCCGATCTCGAGGACCTTGGCGTCCCTGTAGTAGCGGGCGACCGGGTACTCCTCCATGAAGCCGTAGCCTCCGAAGACCTGGGTGGCGATCCGGGTGGCGGTCACTGCGGACTCGGTGGCGTAGAGCTTGGCGACGGACGCCGCCTGCTTGAACTCGGCGACGCCTGGCCCGCCGGGGGTGCCCATGGCGTCCCTCACCGCGGCGGCTCGGTACGTCAGCAGGCGGGCGCCTTGCAGCATCACCTCAAGATCGGCGATCTGGAAGGCAACGCCCTGCTTGCGCCCGATCGGGCCGCCCATCGTCTGCCGCTCGCCGGCGTACTTCAGGCACTCATCGAGGCAGGCCTGGATCAGCCCGACCGCGAGCGCGGCGATCGCGACCCGGCCGTCGTCCAGGACCGCGAGGAACTGCGCATAACCCTGGCCGCGCTCGCCGAGCAGGTTCGCCTGCGGCACGCGGCAGTCTGTGAAGGTGAGCGGGTGCGTGTCGGAGATGTGCCAGCCGAGCTTGTCGTACGCTGGCTCCGCCACGAAGCCCGGCGTGCCCGCGGGCACGATGATCGCCGAGATCTCTGGCTTGCCGTCGGCGCGGGTGCCGGTGCGGGCCGTGACGGTCACGAGCGAGGTGATCGCCGACCCGGAGTTGGTGATGAACTGCTTCGCGCCGTTCACCACCCACTCGCCGCCAGCCAGTTCGGCACGGGTCCGCGTGGCGCCTGCGTCGGACCCCGCGCCGGGCTCGGTCAGCCCGAAGCCCGCCAGGCACCGCCCCGCTACCAGGTCGGGGAGCCAGGCCTGTTTCTGCTCCGTGCTGCCGAACGTGAGGATCGGGTTGATCCCCAGACCCACGGCCGCCTCCAGCGTGATGCCCAGGGACTGGTCGACCCGGCCGATCTCCTCGATCGCCACGCACAGCGAGGTAAAGTCCCCGCCGCTGCCGCCGTACTCCTCAGGGGCGATTAGCCCCATGAGGCCGAGCTCGCCCATCTGCCGGACGAGGTCGACCGGGAAGTGGCGGTCCCGGTCCCACTGCGCGACGTGCGGGGCGATCTGCTTCGCCGCGAAGTCGCGGACCACGCGGCGGAAGTCCTCATGTTCCGCAGACAAGCCGAATGCGCTCACAGCTCCCAGTTCCTCCATGACAGGCTCCCGCAGGTTATCGATCGCTAACCTGCTACGAAGGTTAGCGATCGATAACCGCAGTGTCTAGGTGGCTGACTGGCCCGGATGGCCCGTTAGGGTGGGTGGTCATGAGATCTGCCGAGATGCCGTCCGGACAGCCGGCCCTTACGCGCCGACAGCAGATCATCGACGTCGCTGCGGAGTTGTTCGCGGAGCGCGGATTTCACGGGGTCTCGATCTACGACATCGGCTCGGCCATGGGGATCTCTGGCCCGGCGCTCTACAAGCACTTCGCGAGCAAGGATGCCTTGCTCGCCGAGATGCTCATCGACATCAGCGAGCGGCTGCTGAATGAGGGGCACCGGCGAGCCGACGCAAGCGCAGCTGATGGCGCTGACGCTGTTCTGAAGGCGCTGGTCGAATGGCATGTGGAGTTCGCACTGGCCTTTCCGGCGCTGATCATCGTCCAGTTCCGCGATCTGAAGAGCCTGAGCGAACAGGACCGCCACACGGTTCGGCGGCTGCAGCGCAGCTACGTCGAGCTGTGGGTGCAGACCATCAGCGCGGTCGTCGGCGCAGACGAGGCGCATGCCAGATCCGCCGCGCACGCAGTGTTCGGCTTGATTAACTCCACCCCGCACAGCGCGAAGCTGAGTCGCAGCGACATGGCAGGCCAACTGTGCCAGATGGCACTGGCCGCCTTGCATGCATGCGGATGAACGCCGGCACTGTTGCGTGTGTCTTCCCTGCGTGCGTTGGAGCGTGGTCGCGACGCCTGCTCGGCTACCGGGTTGAGGCTTCTACGGTGCGGCGGGTGCTGAAGTGGCTGAGAATACCGCCCGCGCCGGAGCGCGATCGCACGACCTGGCGGCAGTTCCTGAAAGCCCAGGCAGAGACCATACCAGCGGGCAGCGTAACCGCCACAAGCCAGTCGTAAAGTTGCAGTTCAGAGGCTGCAACGGGGTTATGGAACCCTACAGGTTTTCGGAGGTTGCGGGGCGGGCGCTGGCATGGTGGCGTTTCGGCGGAAACGCGCGAGGTAGCTGCGGACGGTGACGTAGCTGTCGGGTAGCTGCGGGCGTGGAGTCAGGCTCACCTGTGCGAAGTCTTGTTAGCCTGCTGGTGTGAGCGTGCCGGGCGCCTGGGGCGGTCGGCGAGGAGGCGGCGTGCATGCCGCGAGGGCGGAGGCCCTGATGGATTCCCGACCAGGTGATCGGATTGCCGGGGAACAGGCCGCGCTGCGCCGGGTGGCATCGCTTGTCGCCAGCGGGGTCCCGCCGGAAGAGATATTCGCCGCCGTCACCGCCGAGGTCAGGCGGTTGCTTGACGCCGACCTGACGTCCCTGGCCCGGTTCGACCCGGACGGGGCCATGACGTTCGTCGCGCGGTGGAGCGCGGCCGGCGAAGACCGGGGGGATGACGTCCACATGCCCCTTGGCGGGCGGAACGTGAGCACGATGGTGTCACAGACCGGCCGGCCGGCGCGCATGGACGACTATTCAGAGGTCACAGGCCCGGTCACTGGCGTCATCCGCAAGTTCGACGTCCGCTCGAGCGTCGGCGTGCCGGTCAGCGTCGAGGGTCGGCTGTGGGGCGTCATGATCGTTGCATCCACGAGCCGGGACCCGTTCCCAGCGGGCACCGAGGCACAGCTGGTCGGCTTCACCGAGTTGGTCGGCGCGGCGATCGCCAACGCCCAGGCGCGGGTAGAGCTGCGCGGCTACGCCGAGGAGCAGGCCGCGCTGCGCCGGGTGGCGACGCTGGTCGCCAGCGGTACCTCGCCGGAAGAAGTGTTCGCCGCGGTCGCCGCGGAAGCCGGGCGGCTGCTCAGCGCTGACCAGACGGGCGTGGGCCGGTATGATCCGGGCGATGTGGTGACAGTCGTCGGCGCGTGGAGCGGCACCGGAACCGCCATGCCCCTCCCCGTCGGCACCCGGACGAACCTGGGCGGACGGAACATGGCCACGCTGGTCTTCACGACTCGCCAGCCGGTACGGATCGACGACTACGGGGGCGCCACCGGCGCAGCGTCTGGTCTCGGGCGCCACTGGGGCTACCACGCGGCGATCGCCGCGCCGATCATGGTCCAGGGCCGGCTGTGGGGCGTGATGGTCGTCGCGTCCATCCGTGGAGAGCTTTCGCCGGCCGGCAGCGAGGCGCGGCTGGCGGGCTTCACCGAGTTGGTCGGCGCGGCGATCGCCAACGCCCAGGCGCGGGTAGAGCTGCGCAGTTACGCCGAGGAGCAGGCCGCGCTGCGCCGGGTGGCGACGCTAGTCGCCAGGGCGGCGCTGCCCGAGCAGGTGCTCGTCACGGTCGCCGAAGAGATCGGGCGCCTGCTCGCGGCCGACTTCACGGGCATGTGCCGGTACGATGCGAGCGGCACAGCCACTGTGGCCGGAATGTGGGCCAGCACGGACCCCCCCTGGGCGGTCACGGTCGGTGATCAGCTGAAGCTCGGCGGGCAGAACGTGACCACGCTGGTGTTCCAGACAGGTCGGCCCGCACGGATCGACGACTACAGCGACTCCTCGGGCGTAATCGCCGAGGCCGCCCGCGGCTGGGGTTTCCGCTCGGCCGTCGGCGTGCCGATCAGGGTGGCGGGCCGGCTGTGGGGCGTGGTGACCGCTGGCTCTGCCCGCACGGAGGGCCTGCCGCCGGACACCGAGGGGCGGCTTGCCGGGTTCACCGAGCTAGCCGGCACCGCGATCGCCAACGCCGAGGCGCAGTCCGCACTCGCCGCCTCCCGGGCCCGCATCGTGACCGCTGCCGACGAGGCCGGGCGCCGCATCGAGCGTGACCTGCACGACGGCGCGCAGCAGCGCCTGGCCTCCCTCGCCCTGCGGCTGCGAGAGGCGCAGGCGGCGGCACCAGCTGAGGCGTACGATACCGTGCTGCGGTTGGACGGTATAGCCGCTGGCCTGGACGCCGCACTGGAAGACCTGCGCGAGATCGCCCGCGGCATCCACCCCGCCGCACTGGCCGAGGGCGGGCTACGTCCTGCGCTCGCGGCGCTGGCCCGCCGCTGCGACATCCCGGTCAGTCTGCACGTCCAGGTCGCCGACCGGCTGCCCGACCCGGTCGAGATCGCCGCCTACTACATGGTCTGCGAGGCACTGACCAACACCGCCAGGCACGCCCGCGCCTCCACCGCCACGGTCGACGCGACCGCTGGCAAGGAGGTGCTGCGGCTCCGCGTCCGCGACGACGGGCGCGGCGGCGCGGACTTCAGCCGCGGCTCCGGCCTGGTCGGGCTCAAGGATCGGGTCGAGGCGCTCGGTGGCCGGATCTCACTGCACAGCCCGCCCGGAAACGGGACCCTCCTCGAGGTTCATATCCCAGTGCAACAGGACCGCCCACCGCCGCTGACCAACTTGCCGGACGCCCCGGCATAGCGGGATAGCCCAGGAACCACGGGGCACTGTTGCGTTGGTCGATCGCGGATGGCG
>Ga0310811_10009730_pt1 | contig 12424 bp, 9 predicted proteins | sample YCmetagenome_FD_207642 | JGI IMG/M metagenome (GOLD analysis project Ga0310811, IMG submission 207642) | Soil microbial communities from experimental microcosm in Duke University, North Carolina, United States - YC | ecosystem: Engineered > Artificial ecosystem > Soil microcosm > Unclassified ... | reverse complement strand
AGTTGGAGATCGGGCCTCGCCAGATCTCTACGTCTCTAGCCTGATCCAGCGGTTCTCCAGCGTGTAGTTACGATCCTTTGCACCACAGGAGACTTCATGAAATCTTTCGGAATCCTCGCAGCGCTAGCCCTTTTTACAATGCTCATCGGCTGTGAACAGCCAAAGACCCTTCCCCCTGCCACACAAATCAACGACACCGCCTACACCTTCGCTCGCGGCTTCCCTTCAACAGACACAGCGAAAAAAGCCTACGACGATATGGACCTCAACCGAGCCGTCGAAGCCTACCGCTTCTTCTATCCCACGGTCTCTGGCTCTGCCCTCTTCAAAGGAACCACTAAACTGGGCATCGTACCCAATAAGGTCTTCGGCACACTCGACACGAAGCCGAAACACGTCGGTTTCACTCTCAACTCCGACACTCCCTACGCACCTCTACTCCTCGATCTCTCCAATGGCCCCATGGTCGTCGAGCTGCCGCCCGGCCCACTCATCTGCATCGCCATGGACGTCAATCAGCTCTGGGTTGCCGACCTCGGCCTCCCGGGCCCTGCACAAGGTAAAGGCGACAAGGTCGTATTTCTTCCGCCCGGATACAAGGACAAACCGCCTGCGGGCTATCGTGCCGCTTACTCTCCCTCCAACAAGATGCTCGTCGGCGTTCGCTCCCTTCCCGTCAACGGCGATGTTCAAGGCGCCATCGAACGCATCAAGACAGTGAAAGTCCACCCGCTCAAACCCACTCCCGGCTGGCCTGCTACTCAGTGGCTCGACCTCACGCCGCCTCCACAGGACACTACGCCTCTCGCTTGGGAGAACAACCTTCAGTTCTGGCGGGAGCTCTCCGAAGTCATCAACTCCGAGCCGCCGAACCCACGCTTCCACAACATGTACGGCCTCCTCGCCAATCTCGGCATCGAGAAAGGCAAGCCCTTCGCTCCCGACGCCCACATGACCTCTATCCTCGAAAAAGCTGCGAAGATCGGCAACGCGCAGATGCGTGTCGAATCCTTCGCTGACCGTCGTCCTGATCGCGTCGTCTGGCCCGACCGCAAGTGGGAGTGGGTCGCGCTTCGCTTCGAAGACGGCGACTTCAACACCCCCAACTACCCCGATCTCCACGCGCGCGACAAGTGGTTCTATCAGGCCATCGGAGCCTCGCCCGCCATGTTCAAACGCGATCCCACCGCAGGCTCGCTCTACTGGCTCGGCGAATACGACTCCACTGGAGCCACCCTCGATGGCGGCAAAACCTACAAACTCACCGTTCCCCGCCCAGCGCCCGACAAGCTCTTCTGGTCCGTTACCGTCTACGACACCGACACCCGCAGCCAGGTACAGACCGATCAAGGGAAGGCCGCACTCCGCTCGCTCTTCGAGTTGAAAGATACTCCCATGGACCGGCCCACCGATCTTTACTTCGGCCCCACCCCACCCGCCGGACACGAAGGCCAGTGGATCAAGACCATCCCCGGCAAAGGCTGGTTCGCCTACTTCCGCATCTACGGCCCCAAAGAAGAAGCCTTCAACGGAGCCTGGAAACCCGGCGACTTCGAAGAGGTGAAATGAGCAGCAAATCGCCTTTCAAAATTTCCACTCTGTTTTTAACGGAGGAGACATATGAATAAACCCATCGTTGGAATCGTACTGACGGCCACGGTTTTATTTGTGACCGCATGTAATACAAATAAGCCTTCGGAACCCGCCCTCACTCCCGCAGAGGCCCGCTCCATCGCAAAAGAAGCCTTCATCTACGGCTTCCCCATGGCTGCCAACTACAACACCATGTACAAACAGGCCATCGACGCCGGCAATCCCGACCATCGCGCCGACTTCAACGTCATCGCCAGCTCCAAATCCGTCGCCACTCCCGACGACAAGTTCGTCGTCACCCCCAACTCCGACACGCCTTATTCCTATCTCTGGATGGACCTCCGTACCGAGCCTCTCGTCATCTCCATGCCGAAGATCGAGCCCCACCGTTACTACACCGGCCAGCTCATCGACCTCTATACCTACAACTTCGCCTACCTCGGCACGCGCTCCTACGGCAACGACGGCGGAACCTTCCTCATCGCTGGCCCCAACTGGCAAGGCGACAAACCCGCCGGCGTAAAAGACGTCCTCCGTTCCGAGACCGAGTTCGCCTATCTCCTCTTCCGCACCCAGCTCTTCAATTCGGCCGACCTGCCCAGGGTCAACCGAATTCAGTCGCAATACAACGTGCAGCCACTCAGTACCTTCCTCAAGCAGCCAGCCCCCATCCAACCCTCTTCCGTCAGCTGGCCCAAACCGGCCGACATCATGAAGCCCAACGCCGACATCTTCCCCATCGTCAACTTCCTCTTCCAGTTCTGCCCGCCCAGTCCCTCTGAGAGCGCTCTCCTCGCACGCTTCGCCAAACTCAACATCGGCCCCAATCAGACCTTCGACATGGCGAAGTTCTCACCCGAGATCCAACAAGCCATCAACGACGGCATCAAGGACAGTGATCAGGACCTCTCCTCCACCATGAAGAAGATCAATACCGATGAGCTCTCGAGTGGCGACATGTTCGGCACCCGTGCCTTCCTCCAAGGCAATTACCTCTATCGTTACGTGGGCGCTAAACTCGGCCTCTACGGCAACTCAAAACAGGACGCCCTCTACTTTGCCTACTTCGTCGACGCCAACCACCAGCCTCTCGACGCTTCAAAATCAAACTACGAGCTCCACTTCGCCAAAGGCGACCTTCCTCCAACCAAAGCCTTCTGGTCGCTCACCATGTACGACGGCAAGACGCAGCTCCTCGTGGCCAACCCGCTCAAGCGCTACCTCCTCAACTCCACCACGCTTAAGAGCTACAAGTACGGCTCCGATAACTCCCTCACTCTCTACCTCTCCCACGACAACCCCGGCCCCGCAAAGCAGCCCAACTGGCTACCCGCACCCGACGGCACCTTCTACGCCGTCCTCCGCGTCTACCTGCCCGGCGACACCGTCGTCAACGGTACATGGCACAAGCCCCAGATGCAGCCGATAACCAGGTAGCACTCAGAAGCGTCGCGCCTCGAAACCTCTCTTCGAAGACCTCCTTCGACGGAAGCTGGAAATCTTTGCCACTTTGAAAAGATGAAGACGATGGGAACTATTCCCCCAATCGCGGAGTCTACAAACCCAGCAGCAGCCCTAGTTGGACGAAAGGTTTCTCTTGCGATTCCTTACTCTCTCTGCCGTCTTCGCGTCTGCCCTCGCTCTCAACGCCCAGGCTCCAACCCATAAGGCTCCGGTACAGCCCACAAAATCCGCGACCGCAAAGCTCTCTCTCCTCCCCGTTACACGAGTCGTGCTCTACAAAAATGGCGTCGGCTACTTCGAACACTCCGGCTCCATCACCGGCAACCAAACCGTCACAATCGACTTCACCACCGCACAGCTCAACGACGTCCTCCAGTCCCTCACCGCCCTCGACCTGAACGGCGGGCGCATCACCGGTGCCGGATACAACTCCGCAACCCCGCTCGATCAGCAACTCAAAACACTTCCCCTCGCCCTCTCCGACGATTCCACCGTCACCGACCTCTACACCGCCATCCGTGGCGCACAGGTCGAAGTAACCGGCTCCGGCTCCTCGATCACTGGACGCATTCTCAATCTTGAAACCCGCTCAACTCCATCTCCCACGCCCAACGCTCCCGCCATGGAGCGGAACTTCCTCACCGTCATCTCCGACTCCGGTGCCATTCGCACCATCGAGCTCACATCCTCCAGCCAGGTACGACTCCTCGATCCCAGTCTCCACGCCGACCTCGCCCGTTATCTCGAACTCATCGCCAATAACCGTAGCCAGGGTCTCCGCCATCTCACCCTTCAGGACAACGGAACCGGAACCCGCGACCTTCACGTCTCCTACATCTCCGAAGTTCCTGTCTGGAAGTCCACCTATCGCATTCTTCTCACCTCATCTCCCGCATCCAGTACCTCGCAGACCGCGACCATTCAGGGATGGGCCGTCGTCGATAACACCGTCGGCGCCGACTGGACCAACGTTCAGCTCTCCCTCATCGCCGGTTCTCCCCAAAGCTTCATCCAACCTCTCTCCCAGCCCATCTATTCGCGACGCTCCGAAATTCCTATCGCTCAGGATGCCCAGCTCACCCCCCAGACCCACGACAGCGGCGATGTCGAGAAAACCCGTATGGCAGGTGTCGCAGGGATGTCCGGCATGGGCAGCGGTTCAGGATTTGCAGGAGGAGTCATGGGAGGCATTGGAGTAGCTCCTCCTCCTCCTCCTCCTCCTCCTCCAAACCGCCTTCTTGCTAACTCCGACAGCGTCAATCAAACCGTCGCCGTCAATGGCCGCGCCATGCCCATGATCGCCTACGAGGCCGCAGTCGCTAATTCGGTCATCCCCCAAACCACTACCTCCGCCTTCGACGACTACTTCGAATACAAACTCACCGATCCCGTCACCATCCGGAAGAACGAATCCGCCCTCGTCCCGATCCTTCAAGCGAAGATTCCGACCGAACGCGTCACCCTCTGGTCGCCCACACAGCCACGCGCCCTTCGTGCCCTCTGGATCACCAACGACAGCAACCTCACGCTCGACCGTGGCAACTTCTCCATCGTCGAAAACGGAAACTTTGGCGGTGAAGGCATCCTCGATCCCATCCATCCCAAGGAGCGTCGCCTGCTCTCTTACGCCGCCGATCAGGCGGTCCGCGTCACCACCGACTACTCCCAGAACACTCAACGCGTCCTCTCCTTCTCGGTCGTCAGAGGCGTGCTCCGTCAGCAAACCAGTGAAATCTCTGAGGTCGAGTACATCGTTCACAACTCCGCACCCGATGGCCGCACTGTCATCGTCGAACAGCCCATTCGTCGCGGTTGGACTCTTGATTCCGACCCGAAGCCCGCGGAGACCACCCCAACCGCCTATCGCTTCCGTGTTGCCACCGCACCCGGTGAATCCGTACGCCTTCACATCGGCCAGCGTCACCTCTTCGAACAGCACTACAGGATCGTCGACCAGAGCGACGAGCAGCTCACCGTCATTCTCCGCAACGCCAACCCTGTCATCCTTCAGCGGCTCGAGCCCATCTTCGCCGCCAAGCACGCCGTATCTTCTCTGGACGCTCAGATCAAATCGACGCAATCCCAGATCGACCAGATCGTCCAGGACCAGAAACGTCTTCGCGAAAATCTCGCCGCGCTCAAAGGCACCGCTGAAGAACGTGCCCTGTCCAAGCGCTATATCGATGAGCTCAACCAGCAGGAAGACAAACTATCCGCCTTGCGCAAAGACCTCGACTCTCTTCAACAACAACGTCAAAGTGCTCAGCAGGATCTCGCGACGAAGATCGAGAACTTGAACATCGAACAAACCTGAGCAAATTAGAATCGTCGCCCGACGATGGGAGGGAACTGTCAAGTCCAGAACGAGGTAGATCCATGAAAACAAAACCCTTAGATCTGCCGACCAGATAGCCGCAATTCCCTATAATGAATTCAGAGGCAAAAGAAACCGCTCCGGCAAATATCCGGGGCGGTTTTCCTTTTTAAAACCTCTGAACGATGGATTCAAGAGCCATCGCTACAACGGAAGTACGGGCTTAAGTATCTATTTTGGAATACTTTGTACCCAAAATGTACGGGGGGGGCCTACCCTGCAAGCGCTTGATCGAAGTCCCCGAGAAGGTCCTCGACATCCTCGATTCCGACCGAGATCCTCATCAGCCCGTCGGTGATCCCGAGCCGTGCCCGTCCTTCGGCTCCAATCGCCGCATGCGTCATCGTCGCCGGATGGCAGACCAGCGTCTCCACGCCGCCCAGCGACTCCGCCAGCAGTGCCAGCCGCAACCGCTTGGCAAACTCGTTGGCCCGCTCCAGAGAGCCCAGCTCGATCGAAAGCATCGACCCGAAACCGGTCTGCTGCCGCAAGGCAAGCTCATGCTGAGGATGATCCTTCAGCCCCGGATAGAAGACCTTCTTCACCTTGTCGTGTCCGGCAAAAAACTCCGCGACCGCACGCCCGTTGGCGTCGTGCTGCTTCATCCGCACCGCCAGCGTCTTCACCCCGCGCAGCAGCAGATAGCTCTCGAAGGGAGAGAGAATTCCTCCCGTGCACTTCTGCACGAAACGGAAGCGCTCAGCCTGCTCCGGCTTGGTGCACACCAGAACGCCGCCCAGCCCGTCCGAGTGACCGTTCAGAAACTTCGTCGTCGAATGCATCACAAGATCCGCGCCCAGCGCAATCGGCTGCTGAAAGTAAGGAGACAGAAACGTGTTATCGACGCTCAGCTCCACACCCTTCGCATGGCAGATGTCAGCCACCGCGCGAATATCTGTGATCGACATCATCGGATTGGTCGGCGTCTCCACATGGACCAGCTTCGTCTCCGGGCGGATCGCCGCAGCCACATTCTCCGCAACGCTGGTATCGACGTAAGTAAAGCTAAGCCCATAGTTCGACAGAACCTGATCGAAGACGCGCTGCGTGCCGCCGTAGACGTTATCCGAGCAGACCACGTGATCGCCCGTCTTCATCATCGTCAGCATCGCCGTAATCGCCGCCATGCCCGAGGCGAAGACATGAGCACTGGTACCCCCCTCCAGCGAACGGAGGTTCTCTTCCAGCGCATCGCGGGTAGGATTCGTCAGCCGGGCGTATTCATGACCGCGATTCTTCCCGATCTCCTCCTGCTGATAGGTCGAGGTCAAAAAGATCGGCACGTTGACCGCGCCGGTAACCTTCTCCGGCTCCTGCCCATCGTGGATCGCCCGCGTCGCAAAACCGAGTTTTTTATCAGCCATCACAGCCCCTTTATGAAAGTGTCATCCTGAACGCAGCTATCACAGCCCTTTATAAAAAGTGTCGTCCTGAGCGAGCGCAGGCGAGTCGAAGGATCTGCGGTTCTCTCATCCATTCCTTCAACCCAGAATCTTCTTCGACAGATACCGCTCCGCGGAATCCGGGATCACCGTCACCACGCGCCGCCCCGCGCCAAGCTCCGCCGCGACCTCGACCGCAGCGCACACCATCGCACCGGCGCTCGAGCCCCCAAACACGCCCGCCTCCGCCGCCAGTCGCTTTACCATCTCGAACGCAGGTGGATCCATCACACGAATCACCCGGTCACAGACACTCGGATCGAAGGTCGCCGGAATAAACGACACACCGATCCCTTCCACCTTATGCTTCCCCGGCACCCCACCCTGCAGCACACTCCCCTGCGGCTCCACAGCAACTGTCAGAATCGCATCACTCTGACGCTTCAAAAATCGAGAGACTCCCGTAAACGTCCCGGCCGAACCGATACCCGAAATCCAGGCATCGACACGGCCCTCCAACTGTTCCCAGATCTCGACCGCGGTGGTCTCTTCATGAAAATCAGGGTTCGCCGGATTCTCGAACTGCAGTGCCGCAAACGCCCCCGGCGTCTCCCGCTCAAACTCGAGCGCCCGGCGAATCGCACCCGCCATCCCCTCCGTCTCAGGGGTTCGGATCACCGTCGCCCCCAGAGCGCGCATCAGGATGCACTTCTCTTCCGCAAATTGTTCGGGAACGTAGAGAACGACCTTGTAGCCTCGATTCACACCGATCAGCGCCAGACCAACGCCGGTGTTGCCGGCAGTCGCCTCAACGATCGTCGATCCCTCGTAAAGTACCCCGCGCCGCTCTGCATCGAGCACAATTCCGAGCGCGGCGCGGTCTTTCACGCTTCCGCCAGGGTTCAGATATTCAAGCTTCGCCCAGATCTCCGCTCCACTCGCGGGTTCCAGGGCCTTGAGACGCACCATCGGGGTGTGTCCCACCAGTTCTGTAATCGTGTCCGCTCTCCGCATGCTTAGCGCTGCGCCGCCGTATCGGCCGTTCCCGTGGTACCCGATGCAGCTTCTCCTTCAGCAGAGGAGTCCCCAGTCACCCGCGGATAGTAGCCAGTACGGGTTCTCACCGACATCTTGCCCATTCCCTTCGCCTTGGCCTCTACATGAATCTGTCGGTAGCCACCGAGCGTCGGAGATTTGGTCGAATGGTAGGCAATCGTGTACTGCGTCCGGATGTCTTTGGCGACCTCGGCTGCGATGGAATCAACGTCTTTGATCGAGCGGGGGAAATAGGCGACCCCCCCGGTCTGTTCGCTCAAGGTCTCCAAAACCCGCTTGGCATGGCGTGATTCCCGCTTATCGGTGTCTTCACCAAACAATAAGCCGACGGAGTAGATTACTGGGCCGTCCAGATCCTGAATTCTTCTGATCGCTTGCTCCAGGGTTGCGCTCGAAGCATTATCCTCACCATCGGTGACGATAAGAAGCACCTGTTTCGGTTGCTTGGCATTCTTAGCCAGATAGTCGGCAGACGCAACCAAGGCATCATAAATCGCTGTTCCGCCGCTGGATTTGATGTAGTTCAATCCCTGACGCAACTTATCAATGTCATTGGTGAAGTCCTGATCGATGAAGGCCTCCCAGGAGAAGTCCACAACGAAGGCTTCATCTTCTTTATTCGACAGCCGTATCAGATCCAACGCCGCCTGCTCGACCGCTGTCCGCTTGTCATACATCGACCCTGAGCTGTCGATCAGAACTCCCAGTGATACCGGAAGATCCTCATGTCGGAAGGATGTGATCGTTTGCGGAACGCCATCTTCGAAGACTTTGAAGTCGTCCTTATTGAGAGTCAGAATCGACTTTCCATCTGAGTCAAGCACCGTGGCATTGAGCCGAACCTCATAGGCATCGGTCCTGAGAGTGTACTTCCCCCCTGCGCCGCGCTGAATCGCCCCTCCTGGTGACTCGGGTGCCTTTCCTCCCTTGGAGACGGGCGTATCCGGATCGGGAGACAATACAGGATCCCGATCTACTGAGAGCGAGGGCGGCTGAATCTGAGGCCCTGAAGCCGCCTGACCGCCGGACGCAGTCTGAGGGGCAGACGCCTGCCGTTCCCACCCGCTTGCCATCTGCGGCAGGGCCAGTAACATTGCGGCCGCAGCTACGCACGGCAAAAATCTACTCCGAAGGTGCATAGTACCCCTGGCGATTGTGAACCGTCAGCGGAGGAAGCCCCGGTGGCGGAACCAGCTTTATCTTCAATTTACGCCAGTTGCCATCCTTCTTGATATCCGAGGGCCGGTAACCGATGACATACTCGTTACGAAGTTCAGCACTGATGCGGGTTGCAATGTCTCCAAGGTCGGCAATATCTCCAACCCGGAACATCCTTCCCCCTGTCATCTCGCAGATATCGCTCAGAAGAACAGGCCCAAGTTGTTCTTCCTGCGTTGGAGCATACTGATCGAAGATGCCGATGGAATAGATCTGGACATCGCTTTCCCGTACTGCCCGACGCAACTCCCCTTCGGTGTAGCGGCTGCGATTGTCTCCACCATCGGAGATGATCAGCAGGGCCTTGCGCTCGTATTTGGCATCCCGCAGCTTCGTAATCCCCAGATACGCCGCGTCGATCAGGGCGGTACGGTTCTCCGGCTTCAGCATAACCATCCGCGCCTCAACGTCATCGATATCGGAGGTATAGTCCACGATGACCGCCGGGCGATCGTTGAATCCGACGACGAAGAACTCATCCAGCGGATTGGAGGTTCGCAGAAATTCGCTGAGAGCCCGCCGAGCCCGATTGAACTTGGAGTTCATGCTTCCACTTAGATCGAAGACGATTCCTATAGTGACCGGAGCATCCTCGGTAGAAAAGCTCTTGATGATCTGACCGATATTGTTATCGAAGACCTGGAAGTTCTCTTTTTCGAGGCCCGTCACCAGACGGTTCATCGGATCAGTCACGGTCGCCGGCACAAGAACAAGATTTACATCGACTCGAAGACGTGCATCTCTCCGTGAGGTTGCATTCGCGGCAACGTTTCCAGCTCCCTCTACTACAGGCTTGGAGTCCTCAGGTGACTTTGGAGGCGGTGGAGGAGGTTGCGTATGAATCTCACCCAACGGATTTTCCTGCGCCTGGGCTGGAAACGCTCCAAAGCCCACCAGAGACATGGTGACAGCACAGAGTACGATCAGTTCAGCATAAGATCGCCGGAGCGCACGCTCCAGGGTCTTTGCCAAGTCCCACCAACGTCCGAAATCCATTCTCGACTTACGCATGGCCTGGTCATCTCCGCGACCTGTCCGGTTCCAGCCGATTCTGCTTTTTTTCGAGGCACGCCCGATACCACATATTCCGCCAACCGGTATTCCAACTCCGTCCGCAGAATATACACCGAATCTGCCGAATGCGGCCCTCTTCTTCCTTATAGACGCTTTTTTTCGAACATTTGTCATCCTTTTGCAAACAGATCATCGCTGGTTGACTCCACTAAAGAGCCGCGACTCGTACAATTTCCATATCACTCACGTTTAAAGGGAGACTTAAAGAAAACCGCATGGCCCGAATCTACCCGTTCCGCGCCCTTCGCTATGATCCAGCCCGCGTCAAGATGGAAGATGTAGTCACCCAGCCTTATGACAAGATCTCCCCGGCCATGCAGGACCGCTACTATGAGACCAGCCCTTACAACCTGGTCCGGGTGATCCTGGGCAAGCATCTGCCGGGAGATACAGAGGATGAGAACGTCTACACCCGGGCGGCAGAGACTCTACGCTCCTGGCGTAAAGATGACATTCTCGTAGAAGAGGCTGAGCCGGCACTTTACGGCTACTCGCAGACTTATACGGTTCCCCACACCAACGAAGTACGCGAGCGGCGAGGCTTTATCGCCCTGGGCCACCTTTACGACTATGCAGAGAAGGTCGTCTACCGTCACGAGCAGACCTTTCCAAAGCATAAGAGCGACCGCATGAGCCTCTTCAAGGCGACGCGGGCCTACTGCGAGCAGATCTACATGCTTTACTCAGATCCGGCTTTCACGGCAGAGCGGTTGATCTTCGGAGTCGACACCCCGGAGGGCAAAGACAGCAATGCCGCCGACCTAGCCATTACGGACGAATACGGGGTGGTTCACCGGGTTTGGAAGCTGACGGATCCGACGCTGATCAACCTGATCGTGACCGCTATGGCGGACAAGAAGCTGATCATTGCCGACGGCCACCACCGTTATGAGACCTCCGTGGCTTACGCCAAGGAGCGCTCGGCCCAGCTGAAGCTGCCGTTGAACCAGCCCCGTGATGAGGACGAGAAGCTCTCTCCCGGCCACCTGCCCGCTCCACCGTTTCCGGAAGCGGCCATGATGATGACCTTCGTCAACATGGATGCCCCCGGCATTACGATTCTTCCGACCCATCGCGTCGTCCATGGAATCGAGAACTTCTCTTCACCCGACTTCATCACCCGTGCCAGCGCCTACTTCGACATCAAGGAGCTGCCTAGTTCCGATCCTTCGGTTTTGGCGACTACGAATCGCACCGCCTTTGTTGCGGTGACGATTGACGGAAGCTATCTGATGACGGCGAAGCCCGAGGTAATTGACGCGCTTCTGCAGGATCTGCCGCACCGTCAGCGACAGCTGGACGTCGTACAACTGCATCGCGTGGTTCTGGATAAGCTTCTCGGCCTGGATCAGGAGACCATTACCCGTCTGGGCAGTGTGAGCTATGTGCGTGAGGCGGATGAAGCCGCCGCGATGGTCACGGAAGGCAATTCCAACATCGCTTTTCTGATCAAGCCAATCACACTCGAACAGCTGAAGGATGTCTCCTTGGCGGGCGATGTCATGCCACAGAAGTCAACGGACTTCTATCCCAAACTGTTGAGCGGACTGGCGATCTACGCGCTGGATTAGTTCTCCCTCCAATTCTGCAGCGGATGAGATTGCCACATAAGTGGCCCAATCTCATCCGCCGACCAGGGCTGCAAGGCATCCTTCCTCGCGCTACAATCCAGAGAGCGTGACTCATCGTTACAGCCAACTTTCTATTGCGGTTGCGGCTATGCTGTTTGCTTGTATCCAGCTTTACTCGCAAACCCCACAGACTCCTCCCTCTGTTCCCGCCCCGCCAAAACCACTTCCAGCGTTTTACCGGAACGTAATCGTTCTGGATCCAGCGCATGGGGGCAGAGATAGCGGATCGCCACTCTCCGGTAGTGCTGTGGAGAAGGACGTGACTCTAGCCTTTGCGCAGCGTTTGAGACCTGCCCTGGTAGCCCAGGGATTTGCTGTGGCGGCGACTCGCGACTCCGATCCTCCCGACGAGCTAACCAGCGATCAACGAGCCGGAATTGCAAACCACGACCGTCCTCTCGCCTGCATTCTCGTCCATGCCACTGCCAAGGGTTCCGGTGTTCATGTCGTCTCCTCCTCGCTCGCTGCTCCAGAGAAGAGCCGACCCTCCTATGCCACTCCGTGGAACGATGCCCAGGCACAGTCTGTTGCAATGAGCCTTCGACTGGCCAATGAAGTGGGGCTGGCATTCGAAGCGGCACACCTGCCCGTACTCTTGCTCCGTACCTCCGTTCCTCCACTCGACAACCTCA
>Ga0310811_10009729_pt1 | contig 12424 bp, 13 predicted proteins | sample YCmetagenome_FD_207642 | JGI IMG/M metagenome (GOLD analysis project Ga0310811, IMG submission 207642) | Soil microbial communities from experimental microcosm in Duke University, North Carolina, United States - YC | ecosystem: Engineered > Artificial ecosystem > Soil microcosm > Unclassified ... | reverse complement strand
AAAACGCGCCGTTGAATCCATCCGGAAAGTGGATCGTCGACTATCGACCTGACATGTGTGTCGCCCAGCGATCGTTCGGCGAAGCAACGGCCGCCACGGTATTCGGTTTTGAGCCAGCGGTCGCAATGGACAGCGGAGGCGCCAAACTGTTGATTCTGTCACCGGACACGCGGGGCGTAGGCGTCCGGCATGGTCGGGCGGAGATTGTGCTGCAGCCTTCGGGCGAAAAGCAGACGTCGGACTTCGTGAGCTGGTCTCTCAAAAGCTCAGTCGACCATCGGGCGCTCGAAATGTCCGTTGACAAGGACTTCATGGCCAAGCTCGGCAAATCGACTGGCTTGTCCGTCGTTGCCGGCAAGGACTCGTTCGAGCTGGCAACCGGACCGCTTCAAGCTGTGCTGGCCGCGATGAAAACCTGCAATGACGATCTGATGCGCAGTTGGGGAATCGATCCTACGGCCATAGCCGCTGCGATAGGGAATCCGGGTGATTGGTTCACCGATGACGACTGTCCGGCATCGGCCAAACGCCGGGGCGCATCGGGCGGCGTCGTCGTCGTCTTGACGGTCGATCCGAGTGGACGCACCAAGGCGTGCCGGGTCGTAAGCTCCAGCAAGGACCCCGATCTCGATGAAGCAACCTGCGATCTGGGCAGGCGGCGCGGGCGTTTTCAGCCACAAACTGGCGATAGATATTCGATCCTCTCGATTCGGTGGGTGTTGGCCGACATGTAAAGCGCTCGCATATCGTCACCCGCCGCGCGCAACGCTCCAGGCCAGCCACAACCAGCCGGCGATCAACGCTAGTCCGCCCAAAGGAGTGATCGCGCCGAACCACCGCGGGGCGCCGAGCGCCATCAGATAGAGTGTACCGGCAAATATCAGTCCACCGATGACGAAGCACCAAGCGGGACCCTTGGCTGCCATCTTCAACGCCACCAACGCGGCAACTGCGTGAACTAGCTGATATTGTCCACCGGTCTTCAGCCACTCGGCCGCCTGACCGGTGGCGCCATGCGCGCCGAACGCGCCCGCGCCGACCGCCAGCGCACCCGACAAAGCGGCCACGACCGCGATCCAGTTCATGGTTCCTGCCCTCTTCCCAATTCCTCCGCGCCCACCGGTTCGGATGCGGCGTCGGCATCGGCCGCGATCTCGCGCCGGGTCGCGGCGAAAATCTCCTCGCGCTCGTCGCTGGTGATGATGCGGTCGCGCGCCGCGCGCAAATCGCCGGTCTCATATTGGAGCTTGAGCCGCTCTTTGTCGCGCGCGCGATACATGTCCTCGGCGCGGTCGGCTTCGGCCGGATCGATTTCGATCGCGTTCATCGCCATCCGTCCCATCTTGATTGCCGATTCCATCACTTCGCGCACGACACCGGAGATCGGCGAGCCCTTGAGCTTGATCAGCGCACGTCGGTCGTAGGTGCGCGCGAATATGGCGGCCTTGGGAAATGCCTCGTGCACACCCTCGATCAGGTCGGCGTCGAGCTGGTCGCCATCGATACAGAACAGGATCAGTTCTGCCTCATGCGCGCCGGCCTGGCGCAAGAGATCGAGCCGCGTGCCGTCGCCATAATAGACCTTGGCGCCGAATTCGGCGGCGACGTCGATCATCTCGATATCCGTATCGATCAGCGTCACCGGCACGCCGGCGGCGATCAGCATCTGCGACACTGTCTGGCCAAATCGCCCATAGCCGACCACCAACGCATTGGCGCCGTCTGCGCGCGGACCTTCGCGGTCTCCCGTAACCTCAGGCGCCTCGCGGATACGCGCCGTCGCCATCATCAGGAAAGGCGTCGTCGCCATCGACAGAGTGACCACGGCGCTGAAGACGCTGACGGCGGCGGGCTCGATCAGGAAAGCGCGTTGCGCCTGCGCGAACAGCACGAAGCCGAACTCGCCCCCCTGGCTGAGCAACAGGCCGAGCGCCAGCGCGCCGCGCCAGTTCATCCGGAACGCCATCCCGATGGCGAAGATGATCGCCGCCTTGGTCGCGATCAGGGCCAGCGCCATGCCAATCACGAAGAACGGACGATCGGCGATCACGTGGAGATCTAACAACATGCCGACCGCCAGGAAGAACAGCCCCAGTAGGATCGAGCGGAACGGCTCGACGTCCGCTTCCAGCTCATGGCGGTACGGCGAATCGGCCAGCATCACGCCAGCGACGAACGCGCCCAGGGCGGTCGACAAATGCAGATATTCCATCACCGCCGCCGATGCGGTGACCGTGAACAGGGCGGCGAACACGAACATTTCTCGCTCGCCGAGATTGCCGATCACGCGGAACAATGGTCGCAGCAGGTACCGGCCCGCCAGCACCAGACCGGTAATCGCCAGCACGGTATAGATGAACAGCAGATAGCCTGGCGGACCCTGCTGGTCCGCGGGATTGCGCGACAGGATCGTGACGAGCGTGATCAGAGGCACGATCGACAAGTCCTGGAACAGCAGCACTGCGAAGGCGCGCTCGCCGAACGGCGTGCGGAGCCGCCCGGCGGATTGCAGCATCGGTAACACCTGCGCGGTCGAGGACAGCGCCAGGGGCATGCCGACGACCAGGGCGGCCTGCCAAGAGAAACCGACTATGCCATGAACGATCAACGCGATCGCCAGGCCGCACGTCAGCACCTGGATCAGCCCGATCGCGAAGATGTCCTGCTTCATCTTCCACAGGCGCGACAAATTGAGTTCGAGCCCGACGATGAACAGCAGCAGCGTGATGCCGAGCTCCGCGACGCTGATCTTTCCTTGCGCGTCGCCGATCAGGTTGAACGCCTGCGGCCCGATCAGCGCGCCGGCGACGAGGAAGCCCAGGGTCGCGCCCAGGCCGAGACGGCGGAACAACAGGACGAACACCATCCCGACGCCGAGCATGACGACGCCGTCGCGAAGCATCGATGCGCCGTGCATCAGGCGTCGTTTCCGGTGGTCGACATCGCCGCGATCGCCGCCGCTTCCGCCGCGGCTTCGAACGCCAGGCGAATCGAGGGATGGCGCGCGGTGACGGTCAGCGCGGGGATGAAGATGTCGAGATCGGGCCAGCTCGGCGCGGAGCCTTCTCCCGCCAGCCAAGCCGTAAGCTCGTCGCGCGCCGTCGCGAGTTCGGCGGGGGTCTTCCCGAGGATGTTAGCGGCAAGCAGCGAGGACGATGCCTGGCCCAGCGCGCAGGCACGCACTAGCATCCCGACTTCGCTGACGCGACCATCGGCCAGGTTGACGTCGACGGTCACGCGGCTGCCGCAAATCGGCGAGCGCTTCTCGCTCGTTCCCATCGGCTCGGCGAGCCGCTGATGATGCGGGATCGACGCTGCGAGCCGCAGAATTTCAGTGTTGTAGAGCGGCGCGTTCATCCTGACGGCCATGTAGGCGAGCGTAACGAAAAGCGCGACCCCTACGGCCGAATTTGGGAGCGGACCCTAACGCGCAGAGCGTGAACGATGCGGCCCAACCTTGCTGGCCTTCTTGGGGGCCGGAGCATCGCTCGCATTACCGGCATCCGCAGCATCGTTGGCATTGGTAGCGGCGTCGCTAGCATTGTCGCTGCCAAACATCGCCTGTCCCTTGCGGCGCTTGGCGACGAAATCCGCGACGAACGCACTGGTCGCGTTCAGCAACGGATAGGTTCGCGACTTGGTCAGCCACGTGGGGCGCTGCTTCGGCCCGCCATCGATCGTATCGTAGACCAATACCAGCAACAGGAAGGCGAGGCTGGCGAGAATCAGGCCCTTGAGCGCACCGAACCCGAACCCCATCGCGCGGTCGAGCGGGCCCAGGATCGATTGCTTTGTCCGCCTGCCCATCACCCGCGCCAGCATCCGTCCACCGAAATAGGCGATCCCGGCGATCAGCGCGAAGGCGAGTATAGCCGCCCCCGAACTCGTCCCGACGATCCCGGTCAGCGCCGTGGTCAGGGGCGTGTGCAGCGCCTTCAGTGCGAACACCACCAGCACCCAGGCAAGCAGCGACAGCACCTCGGTCACGAAACCGCGCCACCAGCCGAGCGCCGCGGCCGCGCCAACGCCCAGAAGGACGGCGATATCTAATCCGGTCAGCCCCATACCCGGCCCGACAGCTAGCCCCGACCCAACATATGGTCAACGAGTTGACCGAGCGTGCGGAAACCGCTGATCTTGATTTCATTCTCGCTTTTGGTCGAAGCAGGCCCCAGCGCGCGGTCGAAGCCCAGCTTGGCGGCCTCCTTCATTCTGAGCGGCGCGTGCGCCACGGGGCGGACTTCGCCCGACAGCGCGATCTCGCCAAACGCAACCGCATCCGAAGGCACCGGCCGCTCGCTCAGTGCCGAGATCAGCGCCGCCGCGACGGCAAGGTCGGCTGCCGGATCCTGCACGCGATAGCCGCCGGCGATGTTGAGATAGACTTCGCAGGTCGAGAAGCTGAGCCCACACCGCGCCTCGAGCACCGCCAGGATCATTGCCAGCCGGCCCGAATCCCAGCCCACCACCGCGCGCCGCGGCGTCGCGCCCGAAGCGAGCCGGACGACCAGCGCCTGGATTTCGACCAATACCGGCCGCGTGCCCTCCAATGCCGGAAAAACTGTGGCGCCGGTCATTCCCTCTTCGCGGTGGGTCAGAAACAAGGCCGACGGGTTGGCGACCTCATTCAGGCCGGAGGTCTCCATCGAGAACACGCCGATCTCGTCCGTGCCGCCGAAGCGGTTCTTGATCGCGCGCAGGATGCGATATTGGTGGCTGCGCTCGCCTTCGAAGCTCAGCACGGTATCGACCATATGTTCGAGCACGCGCGGACCGGCGATGCTGCCGTCCTTGGTGACATGCCCGACCAGCACTACCGCGCTGCCGCGTTCCTTGGCGAAGCGGATCAGTTCCTGCGCCGACGCGCGCACCTGGCTGACCGTGCCCGGCGCACCCTCGATCAGGTCCGAATGCATCGTCTGGATCGAATCGATCACCAGCAATGCCGGCCGCTGTCCCTGTCCCAAGGTTGTCAGGATATCGCGCGTCGAGGTCGCGGCGCCGAGTTCGACCGGGGCATCGCCGAGTCCGAGGCGCCGTGCGCGTAGCCGCACCTGATCCGCGGCCTCTTCGCCCGAGACATAGACGACGCGCTCGCCGCGCCGCGCCAGGCACGCCGCCGCCTGAAGCAGCAACGTCGACTTGCCGATCCCCGGATCGCCACCGATCAAGGTCGCCGATCCTTCGACGAACCCGCCGCCCAGCGCGCGATCAAGTTCGGCGATCCCCGTCGCCAGGCGATCGGGCAGCTTCACTTCGGCATCCAGCCCGATCAGCGCGATCGCCCGTCCGCCCGACTGCAGGTTATGCTTGGCCTGGAACGGCGTGACGTTGCCGCCCACCTCCTCGACCAACGTGTTCCATTCGCTGCAATCGACGCACTGCCCCTGCCACCGGGTCGCGACCGATCCGCATGCCTGACAAACGTAGCGCTTCTGGGGTTTGGCCATGGCGGAGGCTTAACCAAAACGGAACGATTAGGGAACAACTTTGTCGACTGGAGCGGTTCAATCGTCCTGCAGCGTCCAGTTGACATGGGCGATCGCGATGCGCGACGCGCGCTTGTCGGGCGGCATGGAGCCACGCGTCAGGACGATCGAACAGGTCGTCGCGTCGAGATCGGCGTCACCACTCGTTACGACGATGCGGCAGGATTTTAGGGTGCCATCGGCCCCGCTTTCGAATGCCGCGACCACGCGTCCCCGCGCCCCACGTCGCTTCGCCGGCGCGGGATAGTCGTCGTCACTGAACCATCCGCCGGCGTTTTCCGGCGGCGGAACCAGACGCGCTGGATCGATGCCCCATTCCTTCAGGATATGAAGGCGACATTTCTCGAGCAAGGTGGGTACGCTATCGAATGCGCCAAGCGCGATCTCAGCCGATTTTCCCTTGTCGACATCCACGCGCGCGGTCTTTGCCTTGCTCAGCGCTGCATACTGATCGCGCTCGATCGTTGCCTGTATCCAAGTCGACGCGTTCGACCCGTCGGTGCCGTAGGCAACCTTCACCGGGTAGCTCCTGTTCGACGAGCCGGTCAACGAGAGTGTCCCTGAACCCGTCGACGGGCCTAATGCGCCCAACTGCAATTTAAGCGCTTCGTTGGGCGGCATGCTCCCGATCGGCGCCTGCGACCAATCCGGCGCGAAGTGGATTGTCAGGGTGGCGGCATAGTCTTCTTCCGGAACGACGGCCAGTTGCGCGCGTACCGGTGCGCCCGGATCGCAATAATAGCGCGTCGCGACGCAAGTACGCTGATCTTCGCGCATTACCGTCCAACCATCGACTGGCGACAAAACCCTCGACGACGCGAACATCAACAACGGTATGATCGCCATGCTATCCCCCCGGAAATCCGGAGGATAATCAGCCCGGTCGCGCCGGTATGGTCAAGCCCTTCTGCACCGCTGGCCTCGCCAGTCCCCGCTCCAGCCACGCCGCCACATTTCTGAAGGCATCGAACTCGACGAGGTCGCGCGCTTCGTAGAAGCCGATCAGATTCCGCACCCAGCCCAGCGTCGCGATGTCGGCGATGGTATATTCGTCGCCCATGATCCAGGTGCGGCCATTCAGCCGCCCGTCGAGCACACCGAGCAGCCGCTTGCTTTCCGCCACGTAACGGTCGCGCGGGCGCTTGTCCTCATAGTCCTTGCCGGCGAATTTGTTGAAGAAGCCGAGCTGGCCGAACATCGGCCCGACGCCGCCCATCTGCCACATCAGCCAGGCGATCGTCTCCCATCGAGCCGCCGGGTGGGCGGGGATCAACTTACCGGTCTTGTCGGCAAGATAGAGCAGAATGGCGCCGGTTTCGAACAGCCCCATCGGCTTGCCGCCGGGACCGTCGGGATCGATGATCGCGGGAATCTTGCCGTTCGGATTGAGGCTTTCGAACTCCGGCGACTTCTGGTCGTCTTTGGCGAAATCGACCAGGTGCGCCTCGTACGGCACGCCCAATTCCTCCAGCATGATCGTCACCTTCACCCCATTCGGCGTCGGCAGGCCATAATATTGGAGGACGTTCGGATCGGCCGCCGGCCATTTCCTGGTGATCGGGAAGGACGACAAATCGGCCACGTGGCATCTCCTCGAGTTGCGATTGGCGAGTAGATAGGCAAGCCGCCCGCGCGCCGCTATGGGCGGAGGATGCAACCAGGCGATCTTCGTATCGCGCTGTTCAGCGGTAACTACAATTACACGCGGGACGGCGCCAATCAGGCGCTCAATCTGCTGGTCGGGCATTTGCTCGATCGCGGGGTGAAGGTGCGCATCTATTCGCCGACCGTCGACGAGCCGGCCTTTCCTCCGACCGGAGACTTGGTGAGCGTGCCGGCGATCCCGATGCCGGCCGGCCGCGCGGAGTACAAATTGGCGCGCGGCTTGCCCAAAAAGGTGCGTGCGGACCTAGAGGCATTCGCCCCCAATCTGGTCCATGTCTCCGCGCCCGAAATCCTCGGCCATCGCGCGTTGACCTGGGCGCGGCGGCGCAACATCGCCTCGGTCGCCTCCTTCCACACGCGGTTCGAAACCTATCCGCGTTATTATCGCATCGGGTTCGTCGAGCCGTTGCTGACCAGCATGCTGACCCGCTTCTACAATCGCGTCGACGAAGTGGTCGTGCCTTCTCCCTCGGTCGCCGAGCTGATCAAGTCGTGGGGTGTGACGGTCCCCGTCAGCATCTGGTCGCGCGGCGTCAATCACGAGCGCTTCAATCCGGGCCGGCGCGACCTCGCCTGGCGCCGCTCGCTGGGTATCGCCGATGACGAAGTGGCGGTCGGCTTTCTCGGCCGGCTGGTGCTCGAAAAGGGCCTCGATATCTTTGCCGACGTGGTCAACGAGCTGACCCGGCGCGGCATCCGCCACAAGGTGCTCGTGGTCGGTGACGGCCCCGCGCGCGATTGGTTCGTCGATCGCGTGCCCGACGCGGTATTCGCGGGATTTCAGAGCGGCGACGATCTTGGCCGCGCGGTGGCCGGCATGGATGTGTTCTTCAATCCTTCCGTCACCGAGACGTTCGGCAACGTAACGTCGGAAGCGATGGCGGCGGGTGTCGCCGTGGTCGCCGCTCGCGCAACCGGCGCGGTCGACCTGGTCGAGGAAGGCGTCAACGGCTTCCTGGTCCCGCCGCGCGACGTCAATGCCTATGCCGACGCGATCCAACGGCTGATCGAAGACGATTCGCTGCGCGCATCGGCCGGCGCGTCGGGTCATGCCAAGGCGCAGGCATATGTCTGGGGCCCGGTCAATGAAGTGATGCTGCAGACTTATCTCGACGTGATGGCGCGGCGCGCCGGCGCCTGACCTCCCGGATCGAGTCCGAGGTCGCGGCCGATCGCCTCGACGTCCGCGCCGGCAGGCACCAGCCGCCAAGTGCCGGGCCGGCTGGTATCGACCAACGTCACCGCGCCTTTTGGACAGACGCCCAGGCATTTGACCTCGATCAGCCCGACCGGCGACTTGCGCCCCTTCTTGAGGCCGAAACGCTTGCGCAGCGCCTTGCCCAGGCTGGTCCTGCCCTTGCGCCCGAACCCGCCGTCGAGCTTCTTCGAACATTTCGAGCAGACCAGGATCGCGCCGGACCAACGGCTCTCCAGCCCCCGACCCAACGCGCCCAATTCTTGATCGACTAGCTTGTCGGTCGCCACGCCCTGTTTTCCTCGGCGACGCGGAGAACGTCATAGGCAGCCTGGATCGCCTGAAAGCGTTTCGCGGCTTCCTCGTCTCCCTGGCGCACGTCGGGATGCCATTCCTTGGCCAGCTTGCGCCACGCCGCCCGGACGGCATCGAAATCGGCATCTGAATCGAGTTCGAGCACGTCGAGCGCGCGCATCTCGTCGCGTGAACGGCTGCCGTCGCCCGATCCGCCCCAGCCATAATGTCGCGATTCGGCATAGCCATTCGCCGTGCGCGTCTCGGCCGCCTCGCGCTCGGCGGCTTCTTCCGCGCTCAGGCCCTCAAAATAATTCCAGCCGCGATTATACTCGGCGGCATGGTCCTGACAGAAATACCAGCGTTCAGGGCTGTTGGGTGATTTCGGCGCAGGGCAATTGCCGGGTTGGTCGCATCCATGGCGATCGCACATCCGCACGCGAGTCGCCTCGCGAGTCGAGCCATAGCTGCCCCAGCGGGGGAAGCCCCAATTGTCGGATCGGGTCGGACGCGCCATGTGCGCGACATAGGCATTGGGCGTGCGAGCGCAAGCGCGCTCAGTTGCGCATCGTGAACCTGACGCGTTCAGTGACACCGCCGCACCCTATCCCGCCGTCGGGCCGGAAGGCTTTTTCGTAACGGGCGGTCTTGAGTGTGTCGTCACCCGCCTTGGTGAAAATGAATGGGGGGTAGGAGATGACTGCCCGCTGGTTGATCGTCCGGCCATCGGCACCGACATCGAATTGCACCGACACCCAGCCCTCGAATCCCCACATCTTGGCTTCGTCCGGAAAGGTCCCGCCGACGCCGAGCCGGCGCGGCGACGAATCGATCAGCGAGCATTGATCCGCGGTGGTGCCGGTCTGCGCAAATGTGGCCTTGGCGGCGGCGAGATCGCCGCGCTGGGTGAGGATCGACGCCTTGCGGATCAGCGCACCGACCTTGAACCCATCCTCCGCGGGCAACGCCGCATCGGCCGCGACTTGATCGAGCAGCGCCAAGCTACGCTCCTTGTCGAATCCGCGCGACGCGTCGGACATCATCAGGCGTAGCACCGCGCGAGCTTCCGGATCCTCGGCATAGGGCCCGTTCGAGGCTGCAGCTTCGAGCATACGGAAATAGCGCCGACCACCCCAACTATCGGAATTCTTGCTCTGCCACCCTTTCAAATCGGCCGCCAGACGCGCCATCGCCGGCGCCTTGTTGGCCGTCAGAATCGCGGCCTCGCGCTGCGCCAACCCTGCGGCCTCCTCGATTTGCAGCACCGAATTTTGCGACAACGCGTGCAGGACCGGCACCAAAGCGAGAGCGTCGGCACCCTTGGCCTTTTCGAGATCGGCCAATTCCTTGCGTTCCTCGGCCAGCAAGGCGGCATCGGCACCGTCACGCTTCAACGGCGTATCGATCCCGCGTTCATCGAGCCATTTCGACAGCCTCTTGTCGAGATAATCGAGCAGCGACGGCTTGGGGAATTCGGTCGAACAGCGCAGTTCAACGCGTGCGCGATAGCGGAAGAAGGCAGGAAGCGCCTTGACCTGCTCCGGCGTCCAAGACCAGTTGCGGACCGCCCGGGCAAAGGGCAGCGCGACCTTTCCCCCGCGTGACGAATAAACGGGCGCTGCATAGCTGACCGCGCCATCGTCGGCGATCGAGAATTCGACCACCGCGGTGTCATCCGGGCCGCAGATCCGAATCGCCTCCGCAATCGAGAGGCGTCATCTGCACCGCGGGGTCGAACGACCCGGATTGAACGCGCCCCGCACCGGTATAGGCCATATATTTGCGGGCATCGTCACGGTCGCCCAGCATCATCGCTGCGATCGCGTAATTCGATCGCGCGGCGACATCGTTCAAGTCGGTTCTGCTCGTCAGTCCGCCCAGCAGTTTGACCGCCTCTCCGGCAGCAGTCCGCGCGCCCGCGAAATCGCCGCGATTGAGCAGCAACTGGCTTTCCACACGCTTGAGCGCCGCCCGCGAGACATTGTCGACCGACTTGTCGGCGAGCCAGGGCTGGACGCGAGCGAGATCGGCGACCGCCGCGTCGGAGTCGAAAAACGTCTCCGTTTCGACTATCCCGCGCAGCGCACCGAGATGCTCGATCGGCGTAATCGCCAGCGCTTCGGCGCGGCGGTAATTGTCGGCTGCGGTCGCATAGTCCAGCGATACCTCCGCCACCTTGGCGAGGACATTATAGCCCTGAATACGATCGTCGCGCAGCGCCGGCTCGGTTGCCGGCAAAACCTCGAGTGCAGCGCGCGTAGCTTTCACCGCTTCGTCACGGCGATCGAGCCGATAGAGCGCAAGCCCCTTGCGCAGCCGGACGATGGCCAGGCTGCGCGGCTTGTTCGCGACGCGCGGTTCCAGCTTTTCCCAGGCGGCCAACGCTTCGACATACTTACCGCTATCCTGCAGCACCGTGGCGGCGTCGAATGCTTGTTGAATGGTGGGCGGCGGCGGGGTGGTATCCGCCAGCGCGAGCATCGGAACCACCGCAAGCACAGCCGCGCCGAGAAGCAATCCCCGCATATTTCCCCCTGCTTTTGGCGCAGGTTAGCCGACATTCGACATCAGGAAAAGATGGCGGGAAACTGGGATTTTTGATGGAAAAGGCAGGATGCGGCGCGCGAGTTAATCGCGCGCCGTCGGTCCTCGCTTTGCGAAGCCGGCCGCGCTCATGCGTGCGCATCGCGCTTCGGCGATTAGCTTCCGCTAATCGCCGCGCATGAGCGCCAGAGGGTCTGTAAGCCGGGTTCTGTCCACCGCTTGCGCGGATGGGCGACCATTCCTCTAGGACGGCGCTTGCGCGCCGCCTCCAGCAACCAACCCGGGCGACGGGTGGGAACACACCCATATGCCGCCCCTATTCGGTCTTGCTCCCGGTGGGGTTTGCCATGCCGCCGCTGTTACCAGAAGCGCGGTGCGCTCTTGCCGCACCCTTTCACCCTTACCTCCCGGCGAACCGGGTTGGCGGTCTGCTCTCTGTGGCACTGTCCCTGGGGTCACCCCCGGCGGGCGTTACCCGCCACCGTCGTTCCGCGGAGCCCGGACTTTCCTCGCGTGCTTGCGCACCCGCGGCCGCCCGACCCTCTGGCGGGCCGGGCTTAGCCGGACTAGGTGTCGGCTGGCAACATAAAGGGGCCGGAGAGCGGGCGGCATGAGCAAGAAATTCGCATTGGCGGCCGATCAAATTCTTCCGCTCGCTACGGGCCGAGGCGGTTGCATCGCTACCGATAAGATTACGGTGGACGGGGAGGGTGTGGGCTATTTTTACCGGACCCAGCCCCACAATCCTCTGGATAGCGGCTGGTGTTTTATGGCTGGCGACGAAGACGACGCATACATGGACAACGCAGCCAATCACGCGATCTATGATGTCAACACAATCGCTAATTACTCTCCTGGCATCATTCCTTTTCTCGATGCACCGATCGGAAGCGCATTTTTTCGCCAAGGAGATCGCTACGTTCCTGACCCGCTGGGTGCACCGGAGGAACGCGACTGACTACTCATCCCCCTGCGGCTTCGGCAGCAGTAGCGCGAGGAGCAGGCACCGGCACTCACCGTCGATTTCGCCGTCGATCAATTCGGGCCGGAAGCGGCGCTGAAACGCCACAACCGCGGCGAGCTTGTCGGTGACTTCATAGCCGAAGCGTTCGAGCGCCAGAAGGAACCCCGCATCGCTCCACAATGGGTCCATCAGATTCTTGGTCGGGCGCGGCAGGGCGAGACGCAAGCGCGCCAACTGACCCCAGGGGAACAATTCGCCCGGATCCTGCTTGCG
>Ga0310811_10009726_pt1 | contig 12425 bp, 11 predicted proteins | sample YCmetagenome_FD_207642 | JGI IMG/M metagenome (GOLD analysis project Ga0310811, IMG submission 207642) | Soil microbial communities from experimental microcosm in Duke University, North Carolina, United States - YC | ecosystem: Engineered > Artificial ecosystem > Soil microcosm > Unclassified ... | reverse complement strand
GCAGTTTTCCGGCCGCACCATCACGCCGGTGAGCCTGACCGCCGCAACCACGGCGATCGGCGCAACGCGGGGAACGCTGCGCGCCACGCACCTGAAGTATCACCTCGCGATGATGGACCTGCTGACGCCCGCGCAGATCGCCCGCTACGGCGAATTGCGCGGCTATGGTGGCGCGGGGCCGGCTGGGCATTCACCCGGCATGCACAATCACAAAAAATAAGTCGCAAGCTGCGGACAGCAGAGCGTTACTGTCCCGGCAGGCTTTTCAGGCACTTCGCCAGGCTGACGTAGGATTCGGCCGCCGACTTGGCACAGGCGTCGCGGCCTGCGGACGGCGCGTGGTCCCATGCAGCGACGACGACCTCTTTGGTCGAGCCCTCGCTCATCAGGCAGACCGCCTTCGCCATCTCAGGCATGTTGCCGGCGTGCGCGGCAAAGTCGCTGCAGAAACGATCGGTGTTGAAATCGGGCGCCGCGGCCTGGGCCGCGCCGGCCAGAACGATCGTGATCGATGCGAGCCAAAGACGAGTCATAGCCGGATGGATATCGCAAAACTCTTTCAGATTTGGATCGCGCGTTATGGCGAAGTTGCGTTAAATTGTCCGTAAACTGGGTCGAGCGATGAAGGACGACGTAAAACAAAGCGGGCTGGACGTCACAACGCTGGGCGGCATCGCTGCCGAGGCGGCCGCCGCGTTCGATAAAGGCGCACGCCAGGTGCAGCCCTTCTCCGCGCGCCATCCGGAGATCGCCATCGACGACGCGTATCGCATCCTCGCTTTCGTCAAGGGCATCCATGTTGCAAATGGCTACCAGCCTGTCGGGCGCAAGTTCGGCTTTACCAATCGCGGCATATGGGACGAATACGGCGTGCACGCGCCGAACTGGGGCTATGTGTACGATCGTACCCTGCACGATCTCGCGGCCCCATTGCCGCTTGCGCCCTACAGCGAACCGAAGATCGAGCCGGAGATCATGTTCGGCCTTGCCAAAGCGCCCTCGCCCGGCATGGACGACGCTGCATTACTGTCCTGCATCGAATGGGTCGCGCATGGCTACGAGATCGTGCAATCGATCTTCCCGGGCTGGAAATTCGCGCCTGCGGACACAGTCGTTGCCAACGCAATGCATGGCGCTTTGCTGATCGGGCCGCGTCACAAAATCGGCGCGAAGGCCTCTGAATGGCTGCACGCGCTGACAAGTTTCGAGGTCGCGCTTTTTTGCGACGGCAAGCTCATGGACAAGGGCCGCGCACTGAACGTGCTTGAAGGTCCGCTCTCGACCATCCGCTATGTGATGGATCTGCTCGCGCGCGACACGGCCAGTCCGCCACTCGCCGGCGGCGAGATTGTCTCCACCGGAACTTTGACCCGCGCGCTGCCGGTGAAGCCAGGCGAGACCTGGACGACAGAACTCAAGGGCATCGCGCTCGAAGGCGTCAGCCTGCGGTTTGAATAGCGGTCCATTGTAGCAGCGGTTACTCGCCGGCAATCGCCTGCATCAGTGTTGCTATCTTTATGGTCGCGAAATTCGAGAAGGTGTCGGATACGGCATAAGGCAGGATGATCTGGTCGCGATGCCGCATGGCGCCGCAGGTGTAGACGACATTGGGGACATAGCCCTCGCGTTCCGTGCGCTCGGGTTGAACCAGCGGCTCGCGCGACCGTGCAAGGACCTTGGATGGATCCTTTTTGTCCAGCAGAACAGCACCGATCGAATAATGCCTGACCGGACCTACGCCGTGGATCAGCAACAGCCAGCAATCATCCAGCTCGATAGGTGAACCGCAATTGCCGATCTGGACGAATTCCCAAGGGTACTGGGGCTGAAGGATGGGTTTGCCACCGTCCCATGAGTAAAGGTCGTCGGAATAGATCAGATAAAGATTTTCGTTGTCCTGCCGCCCAATCATCGCATAGCGGCCATCGATTTTTCGCGGAAACAGCGCCATGCCCTTGTTGCGTGACGACGATCCGCCGAGCGGCGTCATCCGGAACGATTGGAAGTCCCCGGTTGTCAGCAATTCAGAGCGAATTGCCCTGCCGCTATAGGCCGTATAGGTGGCATAGAATGTTCTCTGTCCATTGTCGTTGAATTCCACGAAGCGTGCATCTTCGATGCCGTTCGATTGGGCAAGGGTAATTGGAAAGATGACCCGCTCGCTCAGCTCTTCGTCGGGCCGGAAGATCACTTCGACATCATCCCCGTTTGCGCCCGGCGTCAGGCTACGAACTTTTGGAACTGACGCGAGACGAGCGGCGGGATCGACCGACACGCTGCCATCCGCAGCGATGGTGCCCGACCGGAACGTAAGCGAGGACACATGCCCTTCGCCGACGGCGCGAAGGCTCAGGATGAACCGGCAGCCGTGTTCCGGTGCACCCGTCTGGTCTGGATGGCGGACGATGCTTGGATTGAACAAGGCCGAGGCTTCGAAGGAATATTCGTTGAGAAAATAGGCCCCGATCAGTCCACGCTGCGTCTTGCTCAATGGAGGATGGGGGTCGAGCGCCTCCTCCATATCGGCGGCACGCGCCTCGAAAAGTTCGAGCAGGTTTCTGTGCCGCCCCCCGAAGTTTTCAAGCACCTCGCGCAACTGTTGCGCGGACGCTTCGGCATCGAGCCGAAGCACCCTGCCAACGATATGATTGGCACGGACCTTGTCGGTCGGGTTGAGGTCCCTGGGCTCAGTCGCTGGCTTGAAGGGCCTTACGACGACCCTCGACGGATCCGGGCGAAGATAGAGGCCTTGGCGATTCACAAATTTGGAGGGGGACAAAGATGCTCCCTGGTGGCGATCGGGCTAATTCCGCACCGGCGCCGTTGGAGGATAATTTTTTCGACGCACGTGTCGCGCGGCTTTCCACTGTCATGGCCGTCGCCGCGAACTGCCGCATCTCCACGAGACCGAGAAGATACGATAGCACCGATTCTGCACCCTTGTTCTCATTGGCGCGGTCCGGATGCAGGCCATCCGAACAACTCCCGGTGACGGGATCGACCAGCGACGTCTGCAGGTCGTTTTTGCCCAGAAACCAGCCAAATGCCCGGTCTGCTCCCAATGACCACTCGTCCTCACCATCACTCGCACGATACGCAGCAAGGCATGCAGAAATGGTTGCCCACGCTTCGACCGGCTGCTGATCGAACGCATTGGGCATTTCATGAATCCTGCCGAAGCTCTCGGAACCGACGGGTCTGAAACAGCCCGATGACGCGGTCTGAATTGACATGAGCCAACGCAGCGATCGCAGGCCGGTCTCGACGTATGCCGGTGTATTGGTCGCCGCACCCGTTTGAATCAAGGCCTGTGAAATGCGTGCGTTGTCGTAAGCGAGAACCTCTTCAAACCAAAGCCAGTCTTCACGCTGGTTTTCAAGAAACAACGACACCAACCGGTCGGCCAACATCTTGCGCATGCCGCCGGCAAAGGCGTCTGCGGTTTCGACGCTACAATAAGCATCCAGACCCAGGAGCGCGAAAGCCCACGCGCGCGGAGACGAGAACGTCTCAACAACCGGAAGAGCGGTCTTGAAGAGCGCCGCGGCCCATCTGCGGCGGGACGGAACGGCGTCGGAACGTGCGCACTCCCCCAAGGCCCAAAGCGTCCGGCCATGGCTGTCTTCCGAGCCGGACTCCTCCAACCATTGCCGATTATAGCCCATGAAATTCCGGAACCGATGCGTGTCCGGGTTCCACGCGTGCTGAACGAATGCTGCAAACGCCGTCGTGCCTATTTCAGGCAGCAACTGCGCGTCAGCCGACTTTGCAAGCGCGCTCGAGAGCAACAGGGCACGAGCGTTGTCGTCGACACAATAGCCATGAGCGCGGTCGGGCACAGAATGGACCGCGTGCTGGAGGATGCCGGTATCGTCGCACAGCGAAAGGAAATGTTCGATTCGCAATTCCGGAATTGCATTGCCCCCGCTCACGGAAGGAGCGGCGGCAGCAGGAACGCGTTCTATCGTTTGCTCTCGTGCCCGCTCGAAGACCGTGAGATACCGCTCGGCCGTCTCCCGCCAAGTCATCGACCGGCTTGATGCGTATGCGCGCTTGCGCATGGCGTGGCGACGGACGTCGTTTGTGAGCAGGGCCGAAATCTCGCTGCTGATGGCTTTGGCATCGCCGAAGGGAACCAGAATGCCGCGTCCGTCACCGAGCAATTCCTTGGCGTGCCAGTACGGGGTCGATACGACCGCCTTCCCCAGCCCGAAGCTGTAGGCGAGCGTGCCCGACGTCATCTGGGCTTCATTGAGATAGGGCGTCACATAGACGTCGCACATCGAGATGAAGTCCAGCAACGTGGACTGCTCCACGAACTGGTTGAAGAAGACGACGTGATCCTGGATGCCGAGATCGCGCACGCGTGCCGTCAGGCTGTGCCGATAGGCCTCCCCCTGTTGACGCACAAGATTCGGGTGGGTTGCGCCGAGGATGACGTATACGGCGTCGGGACACGATCTGATGATTCCGGGCATGGCATCGAGCATGGTTTCGATGCCCTTGTTCGGCGACAGAAGCCCGAACGTAAGAATGACGGTCTGTCCCGTGAAACCGAGTTTCGCTTTGGCGCTATGCGTCTCACGAAACGGCAGGTCAGGAATTCCGTGCGGTATGATCTCGATCTTGCTGGCCGGCACGTCATGCGCCGACCGGAGCAATTGCCGGCCTTTCTCCGACATGACGACGACCTTTGATGAAGTGTCGATGATGCGCTGCATCACCTCGTGCTGGGCCGGTGTCGGTTTGGCGAGCACCGTATGAAGGGTCGTGACGACCGGCATGTCGAGCCGCGACAGCAGCTCCGTGATATTGCCGCCGGCCTGCCCGCCGAAAATTCCATATTCATGCTGAAGGGAAACGACATCGAAGCCGGCATTGTTCAGGAACGCAGCTCCATCCACATATTCGTCGATGTTCTCGTCCTGGATCGCCAGGTGTACGGCCTGCGGATAGTCATAGGCGCCGCCAGGATCCGTCATCGCCACAACGCCGGTCTCCAGATCGGAACGCGCCATCGAAACGGCCCGATGAAGATCATTGGTGAAGGTCGCGATGCCGCAGCGGCGCGGAAGATGGTTGCCGATGAATGCTATTCGTTCAATCGATTTCATTGAATTGTTTCCGTGGCAACGCACTGCAACAGCTGCCGGACCAGGGGGCCCGTGTAGGCAACGAGGCCTATCAGGCCGTTCCTGCCCGCATGAATAGTGACCCGATCCGACTGTGCGAAAATGGCGTCGCCTGTCGCCACGTCGAACGAGGCGGCCCGAGCGCTGCCACTGACAACCATTAGCCAGGTCTCATGTTCCGCTTCCATGCACCATGTGGAATTTGACGGCAGATCGATCCGCTCGAACGTGAAGTGCGAATTTGAAACCAGAAGCGTCCGCGCGTCGGTTAGCCGTGTCGGGGTGACTGGAAACTCGGCGGGGCCGGCGTTCGCCACCGCAAGCGCATCCTCTATATGAAGTTTACGTCCGCGGCCGTGATCGAAAAGACGGAATGTCGTATCGCTGCGTTGCTGGATTTCCGCGACCACCAGGCCTGCACCGATCGCGTGGATCGTTCCGGCGGGCACTGAAATAGTGTCGCCTGGATGTGCCAGATGCCACACCAGAAGATCCGCAATCGAACCGTCATCGATGGCGTGGCGTAATTGCTCCGAGCTGACACGCCGCTTGAGGCCCAGGCCGACTTTAGCCTCGGACGCGGCATCCAGTACGTGCCAGGCTTCGGTTTTACCGTTCGGCAGTCCGGTTGACTGCGCGTAGGCATCATCCGGATGGACCTGGATGGAAAGCGGCTGGTTCGTAAATAGCAGCTTCAGCAGAAGCGAGGAAGGAACTGCCGCTGGATCGGAACGTTCGTACCAGATTTCACCGATCGTATGGGCACCATCGCCTGCGTTGCTCCAGGGACTTGGATCTAAGACACCCCAAGGCTTTTGTAAGGAATGCGCATGGGCATGTTCAATTGTCATAACCCTGCTTTATGTTTGGCCGAGAAAACATTTTTTCGGATGCCTTATGCAATCAGGAGAAAACGCTCGCCGAAAGCGTGAGCCTGCTTTCGGGAACCACCCGCTCGTATTTTTCGGCGGTGTTCTTGATGCGGTAGCACGGGTCGCCGGGATCTCGATCTGAAGGAGGCATGAGATGACGAATTTCATAGCCACCCGGCGCCAATAACTGGAGCACGTTCGGCTCAAGCTCGACGAGCTGACCGATTTTGAATTTATGCACGATCCGGTCTTCCTTCCGTCATGTTGAACTTGGAGGAGCAGTCGGTAGAGTTCTCTTCATCCTTATCCTTTCATCCTTGTGGCCATGCAGAAAGCGGGCGATCTGCCCTCTTCAGTACGGTCGTTTGCTCGCTGTCTCCGAGCGAGCCCGCCGCTTTTTTTTCGAAATTGTTTGGCGGTGAACATGAAACGCTCCTCTGTGACACCGAGAGCGGTTTGCCGCTCAACGGTGCCGTGACGCCTGCTTATTGAGTGTTGATGATTGTATATGGGGACGATCAGGACGAATTGCGATACCTCAATGATTTCGTCGGAAAGAACCGGTACGTTTATTGTGAGAAACCGTCCCCTACCCCCTGTGGTGGCCGCAATTCATCCCCAAATGGGGCTGAGTCGCGCTCTGAAAAGGTTGTCCAAACCGCGCCACAGGCGAGGAACAGATCGAGGGACTCTCGTTTCCCCTAGCGGCAATCGAACTCGATAAACGGGCCATGGAGCCCCTGCTGTATCGACAAAGCAACCATGATGCGTTTCACACGGTTGTCCTAAACGCCAGGCAGCCGCGCCGACGCTGCATCACTAGCGCGATGTCCGCTCCGCCGTTATTCTCGCGCTTCCTTTTTGGGGTTTATCGGGGGAATAGCTCACAATGCGGCACCTACCCGCTTTACTGACGATCCTTGCGCTGTCTGTTTTTTCCGCGGGCATGGTGCTGGCGCAGACGGCCGCCAAGCCGCCGAGCAGCCGCGAGCAGCTTCGCATCGACAGCGACGACTGCGCCAAGCAGGGCATCGACCCGCACCGCGTCGACTTGTTCGCCGACTGCATGAACAAAAAGGAAATCGCGAGAAAGGAAGCGGCCCGTCAGAAGAAGGCGGAGGAGGCTGCGCAGCGCAGGCAGCAGCGCACCGAGCGGTTCGAGGCCGCCGTCGCGGCGAACCGTGACGCCAATCTGCAGCGGATCGCGCAGGAGAATGCGGCCCGCGCAAAGCGCGACGACTGCAAGAAGCAGGCGAAAGAGCAGAAGCTGCACCTGCTGAAGCGCCTGAACTTCATCAAGAGCTGCATGGAAAAGTAATCGGCGCCCTCTCCTTCCGCGCGTGAAACAAACATCAAGATCGTTTTCCCGAAGGGAGCGGTTCTACCGGAAACATTTCGCACGCAGGACTGGTCGTCCTTTACCGGCAGTGGATGTTGCCGCGCTGTCTGACCGCGGACGCGAAATGCGACGCCGCCATGATAGACCTCGATGGCGACGGCAAGGACGAGATCCTGCTGTTTACGTCGGGCGTCGGCCAGTCGGCCGCGCTCGTCACACGACGAAAAAACCTGGGCCTATCTCGGCACGCTGGTCAATCCGAACTGCTGGACTTTCCGCGATGATCTTCAGCGGAGCGAACTGAAGACAATTAACTCGCCTTTCAAGGAAATCGAAGCCGGTGGCCAACGGGTTCGCGTTCAGCCCGAAGTGTCTAGTCCACCCAAGCCGGCCACGTCGCCGCAGGGGCCGCTGACACGGCTAACCGAACGCCCGTTTTTTCATGGGAATCGGTTCAGGGTCGAGCACCGCGTCGTACAGGTCATCCCGCGCGATCGTTTCGAGCAATTCCCGCGCAAGCGCCGTTTCGGTTTTTCCGCTCAAGGCCGCACGCCTTTGCAGAAGGGCCATAGCATCACCGCTCAGCCGGATGGTGCGCTCGTCGGTTCTCGGCCGCCCACGGCGGCTTCCCGGTGGCCGCAGGCTGATCTTCGCCTGCGAGCAGCGCACCTTGAGCGTGCCGATATTGCACCCAAGCTTCTCGGCGATGTCGTCGGCCCGCATGTTGCCCTGCGCAACCATCTCCGGGATGGTGGCCAACACAGCCTTGGTCAAAATTCTGCGTCCCATAGTCACCCTCTCATTGGCCAACCTGGCTCAATGCTTAGTCGCCTTAACGGCGCTTTTGGTTCGATTCTGGGGAGAAATATAACTAGCGCTCAGCGATGCCCCTGTGACGGGCGTCACTTGCCGGACGGCAAACGACGTCCTTGTGATGGGCATCACTTGCCAAAGTTCAGATTACGGAACTCTGTCCGCGGGATTTAAAATTGGTAATGTGGACAAATGCCGTTGATTTCAGGCATTTCCAAAATGTCGCACCCCGCCGCAGGCGTGCGGCGGCGCGCCGTCCCCCGAACGGTTATCCACAGGCGCGCCGAGTTCCAACTGAGCAGCGCAGCTACGTCTTCAGCGCTGCCAGCACACGCTCCGGCGTGAACGGCATGTGGTAGAGCCGCTTTCCGGTCAGCCTGTTGAAGGCATTGGCAATCGCCGGCGCGATGCAGGGCGTGCTGATCTCCCCGAGCCCGGTCGGGTGCCCGTCGCTGTCGAGGAAAGACACCTGCATCACTTCGGGCATGTCGGACATGCGCATGACGTTGTAGTCGCCGAAGTTCGACTGCTCGACCGCGCCGTCCCGCACCGTAAGCCGCTCGTGCAAGGCCGAAGACAGGCCATAGACGATCCCGCTTTCCACGTTCGCCTTGGCAGCTTCCGGCTGCACCACCACGCCGCCATCGGCCGCGACCCACACTTTGTGGACGCGGATCGTGCCAGCACGGCGATCAATCGATGCCTCGACCACGCAGGCGCCGAGCGATCCCGAGCGTTCGCTCATGGCAAAGCCGAGCGCGCGATCATCGGGGCGCTTCGTGCCCCAGTCGGCCATTTTTGCGACGGCCTCGGCGCAGCGACGTGCCTTCGGCGTGATCGACATGCGTTGCAGGCGGAATTCAACCGGATCGAGCTTCTGATCCTCCGCCATCGCATCGACCATCGTTTCAATCGCAAACAGATTGAAATTGTGCGCGACCGCGCGCCAGTGCTTGATGCGGACGCCCTCGTCCACGTTGCGCAGCTCGAGCTGCTGGTTCGGCAGCCCGTAATAAGACGAGATACGCATGCCGCCGGTGATCAGGTTAAGACCACCGTCGTCGCCGATGGCGCAATGACGCCAGCCGACGACTTTTCCTGACGCATCGGTGGCCGCCTCGAGACACTGGAATGTGATCGGGCGGAACATGCCGTGCGCCACATCTTCCTCGCGCGTCCATACCAGCTTGACCGGCCGCTTGACCTCGCGCGCCAGCAGCGCTGCTTCCGCAGCATAGTCGGCGAGCGAGCGCCGCCCGAAGCCGCCGCCGAGATAGCACTGGTGAACGTCGACCTTCTCTGGCTTCATCCCGAGTGTCTTCGCCACGAGATCGCGGCTGCGGCCGAGATCCTGCGAGCCGTCCCAGACCTCGACCCTGTCGCCGGCCTCGTTGAAGCGCGCCACCGCGTTCAGCGGCTCCATCTGCGCGTGGTAAGTATAGTCGCTGCGGTATTCGGCCTTGTAGACCTTGGCCGCGCCGGCGAAGGCGGCCTTGACGTCGCCTTTCGCGTCCACGGTCTTCACTGGCGCCGAAGTGTCGGCGTGGAGCGCCGCATAGTGGTCGAGCGCCTTTTCCGAATCGAAGGCGTCGACCTTGTTTTTGCTCCAACTCACGCGCAGCGCGCGGCGCGCCGCCATCGCCTGCGGGAAACTTTCCGCGACAATGCCGACGCCATTCGCCAGCTTCACGGTCGCGATTACGCCCGGCATGGCCTTGATCGCGGCGTCGTTCCATTTTTCCGGCGTGTTGCCGCTCACCGGCGCATGCAAAGCGCTGGCATAGACCATGCCCGGCAATTTCACGTCGATGGAATATTGCGCTGAACCGTTGACCTTGAACGGCAAGTCGCGCCGCGGCACCGACCGCCCGATCAGGCGGAAGTCCTTGGGCGCCTTCAGCTCACTTTTTTCGACGGCCGGAAGCGGCGCCGGCACCTTGCCGAAGGCCGCGATCTCGCCATAGCTCAATCGTTTTCCCGATTTCGGATCGACGACCGTGCTCGGCTCGGTCTTGAGCGTGGCCGCATCGACCCCCCAATGCTCGGCGGCATTCGCAATCAGGACTTTACGCACCTGCGCACCCGCGTTGCGCAGGTCGTTCCAGTACATCATCACGGCGCGGCTGCCTGTCACCGTCATGACACGGCGGCCGCTGCGGTCGGGCCAGCCATACACGTCGGGATCGGAGGGCGCCCATTCGAGCGTCACCTTGTTCCAGTCGGCATCCATCTCCTCCGCGATCATCAGCGGAATGGACGTACCCGAGCCCTGCCCCATCTCGGTGATCGTGAGAATTGTAATGTTGCCGTCAGGCGCGATCCGCACCCATGGCGACATTGCAGCGGCTCGCGTGGCGGCCTCGGCTGGGCGCAGGATGCGCGTGCCGTCGGTCCCAAGCGCAAAGTAGAATGTCATGCCGCCGATGCCGGCAAGCATGCCGCGGCGGGTGATCTCCGGCGATCTGAGAGCTGTTGTCATGGCCCTAGCCCTCCCTCGACGCGCGTTCGATCGCCGCGATGATGCGGTTGTAGGTTCCGCAGCGGCAGATATTTCCGTCCATATGGGTGACGATCTGCTGCCGGTTCGGCTTCGGATTGCTGGCGAGCAGCTCCGCCGCCTTCATGATCTGTCCCGACTGACAGTAACCGCATTGCGGTACCTCTTCGGTCACCCACGCCTTCTGCAATGGGTGCGAGGAATTCGGCGAGAGGCCTTCGATGGTGACGATCTGCGCGCCTTCGGCGGCGGAAACCTGCACCTGGCAGGAACGCTGCGCGCGGCCGTCGATATGCACCGTGCAGGCACCGCAAAATCCTGCACCGCAGCCGTATTTCGTTCCGGTGAGACCGACGATGTCGCGGATTACCCAGAGCAGAGGTGTTTTGGGGTCGGCATCGACTGAGACCGGCTTTCCGTTCACAGAGAACGAAGCCATCGGAGGGACCTCCCTGAAGTCAGCCATTCCGGCGGACACGCCCGCCCGCTCGAGGTCCACAGACTATCAATCGCGTATCGTTTTGAAATTCAAAAATGTGAGACCGGGTTCCGGCCATGACCGCTCATACCCGCTTTCGCGGGGATGAGCGGCAAAAGGCCTACTGTTGCTGCGGTGCGGTACTTCCGGTCTGCGCCTCCACGATCACGGTTCCTGTCATGTGCGGATGCAGTGAGCAGAAATATTTGTACGTGCCCGGCGTCGTGAATGTGAAAGAGAACTTGCCGTCGGTATCCATGACTTTGGAACGGAAGCTGTTGGCCGACACGACCGTATGAGGGATGTCGTCCTCGTTCGTCCAGGTGACGGTCGTGCCGGCTTTGACCTTCAGTTCCTGAGGTCCGAAGGTAAAATTACCGATTTTGACCGCAACCTCCTCCGCGGATGCCGGCGGCGCAGCGTGGAGAAACGCCGCCGCGACGCCGGCCACGAGCAGTCTCGTCAGGGCATTGATCATCGTCATGGCCTTCCTCATTTCTGGATCGGCGTGTCGATGATGGCGAGACGCTGCTCGTTCTGCTTGAAAGTCACACAAGCGATCCCAAGCATGCTGCGTAACTTGTCGTCAGGCACCTTCATCGGCCCGGGCGACGGCGCGGTGCCGGGCACGGGCTGCGGGAAGGCCGTTGAGCGCGCGGTATGGAAGGTCAGGTTGCCCTCCACCTTCTGCATGACCTGGTGGATGTGCCCGTTGAGCACGGTGACCGAGCCGAAGCGCTTCAGGTAACCGAGCGCGCGTGCACCGTCTTCCGTTCCCCATCCCCACTCCGGATAGACGGTCCAGAGCGGAATATGCGCGAAGACGACGATCGGCTGCGACGCAGAACGGCCCTTGAGGTCGTCTTCAAGCCATTCGAGCTGCTCATTGCCGAGATTGCCAAGCCCGCCCGCTTTCAGATTGACGACGTTCACGAGCCCGATGAAGTGCACGCCATTGTCGTCGAAGCTGTACCAGCCGGCGCCTTTCGTGCCGCGTCCGTAGCGGTCGAGATAAAGCTTGCCCTGGTCCTCATCGAGCAGATCGTGCTCGCCCGGCACGTAACGTACGTTCAGCCCCGCGTGTGAAATGATCTGATCCGCGTCGTCGAATTCCGACGGCTTCGACAGATGAGAAATATCACCGGTGTGGATCATGAAGGATGGCTTTGCCGGCAAGGTTTTGACGCGCGCGATCGCTTCCTCCAGCGTTCCTTTAACGTTGGGGTTGGCAGGCTTGTCGAAGCCCATGTGGCTGTCGCTGATCTGAAGAAATGTAAATCCTTTCACCGGCGCA
>Ga0310811_10009725_pt1 | contig 12425 bp, 10 predicted proteins | sample YCmetagenome_FD_207642 | JGI IMG/M metagenome (GOLD analysis project Ga0310811, IMG submission 207642) | Soil microbial communities from experimental microcosm in Duke University, North Carolina, United States - YC | ecosystem: Engineered > Artificial ecosystem > Soil microcosm > Unclassified ... | reverse complement strand
CGGCGCGACGTCGGGGTGGTCGACGTCGACACCGATCACGGCGTCGATTTCGCCGTTGATCAGCATCTCGGCCAGATCGCCTTCGGCCGGCTGCACGTTGGCGGGTGGTACATACGACGCCACATGTTCGTCACCCGACAGCACCCACGTCACCCGTCCGAGGTCGACGTCGTACTCAGAGGCGAGGATGCCGCGCGCCCAGACGCCGGTGGTGACCGTGTATCCGCGGTTGACGCCCACGCGCCGGCCTTCGAGATCCTTGGGGTCGCGGATGCCCGACCGGGTGTTGTACCGGATCGCGCCGTGATGGAACCCCCGCACCAGGAAGATCGGGAGCGCGGTGAACGCGACGCCGTGCTCGCGCGCTGTGAGGTAAGTGGTCAATGCCATCTCGCTGACATCGAACTCCAGCGACCGCACCATCCTGCGAAACCCCTTGACCAATACTGGGATCTCCTCGAACTCCAGCGAGAAGCCCGCCGGGGTGACGGTGCCGTCCTTGAGCGCCTGGTTGGCGCCCTGTGTTCGCGTCACCGTCGTCAACACCGGCTCAGACATCCGTCGCTCCGTCTCTGGTCGCTGGGATCACGGCTTGGTATATTGGCATGACCATAATGCCATACTGGCCGACGAAGGAGACAGATGGCCGAGAGTGTTCTCGCCGCGGTGCGGGTCGCACCCAGCACCACCGAAATCAGAGAGCTCCCGATGCCCGAGCTGTCCGACGACACCGCCCTACTCAAGGTCGAGGTCGCCGGCATCTGTGGCACGGACGTGAAGATGTATGCCAAACCGCCGTTCGACGCCCCGGTGATCATGGGCCATGAGAATGTCGGCACCATCGCGGTGGCGGGGCAGAAGTTCAAGCAACTGCATGGCGTGGCCGAAGGCGATCGCGTCTTCGTCGAGCACTACGTCGGTTGTTACAACTGCGAATGGTGCCGTATCGGCGAGTACCGGCACTGCGAGGCCACCGACTGGCGCACCAACACCGACGCGCGCCGCTATGGCTACACCTCGGCGGCCAATCCCGGCACGCTGTGGGGCGGCTTCTCCGAATACATGTATCTGCCGTGGAATGCCGTGCTGCACAGGGTGCCCGACGGGGTGAGCGCCGAACTCGCCGGCCTGGTAACCCCGCTGTCGAACGGCATCGAATGGGCGTTGCTCGCCGCGGGCGTCGGCTACGCCGACACCGTGCTCATCCAGGGCCCCGGCCAACAAGGCCTGTCCCAGGTGGTGGCCTGCAAGCAGGCGGGCGCGTCGAAGATCATTCTCACCGGTACGACGCGTGACAAGGCCCGACTCGACCTCGCGCTCGCCCTTGGCGCCGACGACGTGATCGATATCGAACGAGTCAATCCGCGCGAGGCGGTCATGGACCTCACCGGTGGCCGCGGTGTCGACTTTGTGCTCGACTGCACGTCGCGCGCCGGCGTCGCACCCGTGCTGCTCGGCATCGACGTGCTCAAGCGCCGCGAGGGCACGCTGCTGATCCAGGGAGAATTGGCGGCCTTCCCCGACTTCCCGGTCAAGCAGCTCACCGAGAAGGCCATCACGATCAAAAGCGCTCGCGGCCACAGCTATCGGGCCTGCGAGTTGGCGCTGCAGCAGCTCAGCTCCCGCCGGTTTCCGTTGGAACGGCTGTCCACCCACCGGTTCGCCCTCGATCAGGTAGACCACGCGATCCGGGCGTTGGCCGGCGACACCGCCGACAAGGACGTCATCCATATCTCGCTGATGCCGTGGCTGGGGAAAGAGAAGTGAGCATGCCGATCGTCGTCCGTAATACGCCGCGCCCAGACCCGGAGATCCGCGATGCACTAGGGCATTACGGCGTGGCCACGATCCACGAGGCGCAGGGCCGCACCGGCCTGGTGGCGCCGTACATGACACCGATCTACACCGGTGCCCGGGTGTGCGGTACGGCGGTCACGGTCAGCCTGCCGCCGGACGACAACTGGATGATCCATGTCGCCGTCGAACAGTGCCAGCCGGGCGACGTGCTGGTGGTGGCGCCCGAGACACCCTCGGAATACGGGTATTTCGGCGAGTTGCTCGCGACCACTCTGGCCGCCCGCGGAGTTCGCGGACTGGTGATCGACGCCGGTTGCCGCGACATCGCCGAGCTGACCGAGATGAAGTTCCCGGTGTGGTCCAAATGCGTGTCCGCTCAGGGCACGGTGAAGAAGCGGCTCGGATCGGTCAACGTGGCGGTGACGTGCGCGGGTGCCGCCGTCGAACCCGGCGATGTGGTGGTCGGCGACGACGACGGCGTGGTGATCGTGCCGCGCGCACGGGCCGCGGACGTGTTGGCTGCGGCCAAGGCCAGGGAGGAGAAGGAAGCCGGCTCGCGGGAGCGCTATCAGCGTGGCGAGCTGTTCCTCGACATGAACGACAATCGTGGCGAATTGGAGCGGCTCGGCCTGCGCTACGTCGACTATCACGACATCGTCCAGTGATCATCGACGTGCACGGTCACTACACCACCGCACCCGCCGAGCAGCAGCGATTCCGCACCGATCAGCTCGCCGCGCTCGATGATCGGTCCCTTCCCGCCCCGGATCGACCGGACATCAGCGACGACGAGATTCGCGAGAGCATCGAACTCAACCAGCTCCGGATACTGCGTGAGCGCGGCGGCGATCTGATGCTGTTCTCGCCAAAGGCTTCCGGCATGGAACACCACATCGGCGACCAGGCGACCGCCAGCGAGTGGGCCAGGGTGTCCAACGATCTCGTGCACAGGGTCACCGAACTGTTTCCCGATGCCTTCGCACCGGTCGCTCAGCTGCCGCAGACGCCGGACGGTGAGCTTGGTCCCGTCATCGATGAATTGCGGCGTTGTGTGGGCGAACTCGGCTTTGTCGGGTGCAACGTGAACCCCGATCCGGCTGCCGGATATTGGACGACACCACCGATGACGGACGAATACTGGTATCCGCTGTACGAGGCGATGGTGGAACTCGAGGTGCCTGCGATGATCCATGTGTCGACCTCGTGCAACCCGAACTTCCACACCCTCGGCGCTCACTACCTGAACGCCGATACCAGTGTCTTCATGCAACTCGTGCTCGCGGATCTGTTCGTCAAGTTCCCGACCCTGACCTTCGTCATCCCGCACGGTGGGGGAGCGGTGCCCTATCACTGGGGCAGGTATCGCGGGCTGGCGGAGCGGCTCGGTAGGCCCGACCCCGTCGAGTTGATGCGCAACGTGTTCTTCGACACCTGCGTATACCACCAGCCCGGAATCGAACTGCTGCACAAGGTGATTCCCGCGGAAAACATCCTGTTTGCCTCCGAGATGCTCGGCGCGGTGCGCGGTGCCGACCCGGAGACCGGCGTCGCGTGGGACGACACGCTGGTCTATGTCGAAAACCTCGGTCTAACCGATGTGAACCGGCGTGCCGTCGTCGAACTGAACGCCCGCCGCGCCTACCCACGCTTGCACCGGCGGCTCACTGCTCAAGGAAGGTGACCTTGTGTCGCTGTTGCATCTGACATTCGCGTGCGGAGACTATGACCGCACCCGCGCACTCGAGGACGGCAGCGTGCGTCCCGACGGCATCGATCTGACCTATCTTCGACTGCCGGTGGAGGAAACCTTCTTCCGGATGCTGCGCCACCGCGAGTTCGACATCGCGGAGATGTCGTTGTCCACCTATGTCGCGACGCTCGACCGCGATGCGCGCCCGTTCGTCGCGCTGCCTGTGTTCACGTCGCGTATGTTCCGGCACGGCGGGGTCTATATCAACGCGGAGGCCGGTATCACGGTGCCGTCGGATCTGCGCGGCAAGCGCGTCGCGTCGCCGGAGTTCCAGCTGACCGCGGGCGTGTGGATCAGAGGCATTCTGGCCGAACACCACGGTGTGCCAATCGATTCGGTCACCTACTTCACCGGTGGCCAGGAAACGCCAGGGCGAATCGAGAAGGGCAAGGTCGATACCGACCTCGACATCCGCCCGATACCGACGGGCGCCACGTTGGCGCGGATGCTCGCGGACGGAGAGATCGACGCGCTCTACACGCCGCGGGTGCCTAGCCCGTTCCGTGACGGCGACAAGCGGGTCAAGCGTCTGTTCGAAGACGTGGTGGCCGTCGAGAAGGAGTACTTCGCGGCGACCCGCATCTTCCCGATCATGCACGTGGTCGTGATCCGCACAGAGCTCTACGAGCGGCATCGGTGGATCGCACAATCGCTGTACAAGGCGTGCCTGCGCGCACGCGACCTCGCGTATGAACGCATCTACGATTCGTCGGCTCTGCGGTTCATGGAGCCGTGGCTGATCCAGCACCTCGAGGAGTCGCGGGAACTGCTCGGCCGCGACTACTGGTCGTACGGTCTGGATGAGAACGAGCATGTGCTCGACGCGTTTCTGGGCTACCACCACGCGCAGGGACTGTCCCGCAACCGCTATACGGCCGCCGACCTGTTCGCACCCGAGACGACGGAGGCGTTCGTCATCTGACTCTCGCGCCCGCCGAACGTTCCTTACCGCTCGAAATTTCGCCAGAAATTTCGAGCGGTAAGGAACGTTCGCGCGAGAAGTGGCTGCGAGAAACAGGGGCTTCACAGGAACGCGCGGGCATGGTACAAATCACACTGATGGTCTGAATGTCAGTCCATTCACAGCCCAGAGGTTGAGGAGTGAGCCGTGAGAATCCGTTCGGCTAGCTATGTGGTGATGGCCCTGATGCTGCTGCTGACCGCGGCGTGCGGAGGAAGCCCGACGGCGAGCAACACCGCCGCGGCGCCGGCGGGAGCATCCGCGGCGCAACAGGTATACGACAAGATCAACGGCCTGAAAGGCGACGAGCGCACCAACACGCTGCTCGACCTCGCCAAGAAGGACGGCACGCTGTCGCTGTACACCTCGAACACCGATATGGACGACGTCGTGAAGGCGTTCGAGGACAAGTACAAGCTGAAAGTCGAAACCTACCGCGCAAACTCGGAAACCGTGCTGCAGCGCGTGCTGCAGGAGGCCAGCGCCAACTACCAGGGTGCCGACCTGATCGAGACCAACGCAGGCGAACTCAACGCCATGCAGAGCCGCGGGCTCTTCTACCCGTATCAAGGCGAACTGCGCGACAAAGTCCGCCAGGAGGGCCGTAAGGACGGCTGGACCGCAGACCGCTTCAACGCATTCGTGGTCGGCTGGAACACCAGCAAGGTGCCGGCGGGCACCGAGCCGAAGTCGTTGCGGGACTTGGCCGCGCCGCAGTGGAAGGGCAAGGTCGGGCTGGAGATCGGTGACGTCGACTGGTTCGCCGCGATGTACAACTACTACAAGTCGCAGGGCCAGTCCGACGACGAGATCATGGGCTTCTTCCGCCAGCTGGCCGCGAACTCCAAGATCACCAAGGGCCACACGGTGATGGGTGAATTGTTGTCCGCGGGCCAGTTCGACGTCGCGGCCTCGATCTATTCGCACACCGTCGCCAACGCCGCGGAGAAGGGTGCGCCGGTGTCGTGGCGCACGAACGGCAAGCCCGTCGAGCCGGTCGTGCTGCGGCCCAACGGCGCAGGCCTGATGAAGTCGGCCAAGCACCCGGCCGCGGCGATGCTGTTCTTCGACTTCCTGCTGACCGACGGTCAGAAGGCGATCGCCGGGGCCAACCGGATCGGAGCGATCCCCACCGCCGAGGACCCGCTGGCCGGTGTCCAGACGGTCTCGGTTCCGGAGGAGGAACTGCTCAACAACCCGCAGAAGTGGAGCGACACCTACAAGACCATCACTGACGCGGGCGGCCAGGCGTAGCGACCGAACGCCGAAAAGGCAAGGGCTAGAAAGCAACAGAGAGGCAGGAATGGCCACGCATACGACCACCAAGGTCTCGCACTATCACGTGCAGAAGAAGCGGCGCGCCGACTTCATCGAGGAGTGGCGGGGCTACCAGAAGACGGTTGTCGCCCTCGAGGACGTGAAGATGGTCGAGACCGAGCGGGGCACCCGCGTCGGTGTTTACGTCGGCGCCGACGGCGATCGCCCGACTCGCTCGATGGACGCGCTGGCGCACGAGATCGACCCCGGCGTCACCTCGACCATCCATCGGCATTCGTGGGACGCCATGGTGCTGGTGGTGGCCGGGCACGGCTGGACCGAGATCGACGGCGAGCGCATCGACTGGGGTCCCGGCGACTCGTTGCACCTGCCTGCGTGGGCGTGGCACCGATCGGGCAACGATGGCGGCCTCACCGCGCGCTATCTCACGTTCTCCAGCGAGCCCCTGCTGGAGACCATGGGCATGTCGATCATCGAGGATGCCGGCAACACGCCGCTCAGCGAATTGCCAGGGCGCCCCGCCTATTCCGGTGAGGTGACCGGCGATGACCCGTACGCCCGCCGGATCCGCAGGCTGGCACGCGACCAGCGGGCCCGGCGCTCCGGCCGGCTGCACACCAACTGGGATGAGCTCGAACTGCTGCCCACCCCGCGCGGCACGCGCACCACGTTCCTGCTGGACCGGGCCAACGGCTATCAGGCCTCCGGCGTCTCCATGGCGATGTTCGAAATCGGTCCGGGCCGCGGCCAATCGATGCACCGCCACGCCGGTGAGGCATGGCTGTACGTCCTCGAAGGCACCGGCCACAGCTACCTCGGGACCGAACCCGAGGGCGGCACCGATCACCCGTGGAAGAAGGGCGACCTCATCGTCGTCGACCACTTCCTGTGGCACCAGCACTTCAACGACGACCCCGAGAAAACCGCAAAGGTCGTACGGATCCACATGTTCGACAGCCTCCTCGACACCATGCGGGTGCTGATGGATCCGATGGTGCTCTTCGAGGAACCGCCCCAGCACATCAGGGATGCCCAGGCCGGCGACATCAGCACCATCGACTGGCCGGAGGTCACCAGGCCGACATGGCCGTGACCCCGATCGCCCTGCCGCCAGGGGTGCTCTCCGTCCACGTGTTGCCCGCCGATCATCACGACGGGCCGTGGGATCACATCCTCACACCTGCGGGGGTGAAGGAGCGCCTGCTCAATCACGCACTGCTGACGCTGTTGCATGGACCCGCGCTGGCCACCATGGCGGGGCTGCCGCATGGGCTGATCATCCTGTCGGGCCCGCCTGGAACCGGAAAGACGACCCTTGCCCGCGGTCTGGCGCAAATGGCCGCTCGCGGGGTCGCGTCGCGGGGCGCCACCACGTACGTCGAAATCGATCCGCACGCCTTTCCCAGCGAACTGCTCGGCGAAAGTCAGCGCAACATCAGCCAATTGATGATGGACACCATCCCGGAACTCGCCGCGCGGCGGCCGCACACGATCGTGCTCGTCGACGAGGTGGAGAGCTTCGCCGTGCGGCGGTCGTCCGCCTCATTCGGGGCCAACCCGGTCGACGTGCACCGCGCCACCGACGCGCTGCTGGCAGGGATCGATGCCGTGGCCGCCGACTTGCCAAGGGTGCTGTTCGTCGCGACGACCAACTTCACCGACGCGGTCGACGAGGCATTTCTGTCGCGCGCGGATCTGGTGTTGCAGCTGTCGCTGCCAGACACCACGACGATCGCCCAGATCATCCGGCACAGCCTGCACGAGTTGGCCGCGCTGTGGCCGGGGGCGCGGTCCCTGGCGCTCGACGAGGGACTGCACGCCAAGCTGGCTGACGCCTGTGCGGGGCTGGACGGCAGGCAGGTGCGCAAGCTCGTACTGTCCGCGTTGGCGCTGCGCCAGGAAGTCACCCGCGATCCCAACGAATTGACCGCGGACGACCTGATGGCCGCGGTCGACTGCGTGGCGGATACTCGCCATGATGATGAGTGACGGGAGTTGATTTCCGATGATTCACTACGACTTTCGGGCTACCGGACTCGTCGTCTTCGACATGCTCGAGGCCTATCGAGAGCAAATCGAGGCGGCCGGTGCGATCGGCCCTGCGAAACAATTGATCGAGGCCTGCCGCAAGGTCGGCGTCCCGATCTTCTACACGCGTGCCGACCATCGCGCCGACGGAGCCGACTTCGCGCACACGATCGCCGACACGGACGGCCATTTTCGGCCATGGGGGCCCGGCAATCCGTACCGCAGCGTCCCGCCGCATGCGTCGGGATCGCACGAGTTGTCGGTGCTCGCCGAGATCGCGCCGCAGCCCGGTGATTACGACGTGCCCAAACATCGGTGGTCGGCCTTCCACGGCACCCATCTCGAACTGTCGCTGCGCAGTCGCTACATCGACACGATTCTGCTGATCGGCGGTTCGGTGCACGTTGGGATCGCGTCGACCGCATATGACGCCCGTGACAAGGACTTCCAGCTCACGATCGTTCCTGAGTGCTGCCACGGCTTTGAAGAACAACGGGCGTTCTTCATGGCGAAGGTCTTTCCGCGGATGTGCAACGTACGCCCGCTCGACGAGGTGATCGCCGGGCTGACGCCTGCAGTGCCTGCCGTGGCTGGACATGAGGTGTGACGCGGCTTACCATGACTAATGGTAAAACCATTCTACAGTTCTGAAGGAGAAGGTATGGGGAAGAAGGGCCGCGTATTCGTCCGCGGGCTCACCTCGCAGACGTACGGACTCGGTGAGTTCCGGCGTCAGCAGCTCGAGGTTGAGCGGGTTCGCGACGACGCATTTGTCGTCGACGACGCCAAGGTTGCGCACTCCGGGGACAGCGAACAGTCGCGCACGTGGTGGCGGATCGGCCCCGGCGACGAGGATTTTCTGACCCAGACAATCCAGGTTCATTTCGTGGAGCTGCCTCCGCAGTCGTCCAACCACGGCCATGGCCACCAGAACGAAGCGGCGTTCTACATTCTCGAGGGCCGCGGCTACGAGATCCACGACGACCAGCGCTATGACTGGGCCAAGGACGATCTGGTGTATGTGCACACCGACTCGGTGCACCGGCACTTCAATCCGTACGACGAGAAGGCGCTCGCGCTCGTCGTCAAGGCGAAGTGCACCTGGATGTTCATGGGCCTGATCCAGCAGGGCCGCAGCGGACCGGTCGAGAACGAGGCTGCATTCGGGCCGCGCGAGGACTGGTCGCGGATCTGGACCGCTGGGGTGCTCGATCGCAAGAAGGTGATCAGCCCGTCCGACACCGTGTGGGAGCAGACCCCGTTGGGGCGGGTGCGGACAATCGCCTCACCGGAGCGCACCGACGGCAGGATCTTCAGCATTGACGCCTTCGAGCTCGAGATCGAGGCCGGCGGCCACTCGGGCAAGTACTGGAAGATGGCCGACGAGGTCTACTACGTGCTGTCCGGCGGCGGCTACGCACTGCAGTGGGAGGTCGAGGCGGAGATCGCCGAGAAGTACTACGCGCGAATCGCCGTGGAGCCAAAGCGATACGAGATCAAGCAGGGCGACACGTTGTACGTGCCGCAGAACCACGTCTGCCAGCTCTTCGCGGCCGACGGCTCGCCGCTGCGGCTATTCAATGCGCAGAACCGGGTGTTCAAGCACCTCGGATATGACAACACGCACTACTTCGAACCCGCCTCCGGTGCCGACAAGCCCGCGGGCGAACTGGCCGACGCCTCGGCCTGACACGAGCTCTCGGTCCGGCGGCTTGCCCTCACCGGCCGCCGGACCGAATTCCCACGCGCTGGGCACCCGCGGGTGGTACAGCGCTTTTTCTGCTATCCAGAATCCACTAGAAATATTTGTTCGTCAGACAGACAATACTTCCCTGAAGGGCTTCACATCAGCCGCCGAACATGATAGACATCACACCAATGGTATGACAATAAGGCCAGAACGCAGCCCGCGTCGGCGCAACCCGAAGAGTAAGGACTAGAGGCACATGACATTTCGACACGGTCATCTGGTCGCGGCCGTCGGCCTCACGCTGGCCCTCGTCTCGTGCGGCGCGCCGCCGACGGCGCCGCCGTCGGGCTCGGGGCAGAACGGCGGTGCCTCGAAATTCCAGCAGTACGAGGGGCTGAAGGGCCAGCAGCGCCGCGACACCCTGTTGAAGGACGCCAAGGCCGAAGGCGAAGTGTCGCTGTACACCTCGATGACAAGTGACGTCGCAGGCGCGGTCACCAAAGCGTTCACCGACCAGACCGGCATCAAGGTCAACCTGTACCGGGCCGACTCCGAGACGGTCCTGCAGAGAATCCTGCAGGAAGCCAGGGCCAACCATGCCGGCGCCGACGTCGTCGAGACGGACGCGCTCGAGATGGCATCCCTCGGCCACGAGCAATTGGTGGAGCCGTACACCGGCGAACGCCGCGATCTGGTCGGCGCCGAGGGCAAGTTCGAGAACTGGACCGCTGATCGCTACAACCTGTTCGCCCCCAGTTGGAACACCACCAAGGTGGCGGCGGGCGATCAGCCGAAGTCATGGGAAGATCTCGCCAGCCCGAAATGGGACGGTGGCCTCGCGATGGAGCTGAACGACTACGACTGGTATCTGACGCTGTACGAGTACTGGCAGAAGCACGGTAAGAGCGACGCCGATATCGACAAGCTGTTCGGCGACATGGCGAACGGCGCCAAGGTCGTCAAGGGTCACACCGTGATGGGCGAAATGCTCTCGGCCGGGCAGTATTCCGTGGCTGCGTCGAACTACAGCTACATCGTCCAGAAGGCGGTGAACAAGGGCGCGCCGGTGGCCTACCAGCCGCTCGTGCAGCCCGTGATCGCCAGGCCTCAGGGTGCTGCACCGCTGAAGACCGCCCCGCATCCCGCCGCAGCGTTGCTGTTCCAGGACTGGCTGTTCACCGAGGGGCAGCAGGTGTTCGTCGACCAGGGCCTGACGCCGTCGATCGAGCCGCCGAACCAGAAGGATCCGCTCGAAGGCATCGAGGTCATTCCGGTCGACGTGAACCAGCTTCTGGAAAAGCAGAAGGAGTGGAGCGATCGGTACGAAGCACTGCTTTCCCGAAGCGACAAGGTCGGCGGCTAGCGCCGCTCGCACCGCCCAGCAGCCCGAACCATTTGAGGTGAATCCATGACGACTGCCACCCCGACCCGGCCGGCGCCGCCGTCGCCGTCGGTTGATCCCGCGCCGTGGGACGTACCGCGATGGCGGCGCTTCATACCGACTCCGAAGTTCCTCACCCTCGGCGTGGTCACCCTCGTCATCGCCTATTTGGCGATCGTGCCGCTGTACTACCTCTTCTGGGGCACGTTCTTCGATGAGACGGGGTTCACCTTCTCCGGCTTCGAACGGGCGTACGGCAACAACCAGATCTGGAGTCTGGTCGGCAACTCGCTGTGGTTCGCGGTGGGTGCGGCGGCGGTGTCGCTGGTCATCGGCACCGCCCTGGCGTACCTGAACGTGCGCACCGACGTGCCGTTCAAGGCGCTGTTCTTCGCCGCGTCCATCATCCCGTTGGTGATCCCCGGCATCCTCTATACGATCGCCTGGATTCTGTTGGGCAGCCCCGACATTGGGTTGATCAACCACTACTTGGAGCCGGTCTTCGGGCGCGCGGTGATCGACGTGTTCAGCGTATGGGGAATGATCTGGGTCGAAGGGCTGCAGCTTTCGCCGATCGTCTTTCTGCTCATGGTCGCTTCGTTCCGCTCGATGGACCCGTCGCTCGAGGAGTCGGCGCTGATGTCGGGGGCCAGCCGCTGGACCGTGTTCCGGAAGGTCACCGTGCCTCTGGCCCGACCCGCGATCGTGGCCGCCATCCTGATCATGGTGGTGCGCAGCCTGGAGAGCTTCGAGGTACCCGCACTGCTGGGGCTGCAGAACGGCACCTACGTATTCACCAGCCGGATCTACTTCGTGTTGCGCGACTATCCGCCCGACCTGTCGGCCGCGGGTGCCCTCGCCATCGGCCTGCTGGTCATCGCGATCGTCGGCGTGGTCATCTCCAACTTCGCGGGCCGCGCCAGCAAGAACTACCAGACGGTGACGGGCAAAGGATTCCGGCCGCGCCCAATGGAACTCGGCAAGTGGCGGCCGGTGGCCGGAGTGCTGATCGTCGGGTACTTCCTGCTGACGGTCATCGCGCCGCTGGTGGTGCTGCTGTACACCTCGCTGCTGAAGTTCTATGCGCCACCGTCGAAGGACACCATCAAGTCGATGACGCTGGACAACTACCGTGCGCTCGCACATACCGCCGATGCCATCACCGCGCTGAAGAATTCGCTGATTCTCGGCCTGTCGTCGGCGACGCTGGTGATGGCCTTCATGGCGGTCGCCGCCTGGATCGTGGTGCGATCCAGGATTCGCGGCCGAAAGATATTGGACGGGTTGGCTTTCCTGCCGCTGGTCGTGCCGGGGCTGGTGATGGGCCTGGCACTGAGCTTCGTCTACCTGCGCAGCCCGATCCCGATCTACGGAACGCTGTTCATCTTGCTCATCTCCTACTGCACGCGATATCTGCCGTACGGGATGCGGTATTCGGTCACCTCGATGCAGCAGATCTCCAATGAGTTGGAGGAGTCGGCGCTGGTGAACGGTGCGAGCTGGTGGCAGACGTTCCGCCGGGTGCTGCTGCCGCTGCTGA
>Ga0310811_10009724_pt1 | contig 12428 bp, 10 predicted proteins | sample YCmetagenome_FD_207642 | JGI IMG/M metagenome (GOLD analysis project Ga0310811, IMG submission 207642) | Soil microbial communities from experimental microcosm in Duke University, North Carolina, United States - YC | ecosystem: Engineered > Artificial ecosystem > Soil microcosm > Unclassified ... | reverse complement strand
CGCCGGGCCGGCGAATGCCAACCGATTGTTGACGAACGGCGGATAAGCGCCAGCATGGCGCACGGCTACGCGCCTGTCTGATCGGGGAAGAGTTCGTGACCATCATCGTCACCGGCGCCGCCGGGTTCATCGGATCGCATGTCTCCCGTCGCCTGGTCGGGCGCGGCGAGCAGGTGATCGGCATCGACAATCTCAACGACTACAATCCCGTGGCGCTGAAGCGGGATCGGTTGGCGGCGATCGCCGGGACGGACGGCGCGGCGGACCTGTTCCGCTTCGCCGAGGCGGATTTCTCCGATCACGAGGCGCTCGACCGGGCGATCTCCGGCGAGGCGATCACCGCGATCGTCCATCTCGGCGCGCAGGCGGGCGTGCGCTATTCGCTGGAGAATCCGCGCGCCTATGCGGCTTCCAACCTCACCGGCCACCTGAACATGCTGGAGGTCGCGCGGCACGGCGGCGTTCGCCACATGATCTACGCCTCGTCCTCGTCGGTCTACGGCACCAGCCCGGATCTGCCCTTCTCGGTCGAGCAGCGGGTCGATTTCCCGATCTCGCTCTACGCCGCCACCAAGAAGGCGGACGAGCTGATGAGCGAATCCTATTCGCACCTCTACCGCATCCCGCAGACCGGGCTGCGCTTCTTCACCGTCTACGGGCCGTGGGGGCGGCCGGACATGGCGGTGTGGGGCTTCACCGACAGGATTCTGCGCGGCGAGCCGATCACCGTGTTCAACGGCGGCAACATGCGCCGCGACTTCACCTATATCGACGATATCGTGACGGGCATCCTGGCCGCGCTCGATCATCCGCCGGCCGACGATGGCAGCGCGAAAGCGGGCGGTAGCGTCAGCCCGCACGCACTCTACAATATCGGCAACAACCGGGCCGAGCCGCTGGAGAAGCTGATCGCGCTGATCGAGGAGAGCTGCGGCAAACAGGCGATCCGCATCGAGCAGCCGATGCAGCCGGGCGACGTGCCCGCCACCTATGCCGAGCTGTCGGCGATCCAGCGCGATCTCGGCTTCCGGCCGACCACGCCGATCGACGTCGGTATCCCGAAATGGGTCGCATGGTATCGGGCTTATAGCGGGCTTTGACGGAAGGCCGTCACCGTGGCCTGATCACTCCTCCGGACGCCGGGTTTCGTAGCTCGCGAATAGGGCGATCATCAACGCGCCGGCCATCACCAGCGGCAGCAGCAACGGCGTTCCGTACAGCAGGTGGGCGACGGGCCGGGGGATCGACCGTGCGACGAGGGGCATCTTCAACAGGAGCATCGCCGCGACACCTGCGCCGATGATCCCGATCATGAGCCTCGTGATGAACTTCGCCATGACCATGACCCTACATGCATTGCCATGGTCGCACCGCATGGATGGGGAGCGCGACCGGATCTGTTCGGAAACGGGGCTTCAGAAGCTCTCCGCCAGTCGCAAGGCCGCGCACATCAGGGACATGGTCGGATTGGCCCCGCCGGCGGTCGGGAACACCGAGGTTGCCGCCACCGACAGATTGGGGATGGCGAAGCAGCGCAGGTCGCCATCGACCACGCCGTCCGCAGCGCTCAGGCCCATCCGGGTCGAGCCGCAGGGGTGATAGATGCCGCCGCCTTGCTCCAGCTCGGCTTCCGCGAGGCCCGCGCCGCGCCGCTCGATCGCCGCGAGGGATCGAAGCGAAGGGGTGCTCTCCCAGAACCCGATGAAACGATCGGTGAACCGCGTCAGCCGCGCCCGGTCGGCGTCGGATACCTGCCAGTCGATCGCGGCGAGCGGCTGCCCGAACGGATCGCTCATCGTCTCGCTCAGGGTGATCCGGTTTTGCGCGGTCGCCTCCTGCTCGATAACGGTGTGCAGCAGCCATTCGGCGTCGGCCGGTGCCAGCAGCCGTTTCTCGGCGAAGCGCCACCAGACCGCCCGTACGATCCACGGTGCCCCCCTGACCAGCGCGGCCACCGTTTTCGCATCGGGCGCGCGGCGCTGCTGCAGACGGCGAAACAGATCGCGCAGCGCGTTGAACCCTCCCTCCGTTTCGCCGAACGCGATGTGGGCGAAGCCGGGGACGATGTCCGCCCGCACTGCCTCTGCCTCGGCCGGCTCGAAGCGCAGGTTGCGCATTGCCTTGCCTTCGAACCGGAACCCGATCGTCCGGTTGAGCGCCGCAGGGCTGGTCGGCACCATGCGCGCGACGGGCACCGACAGATGGTCATGGAAATACCGGCCGAGCACATCGTGCGGCGTGAAGATGTGGTTGCCCGCCTCCCGATCGGCGAGCAGGAGCAGCCGCGTGCTCTCGATCGCGCCGGCGGCGATGATGGTCTCTCGCGCGCGTATGGTCAGTTCGTTGCCGGTCTCGCTGCGCGCGGTGATGCTGTCGATCCGTCCGTCGGGCAGGAAGCCGAAGCGGCAGGCGGTCGCGTCCAGCCAGATTTCCGGCCCGTTGGGATCGCGCAACTTCTCGTCCAGCAGGGTCGCGACGTTGCGTTGCCGGAAGGGAGGCCATTTGGCGAGGCGGGGCAGGAAGGCGGCGTCGGGCGCGTCGCCTGCGATGTCGGGGCGGTCGTAGGGTGAGCCGGGCAGGCCGAACATCGCCTCCACCTCGCCGGCCCGCTCGAACAAGGCGGATGCATCGACCGGCCAGCCGTCATGCCCGGTCGCGGGCGACGGGGCGAGATCGGCATGCAGGAACGGCAGCATCGCACCGCCCCACAGGGTGGAAGTCCCTCCGAGGCAGCGGGCGCGGCCATGTTCCGCGCCGGCATAAAGGGCCGCCCGCTGTTCGACCCGGTTGAGCGGATGGGTTTCGCCGTCCTGCCGCCAGCCGCCGGATTCGGTCACCACCACCCGATGCCCCTTGGCGGCAAGCCGGGTGGCGACGATCAGCCCGGCAATCCCGGCCCCGACCACATGAAAGTCGGCTTCGACGATCCCCGGCGCGGGAGCGTCGCGCAGCGACCGGATCAAGCCGATGCCTCTGCGATGTCGGCGAATTGCCGCATCCTGTCGGCACGCCGCGAGCTGACGATCACGGCACCCTGGGCATTGCGTGCGAGCGCACCGCGAAGCAGCGCGGGCACGTCGATGCTGTCACCGGATCGCGCCATCGCGCCGGATACGTAGCCGTAGGTGATCTGCATGTGGCCGGTGGCCGCCACGAGCGCATCCGCTTCCCGCAGATCGAGACTGTCGACCGTCTGTACGAGGGTGGCGAGCGGGTGGGGTGGATCGAGAAATCCGGACAGCCGCTTCTCGTCGAGCGCGAGGCCGAAGGCACCGATCCTGCCGCGCCTGACCTCATCCTCCAGCCATCGCTGCCACTCGTCCGACGCGAAGCATCCGGCGGTCGGTTCGTGGAGCATGTAGATCTCCACATGATCCCGGCCGAGCCTCCGCAGGCTGGCGTCCAGCGAGGCTTGGGCGCGCGTCAGCGACCAGTCGTGTTGCGCACGCGACAATGGTTTCAGGAGCCGCCCGGCTGCCTTGCGCGCGAACACCATGGCCCGCGACTGTTTCTCTCCGCCCGGCGAGTAGATGCCGACCTTGGTCGTCACCGATGCGCCGGGGCGGCGGCGAAGCAGCGCGGCAAGGTCGCGCTCGGCCCAGCCGAAGCCATAGAGCGGTGCGGTATCGAAGTGCGTCAGCCCGTGGTCATAGGCCGCATCCAGAACGCGCGCGCGCTCGTCCGGCGAACCGATGTTGAACAGGCTGGCGGTGCCGAAAATGAAACGGGACACCGTAGCCGATGTGCCGGGCAAGACGATCTTCCGCACAGACTTCCCCCTGATCCCGCGCCCTTCGATCCGGCGCCGCCGATGCGAAGTACGGGCGGCGCCACCGGCCGAACGGCGGCCCGCCCGGCCGAGGATCAGCCCTCGGCCGGCTTGCCGACTCCGTGATAGCGCAGGCCCGCCGCCCGCGTTTCCTCCGGCGGATAGATGTTGCGCAGATCGATGAGCACCGGCTGGGCGAGCAGATCCGCGATGCGCTTGAGGTTGAGCGCGCGGAACGCGTCCCATTCGGTGACGATGACGAGGGCATCCGCCCCGGTCGCCACCGCATAGGGATCGTCGAGGAACGCCACGTCGGACAGGACCAGCTTCGCCTGCTCCACACCCTCGGGATCGAAGGCGCGGATCTTCGCGCCTGCGTCCTGCAGCGTCTGGATCACGGCGATGGCCGGCGAATCCCGCATGTCGTCGGTATTCGGCTTGAAGGTGAGGCCGAGCACGCCGATCGTCTTGCCGCGCACCTCGCCGTCCAGCGCCTTGATGACCTTGCGGCCCATCGCGCGCTTGCGCGCATCGTTGGCGGCGATCGTCGCCTCGACGATGCGCAACGGGCTTTCGAAGTCGTCGGCGGTCTTCAGCAGGGCGAGCGTGTCCTTCGGGAAGCACGAGCCGCCATATCCCGGCCCGGCGTGAAGGAATTTGCGGCCGATGCGATTGTCGAGGCCAATGCCGCGCGACACCTCCTGCACGTCCGCGCCGACCACTTCGCACAGATCGGCGATCTCGTTGATGAACGTGATCTTGGTCGCCAGAAAGGCGTTGGCCGCATATTTGATCAGCTCGGCGGTGCGCCGCCCGGTGAACATGACCGGGGCCGACTGGTTCAGCGACAGGGGGCGGTAGATCGCGGCGAGCACGCTGCGGGCGCGCTCGTCGTCGGTGCCGCAGACCACGCGATCGGGGCGCTTGAAATCGTCGATCGCCGCGCCTTCGCGCAGGAATTCGGGATTGGACGCGACGGTGATGCCCTTGTCGGGCGCCACTTCGGCGACGATCCGCTCGACCTCGTCGCCGGTGCCGACCGGCACGGTGGACTTGGTGATGAGAACCGCCGGGCCGTCCAGGGCCTCGGCCACCTCGCGCACGGCGGCGAACACGTAGCTCAGGTCCGCATGGCCGTCGCCACGGCGCGACGGCGTGCCGACCGCGATGAACACGGCGTCGGCGCCCTTCACGCCGGCGGCCAGATCGGTGGTGAAGGACAGGCGCCCGGCCGACACGTTGGTATCGACCAGCGCATCGAGGCCGGGCTCGTAGATCGGCATCACGTTGCGCTCGAGCGCCTCGATCTTCGCCTTGTCCTTGTCCACACACACCACTTCGTGCCCGAAGTCCGAGAAGCACGCGCCGGACACCAACCCAACATATCCCGTGCCAATCATCGTGATGCGCATAACGGCCTTTCCTAGCGGCTGACGGGCTCCCCTTAGCGCATGCGCTGCGGTGCAGAAAGATGTCGCGACGATTGCGCGATCATCAGGTGTGGCGAGCGGTCAGACGGTTCCGGTCAATCCCGTCGCGTCGCGGGCGTCAGTGCCGCCATCCGCGCCAGCAGATCCCCCAGAATGGCTTCGCTCGACCAGCGTTCCTCGGCACGGACTCGCGCCGCCTGGCCGAGGGCCGACCGGCGCGCCGGATCGTCGGCGAGCGCGGCGATCGCCCCCGCAAATGCCGCGGCGTCGCCCGGCGGCACGACGATCCCGCAGCCTTCGACCTCGTCGGCGAGGCCGGTTCCGGGGTCGGCCGTGGCGATCACGGGGCGGCCCGATGCCAGCATGTTGGTGAGTTTGGAGGGCAGCACGAGGTCCGCCGCCCCCGCCAGCTGGGGAAGCAGATGCAGCGAGGCGAGGCCGACGAGATCGCCGAGCCGCTCCATCGGCTGAAGCGGCTCGAACCGCACGTTCGGAAGATCGGCCGCCTTTTCGATCAGCTGCGCCTTTTGCGGGCCTTCGCCGCAGATCAGGAACTGGATGTCGTCGCGATGCCGCAGCAGGCGCGCGGCATCCACGATGATGTCGATCCCCTGCTTGTTCGCGATGTTGCCCGAATAGAGGGCGACGACGGGCCGATCGATGCCCCATTCGGCCCGATAGGGCGAGGGGCCGTCGAGCACCCGGATCTTCGAGAGATCCGACCAGTTGCGGAATTGCACGATCCGATCCGCCCGAACCCCGAACGTCGCCAGCTTGGCGCACATCTGGGGCGAGATGCTGCTCACCCGATCGAACCCGCGCAGCGCCCAGTCCTGAAAGCGCAGGGCGGCGCGCGCGATCGCGCTCGTCTCCCCGATCAGGCCGGTCGCGAAGGCGGCTTCCACCTCGAAATCCTGGATGTGCAGCCACGATCCCGCGCCCGCCACCCCTGCGGCCAGCCGCGCCACCGGCGCGCCGATCAGCGAGGGGGCGATCGTCATCACGAGCTGCGGACGGAAGCGCAGCGCCGCGCCGAGCGCCTGCGGCAGGGCGGACAAGGCGAAGCTCAGATGATGCAGGATCCTGCGGCTTCCGCTGGGCGAGGCGGGGACGTAATGCGGGCAGCGGGTGATGGTCACCCCCTGCTCGACCGAGCGCATGTAGCCGAAACGGCGGAACGCCTCGGGCACCTTCCACTGGGGGTAATAAGGTTTGCCCGCGATGACCCGGACATCGTGTCCCGCCCGGACGAGCGCCTGCGCCAGACCGGTCGTGTAGGGGCCGATACCGACCGGTTCCGGGGCATAATTAATGCCCAGCAGCAATATGCGCATCGATCGCTCCCCTCCCGCAATCCGGCCTTATTGCACCGCGGCAAGCGATGTCCGCAAGCCCTCGTTATGGCGAAAAAATAACCTATATGGATTTTAAAACTTTCCTACACATGCCTTATCGGTGCATAGAGGGGCGAATCATCAGGAGGGCTATGATGTCGAACGCCATTCCCATCTCCGCGCCGGCCGGATTTGCGCCCGAACACGCCATGGCTTTCGCCGATGCCGACGGCCGGGCCATCCGGGTCGATGCCACCCGTCCATTGCCCGGCGCCGCGACGTTCGGTGCGACGAGCAGCACGGCTCTGACCGGCTCCGCCTCCGGCTCTGGCGCGGCGGGGCCGTTCGTTCCGGAACTGGGGCGCCCGGTATGGGTCACCCTCTCGGGCAACTGGTCGGGCAGCGTGCAATTGCTCCGTTCGACGGACGGCGGGGCGACCCGCCTCGCGTTGACGGCCGGCGGCCAGCCCGCCGGGGCGTTCACGGCCAACGCCAACGAACCCGTGGTGGAGGAAAGCGCCGCGGACGCCACCTACTATCTCCCCTTCTCGCTGGCGTCGGGCGCGCTCGGCTATCGGGTGTCGCAATGAGCGCGATGGATTTCGGGGCGCGCGGCCTGGTCGCGCAGCTCAACCAGCGGGTCGCGGCCGACGGGCGTCGCGCACGCCTTCGCCGGCTGATGACGGCGGCGCGCGGCGCCAATGCTTCCGATCTTCCCGTGCTCGCCGCGCCGCCGTCCTTCTCCTGCAGCGGCAATGCCGCCAGCGCGGGGTTGAGCCAGGTCGTCACGGCGTCCGCCGCCCCGTCGCTGTTCGCGCTGTACGGCGGTATTCCGGCGCGCGACGGTAGCGGCAATCTCTATGGCGGCGGATATTGGCGCGCGCAGTCGGTCACCCTGCCGAGCGGTGGCAATGCCGGTGTCGCCACGGGCGCGCAGGGTGTGGCCATGCGGGTGGCGTTCCGTACCGACGCCCTGGCGATCGACGTCGTCATGCTGGGCCAGGCCTCGGCGAGCCGTGTCCGCCTGCTCGTCGATGGGCAATATGCCGACAAGACCGGGGCGGCATGTTTTTCGAGCAGCGGCGGCAACACCTTCAATATCGTCTGGCCGAACGGCACGTCGCGCAGGATGCGTCGCTACGACATCGAATTCGAGAAGGACGGCGGCTTCTTCGGGGTCAGGATCGGTGCGGGCGACGCCCTGCAGCCGGTCGCGATCGGGGACCGCTACCGGATCGGCGTGATCGGCGACAGCGTTGCGGCCTCGACGGGAGCGACCCGATCCGGCGACGGCTGGGCGTTTCATGCCGGTCGGCGGCTCGGCAACATGGATCTCGATCTCGTCTCCATGTCGATCGGAAGCACCGGCTATATCGCGCCGGGCACGACCTGGCCCTTCGCCAGCCACCTCGCCGATCTCACGCTCCAGCCGCTGGACGAGATCTGGCTGGCGGGCGGCGCCAACGATCAGGGCTATGCGACAGCGGACGTGACGGCGGCGGTCCTCGGGCTGCTGGCGGGCGTGAGGCTGCGCTGCCCGGCCCAGCCGGTGATCGTGATGGGCAGTTTCATCGGCGGCGGCCAGAACGCGCAGGCGCTCGCCACGGAAACCGCAATCAAGGCGGCGTTCGATCAATGGCGCGATCCCAACAGCGCCTTCGTGCCGTTCAACCTCGCCTCGCCGCGCCTGCAGACCGGCAATTCGGCCGCGCCGGCCACCGGCAACTATCAATATTACGGGCAGGGTTCGATCGACACGACCCACCCCAGCGACGCCGGCCACGACTATATCGGTAGCTACGTCGCGGAAGCGCGCCGGCAGATCATATTGTAGCCGGAGCGCCCGCCATGTGCGTTGCGCCGCAGCATGGGACTTGTCGCAGCGGCCGAATTCGCTAGGTTTGGCGACAGTAGCGGGAGCGGGGCCATTGGTAGCGGATGGTTTCGCTCCCGCATTTTTGGGGGATGAAGTGCGCGAGCGGGTCGCCTCGACATGCGGAGAGCGAATGGCAGGCGCGTGCCGGCGACCGGGGCGAATCGCATGACCATCGCCGGCGACGTCCGCGCCCGACTGGCCCGCGTTTTCTCGGCGCAGCTTTACAACCAGGTCGCCACGATGGGCGTGCAGCTGGCGCTGGTGCCGCTGCTGCTGCACAGCTGGGGGGCCGAGCGTTACGGCATCTGGCTGCTTCTTTCGGCGATCCCGACCTATCTGACGCTGAGCGACTTCGGCTTCACCTTCATCGCGAAGAACGAGATGGTGATGCAGGTCGCGGCGGATCGGCGGGACGATGCGCGCCGGACCTTCCAGAGCATCTTCATACTGCTCGCCATCGCCACGCCGATATTGCTCATCGCCGCGATCGCGGCGGTGTGGCTGGTCGATGTTCCGCGGTTGCTGTCGCTGGGCAGTTTCCCGGTGAACGAGGCGCGCATCGTGCTGATGCTGCTTCTCGCCAACATCCTGCTCTACCAGTTCCAGCTCCTCGTTTCCGCAGGGATACGATGCGAGAACCGGGCGGCGGCGGAATCGAGCTGGGCGGCGTCCGCCCGCGTCGGGGAGGGGGCCGCGATCGCCGCGATCGCCCTTGCCGGGGGATCGCTGGTCGCGGTCGCCGTCGCGACCGTGGTCAACCGCCTGCTGTTCAACATCGCCAGCTACAGCTGGATGCGCCGGCGCACGCCGTGGCTGGCGCTGGGCGCCGCGTCGGCCGATCGGGCCGAAATCCGCCGGCTGCTCCATCCCGCGCTCGGCTACATGCTGATGCCGCTGAGCCAGGCGTTGCTGATCCAGGGGCCGGTGCTGGTCCTCGGTGCTCTGGCCGGTCCGTTGCAGGTCGTGGTCTTTTCCACGTCGCGGACCCTGGCGCGCGTCGGCACGGCCGCGACCAACATGCTGAACAACACGGTCGTCACCGAATATTCGGCGCGGGCCGGCGTGGGGGACGAAGCGGGATTCGCACGGCTGTTCCGCCTTCACCTGGCGATCAGCGCGGCGGCGATCGCCGTCTACAGCGGGGCGATATTGCTGCTCGATGCGCCGCTGATGCACATCTTCACGCACGGCAAGGTCACGATCGTCGAGCCGTTCTTCGCGATCATGGTGGGCGCGGTGGCGGCCGAGATGCTGTGGACGGCGATGTTCACGCCGATTTCCGCGATCAATCGCCATGTCGCGGTGACGCACTGGCTGCTGGGCACGAGCATGGTGGGGCTGGGCCTGTGCTGGCTGCTCGCCCACCGCCAGGGCCTCGCCGGCGCGGCGATCGCGCTGCTCGCCGTACATGGCGCGATGATCGGCATCTGCATGCTGGTCGGTCGCGCGGGGCGGATCGGCGGCGGAGGTGCCCGTCCCGTGCCGGCGGTGCCGGCCGAACCGGTGATGGATGTCGGGCCAGCGGGGGAGGGGGAAGTCTATGCGGCCTGATCTCGCGGGTGACCGCGCATGGGCGCGCGACTGGCTGTTCGGTGCGGCGCTGCCCCTGTGGTGGAACAAGGGCGCCGACCACGAGCATGGCGGCTGGTTTGACAAGCTCGACGGGAAGGGTGATCCGATCGCGCTGCCTAAGCGGTTGCGCGTCCAGGCACGGCAGGCCTTCGTCTATGCCGAAGCCGGACGCCTGGGCTGGGATGGCCCGTGGAAGGAGGCCGCCACGCATGGCATCGACTTCATGCTTGCCGCGTTCCGTCGGCAGGACGGGCTGTTTCGCGCGTCGGTGACGCACGATGGTGTGCCCGTCGTCGAAGCGGCGGACCTTTACGACCAGGCCTTCGTCCTTTTCGCGCTGGCATCGGGCTATGTGATGCTCGGCCGGCCCCCGGCGCTGCTGGCCGAGGCGAAGACGCTGCTCGATCGGCTCGTGGCATTGCTGGCGCACCCGGAACGCGGGTTCGAAGAGGCCGACCCCCGGCGGCTCCCGCTCCGTTCCAATCCCCACATGCACATGCTGGAAGCCTTGCTGGCCTGGGTCGAGGCGGGCGGCGGCGCGGCTTTCGAGGAACGCGCGCGGCAGATCGTGGCGCTGGCGCTCGAAAAGCTGATCGATCCCCAGACCGGCGCGGTCGGCGAATATTATGACGGCGCCTGGAATTTCACGGAGGGCGACGGGCGGTTGCGCGAACCGGGGCACCAATATGAATGGGCCTATCTGCTCGATCTCGCGGGCCGGCTGCTTGGGGACGACCATGCCCGCTTTTCGGAGCGGCTGCACCGGTTCGGCACGCGCCACGGCCTGATCGACGGCCGGGCGATCTTCTCCGTCGATGCCGAAGGCGCCGTGGTCGATCGATCCTCGCGTCTCTGGGCGCAGACCGAGCGGCTCCGCACGATGCTGGTGCTCGCACCATCGATGACGGCGGCGGACCGCGATGCCGCCCTGTCGGCGGCGGCGGAGAGCGTCGCCACGCTCAAGCGGTTTCTCGATGTTCCGTTGCGTGGCCTCTGGTTCGACCGGATGGACGAGGACGGCACCTGCCTCGACGAGCCATCGCCGGCTTCCTCCCTATATCATATCGTGACCGGCCTCGTGCCGTTGATCGAGGCGGCCGATCAGGTGTCGCCGCCATCGGTCATGCCTCTTGCCCGGAGTGCCCCATGACGGACCTTCCCGATTTCGACACGATCCGCGTGCTGTGCGTCGGCGACGTGATGCTCGATCGCTTCGTACAGGGCAGCGTCAACCGCATTTCCCCGGAAAGCCCGGTGCCCATCATCCAGATGGGCCGGACGGAGAGCGTGCCGGGGGGCGCCGCGAATGTCGGGCGCAACATCTCGGCGCTCGGCGGCCTTTGCACACTGATCGGCGCCGTCGGTGACGATGGCGTGGGCAAGGAATTGGGCGTGCTGCTGTCCGAATGTGGGCGGATCGAACCGGCGCTGGTGACCGACGGCAGCCGCCCGACGATCGAGAAGGTCCGCTTCGTGGCGAACGGCCAGCATCTCCTGCGGGCCGATCGGGAGCTGCCGGGCGACGTGTCGCCGGAGACCGGCCGCGATATCGTGGTGCAGATCGCCGAGCGGATCGAGGCGCATGACGTTCTCGTCCTGTCCGATTATGCGAAGGGCGTGCTCACCGATGCCGTGATCGCGGGCGCCATCGCCATCGCCAACGAGGCCGGGGTGCCGGTGGTGGTCGATCCCAAGTCCGCCCGTCTGGCGCGCTATGCCGGCGCCACGGTGGTGACGCCGAACGCGAAGGAAGCCGCCATCGCAACCGGCATGGACGTGCGGACCGACGAGGGCGCGGCGCGCGCCGGCGCGAAGGCGGTGGCCGATGCCGGGATCGAGGCGATCCTGCTCACCCGTTCTGAACACGGCATGACGCTGGTGACGAAGGACGGCCATGTCGCGCACGTGCCGACCAGTGCGCGCGAGGTGTTCGACGTGGTCGGCGCGGGCGATACCGTGGTGGCGACGCTGGCGTTGTGCCTTGGCGCGAAACTGGCGCTCGAAGAGGCCGCGCGGATTGCCAACGCCGCCGCCGGCGTGGTGGTCGGCAAGCGCGGCACCGCGACGCTCACCCGGTCCGACCTGATGGACGAGCTCTCCCGCCTGAGCCGGATCGGGGTTTCGCCCAGCCAGATGAAGGTGATGTCGGCGAGCCACGCGATCGCGCTTCGCGAACAGTGGGAGCGCGACGGGCTGACCGTCGGCTTCACCAACGGCTGCTTCGATATCCTCCACGTCGGGCATGTCGCGATCCTCGAATTCGCGCGGGGGCAATGCGACCGGCTGATCGTCGGGGTGAATGCCGATGCCTCGGTATCGCGCCTGAAAGGGCCGTCGCGCCCGATCAATCGCGAGGAGGATCGCGCCCAGATCCTGGGGGCGTTCGGCTTCGTCGATGCCGTCGTGGTGTTCGCCGAGGATACGCCCTACGAGCTGATCGGGCATCT
>Ga0310811_10009723_pt1 | contig 12428 bp, 9 predicted proteins | sample YCmetagenome_FD_207642 | JGI IMG/M metagenome (GOLD analysis project Ga0310811, IMG submission 207642) | Soil microbial communities from experimental microcosm in Duke University, North Carolina, United States - YC | ecosystem: Engineered > Artificial ecosystem > Soil microcosm > Unclassified ... | reverse complement strand
TCGCTAGATGACTGATATCTCCTTTCTTGGTTTGTCTACCTTTTTCTCGCATACATGCTTAACTAGGCGGTTACTTTTACTTGTTGAACCTGCCCTAAATCCTTCCATGATTCACTATAAATACGCGCATTTGTACTACGTAGTTCTTTACTTTAATCTTACTGGGTTTTACTCGATATTTGATTTCCTTCGCCTAAGCCCTCCAAGCTTAGTCGTCTGAACCGATCTCTGACTTGGAGCACTCCTCTTCGTCAGTCTGAACCTTTGATCCTAACTTCGAGTATTCCTCGTCGTTAGACTGATACCTTCGCAAGTCGACTTCATTGTCATTGCGTCAGCCCAACTTCGACTCAACCACGAAAGTTCTCTTTTGAGCTTAGGTTGTTAGAACCCATCCCAGTTCGTAACAGCATCAGGATCTGGGTCAGCTGTGGGATGGTCATTGGGTGAGGCAGGCAAAGCATCCACCTTCTCAAGGGGCACCCCCTGAATGTGTGCATGATGAGATTCATGCTGATAAGCCAATCATTCACAATCAGATGTTAATTGTTCCTGAAAGAGCTGACTATGGGCAGTGGGTATGTGGACACATTCAGAGCAATGAGTTTCTGTTGACAGTGATGTAGGTGCTGCAGGAGCAAGAGCAGGTACATTTGTGCTTGACAAGGAGGGCATAGAGGGTAAAGTGGGAGCCATTACTGTGTTGAAGGCATAAAGACTGACTGTGGCATGCACAATCAATCTCTAGATGTGAGATCAACAACACTGCTGGTGAGGCAGTATGTCGGGTCTTGCTGCACCTAGGCTGCTATGCCTGAGACAGACACGTTCGACTCTAAAGGGGACTGCTACCACACACAGAACCAGAAATAGAGAGAACTCAAGTAGACAGGGGATGCACACAAGGATATAGAGAGGCGCGAAGCATGCGATGAGAAAAGCGAAGTAAGTGGAGCACGGGAAGTGCACACTAAGGTAAGCAAAGCACAGGAAGGTGTGCACCTATGGTGCGCATGGGTGCATGAAGGCGCACAAGTGATGTGGAAGGCAAGGAGCGGTGTAGAGGTTCATAATGAGTGTGAAGTAATGTGAGTGAAAGTGAGCACAATGAAAAGCGAGAGCAAAAGCAAAGCAGGCAAGAAGCAAGGCTTGATTAGGTGATCTAATCTAAGCCAAAATGCGATAACCACAGGGCGTGTGCCCTAATGGTGACTACTACTCTAAAGTAAAACCCAAACACTAGGGAAGTACAGTAGAGGGGAGTAATGGGTAGTAGTAGCGCTACCATCAGGCTTTATACTAACTAAGATCTCATTGGACATGGAAGGGATAGGGAGAACATGCACAATAGTATGTAATGACATGTAATAGTGCTGCAGTCCTTGTTACACTTGTGCAGCATGGAATATGATGTACCAAAGGGGTGCTCAGACATGGATTGGTCCTCCTGGATGATAGGCAATAGAGCGTGGGAACGTGCGCTAAGCGCAGGCGTGAGAAGGCGTAGGCGTGGGAAAGTGCAGGAAAGCATGTGCCTTTGGTGTGCTATACAGGGAAGTGTCAATGCAACTCCATAGTGCAAATGATCAATGGACAGCTCATGTAAATATGGCCTTTTCACGCCCACAGAATTATGATTCCTTACAGTGTTCTCATCATCAGAGTCATTGCTGTCTGTTGGAAAAGGATGGCCAGTGAAAGATTCATCAAAAATGATGTCACAAGAGTTGAAGAAGGTTCTGGTTGCCTTGTCCCTACAGTTACAAGCATGTCTACCTGGGGCATAACCCATGAAGATAGCTTCACATGACTTATGGACCTAGCTTTCCCTGAAGCTTGGAGGGGATACACACAAAACAGTGAGCATCAAAGATATAAATATGGAAGAGATCAGGCTTAATGTTGTTTACCATTTTGTAGGGTGTTTTACCCAGTGGGCAGTGCACAAGACTCTGTGCGATTGAACAGATATGCTACAGTTAAGGTTGCTTTGCCCCGGAGACTGCACAGGAGTCATGCATGGTTCAACATAGCATATATCCGCCCTTCAATCATCTGAAGAGCACATTCAGCCCTTCCATTTTGTTGATGAGAATATGGTGCAGAGAGCTGGTGCTCAATCCCAGCTGCCTGCAGATCAGCAGTAGATGCATCATTAATAAATTCACCTCCATTGTCTGAGTGGAAGGCAATGACACACAAACCTGAATGATTTTCCCATCTTGCATGAATATTTCACTAAGCATCTAGAGCCTGGTCCTTGGTAGCCAGAAGCTGAAGGTCCAAAAATCCTGTATGATCATTAAGAAATATGATGAAGTAGCATTTGTGATGGGGAGTGAGGACCAGAATAGGACCACAAACATCAGAGTGGATTAGCTTGAGAAAACATGAGGCAGGGGGAGACTGTGATGTAGGATGGGGTAGTTATGGGTGCTTACCAATGATGCATGATTCACAGCATGACATGGCTTCAGTAGAGTCCAACAGAAAACCACAAGCAATGTGAGGAAGACAATGGACAGACTCTCCTCTGGTGTAACCCATGTGAGCATGCCAGATGTTGTAAGTTAGCTTTACTGCTGTTCATCTCCATTGGTAGCATACTTGTGATAAGGCCAGTAATCCATTTCTTTAGCATATTCCAGATTTGCCAACATGTTGAGAACAACCTCCTAAGGATCTTGGTACCAGACATTATAAGTCCTGTCCATCCAGGGTGGGTAGCCATCAGGTTTCTCACCTATGTATGTGCATGAGAAGCCCTCTCACTTCATGTCACTTAGTGCAATTGAGTTGATTGTCACATAGAGGTCTTTGTGATCTGCAAAGGGTGGGCTGCCACTGGATTTTAATAGTGTTGTCACCCACAGGTCGACAAGATGGTCAATTTGTCCTGCTGGTATCTGATTTTTGATGTAAAAAAACTTGGCTGTTTCAAATTCTATGCAGTTTCAAAACAGTGTCCAATCATTTGGTGATTTTGGCTCAGGAGGTGGAGGTGGTGTACCCTTGGGGAGAAAATGGCCATGTTTATCACAAGGTCAACCTTAAAACTTGTAATTAGAGTCTGAATAGAAGGACAAATGCAAAAACAAACCATCCAGCAATGTATGGTAGTTGTGAAAGAGCAAGTTTCCAGGTCCAAAGAATTCTGTGTGTACATTGGGAGGAGGAGAAGCTCATAATGCCTTATCATCATTATCATTCGGTTGACCTTGAAGCTCATTGTCCTGACAAGGATTGTTGGTGATGTTGTTGGGGTGGCTTATGTGTGGTTCTGAAGAGGCTGGAGGAGATACAATAGGGTGGGCAGAAAGAATATGCTTGGTGTGACCAGCAGTAGTCTTGAAGAAAGAAACATTTGCAGCTCACATTGCTGCAAGGGACTTGGAATGTGCTGAAGTCTCACTGAGCAACCTGAGTGCAAGGGACAATTTCTGGCATGCTGAGGATGATAAAGGCAAGCAGAAATGCCAAGGACCAAAGCAAGGCCCTCTGCATTGTGAATGCTACTAGTAAGTGTACAAGCCTAAATTCAATATAGTGTTTGTTTGTCATGTTGGAAGGAGACATACAAATTCATCTTAAACCATTTAAAAAACCTTGCTCTCAACCAACTCAAATTTCCATCCTCCAAGTCCTGGATTTTCTGGTACTAATATCTTGAATGATTGAGCCAATCTGCCACACCTGCACCAAAAATGCAACTGCTCACTCTGGTCAAATTGTGCTAGATGCCCAACAGAAGCACTGGACACCCAAAGCAAAGGCAGCTGATGAGAAGCATCTCAAAGCCACTCAAGAAGCCAAAGAAGCACTGGCTTGGAGAACTGCAGGCCAACATGGAAGAAGCTCAGGTGTTAAGGTCGTACTCAAAAGATATCAGATCCGAAGGGCTTCAGCCTCAGCTTGTATGCTGTGCCCCTTTCCCAAGTATAACACAGTATTTCAGAACATTATACTTATTGTATCCAAAGATCCAGATGGCTATCATAGCATATACTTATCTGAAGGTTCATCTGGATATTGGATGGAAGTATAAAGGCTAGTCTAGACAAGTCTAAGACTAGAAACTAATGGAATGTAGACTATCCAAAGATAGAGGCAGATGTGTTAGACTATTGGATACAATCCTTAAGTCTCGGAGGGTGACAAGAGTTGTTAAGACTCGAGTCTGGATAGCAGAATGAGGACAATCTAAAATGATATTCAAACTGGGGTGCTACAGGACATATACAAGAGTTAATATATGATAGAACTAAGTGAAAGGCTATGCACAAAGTATCACAATGTTTAAGCAATGCTTATTACAAGTCAAACATAGGCTGGAAGTTAATCACAGGTTAACAGATCAGCAAACATAGCCAGAAGTAAGCATAACCAATATACCAGAAAGGAAGATATACTAAATGGAGGAAATAAGTAGTGTTTAACGTTATATGAACAGGATATGAATGAAGAAGCTTATCATAATGGATCTGGTACAGATCTGTGGATCAGATCTGATATCCAGAACTTTGGATGAGAAGCGCAAATGTATGGAATATGACACCAGGTGACAATGACAAAGCCCAAGGCTGTCAGGCCACATCCTTTACCTAAGAAGCAGTGAGGTACTGCCAGTGCAAGCAATGAAGATGAATCTGCCATTGTTAGTGGTATCACTATGAAGGCACAACTGCCAGTGGAAGAGGCAATAGAGGATGCTGATGAAGATCTCCTGGCAGGTGATGAAAATTCAGGTGACAATGGGAGGAAAAAGAAAGAACAGAAGAATGCACAGTTGCTAAGTGATGCCATAGTCAAAGCTCACAAGAACTTACCAAGCACTGCAAAGGCTGATAGTCATGATCAGCCATGTGTGAATGAGAAAGGCAACTCCTTACTGTGAGTTGCGCATTCCTCAACCACCATGTTCATTCTCTCAGAATCTACACTTTTCTTTCACAATCTGACTTTGCAATCAAGGGCCAAGTCAACTTTGAGTGGCTGCATTTAGAACTGGAGAAAGGATGTCTACTATGAGCCAATGTCCACAAGCAATTCACTCACTAGTGCAAGTCAAGTTCCTCCATCTACCATATTTTCAAAGTCTCAGATACCACATGACTCAACTAGTACCTCTCTAAGCTCAAATCTTCCTCAACTGCCTAGCTCCAAGAAGTTGTCCAAGATGCCTGAACTTACATACTTGAATGAGCTTGTTGGAGGATTTGGAGACAAGGATCTGGATGATTCATTTGAGTGTGCTGTTGCATTGCATAATTTTGGCAAAGTAGTAAGCACTGGCAGAATGGTGACCATCAGTTAATCTTATTCATTTGTTTGTACTGATTTTTGCCCAAGTCCACCATCAAAATTACCTCCCATGACACTGATTCAGACCTCATGCCACTGTAAGGAACATCATGTCTACCCATTGATTTTGAGGTCCTACAGGCTTGAACTCCAATGCTTGTATCACCATGCTCAGAGCATGCGCTTTAGTGCACTCATGTGCCTCGCACCTAACTCCACACACCTGCCCGCCCCTTGTCCTTGCTGATTTACTGGTGAGTCATCTCAATTGCTACGGAAGCATTCACTTCAGATCTGAGCATGTGCCTTACATATAGTTACATACATACTAATTATTCAGGACCGCGTGCTATTTGGCTTGGTACTGCATGCCTTCACACTTATAGATACAGTATATAGAGACCTTACTGGACTTTTAGTTGACACACTTTGCACACTCCCCACTCCTTAGCTATAGTTAGACTCTAAAAGCACTGAATATATGACTGAATTATCGCGTATCTGCACTCACGATGACCCGTGCACACAAACCATAATGCGCACCACACCTTTCATGTTCCCCACACCTTAGAGCACCCCTCCTCATTGCGAGAGAGTCCCTTGCCCATATTCTGAGGTTCTCCCTCTCAGTAGCTGTCCTATGGGTCAAGTATATACCTTGCACCTGGGTCTTACTGTGGAGTTCCACCCATTTCACAATTGCCTTTTCATCCCTGTAGTCAAGCCTCACCCTTCACTGCCACCTCTTGCTCAATGACAATCTCAAGTTAATTCTGCAAGAAAGAGAAAACAATTTGTGGATATAACTTAAGACATTTCCAAAGAGGACAATCTCTTGACTCCACAAGAGGAGATTGATGATATCGTGTACAAACCAGCTTCTGATGATGAGGAAGCCATGCAGGTTGACAAAATAGAGGATGTGGTGAAGAAGCCTATTGCAATCAAGATGCAGCAAACTAACACTGTGAAAGCTTCACATACTTTAGCCATGGTATTTTTTCCCTGTCTTGCATCTTTGCTACTGATTTCACTCCAAACATCCATCAGTCCCAGTGAAAATTGATCAGATGCCCTCACACAGAGATTGATGGATTTGTAAGTTTGGAGTAGTTGAGTAGTTGGTAGACCTAGATCTATGGAAATCCAACTTGTGCAAACAAATGTTGAACAACATGTGTATGATTTGGGCAGTACATGCTCAATGCTGCAAGAAATCCCTCATACTGCATGCAATTCAGCATGTTCAACTCAAAGTGCACATCTTGTTGAGCAGTGTTCTGCAGCAAATGGTCTGTGTGCAAAATCCAACTTCAATGCTCCAACTCACCTGTATATACTCATGTCTTGTGACTTGGAGTTTCAACAAAACTCTTTTCCTCTCACCACCATCACTGCTATCATTTCACTCATTGAACTTATAACACAGTGTGCCCACTCTTCTGGCATTTCTTCTGCCAATGTCTCCAGCCTGGTGGGTGTTGCCTTGGTTGTGTTGTACTCTGCAAAGATAAATACATTCAAAACAGAGCACATATAATCATTCATTCAATGCAATCCTCTAGTAACAAGCTCAAAATGAACACTTAATGGTCCTGACATGTCTCATGCCATACTAGTGCATTTTTTTCACCGTAATGACACTGGATACTAGTACCATGGCCAGGCAAGTGAATTCATTGTTGTTCTAGTCACTCCTACTCACTGTTAGCAACTAGACTTAGGTGCTGGTTGCAAGTCACAGTCCAACTGCTTGGGATAAGCAGGTCAATGAGCTAAAGCATGGGTGCTGTCTTGCAGCTGGCAATAGCTATAGTCTGAGTCATAAGGGACAATGACGAAGGCTTCAAGATCTAAGACACAATGACCAAGGGTCAAAGTGAAGTTGATGATCACAGGTATAAGCTTATTAGGCTTAAGAGGTTGTGAACTAAGTAACTGGGAAGAACCAAGTAGATTCGAGTTAAAGAATACAACTGTAGTACATAGGGTTTATATAGGTGAGGAAAACAAGCACAGATCAGGCTGTAAGCAGTAGTATAAGAATAGGCAAGTAAAAGGAGACTGAGTCAGAGACCAGTAGTAAGGTAAGGGCAAAGGGGAGACTGAGTCACTGACTGAGGATGTGGTAAGGGTAGGGGGTGATGATGTCATGGACCAGTAGTAAGGTATGGGGTTCAGGATATAATAGGGTGAGTACCAGTAAAGTGGAAAGGGCATAAGGGAGCGAGCCAGAGATCCGGTGAGCAGATATGGTACAAGTGAGCAGGAAATCAATCAAAGAGAATATAACCAGAAAAGGTAAGGTGAAAATACAACCAGCCAAAAGAGATAGTGCATGTGTATGTGCACATAGTCCTCAGGATAGAGGTAGAAGGTGAGGATGAGAAGGAAAATGAATAGGGGCCACACCAGCAGTGGATGTTCTTGTAACACTCACTCATTTATATATGTCAAAAGGTCTGTCATCATTCCCACAGCATGTTCTATAACTTTCAAAGATCCATTGCAGGTCTACTAGTTACACATTTTTTGCCTTCGCTAACCAGTTTGCAGCAAAGGCGCCATGAAACCTTTGAAGCAGAAACATAAAGACTCTACAAAACAGCCCCAAACATTGAATGACACTCCTAGCTCTACCACCACAATAATATCACCTCCAATTCATGACGCCACTTCAACTTCTTCAGTACCTGCCATTCCTGCTGTCATCGCTGCACCTATAAATACCAAGAGATTCTGCCCAGCTGCTATCAAGAACAGCAGGTGAGTGTAGTTCCCTGTTTAGTTTTCCAATGACTCCACACTTTTTAGGAACCTTTGTGCCCATCGCTGGCTGAAGTAGTTAATGCCAAATGGTTCCTCACAAGAATTGAAAGTCTATTGGGACTTGCTCAAAAAGACATGCCAAGCAGTATCATTTTTATTTTTATTTATCTTGTGCCTTGTTCTTATTGTAATGCCATTAGCCGGACACCAGGGTAGGACAGTCCTGGACAGCCTAGCAGCTGGCATGAGCAGGTGTACTAGCATGGGTGTGTAGCCCATTTTTATAGCTTGTTTTGTTGCTATTGTAGCAGTTCAAATGCATTTTTTTCCATTGATTTGCATCAATACATTTGGAGAACCAGAGGATGCGAGCCATCTATTTAAATCTATGGAAATCTAACTACTCAATATTCCATAGACTGGCATCAATCAATGTCGCTGTCAGTTGTCTGAGTATTGACGGAATGTGCCATTTGTTGATGCTCATATATGGACATCCAATCATTCAGATTCCATCAATTTCCATTGTTCTCTATGTAAGGGCATCTGACCAATTTTCACTGGGCATCAGTACTGTGTCTTGCCATGACAACAAAGTTCCCCCCTCAAAGGGGGATGGCAATTGGGTGGAACTAGTGTCAAAGGCGCATTCGACATACCTGAACACCAATCTTCCTCCAGGTTGCCATGAAGATGGAAAATGGGCCAGGCAGTTTTTACCAATGGTCTTTCTCTGGCTTGGTGCTCAGGATGAACTTTGGACAATTACTGATGCAAAACTTCTTCATGCATGTCAGGAAAAAGGTTATCTTCCCAAACATTTGTTACAAGGTTGTAACATCTGGTTCAGTTTTCGGCATAGTAAGTTCATCTTCCATTTAATTGATGGTGCCCCAATTATTGTATTTTCAGGTCACTCAGCATGTCAGTGAATAGTGCAGCAACTTTGGATCGACTGCACTTGCTATGGTGATTGATTTTCTAAATTCAAACAGAGACACTTCTCTGCAAACACTCACAAAACTTTTTGTCAATGATTTCACATTTCTGTACCCTGATCCTGAGAATATCAACAAGACTGAAATCTTCCACTCTGCTTTTGTGCAAGAGCTGCTCACTACTGTGCATCTTGCCCAGATTGTTGGGCACACTGATGTTCCCACTCTTGATATGGATACTCTAGCAGACAGTGGCATCACTGGTGCCCTCGGGTTGTGTGCTGTCTCAGTGCATTAATTTATTAGTGTGGTTGTTGCACTGATTTATTTAATTCTAGCTCAAATGTGCCTTCACCCTTGTTGCTGACAACACCATTGTTGTCAATAATCCTGAGGCACCTGTTGCAGGATGAACATCAGCAAATCACTTTGCTGCTGTGGGCTCCATACAGCCCTGTACAGAAGGGACCAAGCTGTGGCCAGCCATTTTTTGGTGGTGAGAAAAAAGGTGTTTTGCCGATGAAAGGCTCATTTAAAGATGCCAAAGTCCTTCAACAAAGTAACCAGAAAGGAAATGGCCACTGGTGACTGAGCATGCATTCTCAATTGCCAAGTGGGGCCTGAAGACTACTTCATTCATTCGAGGGGCGAATAAGAAGGGTGAGGAATCAATCCAGCTGAAAATGACCATGGCTGACAAGTACTTGAAGAAACCTGGCTTTTACAATCACAACAGTCTTGACTCAGTGGATGAGATTGATGACTGTGTGGACATCTGGTGAGCAGCACTCCACTTGTGTGAGTTATCCTTCTAATTTCCTTTTTTTCAGATTGAATCACCTTGATATTTTGCGCTATCTACACCCTGCAGCATTATTACCTGGCCCAAGGTATCACTGCCTTTTCACTCCCAATCCACTCAAGATGCACTTCACCACACCTCCCTTTGTTTTCAGCTCACAAGTAAAGCCCCCACATTTTATTGCATACATCAGCAAAACACCTTTTTTCCCACCACCAAAAATGGCTGGCCACAGCTTGGTCCCTTCTGTTGAGAGCTGTATGGAGCCCACAGCAGCAAAGTGATTTGCTGATGTATATATACATTTTTCATGCATTTGCAGCCCTTTGCAGTGGCTCTTGACTCTCTTTAGATCTCATTTTAATCATTTTCTCCCGAGTTTATACAGTCCTTTTCCTGCTTAATGTGTCTTGTGACACTTTATAATTACTATTTGAATCCAATATTATTTGCTTTTTGACAAGTTAAGGCGAAGTCAGACAGATTTAACAATACATGTGGCCTTTTGGCGTCTTGTGCACTCGGAGTCTTTTCGCGACTTTGATGACCCTGCAAGTCAAAAAAAGATGCCTCGATTCATCTTGGATTTTCCTGATGCAACAATGTTCCCAATCCTATAATTGTTGTACTGATGACTCATAGGTGCACGAAGTCCTCTTACCTATTACGGACGCGGCTGTTAGGCTTTCCATACTGATTTAAATTGTTCCATTTAGTACTTCGACCTTAGTATTTAGTACTCGTGTCTGAGACATGTAATTCATAATTTCCCTAACCTTTTCAACGTCCAGCCGTTCCTATTTCTACGTCTGATGCTCTATGACTTTGTACAGAAACCAAATGCCCGTCCAAGCTCAGCCTATGGAAGAACGAGCAAAAGAGTTACCTGGATCGAGTACCCTTTTGCAAAGTGCTGCTGAAACTCGTCAAACTTCTTCGTTCATTCGTAAACTTGGGGCCGGCATCATAGCAGACGTCCGTGCTCGCATTCCTTGGTATTTTAGTGACTGGACAGACGCATGGAATTATCGAGTCGTTCCTGCAACTGCCCTCATTTTCTTTGCGAAGTACGTCAGTGAGCTCCACACGTAATTCACTCTCACGGATCGGCGGTGTCACTAGTGTTTTACCTGGCATAGCATTTTCGCTTGACTTAATAGAGACAACCCAGCAATACACAGTTGCCGAGGTCCTTATATCCTCCTTCATGGCCGCGTTTGTGTTTTCCATACTCGGCGCGCAGCCGCTTACAATCGCGGGGGTCACTGGTATGCAAATATTAGCATGTGACACTGTCCCCACGTCGTAGACGGGCTATTCATAATTGACTATCTAGGACCAATCACGGTTTTTAATAGGACGATATATGACATCATCAACAAGCAGCCCGATGCACCAAATTATCTGCATTTTGTGGGTTGGGTTTACTTTTGGGCTGCAATCATCCATTGGGCAACGGCCGTTTTGAATTGTAGGAAAACTTTCCTCTTCGATCATTTCCCATTTAACGTTGATTTTGGCTCTCAAGGGTGCAATTTTCTGAAACATGTCACTCTTTTCTCTTGCGACACTTTTGGCTTCTATGTCTCCTGGGTATACCTCCAATACGGAGTGCAAGTGATCACTCGACAATTCAGCGGAAGTCTCGAAGGTGCTTTGGTGGGTATTACCCTTGCCCTTCTGATGCTCGTAACATCATTCTTGTTCCAACGCCTTTCGGAGACCACGTTGTTCCATCGTCATATCCGTCGTTTCTTCTCGGATTATGGAATGCCCATATCCCTGATTGCGACTTCAGGCATGGCACACTGGGGCCGTTTTAATGCTTCTAATCCTACCACGTTACCAGTAGGCAGCGCGTTCCAAGCTGCCAATGGAAGAGCGTGGCTTGTCAAATTCTGGGAGCTAGATGGGAAGTGGGTCGGTATTGCGCTTCCCTTCGGCATAATCCTTTGGATCCTGTTTTTCTTTGATCACAATGTCTCGGTATGTCCCACTACTTGCACACCGACATCTTGGCTCATTGCTTGATAGTCCCTGATAGCTCAGGGTTCGCAGTTTCCTTTGCGGAAGCCACCCGGTTTCCACTACGACTTCTTCCTTCTCGGTATCACAACATTCATAGCAGGACTCATTGGAGTACCTGCACCCAACGGACTTATACCTCAAGCACCTATTCACACCGCGTCATTGCTCGTTATGGGAAAACCTTCCCAGAAAAATATAGATGAAGAAGAGCAAATCACCAGGCCATCCTCGCAATCTGGCAGTGATTCCAACGGTGCTGTTATAAAAATGGAAAAGTCATCTGACTATCCCATCAGTCGGCGAGAAGCCCCTATCGCCGTCATTGAACAACGAGTTTCCAATCTCGCTCAAGGTTCACTATGCCTTGTGTTACTTACCGGCCCGTTTCTGCATATACTTGGTCTTGTCCCAAGAGGCGTGCTGGCTGGCCTATTGTAAGATTATTTACTGTCATTTGATGCCGCTCATCATGGCGTAGCTGGTTCATGGGCGCGGATGCGCTTAAGGGTAACGGAATCACCATCAAACTCCTGTACCTCATACGTGACAAGACTCTCACCTCGCCTGATGACCCACTGCACAAAGTTAGG
>Ga0310811_10009721_pt1 | contig 12428 bp, 10 predicted proteins | sample YCmetagenome_FD_207642 | JGI IMG/M metagenome (GOLD analysis project Ga0310811, IMG submission 207642) | Soil microbial communities from experimental microcosm in Duke University, North Carolina, United States - YC | ecosystem: Engineered > Artificial ecosystem > Soil microcosm > Unclassified ... | reverse complement strand
CCAGGGCTGAACGAACGATAACAGCCGATGATTTCTTCCTGGGCACCTTTACAACAGCACTGGAACCTGATGAGATCCTGACGGAGATACGTTTCGCAACGTTGCCTGTGCATACAGGCACAGCATATGAGAAACTGATGAATAAAGCTTCGCATTATGCTATCGCTGGCTGCGCGGCTGTCATTACACTCGATAGCAAACAACAGTGCAAAGCTGCCAGCATTACCATCACTGGAGCAGCAACCCAGACATCCCGTGCGACGGCAGTTGAAAAAGCCCTGGTTGGTCAGAAACTGGATACAGATAATATCCAGAGTGCTGCCAATCATGCCGCAGATGATCTTGAGCTTATCTCAGATATTCATGGCTCTGAAGACTATCGTCGTCAGATGGCAATCGTCGTAACACGTCGTGCCATTACAAATGCGTTGAAACGTGTATGAGCCATGACATAACAAAGAGCTACGGGTCAAGGAATGGATGTATTCCTTGACCCATTTCTCCATTCACCTCCTCTTGTACTATAATAAAATAGTACATTTTCTATTGAGCTAGAGATTGATCTTTGTAGTATCGGATCATCATTCGGAAAAATGTATAATAGAGTTTATCTCTCATGCCATCAATTCTATTACATTCCATTGAGAATACAGTTACATATACATCTTAATTGCAACTCATAAGTGTAACTGTTGATCGCCCGGAGAATGTAAACTTATGATTGATTCCGTCTATTGTCTCCAGATACTTTTGCTCAGGCAACTGAACAACATAGGATCAAAAATATCAATTCGCTCTAGAAAGAGGACCAATGAACGACATACGTATTGAACGCTGGGCGTATACCCTTGTACATTATTGCCTTTATCTCAAACCCGGTGATATTCTGGCTATTTATGCAACGCCTGTCGCGACCCCATTGATTGAAGCAGTCTATCGCGAAGCACTCAAAGTGGGCGCTCAACCAGTTCCAGTGATTGAAATCGAGTCACTTGAAGAAATTCTACTACGCGAGGGAAATGATGAACAGTTAACGACCCTCTCACCAGTAGCAGAGACATTGGTACACCATGCCAACGCTCGTCTTGTCATCCATTCACAAAGCAATCCTCGCGCATTGAGTACTGTTGATCCCATCAAAAGCGCGAAACGACATCAAGCAGCTCGCAATCTGGCAAAAGTATATCGTCAACGCGAACAGGCAGGAGAATTCCGCTGGTGCTTGACCCTGTACCCAACAATAGGATATGCCCAGGAATCGAATATGTCTCTTAAAGAATTTGAGGAATTTGTCTTTGACGCCTGCTTCCTGAATGATGCGGATCCTATTGCTCGCTGGCGTGATCTCGCGGCACAGCAACAACATTTTGTTGATTGGCTAAAAGGGCGCAAAAAAGTTCATCTTCTTAGCGAAGGCACTGATTTAACACTCTCTATCGAAGATCGTATTTTTATCAATAGCGATGGTAAACGTAATTTTCCTAGCGGCGAGTTCTTTACCGGCCCGGTTGAGAAGAGTGTCAATGGCATAGTCCAGTTTGACATTCCTGCCAGCTATGGTGGCCGTGTCGTTGAAGGGGTCCGGCTTGTTTTCCGTGATGGCAAAGTCACCGAAGCCAGCGCAACACAGGGCCAGGATTTCTTGCTTCGTATGCTTGACCTTGATGAAGGTGCGCGCTATCTGGGCGAATTCGCCTTCGGCAATAATGCACGTGTGACAAGTAGCACCAGACAAATTCTGTTTGATGAGAAGATGGGCGGTACTGTCCATATGGCATTAGGGAACAGCTATCCTGAAACTGGCGGAACCAATCAGTCAGCACTGCACTGGGATATGATCTGTGACTTGCGTCAACAAGGCGAAGTCTGGATTGATGACACGCTGTTCTTAAAAGATGGCACGTTTCTCGTCTAATCGTGCAAGGATAGGATGCGGTGGGAGCAACGTTTCTTACGATGACTCCTTCCCTATCCTGTCATTGGTATGCTATCTATAGAGCATGCTTTCACTGATCTTGATTGCATACAATAAGAAGTAGAAACGACAATCCTCGCTTAGCATAAGCACCATCATCCATCTCACTCACTGAAAAAAAGGCGTGAAGCTTATCTACACTCATAACGCAAGCTTGCGGACCGCCTGATGAATAGCTTAGAATAAGATACAATCTTTTTAGAGAATATAGTCGCTAGTTCTTGTTTGGAGGTCTGTGTTGGAGCAGGAGCAACAAATCCAGTTTTCGAGCATAGAAGACGTACAACAAGCAATGCTTGAGCAACACTACATCACGGATCGTAGTCTTGCTACAACTGTTTATCTGGCACTGAAGAGACGTAAACCACTCCTTCTGGAAGGTGAACCAGGTGTAGGAAAAACGGAAATTGCGAAAGTCCTGGCATCTATCTTACATACCCGTCTGATCCGACTGCAATGCTATGAAGGTATTGATATCAATACAGCCGTCTATGAGTGGAATTATACTCGTCAGATGTTACACATTCGCCTCTTAGAGGCCGGACACATCAATCGTCAGGAAGAACTGCAGGAGATTTTTGGCACTGATTTCCTGATGCAGCGCCCACTCTTACAGGCCATCGATCCAGCGCAACAGTCCTCCCCCGTTCTTCTCATAGACGAACTCGACCGTAGTGATGAAGAGTTTGAAGCCTATCTACTGGAACTCCTCTCAGACTTCCAGATTACAATCCCTGAAGTTGGCACGATCCGGGCAAAAGAACCACCATTTGTGATTATTACCTCCAACAGAACGCGTGAAATCCATGATGCGCTCCGACGCCGATGTTTCTATTATTGGATTGATTTTCCTTCACTCGAAAAAGAATTTCAAATTGTTATCACACGTATGCCAGAGGCGCCCAAACAACTCGCGCGTCAGGTTTGCCTTTTTGTACAGGAATTACGCACACAGGAACTCTACAAAGCCCCTGGAGTTGCCGAAACGATTGATTGGGTGAGTTCGTTACTTGCTATTGACCAAATGGATCTGGCGGAAGGGCCAGTGCGCGATACGCTGGGAGCACTGCTCAAATACCAGGACGATATTCTGAAGGTAAATGGACTTGATCTGAACAAAATTATCCAAAAGATACGAGGGCTGGTGTAATCATGACGGGTCAGATGCCACATAACGGACAATATGACAGAGATTTGAGCTTACGTAATGTGGAACTACGTCCGCTTGATCTTGAACGCGGGGAAAACCTGCTCTATCGCCTGACTGAATTTGGACATCTCCTCTATGAAGTGGGCATCAATGTCGGACCACATCAAATCCTTGATCTGGCCGAAACACTAGGGACAATTGATCTGACCAAGAAAGATGATTTCTATTACGCACTCAAATGTAGCCTGCTGACACGACATGAACAGGAGGCGGCATTCGACCAGATGTTTCACTACTTCTGGTTTATGCGCAATCGGCTGGAAAAGAATGCGGATAAGGGCAATAAGCAGGGCATTAAACGGGAAGAACGGCAGATGCGCCTTCCACCCTCTGAACGAAAACGTCTGGCTGAACACCTAAAAATGGATGAGGCACGGAAAGATCTGCGCGGGGAGATGCGCCCAACAGAACGACGCCGCTCGATAGAGGATCAGCGTCAAGAAGAGACAGATGACTATGGGAAGCCACAGGGCGCAGCCTATACAGCGGTTGAACAGTTGCGCAAAAAAGATTTTGAAAACTTCACCTGGGATGAGATTCAAGAAGCGAAACGCTTGATGGCAGAGATGCATTGGAATCTCGGTCAACGCACCACACGTCGCCTCTCACCAGCCAAAAATGGCGATCATCCAGATATGCGGCGTATCGTGCGGCGCAATTTAAAATACGGAGCAGAGTTTATTGAATTATCCTGGCGCAAAAACAAACAAAAACCACGCCCACTGGTCATCATTTGTGATATAAGTGGTTCAATGAGTCTCTATTCACGGTTGCTTTTACATTTTGTCCATACCATCTCCAATGGTCTACAAAACGTAGAAGCATTCGTCTTTGGCACACGGTTGACCCGTATCACCCGCCAGTTGCAGAAACGTGATGTGGATGATGCGGTCCGTGATGTCTCCAAAAGCGTGCAGGATTGGTCTGGCGGTACCCGCATTGGTGATGCACTCCATTACTTTAATTACAAATGGTCCAGACGTGTTCTGGGACATGGAACTGTTGTATTATTAATCAGTGATGGTTGGGATCGTGGAGATGCAGACACCCTCAAAACAGAGATTGCTCATCTTCAACGAAATTGTCACCGCCTGATCTGGCTCAATCCACTCTTAGGATCGCCCGATTATCGCCCACTGACTATCGGAATGAAAACAGCCTTACCGTATATTGATGACTTTTTACCGGCTCACAACCTGGATAGTCTGGTGCATCTGGGACATTTGCTTTCAGCGATAGATGATAACAAACCCATTCGCAGTATCGAAACACAACGAAAAGCGGTTGCCGCATGGAGCAAACCCCGCTTATAAATAGAAACTTTCTCTATGTTGTCACAAAATCTAATTATAAAGGAGCAACAACATGCGCGATATTCTTCCAGAAGTAGAACAATGGCAGGAACGCGGTGAAAAAATCGCGGTTGCAACAGTTGTCAGTATGAAAGGTTCCGCCCCACGACGACCTGGAGCAAAATTAGCCGTCAACGAAAAAGGCGAAATTACAGGCTCCGTCAGTGGTGGCTGTGTCGAACCTGCTGTTATCGAGGCGGCCCTGGAAGTCATTCAAAATGGCACACCACAAATGCTTGAATTTGGTATCACGGAAGAGGATAATTTCGAAAAAATCGGTCTGGCCTGTGGCGGTACCATTGAGGTATTCGTCGAACGTCTTACATGGTAGTACGTAAATAACGATAGATGCACAGGATGATAGAATGACTGGAGGCACGATACAATGGGTAAGCTCTATGAGGAGTTTACAGATATACTCAAAAAAGAACAGGGGATAGCCGTAGCAACCATTGTACGTGCTCCCCAGCAGATTGGACACAAAATACTTGTCTATCCAGATAAAACCCTGCACGGCAGTACGGGGAATGCTGAACTTGACACAAAAATCATTGTGGATGCGGAAGCAGCTATCTGGAGTGGAGAAGCACGCATCTTTTCCTACATAGTTGCGGATGCATCTTCTCCTCAGGCCCAGGTATTTGACGTCTTTATTGAAGGGTTCCCTCCCCCACCAGAACTTATTATTGTCGGTGCGGGGCACATCTCTATTCCACTTACAACTTTTGCGAAGACCTTAAATTATCGCGTAACCGTCATCGACGCCCGCGCCACCTTCGCGACGCCAGAACGATTTCCGCATGCAGACGAATTGATTGTCGCCTGGCCTGATGAGATATTGGAGAAAAGACAACTCTATCCGTCTACATCTATAGCAATATTAACCCATGATCCAAAATTTGATGAGCCAACACTAAAAGTTGTGCTATCGCAACAGGTTGGCTATGTAGGTGCGATTGGAAGTCGCAATACCAGTAAAGAACGAGCCGAACGCCTGAAAAAACAGGGATTGACAGATGACCAGATACAACGCATTCACGGCCCTATTGGTCTGGATATTGGTGCCAAAACCCCTGAAGAGATTGCCCTTGCCATTATGGCTCAGATTGTAGCAATACGACACGGTAGAAAAGAATAACAGTAATCTTTGAATAGGGACCAATTGCATAAGATTTTTGTTTATCATGAAGTAGAGAATAGACGAATCGGCCATATTGTGATATGTTCCACTGCAAACCTGATCATGACGCGTTACACTAAGCATATTATCGAACATCAATAGAGCAAAGGATATAGGATGTCAGATAATTACTATCCAAATAATTCCAATCAGCCGGTTCCGCCACACCCGGGACAGCAGGGCGGAAAGCTTGTGCTCCCTGGACCGGGGGGACAACAACAGTCCCGCAGGTCACCACGATCTTCATCACAACCCCGGCATGCAGAACCTGTCTACAATCCTCAACGAGGATCACAGCAACAACAATCGCCTGGTGGAGGTCCAGCCCATAACATGCCATATGGACAACAACAACATGCCTACGCGCCACCAGCCCCACCTCCCTCTTATTATCCACAGGAGACACCCATGCCAGGACCAGGAATGGGGAACAGACCAGGAATGCCACGGAGGCGCAAAGGGCCAAGACTGAGATATGGATGTTTGGGTGCTCTTGCTGTTGTTGTTATTCTGGGAATATTATCAATCAGTGTATTCCAAAACGTGCTTGCCTTTGGGTCAGCCATCTCGACACAGGCACCACTCTCAACTCAGACTGGCTATATGACGACCAGTGCCCGTACGAACCTGTTGATCATGAGCTATGGTGGTAGCGGACATGATGGAGCGTATCTAATGGACTCAATGATGGTCATCAGTATGATCCCATCAACTACGCATACATCATTAATTTCAGTTCCTCGTGACTTATGGGTACAAAATCCAGCCAATTCTGGCAACTATTCAAAACTGAATGCGGTCTACGAAGTTGCATCCAATAACAATCAAAATCCAGTTGCCGGTGGTGATGCCCAGGCACAAAAAGTCTCAACCATTACAGGTATGAATATTAAATATTGGATGACGATCAACTTCGCTGGCTTTCAGGACTTCATCGATGCGATCGGCGGTGTCAATGTCTATGTGAATGATGCTTTCACTGCAAATTATCCAGCCAACAATGATCCAAGCATTAATGCCAGTTGGACCACAGTTCACTTTAACAAAGGTGAGCAGCACATGGATGGCGCACGAGCAATTGAATATGCGCGCGCACGCTATGTTATCGACAATCCTGCTGAAGCCTCAGATTTCGCACGCTCGCAAAGACAACAGGTAATCATGGATGCGGCATTAGGCAAATTGCAAAGTATCAGCAGTTGGCCCCATCTTTACGATGCCATGAATGCTTTGAAGAAAGCCATCTATACGAATATATCGCTGGCGGATCTGGGCTTGTTTGCCAAAAAAATGGATCTTAATAATCCACATACCGCCCACATCGGTCTGGCAGTCGCCGCAGGCAACGTACTTGAATACGCAACTGCCTCTGATGGTGAATCTATCGTCTTACCAGAGAATGATGATTGGGCGTTGATACCACCCTATATCCAACAACGGCTATACAACTGACGTTAAATAAGCGATAATCTTAGAGGTAGTTGGCTCTCATGAGATAGCAACTACCTCTTTTCTTTCTTTTATTAATTCTGTATACTCTGTCTTTACATTATCTTTGTAGAAAGGAATATGTATGCCACAACACGATACCCGGCTCATTGGTGGCGCATATCAACTGGACAAAATCATTTTAAGGAGTGGTATAGTTACCAACTACACAGCTCATCCTCAAAACACCAACGATGTCGTCGGTCTATCTGTGATAGAAATTCCTCCTACTGAACCACTGGAAACTATCCCTGCTCTCTTAAAAAGATTCGAAATACGCCGTCAAGCAAATTCATCACATGTATTACAAGTCCATCATTGGGGAGTAGATGGCACACGCCTCTATATTGCGACTGATATGCCACAAGGCACTACCCTCCAAAACATTCTTGACCATGAGCGGGTGATTGATATTTCCCGTTCTTTTAGCTTGAGCTATCAAATAGCGGTCGGATTACAGGTCTTGCATGCCCAGGGTATTACAGGCAATGATCTGCGTCCATCCCTTATTACGGTTACAACACCCCATAATACCGATCATATCAAAATCTCTGATATTGGCATTCGCCCGCTGTTACAATCACTCCACTATATATCCATGGAACAGCCTGACGATATCGGCTATGTTGACCCACGTTTCGCACCACCTGAATATCTGAATAAAGGTACCATCGGACCATGGAGTGATATCTATCAGCTTGGCATTCTCCTCTTCATGTGTGTTACAGGTAGAGTTCCGTTTGCAGGCAGTACACCAGCACAAACCGCCTTGATGCAAAGCACAGCCCCAATTCCACAAATACGACAATACAACCCTGTTTTACCAGAAGCGTTACAACTCTTGCTCGATCATATGCTCGCGAAAGAGACGCAAAAAAGATACGCAACGGCAGATGAATTTCTGGATGCTCTACAGGCGTTGTACACCCCCTCACAATCAACCTCAAGACCTGCGGTTATCAAAGCATCAACGCCTCCACCGCCTATGAAAAAGGAGATGCAGCATCATCCGGCCAAACCAGACATAACACCAGCAAAGGAACAGGACATTGCAGAGATGATGACCATCATCAAAACTCTTGATAACTCCTTGCCTGACGCCCATGAATCAGCCAGACAAATAGCAGAAAAACCACAGGCTCCCCTATCAAACACACCAGCCCAAACAATTCCTAACACGCAAGGAATTTACGCCTATCTTGGTTGCCAGACGCCCGATGGTAAAATTAAAAAAATCGCGATCCGCAGAAACAGTATTATTATTGGTCGTAGAGATCCCAAACGCAATGTCAGCCCGGATGTAGATTTAACACAGTTCGATGCGCAGATGAAAGTATCGCGTCAACACGCACGCATTTACTTCGATGAACCACATTTCTATATTGAAGATCTCAAAAGCCGTAATAAAACAAAATTAGGTAGAAAAACACTGGAGCCTTTATCTGCTGAAATATTAGAAGACGGAGCTGAACTATCATTTGGAACAGTACGCGTCCATTTTGAATATCCTGAAGGATAATAGAGTTAAGCATGCAACACACAAAAAAGGAAGGATAGCGTATTTATCTACATAACTATCCTTCCTTTTGAGGAGGAAAATCAGCTTAGAATGTTTGAGCAATCGCCAATAAATCAGCCAGTAAACCCTGACCTGTCTGTAAACGACCAGCACCAGAACCACTTATGGTCACATCACCCAGCGTATCAGTATGAAGTGTAATGGCATTTATTACCCCATCAATCTGAGACAAAGGATCACTCAACGGCAACGCAAGCGGCGCGACACTTGCCTGCACCAATTGTCCAGTCTCCGCCGTCTGCAGCAAAGAAGCAATCAGCTTGATACGTTTGCCCTCACTATGCGCACGCTGCACATCTGCCTGTGTCACAGAAGAAATGCCCTGACGCTGCACCTGATCTGGCTTCAACGTCTGCCCAAAGAGCTGAGCAGCTAAAATTAAAACCTTTGCGACCGCATCATAGCCCTCAACATCAGCGGTAGGATCGGCCTCAGCATATCCTTGTGCCTGAGCATCAGCCAGCACCTCGGCATAATCACGGCCCTGTGCCATAGCACTTAAAATATAATTAGTTGTGCCATTCAGAATACCACGTATCGATGTAATGGTAGCGCCTGCCAGCCCTTCCACAGCAGTACTAATCACAGGGGTTCCCGCCATCACCGTAGACTCAAAACGCAACTGCACTTGATGCTCATGGGCCAGCGCAAGCAGTTCTTGTCCAGCCAGAGCAAGTGGTCCTTTATTCGCCGTAATAACATGCATACCTTGCTGTAGCGCTGCACGAATATAACTTATCCCCGGTTCCGCATCCCGTAAATTTGTGCCAGTCGCTTCGGCAAGCATATCACCCCTGGTTTCACGTAAACCCACCAGCGGATCTGCCCAATGACGAATCTGTGGATGCGCGGTCAATGGCTGACGCGTCCGTGCCAGTTCAAGTAATAACGGAATCTGTAATCCATCCTCACAGTAAATGAAACCAGAACGGCTATTCGCAACACTCACCAACGATACGTCTACGTCATATCGTTGGCATAACATATTATGTTTTGTCTCTAATAACTCAGCCAACCCCTGACCCACCACACCAAACCCCAGAATAGAAAGCCGGAGATGTTTCATAAACTGATCCCACCTTACCCTTAAATCCAGGATAACTTCAAACGATCCAGAATACGTTTAACTGGACCAAGTTCGCCAACGCCAAGCATTCGTGCGCCACGAATATAGATGAACAGGCCAACAAAAAGCTCTATCAATAATTTCACAAAGGCCATTAACGTACCTGTAAGGCCCATCGACTGCGAATTAGTCGTCACCAATACTTTATCCAACAGCAGACGAACCACAACCAGAGCAACGCCCATCACCAGAGCAGCAATCAGCACCCGCACCAGAAATACTCCGATCTGCTTCGGTTGCATACCTCCAACACGGTTATGCAAAATCCAATACAAGCCCAACGCTTCCAGTGTATTCGCCAGAGCGGTAGAGAAAGCCAGCGCCCCAACACCCCACACAGCACCAAATGCAGCCACATTAATTAATATTAAACTCAACATGATCTTAAAAATGAACTGCAAAACACTCACAATCACGGGCGTTCTGGTATCTCGCATAGCATAGAACGAACGGGTCAGAATTTCAATAGACGAAAGGCCACATAACCCCAGGGCAAAAAACGCCAGTGGCACTGCTGTGGCAGTCGCATCATTCAACGAATATTCACCATGTTGCAACAAAACCTGAATAATCGGCAACCCCAGCACAATCAAACCCACACTGGAAGGAATCGACATAAATATAATGCTACGCAGCGTTTCGAGAATAGTGTTACGATAGCGATCAAAGCGTCCCTTGGTAACATTTTCCGCCAGAGTAGGAAAAGCCGCAGTCGCAATAGAAAGGCCAAAGATACCATATGGCAACAGAACCAGTTGCAAGGCCTGATAATATTGCGTAATCAAGCCGCCTACGACAGCGGTACCAGCGACATCGGTAAGCAGAAGAATCAAACTTCGATCAACAAACGTCGACAAATAAATCATCGCCGCATTGCCGATTCGAGGAATCATCTGTCGTCCGATCTGAAGCACACCGGGATGACGCCAATCAAACGCAAATGAATATTGCATCTTGATTTTAAACAGACCAGGAATCTGCACACCAACACTTAAAATCGCGCCCAGGACTACACCCCAGGTCGCACATTGGACAGACACCATATTATTGCGTTGTCCCACTACCGCAAAAAAGATACCCGGTAACAGTCCAAGTATCAGACCAACATTATATAATACCGTTCCCAGCGCTGGTGAGCGGAAATCCTGTTCAGCATTCAGCACCGAAGTCACCATGACGCCGCCACCCAGTACAATCGATTGTAACAGCATAATGCGCGTCAATGAAATAATGAGTGTCAGTTCTTGAGGACTTTCATCAGGATTATACAGAGGAACAAGCTGACGGGCAAAAATGATTGCGAACAAAGCCAGCACACACATAATCGCCAGAGCCAGGTTTAAAGCCGAACTCGCAATATGCCACGCTGACTTTTCATCCTTCGCGCCAATTTTAAAGCTCGTAAAAACAGGAATAAAAGCGGAACTCAGCGCACCACCAGCGACGATATTAAAAATCAAGTCTGGAAGCAGAAACGCCTGTAAATACGCATCCGAGGTTACGCTTGTACCAAAGACAAATGCAAACATGGAAGTACGCAACAAACCCAACACCCGACTTGCCACAAACGCAATCGTCAGGATCATGGTTGCTCTACCAATACGTACTTTCTGAACCATCCCGGTATCCTGAGCAGAACTGGCTGCACGTTGCAATCCAACTGTACCCGGGGTAGAAGGTGCTATTTTTAGGCCATCAGGACGCTGAGTTGAAATGCGTACCGGTTCCACACTCTGGTCAATTCCGGATGATAAAAGATCAGCCGAAGAGAATGCGGCATCCGCTTGCCCCTCCGAAGGCCGCGCCTGTTGATCAGGTGAGTCTGGAAGCGCGGGAGATTGTGGTACTTGCTTGTTCCACGGAAAAATAGTCGAGACATCTGGCCGCATACGCCGTTGTTGACGACGCATACGCTCTTCTCGTAGTTGCTGCAAACGTTCCTGACGTAACTGAGCGATCGGTTGGGAAGGTTGTGGAACATTAAAGTACAGATATTCTGTTCCCTGATTAACACTAAGAGTAGTTCCCATATCCTGAATAGGTCGTTGGAATTTCTCTGACGCCGGTGTCGGCAACTCTTCATAAACCGACTGTCCCTGTCGAGATTTCTCTTGTGGTTGCTTCGACTGTTCGGCATTCGACAACCTTGCATCATGCAACGGCCGACGAGGCGCTATCTGAGTAGCATCGGGATCATACTGCCAGCCGAAATATTCCTGCTGTTCCGATGAATCCTGACTAGTCTGAGGTGATTGCTGTTCTTCGTTTCCCACGTTCTTCTCTATACATAAATACGTAGTGAGTCTTATAACTCAATCCAGTACATCGTTCACACAGTATTATCTGTTCAGCATACCATAACGACGCCATTCTGACTAGTAGAGTACACAGATAGTCCAGGGTCTGAAAATTATTGCTGAGACGAGAGACTCCCAAAGCTGATAAGATGGAAACATCACATTTCATCCCAGCATAAAGGAGTCTCTGTCATGAATTGTACCGCATTTTCCCAACCATT
>Ga0310811_10009719_pt1 | contig 12432 bp, 9 predicted proteins | sample YCmetagenome_FD_207642 | JGI IMG/M metagenome (GOLD analysis project Ga0310811, IMG submission 207642) | Soil microbial communities from experimental microcosm in Duke University, North Carolina, United States - YC | ecosystem: Engineered > Artificial ecosystem > Soil microcosm > Unclassified ... | reverse complement strand
ACGGTGATGTCGTTTCCCCACCGGGAGTGCACGGCCATGCGGCCCCGCCGCAAATCCGCGCCGTCGATGATGTCGTCGTGCACGAGCGTCGCGGTATGGATGAACTCCACGACGGACGCGTAGAGGACCGCCTTATCCCCGGAATATCCCCCAAGTCGGGCGGCCATGAGGAGGACCGCCGGCCGGACACGCTTCCCGCCGCTTCCCTGAATGTACCGTCCCATCTCCGGGATGAGCGCGACGCGGGACTGGATATGGCGGGCGAATTCCGCTTCGACGCGTTCGAGATCCGAGCGGATCGGCTCGAAGATCTGCGTCAGGTCCACGGTCACGGGGGAATTCTGGGCGGTATCGCTCAAAGGAATGCGCGCTCGTCGCTTAACAGTATCGGAGCAGGCGCGACGGTGTCAACGCGCTAAGCCGTTCTAGCCGCGTGATTTGGGCCGAACAGCCGAGTAAAGTTCCGCGCAACCGACGCCTCGAGCGCGGCGGCCTCCGTCCCGCGCGTCTCGGCGAGCACGTCCAGCACCCGCGGCACGAATGACGGCTCATTACGCTTCCCGCGGTGCGGCACCGGCGCAAGATACGGCGAGTCCGTCTCGACGAGCAGCCGGTCTTCCGGGATGATACGGGCCGCCTCGCGAAGGTCAACCGCTTTGGGGAAGGTGAGGATGCCGGCGAACGAGACGTAGAAATCGATGTCGAGCGCGCGGCGTGCCATCGCCGCGTCACCTGTGAAGCAGTGAAACACCCCGCGGACCGCGGAGCCGGCCTCGCGAAGAATCGCGAAGGTGTCGTCCGTCGCCTCCCGCGTGTGAATAATGACCGGCAGACCCGCCCGCACCGCCAGCGCAATCTGGGCCGCAAACACCTCCTGCTGCACCGGCCGTGACGCGAAGTCGTAGTGATAGTCGAGGCCAATTTCCCCGACCGCGCATGCATCGAACTTCCGCGCGTGCGCGCGCGTGGTCTCGACTGCATCCGCGGGGTGTCCGTCGAAAGCGCCCGCGTTGTGGGGGTGGACGCCCGTCGCAAATCGAACCGCGGGCCATCGTTCCAGGACCCGCGCCGCCCGCACCGCCTCTGCTTCGTCACCGGCAGCGAGAATGCACAGCGCGCGCTCGATGCCCGCCTGACAGGCGCGTTCAATCACCGCGTCGAGATCCGGCTCGAACGCCTCGTCCGCAAGGTGACAGTGACTGTCGATCATGGACATATCCAGTCCCGGTGCCGCCGAACGGCAGAAGCCGGCCCAGCGACACCGACGACTGGCGACTGACAACTGGTTCAGCGAATCCGCGATCCGGGCGGGACCTCGTTCTCGAAACTGACGAGTGTCGGTTTGCCGCCGTCGGGACTCGCCGCCAGGACCATGCCGTTCGATTCGATCCCCATCAGCTTGGCAGGCTTGAGGTTGAACACGATGCCAACTGTCCGTCCGACGAGCTGCTCCGGCTCGTACGCCTCGGCGATGCCCGCGACGACCGTCCGCTGTTCGGTCCCGACATCGATCGAGAGCTTCATCAGCTTCCGAGAGTTCGGCACTTTCTCGGCCGCGAGAACCTTGGCGACTCGAAGATCGATCTTCATGAAGTCGTCGATGGTGATGCGGGTGTCGACGGATGGAGCGGCGGCGGGCGGTGCGGCTGGCGCCGGTGCCGGCTGCGGCAGTTTGTCCTGTGTGTCCACGGTAATGCTCCCGGTCTTGTTGGCGTTCTCGAGCCGCGGCCACAAGGCCGGGCCCTTCTGAATCCGCCGCTCACCCTGGTTGCGCCATGCGGCATGCGCGAGCAGCGTCGAGTCATCCGCATCGACGCGGCGGCGGATCTCGCGCGCGGATTTCGGGATGAAGGGTTCGAGCAGAATCCCCGCGACGCGGATCGCCTCCGCGACGTCGAACAGCACCTGGTCGAGACGCCCCGCCTTCGACTCGTCTCGCGCAAGCGCCCAGGGTTCCGTTTCCGCGATGAACTCATTCGCGGCGTCGACGATGCTGAAGGCTGCCGCCGTGCCGCGCTCGAGCATCGGTACGGCTCCGCCCATCCCCGCCCGGTACTCGTCGACCGCATCCGACGCGACACGAGCGAGACGGCCCGGCGATTCAGCCGGCCGCAGAACGCTGCCGCGGTACTTCTCGGCCATCGCGGACAAGCGGCTCACGAGATTGCCGAGATTGTTTGCGAGATCGACGTTGTAGCGTTCCTGAAAGCGGGACCAGGAGAAATCCGGGTCGCCGCCATAGGTGACCTCTTTGATCAGATACAGGCGAAGCGGATCGACGCCGAGCCGCTGCGCCGCGTCCACGGGATCGACGACGTTGCCGAGCGATTTGCTCATCCGCTGGCCGTCGACGGTGATGAAGCCGTGACCGAAGACCTGCCGCGGCAGCGCGATCTCCGCGCTCATCAGCATCGCCGGCCAGATCACCGTGTGGAAGCGCGTGATGTCCTTGCCGATGATGTGAAGGTCGGCCGGCCACCATCGCTCGAACAGCGCCTCGTCGGATCCGAATCCCACTGCCGACGCGTAGTTGATCAGCGCGTCGAACCACACGTAGGTGACACTGCGCGGATCCTGCGGCAGCGGAATGCCCCAGGCCTGCCCGGCGCGGCTGATCGAGATGTCCTCCAGGCCCGCTTCGAGCAGCCGCAGGATCTCGTTGCGCCGGATTTCCGGCTGGAGGAATTCCGGATGCGCCCGGAAATGCTCGAGCAGCCGATCCCGGTACGCGGAGAGCCGGAAGAAGTGGTTCTTCTCCTTAATCCACTCGACCGTGCTGTGCAGCGGGCATTTGCCGTCGACGAGGTCCTTTTCCTGCTTGAACGCTTCGCACCCGACGCAATACCACCCTTCGTAGAAGCCTTCGTAAACGTCCCCGCGCGCAGCAATGCGGCGCACCAGTTCCTGGACGGCCACGCGATGCCGCGGCTGGGTCGTGCGGATGAAGTCGTCGTACGAGACGTCGAGCAGATCCCAGACCGATCGGAACTCCGATTCCATCCGATCGCAGTACGCGAGCGGATCGAGGCCCAGTTCACGGGCGCGGCGATACACGTTCTGCGAATGTTCGTCGTTGCCCATGACGAAGTGCGTGTCGACGCCGTCCAGCCGGTGATACCGCGCAATGGCATCCGCCGTAATCTTCTCGTAGGCGGTGCCCAGGTGCGGCCGGCTGTTCACGTAGTCGATCGCCGTCGTCAGATAGAACCTGGACATCTGAACGATTTTAATTGCAGTCGGGAGTTCGGCGTCTAACTGGTGCGCGCAGCGAAGCCGGCGGCGACGGCCGTGGCCTGCACGTCCTTCACAGAGGCCCCGTGCTCTCCGGCGGCGCGCACGCAATCATCGAATTCCGGTGCGACGTTCAGGACGCGGCCGTCGCGTCGCGCCACCTTGACGCGGATGGTTCCATACGGTGTGTCAACGGTCTGGATTACGCGCTCGAGGCACGTGCGGGCCATCTCCTCATGCCGGATGCCGATGCTCGTGGATTCCCTGAACAACACGCTTGTCAACGCCTCCCGCAGGTCCGGACGCGCGATGACGGTGACGAGCGTCCCGGGCCGGTTCTTCTTCATCTGCACGGGCGTGTAATAAACGTCGTGCGCACCGGCGGCGAGCAGCGCGTTCATCAGCGGCCCGAACAGTTGAGGATTCATGTCGTCGACCTCGCATTCGAGCTTGACGATACGCTCCGTATCAGACGCCTCCGCGCGCGTGCCCTGCATGATTCGCAGCACGTTGGGGGTGCCTTTCGGATCGCGGTCGCCCGCGCCGTAGCCGATCCGCTCGACCGACATCACCGGTATCTCGCCCCATTCCCGCGCGTAGCCCGTAAGCAGCAGCGCGCCGGTAGGCGTGACCATCTCCATCGTCCCCTTGCCATAGATCGGCACGCCGGCCAGCAGACGCGCCGTTGCCGGCGCCGGAACCGGAAACGTTCCGTGGGCGCATTCGACGGTGCCGCCTCCCACGTTCAACGGCGAGGCGACGACGTCGCGGGTTCCAAACCAGTCGAACGCATAGACGGCGCCGACGATGTCGATGATCGAGTCGAGCGCGCCGACTTCATGGAGGTGCACCTTGTCGATCGGCGTTCCGTGGATCGAAGCCTCTGCTTCGGCGAGCCGCTCGAACAGGCCAACGGCGCGCTCCTGGTTTTCGGGCGAGAGAGCCGATCGCCGGATTGCGGCAACGATGTGCTTCAGGTGGTAATGCTTGTGGCCATCCGCCTGGCCGCTGTCGGCGGCCGCACTTACCTGGAACTTGGTGGCTGTGACCCCCGCCCGCTTCACACGGTCGGTCGCGATGGGCCCGTGCTCGATCGCGAGGCTGCCGAGTGCCGCCCTCAGGCCTTCGAGCGGCAACCCGAGATCCAGGAACGCCCCGAGAATCATGTCGCCCGAAGCGCCTGAAAAACAGTCGAAATAGAGCATTAGAGGTCTTTCCGCTCGCGCATGCTGTAGAACCGGTTTTCCGCCACGATCACGTGGTCGAGCACGTGTATCCCCATCAACTCTCCCGCGCGCACCAGCCGCTCGGTCAGCGCCACGTCGTCCCTGCTCGGCGCCGGATCGCCCGAGGGATGGTTGTGGAAGAGCACGATCGCCGCTGCTCCGACGGTCGTCGCTTCGCGGAACACCTCCCGCGGGTGGACGACGCTCGCGTCGAGCGATCCGATCGACACGACGGACGTACGCATGACACGATGTTTCGTATCGAGCAGGAGCACGCCGAAGTGCTCGACCCGCTTGCTGCCGAACTGCGGGATGAGAAGGTCGGCGACGTTCCGCGGTTCGATAATCTGCGGCCGCTCGCGACGGCCCCGCACGAGCGTCCGGCGGCCGGCCTCGACTGCCGCGAGCAGTTGCGAGGCGCGGGCGGCGCCGATGCCGGACACGCACCGGAGCTCGTCGGCCGACGCGCGTGCAAGCCCGTGCAGCCCGCCGACGGCGGTCAGCACGTCGTTCGCGAGATCGAGCGCGCCGCTCTTCGCGGCGCCGTGTCCGAGCACGAGCGCGATCAACTCGTTGTCGCCGAGACTCCCCGCACCCATGCGTTCGAGCTTCTCGCGCGGGCGATCGTGCGGCTCGATTCTCTTCATGCTACATCAATCGTTGCTATACTTCCGGCGTGCGTCGCCTGATCGTCGCCGGAGCCGTGCTCGTGTGCATCTTCGGATGCTCCGAGCCGCCGCAGAAGGAGATCGATCAGGCACAGGGCGCCGTGGACACCGCGCGGGCGGCGGGCGCCGATCAGTACGCGCCGGACGACTACACGGCGGCAACCGCGTCGTTGCAGAAAGCGCACGAGGCCGTCGACCAGCGCGATTACCGTCAGGCGCTCAGCTACGCGCTCGATGCGCGCGAGCGCGCGAAAGCCGCGGCGAGCGCGGCCGCCGACGGCCAGGCCAAGGCGCGCAGTGATGCGGAGACGCGCATCACCACGCTGCTCGCACGAACGCAGCTGCTCGATACCCGCCTCGCCGCCGCAGAAGCCGCGCATGTTCCTCCCCGCGAGCTTCGCCAGGCACGCGCGACGCTCGACGAGACGCGCGCGCAACTGCAAAAATCAGGCACAGCGGTCACAATGAAAAACTACAAGGACGCGCTGACGGCGCTCGATGGAGTACGCGAAAAGCTCGACAAAGCCATCGTCGCTGTTGATGCCATGGTGCAGCACCCTCCGAAGCGACGACGCTGACTTACGCCAGCCAAGCGCCTTCGAACAGCAGTTCGGCCCAGCCGGTGAGGTAGAGACCGTCGGCACGCCACTCGACACGCTGCGCGCCGCCGGGGGACACCACCTCGAGGTCGCGAGAGGCGCCGCCGTACTCGATTGACGCGACCGCCGCCGCACAGGCGCCCGTCCCCGAGGCCTCCGTCGGACCGACGCCGCGTTCCCAGATCAGGATGCGTACGCGCTCCGGCGATTCAACGCTTGCAAGCTCTACGTTCGTTCCAGCCGGGAACGACGGGTGGACGGCAAGCGGACCGGCAATGCGGTGCAGTCGCTCGGTCGACAACGCGCCGAGGACAACGCATTGGGGATTCCCGACGCGAAGGGTCACCACATCGACGGAAGTGCCGTCGAGCGCAATCGTTCGTCTGGATACCTGTTCAGGATGTCCCATGGCCGCGCGAAAGGTATGGCGCGAGCCTTCGATTGCAAGCAACTCGAGCGACTTGGCGCCCGCGTCGGTCTGGATCAACACCGAGGCACCCGGCGACAGGCTTCGCTGGCGTGCGATCCAGGCGGCGAGGCAACGGACGCCGTTGCCGGAGACCTCCGAGTAGCTGCCGTCCGCGTTGAGGAGGTCCATCGCCGCGCCACCCGCGGTCGCGCGGTGGAAGATGACGCCGTCGGCGCCAATGCCGCGGTGGCGGTCGCACAGGATCCGCGTCAGCGCTGCGCGGTCCGCCGACGCCTGGATATCGGCGTCTGAAGCAAGGATGAAGTCGTTGCCGTATGCGTGCGCTTTGACAATCGTCATTTGCGGCAGAACGCGAGCAGGTGCCACCCGAACCGGCGAACCCACGCACGCGGCAGCATATTGAAGGTGCCGACGAATAACGTGTTGAACACCATGCCTTTCCAGCCGCCGTGTAACCGCGACTTGACCGGGAAGCGCTCCTCGACGATGCGGACGTCGGCGAAGCCGTCGAGCAGCGAGCGGAATTCCGAGATGCTGTACTTCTTCAGTACCGGCGCGTCCTCGTGCTCGAGGCCGACTTTCATCAACTTCGAGAGGGCGTTCAGCCAGGAGATCCGGTTGTACGCCTGAAAAACCGCCAGGCCCCCGGGTTTCAAGACGCGACGGCACTCGTCGACCAGCGCCCGGCTGTCAGCCGTGTACTGGACCACTCCGTGCGCATAGACGAGGTCGAACGTGTCGTCGGCAAACGGCAGGTGCTCGCCATCGGCGTCCCGAAGATCCGCAACGAGCCCCTGCTGTGCAAAATTCGCTTTCGCCAGCGCAATAGCGGATGCCGAAATATCGACGCCGGTCGCATCGGCGCCGCCCCGGGCGAATCGAGCGAGATCGGTGCCCGCACCGCAGCCCACGTCGAGCACCTTCCGACCGCGGTAGCCGTCAAAATCGATCAGGCGCGGAAGATGATGCAGTTTCTCGAAGTGATATTGATCGAGATCCTGGAAAAACTGCGGCGTGCCCGGTGTGGCGGTGGAGACGTCGAGATCGTGGATGTGGGCATCCCAGTAGTGTCGGACCGCGGCATTGTCGGGCATCGATTCCGCCTACTATAAGATAAGCCGTCTGCCCATGCGTCCTCGCGAAGTCGCGGCGCTCACGAGCCGCGAGCACGACATCCTGATTATTGGCGGCGGCATCTACGGTCTCGCTATTGCCTACGATGCCGCGAGCCGCGGGCTGAGCGTCGCGCTCGTCGAACGAGGAGATTTCGCGGCCGCTGCATCGTTCAATCATCAGAAAACCGCCCACGGCGGCCTGCGTGCGCTGCAGACGGGACACGTGGGCCGGTCGCGCGAATCCATTGGCGAGCGCCGCGCGCTCGCACGCATGGCGCCGCGACTGCTGCGGCCGCTGCCCTTCATCATCGGCACGTATCGATCCGTGCTGCGGAACCGTCTTGCGATGCGCGCCGCATTCAAGGTCGACGCGTGGCTCGGGCGCCATCGCAACCAGGACGTCGAGCCCGAACTGCACCTCCCCGCGGCACGGCTCGTCTCGAAAGCGGCAACGCTGAAGCTGTTCCCCGGCGTCCGCGAAGACGGCCTCACAGGCGGTGCGATGTGGTACGACTACCAGATCGTGGACACCGATCGGCTCGCGCTCGCCTTCGCGGCCGCCGCAGACGCCCATGGGGCGCGGCTCGCGAACTACGTGGAAGCGCTCGAGCCGATCCGGCAGGGAGCCGCGATCAGGGGTATGCGCGTCCGTGATGTGCTGACTGGAGAGCCGTACGACGTGGGCGCCCGCCTCACGATCAACGCATCAGGCGCCTGCGCCGGCGATTTGATGCGGCGTTTTGGCGTGTCCCGCGAATTCCTGCTGCTCCAGGCTATGAATCTGGTGACGACGCGTCCGGCCAGCGACATCGCTCTCGCGGCGCCCTCGCGCGAGGGCAGGATGCTGACGTTGACACCCTGGAAAGGGCGGGCGCTCGTCGGCACCGGACAATCGGCTGAGTTCAAGCAGCCCGGCGACTGCCCTCCGGAACAGCGCGACGTCGAACGGTTCCTCTCCGAAGTCAATGCCACGTTTCCCCGACTGAGCCTGCAGCGTAACGATGTGACCCTCGTCCACTGCGGAGTGGTCCCCGCACGCCGCGGCCAGGGCGGCCGTCCCGACCTGCTCGCGGCGCCGCAGATTCTGGATCACGCGGCGTCCGGCGCACCTGGCTCGATGACGGTCGTCGGGATCAAATACACGACCGCACGGGGCGTCGCGTCTCACGCAGTCAACGCGGCGGCGCGCCGGCTCGGACGCTCCATCGCGCCGTCGCGCACCGACGCCGCTCCCCTGCCCGGAGCGGGAATCGCGGATCATGAAGCGCTGGCAATCGAAACGGCACGCGCGGTGGGACTCGAGCTCGCTCCGCCGATGATCAGGCATCTGACGTCGATCTACGGCGACCGCTGCGCCCAGATCATCAGGCTCATGGCGGAGCATAGCGAGTGGCGGATGCCGCTCGTTCCCGGCGAACCAACGATTGGAGCGGAGATCGTCTACGTGATCCGCGACGAGATGGCGTGCACGCTGAGCGACATCGCCATCCGCCGCACTGAGCGCGGGAGCGCCGGACATCCTGGCGAAGCGATGGTCGCGGCGATGGCGAGAGTCGCCGCGGACATCCTGGGCTGGGACGCCGACCGCCGCAACGCGGAGATTGCGGCGGTCGATCGGTTCTATCGAATCTGACGCTTACTTCGCGCCGGGGAGCGTGTCGGTGATCGGCGCAATTTTTCCTGACATCTGCTTGTTGAATGCCGGCACTTCGGTCCTGAGCAGCCTCAGGTAGCCGCCTTCCGCCTTCTCGACGTCGCCCTGAATCACCGAGAAGACCTTCATCTGCGTATCGGTCGGCCTGTAGTCGATTGACCCCGCTTCGTCGCTCGCGCCCTGTCCGACGCCGCCGCTCAGCCAGATGAGATTCATGTACGCCTTGTAGGCTTCAGGGAAGTACTTGTCATCGCTCAGCATCTCGGACCGCGACACGAGCTGCAGTTCCACGTCGAGGATCCGCTTGTTCATGTCCTCGAGCGGCTTCACTACGTCGGCCTTGCCCTGGTTGGCCTTGATCTGATCCTCAATCTGCTTCCGCCAGATCTCCATCTGGTTGACCATGTTCGACGTCTGCGTGATCGCGTCGCGGATCTGGACCTGAGTGTTCATCGAGAGCTGCAGATCGGCGTCGGATGTCTCCACCGCCGGATCCTTCAGCACCTGGAACGGCTTGGTGTACTGCTGTCCGTCTACCGTAAAGCGTACCTGGTATTTGCCAGGCGCTGCCATCGGGACGCCCGTCTGCGGCGTGATGCCCCAGTGAGTGATCCGGCGCACGTCCGTATTCTGGAACCGCGGCTCTTCCCAGATGTGAGGATTCTCAGGCGGTGTCGTCCGCAGCGCGACGAGCGTCGGCGGATCGAGACGCAGATCCCAGTTGATGCCGTTCAGTCCCTGGTGACCGGCGATCTCGTCGTTCCGCAGCACCTTTCCCGTGGCGTCGAGGATCTCCATCTTGATCGGCGCAGACGGCGCGCTCGGGAGCGCGAGCGTGAAATGGGGGCGGCCGTACTGCTCGAACGCGTCGCGCGCCAGCCGGATGATTGGCGCCGGGTCGTACAGCGTCGGTTTCGTGACGGTCGGCGTCGCCGCACTGCCCGTCTGCTCGAGCACCGTGATGTTCGGCAGGATGTACAGGCCGCGGCCGTAAGTCGAGATGGCGACGTCATGGAAGCGGGGCTCTACGTTGATCCAGCTCACCGGCGCCGGCGGCAGGCCTTCCTTGAACTGGCTCCACGTCCCTCCATCGTCCATCGAATAGTAGAACGCATGCGCGCTGCCCGCGAACAGCATCCCTGCTTTGTTCGGGTTGCCCGACAGCGACAGGATGTAGTCGAGCGGATGGCCGCTGGGGATGTTGCCCGTGATGTTCTTCCATGTCACGCCGTAGTCGGTCGTCTTGTAGATGTACGGCTTGCGGTCGTCCATCAGGTGGTAATCCACAGCCACGTACGCCGCGCCGGGGTCGAACGTCGACGGCCAGATCTGATTGAACGTGCCCCATGGCGCAAGATCCTTGAAGTTCTTCGAGACGTCGTTCCAGTGCGCGCCGTTGTCACGCGTGTACCAGAGCTTGCCGTCGTTGGTGCCCGCCCAGATCAGCCCCTGCTTGATCTTCGAGTACTCGATCGCCCACACGACCTCGCCGTCGTACTGACCCAGGTTGTCGCCGACCAGGCCGCCGCTGGACACCACGTGAGCCGGATCCTTCGTCGAGAGATCCGGGCTGAACTCGGTCCATGACTGCCCGCCGTTGCTCGTCTTGAGGATGACCTGGCAGCCGTAAAGGACGTTCTTGGGATCGAAGGGATCGATCGCCATCGGCGCCGTCCAGTGGCAGCGGTACTTCGCCTCGTTGGGCGGGGAGTCGAGCGACACCATCCACGGCTCAATCGAGCGTGCCGTACCGGTCTTGGCGTCCCAGCGGGTGACCTTGTTGCCGTAGCACGACGCATAGACGATGTCGGCGTTGCTCGGATCGGGGATGGTGAAGCCGGACTCGCAGCCGCCGATGTTCGGCTGCCACTCGGGACCGGTTTGTCCGCGCCCGCGGCCGCCGAACCCGCCTCCGCCGGCACCGCGCCCCCGGCCGTTGAATGCCGGCGGCTGGGGCATCGTGCTGCCTTCCGGCAGCCGTCCGTTGCCCGTCTGTTCGGAATGCGTGGACGGACCGCGCATCGTCCCGTCGTCCTGCCGATTGCTGTAGATCCAGTAAGGCACCCGATTGTCGAGGTGGACGTGATACATCTGCCCGTTCGGCAGCGACACACGAACGATCCCGTTCTTGGTATTGATGTTCGCTCCGCCGTCATCGGTGAGCACGTAGCGGGCCGGATCCTGCGGATCGATCCAGATGTCATGACAATCGCCGCAGCTCGCCTGACCCACCGTGAACGGGAAGGGTCCGCCGCCGTTGCCGCTGAAATTCCTGCCGCCGTCCTGAGAGCGGTGGAAGCTGCTGCTCGAGATGAAGACGTCGTCGGCGTTCTGCGGGTTGATCCCGAGACGTATGTAGTAGCCGGCGCGGCCGATGAGCGAGCGATCCCAGCTGACGGTTTTCCAGGTTGTCCCGCCATCGTCAGACCGCCACAGCGAGCCCTGGTCCGGAGTCTGGATCAGTGCGTACATCCGCTTCGAGTCCGACGGGGCGATGCCGACGTCGATCTTCCCGACCGGCGGTTTCGGCATGCCCGACGTGATCTTCGTCCACTTCGCGCCGCCGTCATGGGTGATGTAAACGCCGCTGCCCGGTCCACCGCTCCGCTGCACCCACGTCCGCTGTTCGACCTGCCAGGCGCCGGCCAGGAGCGTGTTGGGATCGTTCTGATCGATGGCGAGGCCGGAGCAGCCGGTGTTCTCGTCGACGAACAGGACGCGCTGCCAGTTCGCACCACCATCGGTCGTCTTGAACACGCCGCGCTCCTGCTGCGGGCCCGTCAGCCGCCCTTCGGCGCAGACGTACACCGTATTGGCGTCCTTGGGATGAACGAGGACGCGCGCAATGCGGCCGGTGTTCTCGAGGCCCGCGTGCTTCCACGTCTTGCCGGCATCCGGCGAGACGTAAACGCCGTCGCCCATGACGTCGCTGTAGCGAATTACCCAGGGCTCTCCGGTTCCGACCCAGACGGTGTTGGGATCTGAAGGGGCGACGGCGATGCTGCCGATTGCCGCAACGTCCTGCTCGTCGAAGATCGGTGCGAACGTCTGTCCACCATCAGTGGATTTCCACAGTCCGCCCGACGCCGAGCCGAGGTAGTAAGTGTTCGGATCGCCGGGGACCCCGGCGGCGGAGGCGATGCGGCCCGCCGGCGCGGGTCCCATATAGCGGAACTTCAACGGTTCGGGCGTCGTGGCCGCCCGGGGACCAGGAGTAGCTCCGCCACGCTGAGCCGACACGCCGACTGCCGAGAGGGCCGCCGCGGTGGCCAGCGCAAAGATGAAAAGTGTCCTTGCGGATTTCGAATGATTCATGGCGCGTAAATATAGCGCAGTCCGACGGGCCGGCGACGAACCTCTGCGTCGTCAGGCAGGACCCGCCCACTGCTAGGGAACAGTGAAGCCCTTGAACACCCAGGTGGCGCCGAACGTCACGCCGACGCTCGGATCCAGAGACGTCAGGCCGAAGAGGAGGCCGCCGTCGAACCGGACAGTGCCGTGCGTGATGC
>Ga0310811_10009717_pt1 | contig 12433 bp, 7 predicted proteins | sample YCmetagenome_FD_207642 | JGI IMG/M metagenome (GOLD analysis project Ga0310811, IMG submission 207642) | Soil microbial communities from experimental microcosm in Duke University, North Carolina, United States - YC | ecosystem: Engineered > Artificial ecosystem > Soil microcosm > Unclassified ... | reverse complement strand
CAACATGCTGGATCCGACTTCCCAGCCCGGCACGCCGTCCCGGCGATTCAGATAGACCGCGATGGCGCCCTTGCTGACCTGTTCGTTTACCAGGGAAAGAATATAGGCGCTGGCGCGAATCGGAAGGATATCGGCATAGCCGATTTTGGCGTTGAACCAGTTGATCACTTTCCAGACAACCACGCTGTCGAGGATCAGATAAAAGATACAGTACGGGATCATGAGCGCCAGCCAGTAGTACCAGTTCACATTCTCAAAGCTTTTTGCAAGGTAGGGAAGCAGCGAGGTGCCCTCGGCCGCCGCCGCATGGTTGAGACGGTTATAGAGATACGCGAAGCAAGCGATCGTGATTAGAAACGGCAGGAGCCGCTGCCAAGGCTTGGCTTTTCGTGCGCCCGCGGCGGCGGTAGCGCCTGTGGATTGGCTCGCCTCGTTCATTTTTTTCGCTCCTGTCCTAAACTGTTTTGGATCATCTCGTCGATGCCGGTCAGGCGGATTCCCAATTCACTGGCCGCCGCCTGCGGGTCCAGACGCGTGTCGGCCGTGATCACTTCGAGAACGGCCACCGAAAATCCGGGTCCGGTGACGCGTCCCCGAAGCGTCAGCCCCCATCGAAGTAATCTCTTGGGGATGGAACCGATCTGCACCGAGCGGTCCAGGACGCGCGCGGCCCGCTCGACCAACTCTCGTTCCGGCAGCGAAACGGGGCCGACCAGTTCCAGAGTGCGATTGTCCGCCACCGCAGGCTGGGTGGCGGCGAGGGCTGCCCGCGCGAGGTCGTCCACATAGAGAGGTTGTTGAAAATGGCGACCGCCGCCGATTAGCTTGGCTTTGCGCCCGCTCGCATTCCGCGCGAGTGCGGCGCCGCCTTCAGTTTCGGGCCCGAGCAGCAGGGGAGCACGCAATATCGTATAGCGCAAGCCGGAAGCGCGCACCAGCGCCTCGGCCTGCCCTTTGGTGCGGTAGTAACCGTTGAGGGATGTCTCATCGGCCCCCGTGGCGCTGATCAAGACCAATTTTTCCACTCCGCACCGCTTCGCGGCGTCCACGACGGCACCAGCCGACTCCACATTTGCCTGTGCATACGACGAATCCGGCCGCTCGAAGAGAATTCCCGCCAGGTGGATGATTGCGGAAGCTCCCCCAAACGCCGCATCCAGACTTCCGGGATCGCCGTAGGAGATTTGGGCCAGGCTGGTCCCCTGGCCAAGCAACGGTCTAATCTCTGCCGCCGCGCGCTCGGAGCGGACTGCGGCAACCAGCGCGTAGGGCACGGCCTGACTCGATCGGCAGCGCAGAATGGCTTGGCCGACGGCGCTATTAGCGCCGGTGATGACGATTTTCATGCCTTCCATTCCTGCCGGTCGACCGCCGGCATCAGGTGCGCGCTCAAAGTATGCGGGCCTGGGACTTGCCCGGGAACGCGAATGAACGTCTAAACGCGGACTCCTAGCTATCCATTACGTGAAAAATCATGAACTTCCCGCCGGGAGGTATTTTCTGCTGCGGATATTTTTTCCTTTTCATTTGGTAAACGCCGTCATACTCGGTTGGATCGGTCACTAAGGATAACCTGCGATCATACACGTTATTTCCTATCTTGATGCGCACGTGAGGATCCCGGGCTACGTTGGTGTTCCAACTCCTGCCTTGAGGATATGTGAGGCCCGCACGATAGAGAGAAGTCAGGTATAGCTGCCCATTATAAGAGACACAGTTTGTTGTCACCGAGTGTGGAAGCAGATACGCGGTGTTGGTTTGAATTTTTACGGTTTCAATCGAGTCCGTGAACGACCAGTCGGTAACTGGAGTGGCTACGAGATTCCCCTTGAGCCATAAGCCGGGCATTCTGCCGTGAGGTTCAAAGCCGGTGATGGAGAGCACGAGCAACAATAGCACCGAACCAGCCAAAACTACTCCAAGAACTTTCCAGAGCGTCCTCATGCGATCTCCTAAATGGCGACGGCCTTAGCCCCGCGTCCGAAGATTATATTACATCGAAGAGAGAGTGGAATAAACTTTCAAGCAGCGTCTCTGCTATCTGCTGCTCGAGAAGCATCGCACCCGCCGGCGATGCAAACTCCTGAGTTATCGGCTCATGGGGTTGGTGAACGGGGCAAAGTGCAGGCGGTCATCGTCGCGAAGCTGGACCGGCTAACGCGCAGCGTAAAAGACCTGTGCGGTTCTTCTAGAACTGTTCGAGGCGCGCGGGTTGCTCTGATTTCCGTGTCCGAAGCGCTCGACACTGGCTCGCCGCAGGGCGTCTGGGGATCACTATCATGGGTGCCGTCAGCCAATGGGAGCGCGAAGCGGTTGGCGAGCGGGCGCGCGAGGCGTTGCGGCAAGTCGCCCTTACTTGGCCCGCGCCGGGCATTCATATTCACGGTTATTTGACAACCTCTTCACAAACCTCCTCTAGGCTGCCGCATCAAAAGAGCATGACCAAACGTGCTTTTGTGCTTTCGAAACGCAGCATCTTGGGATCAGCCGTGATCCTCTCGCTCACGCTGATATTGGTAACCGGCAGCACGAGCGGTGCAAAGACCGCAGACTCGAGTAAGCGATATCGCTTGAGCAACTTCGACGCTCCGCTGCCAGTGCGCGCCATCATTCAGCGAGCGTGCGCCGACTGTCACTCCGAGGAAACAAAATGGCCCTGGTATTCGAACCTGCCGCCAGTTTCTTGGCGAATCCGCGCTGATATAGACAAGGCCCGTGCTCTAATGGACCTGTCGCGCTGGAACGAGTACACCGATGAGGAACGGCGCGAATTCGCATCGGAAATCGCCCGATCTACGCGCGTTGAGGTCATGCCGCCACCTGGGTATTTATGGATGCACCGTGACGCAAAGCTCTCTACCGATGAGTTGAACGTGCTAAAGGAATGGGCCCGCCATTAGCCCTGCAACTGCGTCATCACAGGAAGTATTTCTGAGATCACGGGAGCGGGCCCTTCCAGAACGAAAATCGCCCTTACTGCGCGCCACGTACTCCTAGCTTTAGTGACATAACGGAGCGGTCGCGTCCCGATGGGAAAACGACGAGACTTGTGGCCGCCATCCAGAAATCGGCTGGGCTGTCCCCGGGATTGACGCGTTTCAGGTAGAATGATCGTCTGAAGTAGGCAGGGCTGACAGTCCTCCCGGGAGGAAATTGTGGCAATTCAGGTTAATCGGCGGGAGATACTCGCGCTGCTCGGCGCGGCCGCAAGTTCGCGCGGATGGGCCGATACCGCGCTTCTGCATCCCACCCGCATCGATCACGTTTCGCTCGCGGTGAAAGACATCGGCCCGGCGATGATGTTCTACCGCACTTTGTTCGGTAACGAAGTAATGAAGGACAACAAGACCGACCGCCGCTTTATGCGTATTGGGCCGTGCTACCTATCGATTGCGCCGGCCGCGGCGGGACAAGCCATCCGTATTGATCACCTATGCGCGGGTGTCGCGAACGTCGAAATGGTGGCTTCTGCGAAAGCTGCCGTTGAAGGCGCCGGCATTGCGGTGAAAGGGTCGAATCACGATTTCACGATTATTGATCCGGATGGCGTCAACTTCCAGGTCTCATCCAACAATGCTTGGCCCAAGATGCCCAATGCCGCTCCTGAGGCCGGCGGCACTGGCGAGACGCCGCTGTTTCGCCCCATCGGCATGCACCACGTGAACGTCCGCGTTTCCGACATGGAGAAATCGACCGCGTTCTACCGCAAGCTGTTGGGAGATGTAATACGCCATCAAGGAAATCCACCGCAGCCGCGGTTTAGTGCCGGCGAGACTACCTTCGGTCTCTACTATCCGGTTTCCGGCAAACAGCCCGACGTGGATCACTTCTCAGTTCTTGTGGAACCATTCGACGCAGCCGTGGCCGTCAAAAAATTGCAAGCGATGGGTGCAAAAGCCATGCTTGCGAAGAATGGAAGTCTGAACGAATTCTATGACCCGCAGGGAATTCGTCTGCAAGTGTCAACCGTCGATCCTGCGGCTAACCACTAGAGGGCGTCCACGAAGAAGCGGCGGACTTGAGACTCACTGGACACGGACATTCGCAAAAGCTCCGAATGGCTTCTATTCGTAATCCAACGGCAAAATAAAGCGGCAGTTGCGCTTACGTGGACGCATTCTGGCAGATCCGACCGCCGCTAAAAGGAAAAAGCCAAACGGGCACTCGCTAGCCGATGCCGACCCGGGTTCGAGAACTCAATCATCCGACAACCCTTAAGCAACCATTGACCAACATACGCCCAGGAAGTATAATTCGAATTCTTTGGTAGGTCGCATTGGTGTGGCCACGTGTCCTTCTTTGGAGACGTTCGGGTGTGGGTTGCTGAGAGACGCCCAGGGGCTTTAAAAGTTAAAAGGGAGAACTAATGAGTGACCTTGTAGTCAGATACCGCCCAGCCATCCTGTTGGTCGCGTCCGCATTGATAGCATGTGCTCTACAGGCGCAAGTGACCAGTAGAATCGGCGGCTATGTTAGGGATGCGTCGGGGGCGATTGTACCCAATGCCAAAGTGACGGCCGTTTCCGCTCAACAGCGGCTAACACGGACCACGAATTCGAATACCACGGGTTACTACGAGTTTGTGGCAATGCCAGCCGGCACTTATGACGTCACCGTGGAATCTGCAGGTTTTCAAAATCAAACCCAGAACGGCGTGGAGCTGCAAGCGAACCAAAACCTTCGGCTCGATATCCAATTACGTGTCGGCGACGTCCGCACCGAGGTGTCCGTATCGAGTGAGGCCACCTTGGTAAACACAGCAACTGCGACTCTCTCGGCGACGGTAGACACGCGCCGTGTGCTGGACTTGCCACTCAATGGCCGGAACATTGTGGCCCTGACGCAGATTCTGCCCGGCGTCACCGACGTCAGCGCCCCGGAAACCATGTCCAACACGCGCTCAGGGCCTGTGTTGTCGGTCAACGGCTCTCGCCAGGTAGACAACAATTTTATGCTCGACGGCGCCAATTGGACAAATTGGGCCCAAACCACCGGAATGAACTTTCCTCCACCGGACGCTATTGGCGAAGTCCAGATCCAGACGCAGCAATTCGACAGCCAGTATGGTAACAGCGTCGGTAGCCAGGTTGTGGTGACTTCCAAGTCGGGTACCAACGCTCTTCACGGCAGCGCCTGGGAATTCCTCCGCAATCGGGACCTGAACGCGCGCAGTTTCTTCCAGCCGGTACGGCCATTCGACACAGAGAACCAATTTGGCGCCGCCGCAGGCGGGCCTATTAAGAAAGATAAATTGTTTGCATTCGGTTATTACCAAGGCCTCCGGGTTCGCCCGGAGTCCGGGTCTGCATTGGCGTTTGTGCCTACGTCCGCGCAGCGCCTAGGGAACTTCACCGCACTCAAAACCAATTTAAAGGATCCGGTGGACGCACTCACGGGCAAGCCGCTGACCGACGCCTCCGGGCAAGCTTGCGTTCAGGGGAACGTAATTCTCCCGGGCTGCCTCAATCCGGCTTCGCAGACCTACTTGAACAAGTTTATACCCCAATCACCGTCCGGCCAGGTGCTTACATTGAGTCCGGTGCCCGCCAATCAGTACAGCTATATGGGCCGAATAGATTACATACAGAATGCTAAAAGTACCTTCAATGGGCACTTTTTCGTGGACCATTATAGTGCGTCATTCTCCAACGGCAATATACAGCCGTATGAGATTGGCGACCGGACTAACCAAAGCGAAGACTTCGCTATATCTAACACGTATATTTTTACCAGTGCCCTTCTCAATGAGTTCACTGTCGATTATCTTCAGGCGAAGTCTCTAGATTCGCCCCTTACACAGATCCCGCCCTCTCAGCTGGGCGTAAAAATCCCCTTCGGAGATGGTGAAGGTCTAACCATCAACGTGAATGGTTTTTTTAACTTAGCTACGGCGAATCCGGCTTTACAGCAGTATAGAAATCCGCACTTGCGAGATACTATGACCTGGGTTCATGGACGCCACACGCTGAAGTGGGGATATGAAGGAATGAGAATGAGTTTCCGCCTGGATACGAATTTTAACACCAACACTGTGACGTTCAGCGGCGCTTATTCCGGAAATGCATTGGCCGACTTTATGTTGGGGAAATTTGACACCATGTCTGTCCGCTACGGTAGCGCTGAAGCGAATTATGTGCAATATAGGCAAAATTTCTTCGTGCAGGACGAATTCAAACTCACGCCCCGCTTTACGCTTACTGTGGGATTGCGATATGAACCGTATCTCGCGCCGCGCCAGAAATATGGTTTCTATACGGTTAACAATCTCGCGGATATGACTGTCATATCCAAGACTCACCCGGATGCGCTTCCGGGTACCCTCTTTCCGGGCGATCAATTCACGCCCTCCAACGGAAAGCTTCAGTATGACGACTTGAATAACTTCGGTCCCCGGCTGGGCTTTGCCTGGGATGTTTTTGGAACCGGCAAGACCAGCATACGAGGCGGATATGGCATATTCTATAACCAGCTTAGTTTAAATGTTGCTCACCAGCCGCAAGATCCTTACGCCGGAAACAGCGTTCTCAACGGGGGCATCCTCAGCGATCCCTACGGATCACTAAACCAACCATTTCCTCCCAGCTCCAACCCGTCGGGAAACTTCGGCTGCGCACCCATCAGCAAGTTCCCGGGTTGGAAATGTGCCGTGGCGCTGCCGGTGACAGAGGTCATGACCGATGAGCACCTGGTAACGCCTTATACCCAATCTCTCAGCCTCACTCTCGAACGTCAATTTGGACGCGATGTTAATATCCAGATGAGCTATGCAGGCAAGCTAACGCAAAAGCTGGAGGGCCACCGCTTCTGGGACGCTGCCGTCAGGGGGCCTGATCCCCTGACCGGCGCGCCGCCTTCGGCGCAAAACGCGAATAATCGCGTCTTTTATCGCAGCACCGTCGGCCTCTACAGTACGCAAAATCGAATTTTGGGCAACGATTATCGCTCCAGCTACCACAGCGCGCAAGTACGTCTGGAGAAACGTTTCAGCCGCGGCTTCTCGTTCCTTACTTCATATGTATTCTCGAAAGCGCTGGATAACTATCTCCTGGCGGGACCGGGCTTGGCTGCCGGAAACGCTGATCCGTTCAACTTAAGGCTGGATTTTGGCCGCGGGGACCATGATCGCACGCACGTATTCACCGCGAGTGAGTTGTGGAGGCCGGAAAACAAATTTAGCAATACCTTCCTCAAACATCTTTTGTCCGACTGGAGTATAGGGGCTTACGAAACCGCGCAGAGCGGCGTGCCAATCGCGTTTGGATTAAGCTCCGATATCGCGCTGGATGGTACCAACAACGCATCCAAGGAACATGCGCAACTGCAGCCAGGTATCACTTATACGGATGTCGGAATGAATCACCCAAACACGAACGCGTTCATCAATTCGTATTTCAATACGGCGGCTTTTGTCCCGCTGACTCAGATGGTGAAAGCCACATTGGGTAATGCTGGCCGCAATTTTATGAATGGACCAGCCTTGTTCAATGTGGATCTTACTCTAAGCAGAGAGTTTCCTATCAAGGAACGACTAAGGCTGCAACTTCGCGGAGAATTCTTTAACTTATTCAACGAAAAGCATTTCCTCGCGCCAAATTCGATAGTAGGTTCTGGAAGCTTTGGCCGAATTACTGGCGCGGACCCGGGACGGGTAGTTCAGGTGGCGGCGAAGTTGATCTGGTAGGCTATGTTCCCGTGATCGTTCGAAGACAGGTTCACTGGGATTAGCGCGCGTTCAAATATCCCTTGCGTGCGGAGTCTGAATAACTTCGTTGCGGTTCGACTGTTCAGAGCATTTAAGGAGATCCATAGTGGTTGCAAGACATGTAAATTGTAGCTTTATCGTCGCGGCGATGGTGGTGGGCGGGTGGAGTGCGACGCGCCTGAATGCGCAGAATCCGTCTTCGGCCACGCAGGCCTTGCAGAAGGCGCACGTCATGGAAAGGCTTACCGCAGCAAAGCCGACGACGCACACGGGGACAGCGCCGAGTTTCGTACTGGATCCAGCGTGGCCCAAGCCTTTGCCCCATCACTGGATCATTGGCGACGTCGGCGGAATGTATGTCGACCGGCATGATCATATCTGGGTGTATCACCGCCCACGTTCGCTCACCTCCACCACCGACAGCGGAATGCAAGGCATCGCAGGCAAGGACGCAAAAGGCAATCCGATCAGCGCAATGGGCTTCCCGAGACCTAATGGGCGCCTTTCGGGTTGTTGCACACCGGCGCCGTCGGTGCTGGAATTCGATAAGGACGGAAACGTGTTGCAAGCCTGGGGAGGGCCGGGAGATCCAGGTTTCCTGGAGACCAAGTGCCGCCAACAGGATGGCTGCTTCTGGCCGGCGCGCGAACATGGCATCTATGTAGATCAGAACGATTTCGTCTACGTAGCCGGAAACGGACAGGCTCGCAACTTCCACGGCCAGTACCCGTGGGCGCCGAGCTTCGGTAACGATTCGCAGGTGCTGAAATTCAAGATGGACGGCACCTTTGTGTATCAGATCGGCACTGCCGGGGCAAAAGGACCCAATAGCAACGATACCAACGGCGGCGTCAATGGAACTCCTCAGCCCTTCTGGCCAGCCGACATGACGGTGGATCCGATCACCAATCGACTATACATCGCCGATGGCTATGGCAACCGTCGCGTACTAATCGTGGATGCGGCTACAGGAAAGTACATTGGTCACTTTGGCGCGTATGGCCGGAACCCCGAAGTAGGAGAGAACGGCGCTGGTGCGGACGCCGGCGAGGGAGCGGGCGGCTGGCCGGCCGATTTCAAACGAGGCGAGATGAAGCCCAAATTCTACCGGAGTCCTCTGCACTGCGCCAAGCTGGCCAACGACGGACTGCTCTATGTTTGCGATCGCGGCAACAATCGTATACAAATCTTCAAGGCATCGGAAGCGGGCAAGGTGTGTTCTAATCCGAACGGTGAAGTCGGCAAGTGCGGCTTTGTGGGAGAAATATACGTTGCTCCTCAGACCGGATACGGGACTTCCGGCACCGTGAATTTCTCGACCGACGCGAAACAGAGCTGCATGTATGTCGCCGACCTCACCAACTCGCTGGTGTATGTAATTAACCGCCAAAACCTTCAGGAAATGGGCCGCTTTGGAGGTGTGGGACGGCAGGCTGGTGAGTTTCATTGGCCGCACGTAGTGAGTGTCGATTCCGAGGGCAACGTATATGTTGGCGAGGTGGATGGCTCCGCCAGGATCCAAAAATTCTTGCGCTTCGGAGCGACCGGGTGCAGCGGCACCGGCAGCACCGAGATCGGCAAATATGACGACTCTAAATGATTGCCCCAACGGGAAGCGCCACCAATCAATTTAGCGGGAGTCTCCGCACGGAGTGTTGCCACTGCTGAGGGGCGAACGGAGTTGTCCTTCTTCGTTCTCCGACTGCCAGATTGCAGTTGAAACCTCGTCTCCAGCAGGAGTATCGTTTAACAAGAGGAGTGTTTATATACACATGCGGCGAGCATCGGCTATCCTCCTGCGTTCGGCCGCAAGAAGTTCGTTTCGAACCACGCCACCACTTGGGACACTGATTCAGGTTGGCATGCAGGGTCTTCCGCCTTGGGCTATAGTGTGCGCCGATGTTGCCAAGCAGAGGATGTCAGCTGGAATATTGATGACACTGCTGTTGGCGGTTGCCAGCCCTGCGGCCGTGGCCGGCGAATTCCCCCTGGTCGAAGCGGCCAGGAACCAGGAGCCACAAAAGGTCAGTGCTTTACTGGGCCAGCATGCTGACGCCACCGCTCGATCCGACGACGGCTCGACTGCTCTCCTTTGGGCCGCGCATTGGGGGGATGTCAAAACAGCGGACCTTCTGCTTGGCGCGGGCGCGGATCCGAACGCCGCGAATGATTTTCACATGACGCCGCTGTCGCAGGCCTGTGTAAATGGTAACGCCGCGTTAGTAGAATTGCTGCTGAAGGCGGGCGCCAATCCCAATACCCCTATCGCCACCGGCGAGACACCGCTCATGACTTGCTCGAAGAGCGGCAGTGCGGACGCGGTCCGATCGCTGATCGCGCATGACGCTGCCATCAATGCGAAGGAGCCGGTGCAAAACCAGACTGCGCTCATGTGGGCCGCGGCGGAGCGTCATCCGAATGTGGTGCAGCTGTTGATCGATGCGAAGGCCGACCTTCGGGCCCGTACCAGGAGAGGTTTTACGGCGCTGCATTTCGCTGCGCGGGAAGGCGATCAAGAGAGCGCCCGGGTGTTGCTCGCCGCAGGCGTCAGTGTGAACATCCTCGCGCAACCGGAGGCGCCCGAAAACGGAAAGTCCAGCAAGGCGACTGCAGGAGCTGCGGCGGGGGGCGGCGGATCCGGTGCCCCTGAGAGGAATGTGGCGACCGCTGGGTACACTCCATTGCTCGTCGCCACAGTAAGGGGTCAAGTCGACCTGGCGCTTTTCCTGCTTAGCCAAGGAGCGGACCCCAACGTCGCCGATGCAGGATTTACGCCGCTGCACTGGGCAGTGGCCACTTGGGAAAACGGCACCGCCAACCCAGTGTTCGGTTTTGAAGACCCGATGTCCGGGATTCCGGATCGCCAAGCCAAATTGCGGCTCGTGAAAGCGCTGCTGGCTCATGGCGCGGATCCGAATGCGCGCATGCAAAAGCGCCCCCCAGGGGCCGGGGGATACACGGACGTAGCGGGCGCAACGCCGTTTTTGCTCGCCAGTTCGGTCGATGATGTCGAGATGATGCGCATCCTGCAGGCTGCTGGAGCTGATCCAAAACTTGTCACTGCCACGAATACCACGCCGATCATGGCGGCGACGGGACTCAACCATCTGGTGGGAGAAAGCGCCGTCACCGAAGCGCAGGCTCTCGAGACGGTCAAATATCTGCTGGATCTCGGCATGGACCCGAAGGGAACAACCACCTTCGGTGAAAACGCGTTGTTTGGTCCCGCGTATCGCGGCTGGAACACGCTGCTGGCACAACTGATCGACCTCGGGGTCGAAGTGAATGCGGTTAGCAAGGCAGGCATCACGCCTTGGCTTGCGGCCTCCGGAAAAGGCGACCGGCTCGGCGGTGTCCTCTATAACCAAGCGGGGGCGGATCTGCTGCTCAAGCATGGCGCAAATCCAGATCTCGGACACGCCTGCCTGGCACAAAACAAGTGCAAGTGACATTTCGAGGAAAGATGATACCTAAAATCCGGCGCGGCATGATGTCTCAAGCGGTGATAGATGCTTGTGTCTGTCTCGTCTGGGTGGGCCTCACGTGTGCCCGAACTTCAGCTTTTCAGGCGCCCGCAGTATCGCGCGGGTCAGCTCCGGCCGCATCCACCCCTGCGATGCACACGACGCCTGCGGGGGAACTCGTTACAAAGTACTGCGTCGCCTGTCACAACCAGAGGCTGAATACCGCGCAGCTCATGCTCGACAAGGCCGATACAGAACAGGTTTTCAATTCCGCGGAGACCTGGGAAAAAGTCATCGTAAAGCTCCGCAGCCGCTCCATGCCGCCCCCGGGTATTCGACGTCCGAATAATGCCACCTACGACGAAGTGGCGGGGTGGCTGGAATCGGAGCTTGACCGTGCCTCTGCGGCTCATGTGAATCCGGGCCGCCCGGCGGACCTCCATAGGTTGAATCGCACTGAATATGCCAATGCGGTGCGGGATTTAGTCGGCATTGAAGTCGATGCTGCGGCAATGTTGCCGCCGGACGAGCAGGCGTACGGCTTTGACACCAACGCGGATGCGCTCCTGATGCAACCTGCGTTGCTGAGCCGATATTTGTCCGTAGCGGCGAAAATAGCCCGAATTGCCATCGGCGATCCGACTATCCCGCCGGCGTTCGAGCGCTACGGACCGCTCAAGGACAACTCGAACGAACAGACTTACCTGTGGCAGACGGATCGGCTCGGCGAAGACTTTCCGCTGGGATCGCGGGGCGGGATCGCCGCGCGCCATTATTTTCCGGTCGATGGCGAGTATGTGATCAAGCTGCGGCTGCAGAGGACGAATCAGGGCATCATCCGCGGCCTGAATGTAGCGAATCAGATCGAGGTTCGGGTGGACGGGACGCGCGTCGGGCAATTCAAGGTAGGTGGTGAGCCTGAGTTAGTCGCGGCTACCCGGCGGCAGTCCGCGGACGTGCTCACTAAAGCAGAAGACGGGTTACAGGTGCGCATCCCGGTCAAAGCCGGTTCGCGGCAGGTGGTCGCCACCATCCTTAAATCCGATAATGCCGAGCCGGAAGGGCTAGGCCCGGATCTCATTCCGATCTGGAGCCGTGAAACCGACCTCCCAACAAGTCCGGTTGCGATCTCATCTCTCTTGATTGGCGGCCCCTATAAGCCGCAGATGCCGCAGGAAACCGAAAGCCGTCGGCTTATCTATGTGTGCCGTCCGGTTCGCAGCCAGGACGAAACGCCGTGCGCGACGAAAATACTGTCGACCCTGGC
>Ga0310811_10009716_pt1 | contig 12434 bp, 10 predicted proteins | sample YCmetagenome_FD_207642 | JGI IMG/M metagenome (GOLD analysis project Ga0310811, IMG submission 207642) | Soil microbial communities from experimental microcosm in Duke University, North Carolina, United States - YC | ecosystem: Engineered > Artificial ecosystem > Soil microcosm > Unclassified ... | reverse complement strand
GTTGGGTGCTTTTGACTTTCGCCGAATGGAAAGTGCGCAATACGGGAACGCCGAAGGCCCGCTGACGTAGTGACCGAGGTACGAGGGAGCGTAGGTAGCGGGCCGAAGGCTAGGGCGGGTGGGCGGGTGCCCGGACGTAGTTGCCGGTGCGGAGCGAGGAACGAGCGCAGTGCCGGCGACGTAGGTAGGGCCGGGTGTAAGCGGAGCCGCTGGTTAGAGCTCGCTTACTACGATGTCGATCGCGGTGGGGGCGTCTGGTTTGGTGGGTTCTGGGCCTCGCTCGACTGTGTAGCCGAGGTCGCGGACTACGTCGATGAACTCTTCGGGCTTGCGGGGGCGGTGGCCTGCTTCCAGGAGGGTGCGGGCTAGGCGGCCCTTGGTGGCCTTGTTGAAGTGGGAGACGACCGTTCGCTTGACGACTCCGCCGACTTCGCGTTCGTGGAGGACGCGGACGGTTACGGCGTTGGCGGTGGGGGACCAGAGGGTGGCGTAGGCGCCGGACCTCAGGTCCACGACCAGATCGTCGGCGATGTGGGCTGCCAGGGGGTCGCGGAGGTGCTTGCGCCACGTCGTCGACACTGAGCCTGCGCGGGGGAGTTTTACGCCTGCTGAGCAGCGGTAGTGGGGGATGCGGTCGTCGGGCCTCAGGACGCCCCAGAGGCCGGAGAAGATCAGCACGTGATCCAAGATCAGACCACGGTGGCGCAACGTAGGCAGATCGAGTGCGTCGTACAGGACGCCGGTGTACACGTCGGCGGCGGGCCCGGCGGGGGCGGTCCGCAGTTCCCGATCGTGTACCAATTCGGCGGCCTGTCCCTCGCTGATGCCGAGGGTTTCGAGGGCCTTGGTTTTGGGGCCGGAGGCCAGGCGGACCAGGGCGTCGCACAGGGCCTCGCGGGTCGGCGCGAGCTCCGGAAGTGCAAGGGAACCGAGATCGACCGGGGCGGCGTCACTCGGGAAGGCCTTGGTCTCCGATGGTGGAATGAAGATAAACATCGTGGAACGGTTCCGTCATAGATCGCTGGGCTGGCGGCCCCACCTTAGCCGGAAACCGTATGATGCCGCTGGTCCGCCACCGTCGCTGCGCGCCCGACGGTCCGTCAGGATCCCGGCCGCCGTACTCCCCGGGAGAAGAAGGCCCACATGAAATTGTCGTTGACCAAGCGGCGCGTGATCACGGCGCTGGCCGTTTGGTTCGTGACCCGGGCGCTGCTCTACCTGGTCGCGACCGAGCACTTCCTCGGCAAGTACGGCAAGGAGAGCGTCGGCGACGTCAGCATCTACCTGAAGTGGGCGCAGAACTCGCTCTACTACGGTCAGATCCCGCACGACACGGAGTGGCAGTACCCGCCGCTGCTGGCGCCGATCCTGGTCTTCCCGCAGTGGCTCTCGCACACGATCGGGATCCACTACCTCACCGGCTTCACGGCGATGACCTTCCTCGCCGACTGCGTGATCACGACGATGCTGGTGTGGACGGCCACCCGGCGCGACACCTGGTCCGGCCCCTGGTACTGGATCCTCGGCGTCCCGCTGCTCGGCCCGATAGTGTACGGCCGCTACGACGTCTTCCCGGCGCTGTGCGTGGTCGTCGCGCTGGCGCTGCTCGGCAGGGGCCTTCCGGCCGTCCTGGCCGACGGCAGCCGCGGACGCCAGTTGAACAACCGCCGCTGGGTGGCCGGGGTGCTGATCGGCTTCGGCGCGGCGATCAAGATCTGGCCGGGCCTGGCCGTGTTCGGTATGCCGCGCACGAAGCGGGGCTGGCAGACGATCGCCACGATCGTCGCGTCCGTCATCGGGTCGATCGCCACGATGTCGCTCTTCTTCAGCGGCACGCTCAACTTCATCAGCAACCAGGGCAACCGCGGTATCGAGATCGAGTCCGTCTGGGGCATCCCGTTCGTGCTCGGCAAGCGCCTGCACCTCGAGCACGTGATCACGACGAAGGTGGTCTACGGCTCGTACCAGGTCACCGCGGACGGCAACGGCATGATCAAGTACGTCATCTCGCTCGCGTACTACGCGGCGCTGGCGTCGATGGTCTGCGGCTTCGGCCTGATGCTCTACTGGTGGTGGCGCAAGACCTGGCGCCCGGCGGTGATGGCGGACGCCACGTTCGTCGGCACGCTCATCATGATCGTCACCAGCCGCGTGATCAGCCCGCAGTACCTGATCTGGCTGCTCGCCGTCGCCGGGTTCTGCCTGCTCTACAAGGACACGACGCAGCGCCGCAGTTCGCTGCTCGTGCTGATCTGCCTCCCGCTGACCCAGTACGAGTTCCCGTTCGCCTTCCAGGAGCTGCTGCACGCCCACGTGGTCGTGACGCTCGTGGTCTGCCTGCGCGACCTGCTGCTCGTGCTCGCGACGTACTTCGGCTTCCGCGACCTGTGGGTCTCGACGGTGGACGGGCCGTTCCTGCCGCCCCGGCTGCGCGCCCTGGTCTCCCGCGGCGGCTCCTCGGCCGACCGGTCCGCCACGGAGGCCGCGCCGGCCGCGACGCCGGATGCGGTGGCCGTTCCGGAGCCCGCGAGCGAGGGTGACGCGGCCGTGGCGGCGGAGGACGCCGAGGTGGCGACCGAAGCCGAGCCGGTCAAGAAGTAGACGGACGGAGAAACGCGGAAGGCGCCCGGTCCCCTGGGGGATCGGGCGCCTTCCGCGTTCGTGGATCCGGACTCAGCAGCTGCGCAGGATGCCGGCTCCGGCTGAGGCCTCCTTGGTGAGGCTCTCCATGGCCGCCTGGTCGCCCGCGTCGGTCCTGGGCTGGTCGGCCCGGGGGCGGGGCTCCACGGCGCTGCCCGGGCGCTCACCGCCCGCCGCGGGCCTGGCGGGGCGCAGGGCGAAGATGAGCAGCGTGGTCAGGCCCACCCACACGTACGCGCTGCCGATGATCTGCTCCCACCAGCCCCAGCCGAGCTCCAGGTTGTCCTGGTGCGGGAACCACATCTGCGGCTCGGAGAGGAATATGGCGGTGACGGCGGCGGCACCGGCGAAGTAGCGCCAGCCCTGGGCGGGACGCAGCCGCCAGCCCTTGACCAGGGCGCACACGAGCACGGGCGAGGCCCAGACCCAGTGGTGCGACCAGGAGACCGGCGAGACCAGCAGTTCCGTGCACGCGGCCAGGGCGACCAGCGTGACCGGCTTGCCCTGCTTGGCGACCTTGAACAGGGCCGTGACCGCGGCGACGCCTATCGCGGCGCAGCAGACGAGCCAGACGAGGTTCTCGGTGCTTCCGGTCAGGTGCGCGCGGAACAGCACGCCCGAGATCGACTGGTTGCTGGAGAAGTCGTGCAGGCCTATACGGCTCGTGTTGAAGACCGTGGAGGTCCAGTACTGCCACGAGTCGTGCGGGCAGAAGACGAAGCCCAGCGCCGTCGTGCCCACGAAGCCGCCCGCGACGCCGAGGCAGCCGCGCCAGTCCCGCCGGGCCACGAAGTACAGCAGGAAGACCATCGGCGTGAGCTTCAGGGCCGCGGCGACGCCGGTGAGCGTGCCGCGCGGCCAGCCGATCCGCCGCCCGCGCACGGTGAACCAGGTCTCCGGCAGCAGGCAGTCGAACGCCACCAGGGCCATCAGCACGATGTTGATCTGGCCGTACGCGAGCGTGGTGCGCACCGGCTCGACCAGCACGGCCAGCGGGAGCATCGCCGCGGCGAGCTTCCAGGAGCCGCGGCCGGTGGCCAGCTTCGAGGCCCGCAGGAACAGCGCGAGCACGCTGATGAACAGGCTCAGGCTCACCGCGGTCATCACGACTCCGGCCGCGGTGGTCGACATCAGCGCGAGCGGCGCCATCACGACGGCGGAGATCGGCGGATAGGTGAACGGTTCGTTCAGCCCGTCGGAGATCGGCGGCAGGTCGCCGTACAGCGCCCGCCCGTGCATCCAGGCCTGCGCGCCCACGCGGTAGACGTCCAGGTCGAGCCGGTACACGCCGAAGTTCAGCGACCCGTTCTGGTAGGTGAGCAGGCTCACCACGAAGACCAGCGCGACCAGCGCGGCGAGCACGATCTGACGGTGGGTCGGTCGGCGCCGGGCAGCCAGCATGGTCACCCGAATCCACCCCCTTCGGTCCGCCCCGGCACAGGGCGTGTTCTGATCGTGAAACACCGTTGATGGTAGCCGACCCCGGTGTCGCGCTCCTTACCGGCACCACTCGGGCGCCCGCCACCACCACATGCGCCCCACGGCCGGGCGTCGGACCGCCGGTTCAGGCTCCCATCAGCGCTTGGCCGCGGCCGTGGCGGTGGCCGTCGAGGGGGTGGCGAGCTTCAGCAGCGGCACGCTCACGCTCGTGGAGGATCCGCCCGTCTGGGTGACGTCGAGCGTCGCCGCGGCGGGGTCGCCGCCGACCCGCACCCGGTACGCGAGCCCGGGCCAGCCGACCACGTCGAGGCCGTCCGCGACGCCGAGGTCGGCCACCTTCGTGCCGTCCGTCTCCAGCACCGCCACGGACCGCCCGGCCCGCGCGACGTGCGCCTGCCCGATCTGCGACTCGGCGCTCGCGATGAGGGCCTTGGCGGCGTTCAGCGCGGTGTACGGGACGCCGGTGGAGCCCGGCATGCCCAGCACGACGCCGAGGATGGTGAGCCGGTGCCCGCCGACGGTGATGTGCGCCGAGAACAGCAGGCAGGACCCGGCGGCCGCGGTGGTGCCGGTCTTGATGCCGTCGATGCCGTACGAGCCGAGGTCCCGGTTGACGTTGTAGATCGTGCCGGCGACCGGGACCGACGCGCTGTTCTCGGAGACGATCGTGGCCAGCGCGGGGGCCCGCTGCACCGCCTCGGCGAGCTTGAGCAGGTCGGACATGGTGGAGACCGTGCTGTACGCGAGCCCGGCCGGGTCGGTGAACCGGCTGCCGGTCATGCCGAGCGCGGCCGCCTGCTGGTTCATCTCGGCCAGGAACGGGCTGATGGAGCCCTTGTCCCACATCGCGAGGACGTCGGCCATGTTCCCGGCGGAGGCGAGCATCAGCGCCTCGAGGGCCTGCCGCTCGGTGATCCGCTCGCCGGTGACGGTCACGGTGGCCGACTCGTCCGCGTCGATGGCCTTCTCGTACTCCTCGGCCATCGCCTTGGTGAGTGTGATCGTCGGGCCGGACGAGGTGGCGGTCAGCGGGTGGTCGCGCAGGATCACGTACGCGGTCATCGTCTTCGTGATGCTCGCGATGGCGTGCCGCGAGGTCATGCCGCCGTCGTGCCCGAGCAGCCCCATCCCCTCGACCTCGATCGCCGCGCTGCCCGAGGACGGCCAGTCGAGGTTCAGCCGGCCCGGGTAGACGAAGCGCGCCGCCGTCGTCTGCACGAGCGCGGTCGTCGGGACCGCGTCCTCGCTCGGGTCGGCCGCGGTGACCGTCAGTCCCGGTCGATAGCCGGGGCCGCCGACGGCCAGCGACCACGTCGCCGCGCCGAGGATGCCCAGGATGGCCAGTACGAGCCCTGCGATCAGGCTCGGCCGACTGCCGAACTCGCCCACGTACCCTCGCTCTTTCCCAGTCGGTCCCGCCCCGCGTACACGTCACCCGGTGAGTACAACGCCGAAACAGGGTCAGTGGTTTCGCCGTCGAAGAATCTTCATGCCCACCTCATGAGATTCCATCAGACTCACCTGAAGCGAGTGTGGGAGCGACGCGCCGAGCCAGGCGGCAGAAGCGCTAGATCGGGTGTGGGCCCGTGCTCGACCAGCCGCAGCAGCGCCGCGGTGTCGACGTGTTCTTCGACGGCGTCGGCGAGCCGGTCGAACTGCGCGGCGCGGGCGGCGGCGAAGTCGGCGCCGGAACGCGGGCGCGGTCCGGCGACCCACTCCAGCAGCGCGGCGCGGAAGAGGTCTGATTCGAGGGCGCCGTGCCAGAGCGTGCCGAGGACGCGGCCGTGCGCGCAGCCGTCCAGCGCGCGCGAGGCCGGGTCGGCGGACTCCGTCATGAACGGGTCGCCGCCGAGCACCTCGACGACGCCGTGGTGGATCTCGTACGCGGTGCCGATCGGCGCGCCGAGCCCGTGGCCGGCCGGGCGTGCCAGGGTTTTGCTTTCGGCGAAGGTGGTGCGCACCGGCAGCAGCCCGAGCCCCTCGGCGTGGCCGACGCGGCTCTCCACCTCGTCCTCGATCGTCCGGCCGAGCATCTGGTAGCCGCCGCAGACGCCGAGGATCGCGCCGCCCTTCGCGTGCCGGGCCAGGACGGCGTCCGCGATGCCCCGGTCCCGCATCCACTCCAGGTCGGCGACGGTGGACTTCGTGCCGGGGATCAGCACGAGGTCGGCCTCGGCGATGCCGCGCGGCGAGGTCGTGAACGAGACTTCGACCCCTGGTTCGAGCCGCAGCGCGTCCACGTCGGTGAAGTTGGAGATCCGGGGGAGGCGCACGACGGTCACGGTCAGCGGCGCGGCGCCGGGCGTCGGCGCGATCTCGGGCAGGTTCTCCAGGCTGAGCGAGTCCTCGGCGTCGATCCACAGGTCGCGCAGGTACGGCAGCACGCCGAGCGTGGGCCGACCGCTGAACTCCTCGATCATCTTCAGCGCCGGGTCGAGCAGTGCCGGGTCGCCGCGGAACCGGTTGATGACGAACGCTGAGATCAGAGCCTGGTCTTCGGGTTCGAGCAGCGCGACGGTGCCGTGGAAGGCCGCGAACACGCCGCCGCGGTCGATGTCCCCGACGACGATCGTGGCGAGGCCTCGCGCGCGGGCCAGGCCGAGGTTGGCGAGGTCGCCCTCGCGCAGGTTGATCTCGGTCGGCGAGCCCGCGCCTTCGCAGACCACGACGTCGTAGTCGGCACGCAGCGAGTCGTACGCGTCGAGGACGTGCGCGCGCAGTTCGAGCTTGAGGTCCTGGTACGAGAGCGCGTCGGCGTTCGCGTAGGGGCGGCCGAGCAGCACGACCTGGCTGCTGCGGTCGGAGCCCGGCTTGAGCAGCACGGGGTTCATCCGCGGATCCGGCGTGATGCCCGCGGCCGCCGCCTGCATCGCCTGCGCACGGCCGATCTCGGCGCCCTCGCCGGTGGTCGGGTTCACGCATACGGCCGAATTGTTGGACATGTTCTGCGACTTGAAGGGCGCCACGGACACGCCCTGCCGCGCCAGCCAGCGGCAGATCCCGGCCGTGACGACCGACTTTCCGGCGTCGGACGTCGTGCCCGCGACCAACAGGCTGCCCCGGACGCGCTCAGCCATGCCGCAGACCCCTGCGTCCGAGCACCGCGCCCGCCGACAGCAGCACGGCGGCGGTCGTGCTGACCGCCTTCGAGAGCTTGTTCGCGCGGGCGATGTCGAAGCCGCGCGGCGAACGTCCGTTGCCCAACTGCGGGCGCTCCTCGACCCGAGAGCCGTACACGTTCGTGCCGCCGAGCCGCACGCCGAGCGCACCGGCCGCCGAGGCCTCGCAGTGCCCTGCGTTCGGGCTCGGGTGGTTGCGCGCGTCGTGCCGCAGCACGTTCCACGTCTGCTGACGCAGCCCGCCGACGGTCGGCGCGGCGGCCACCGTGAGCAGTCCGGTCAGCCGCGCGGGGGCGAGGTTCAGCACGTCGTCGAGGCGCGCGGAGGCCCAGCCGAAATTGTTGTAGCGCTCGTTGCGGTGGCCGACCATCGCGTCCAGCGTGTTCGCCGCCCGGTACGCCAGCAGCCCCGGCGTGCCCGCGACCGCGCCCCAGAACAGCGGCGCGACGACGGCGTCCGACGTGTTCTCGGCGACCGACTCGATGACCGCGCGCGCCAACGCCGTCTCGCTCAGGCCGCGCGCGTCCCGGCCGCACAGCCGCGGCAGCCGCTCGCGCGCGCCCGGCAGATCCCCCTGCTCCAGCAGATCCCCGATCGCGTCCGCCTCGCGCCGCAGCGAACTCGCGCCGATCACCGTCCACGCGGCCGACGCGGTGGCGGCCAGGGCGAGCCCGCGCCGTCGCCCGACCGCCTGGTCGATCGCGACACCGAGCGCCGCCGAACCGCCGACGCACACAGCCGTGTAGAGCGCGCCGCGGGTGCGCGAGTCCGCGTAGCAGACCTGCTCGAACTTGCGCGCCGCCCGGCCGAACAGGGCGACGGGATGCCCGCGCTGCGGGTCGGCGAGTATCGAATCGGCCGCGTAACCGGCGAGGAGACCGGCCGCGAGGGCTGTGGCTGAGGCCAAGGTGGACGACCGGGTCTGCGTGCTCACCCGGGGATCCTAGGGCCTGCGCGGGGCTCAGCTCTAGGCGGAGCGGCTGATCGGCGGCGCCTGGCCGTCCGCCCGGAGCGCCCACAGACGACCGAGTATGAGGCCGCCCCGGGCAGACGCCCATGCTTGCCGCTGAGCCGCTCCGCTGATCTAGACCTGAGCCCCGCGCAGGCCCTGGGCGACTCGGGCCCGGCTTGGATGCCCCCGCTCTGGGACGTCATGATGGCCCAATGACCGACGCGCCCGACCTCAGACACCACGGGGATCGCGAAGTCGGGCCCGGCTTGGTCGATCTGGCGGTCAATGTCCGGATTCCGTGTCCGCCGCGCTGGCTGCTGGACCGGATCGCGGCGACGTTGCCGGAGCTCGCGGCGTATCCGGATGCGACGGATGCCACATCGGCCGTGGCGCGGCTGCACGGTCGTGCGGCGGGCGAGGTGCTGCTCACGTCGGGGGCGGCGGAGGCGTTCGTGTTGCTGGCGCGGGCGCTGCGGCCGAGGCGTGCGGTGGTCGTGCATCCGCAGTTCACCGAGCCGGAGGCCGCGCTGCTGGCTGCCGGTCACGAGGTCGAGCGGGTGCTGCTGACGGCTGCGGACGGATTCCGGCTCGACCCGGCGTTGGTGCCTGAGGACGCTGATCTGGTGGTCGTGGGTAATCCGACTAATCCGACAGGCGTGCTACATCCGGCGGCCGATATCGCCGCGCTGGCCAGGCCGGGGCGCACCCTCGTGGTCGACGAGGCCTTCATGGACGCCGTCCCCGGTGAGCCAGAGACGCTGGCCTCGACGCGGCTTCCCGGCCTCGTCGTTCTTCGAAGCCTGACGAAGACCTGGGGCCTGGCCGGACTGCGCATCGGTTACGCGGTGGGCGACGCGGCCGTGCTCGCCGTGCTGCGGGAGGCTCAGCCGCTCTGGTCCGTCTCGACTCCCGCGCTCGCGGCGGCGATCGCGTGCAGCGAACCGTACGCGCAGGCCGAGGCGGAGAAACTGGCCGTGGCGGCGGAGGCGGATCGGCTCTACCTGGAACGCCGGCTGCTGGAGTTGCCGGGCGTCGCGCTGCCCGCACGCGACCACGCACGGGCGCCGTTCGTGCTCGTACACGTCGAGGGCGCCGACAAGCTGCGGCTCAGGCTCCGGGAACGTGGCTTCGCACTGCGGCGCGCCGACACGTTCCCCGGCCTCGGCCCCGACTGGCTGCGCATCGCCGTGCGCGGCCGGGACGTGACCGACGCGCTAGTCGCGACGTGGCGAGAGCTCGGCGGCTAGCAGCGGATCGGCGGACGGAGCGGTCGGCGTCGGCGTGACCGGCTGTTCTTCGAAGGCCCCAGGCGGGCCGATCACGGCCGTCAGGATCGTCGAGTTCGGCAGCAGCAGTTCGCCGCGCATCGTCGCCAGGCGCACGTACGTGAGCGTCATGTCCACGACCTCGCCGGTGTACGGACCGCCGATCGGGCCCGAGCGGATCGAGATCTCCTGGCCGACCGACACCGGCCGCACGACCAGCAGGATCAGCCCGGCGAACACGTTGTTCAGCGACTGCTGCGCCGCGATGCCGAGGATCACGCCGGTGATCGAGGCGCCGAGGGCCAGCCGCTCGATCGGCACGTTCAGGGCGCCGAGCGTGCCGAAGATCACCAGCAGGTAGCCGGCGACCAGGCAGATCCAGCGCAGGCCCACCTTCCGGTCGTCGCCCACCTTCGAGGGCACGGCCTTCAGTATCTCCTTCGTGGCCGAGCGCACCGCGACCACGCCGGAGGCGAAGAAGATCACCGCGCCGGCGACCGCGCAGACCGTGGCCGCGGTGCCGTGCTTGCTGAAGTAGCCGATCGGCGTGCTGCGCTGGTCGCCGAGCACCCCGCCGGAGGCCCAGGTCAGCGCGAGGCCGAGGCAGGCGACCACGGCCGCGGCGAGCGCGCGCCGGAAGTCGGCGCTGATCGCGTGGTTGATCGCCGTGAGGTGCTGCTGCCAGGCTTCGAGCGAGTCGTCCTCGCGCTCCTCGTCGGACGGTCTAGGAGTGGCGGACATGAGAGCATCGTACCGAGCGGTCTTTGAGGAACGAGGAGGACGCCGCGTGAGCGATCCGCTGGAGGGAGAGGTCGTCGAGCCGGGGCCCGGCGCGGGCGGCGGTCGCGGTCGGCCCGGCGGGCATCCGCGCATCCCGAGCGGCCTGGAGTCGGGCCGGTGGCGCAAGATGTGGCTGCTGCCGGTGCTCTTCGGCGGCGCCGGTGTGGTGCTCGGCGTCCTGGTGCTGTTCTGGCCGCACCACACCGTCAAGGCCCTGACGGTGCTGTTCGGCGTCTACCTGCTGATCACCGGCGGGTACCGCTTCGTGTCGGCGATCCAGCTCAAGGGCGTGGACCCGGTGGCCCGGGTCGTGGCCCTGGTGCTCGCGGCGCTCTCCGTCGTCTTCGGCCTGGTCTGCCTGGCCCAGCCGTTCAACGCGGCCGCCAGCCTGGCCCTCGTCATCGGCGTGTTCTGGCTGGTCAGCGGCGCGCTCACCACCTTCGGGGCGCGGCAGCGGGCCAGCGGCGCGCTCGGCCGCTCGCCCGGCATGACCGGCGGCGTGTTCGCGATGGTCGTCGGCGTGCTGATCATGCTCTTCCCGGGCGCCAGCCTCGTCGTGCTCGCCTGGATCCTCGGCCTGTGGCTGATCTTCTTCGGCGCCACGGCGCTCGCCACCGGACTCGCCGCGCGCAAGCTGCTGGAAAAGGTGAAGGAAGCCGCCGCCCTGTACTGGCCATAGCCGGTCAGTGCCACTTATGCTCCGGGGCATGTCGAACGATGCCGCGGCAGTCACCGCAGACGCACAGGAAATAGCCCCCGAACTGGCCCGGTTGCGCCGCGCGATCCACCGCGAGCCGGAGCTCGGCCTCGTCCTCCCGCGCACGCAGGAGAAGGTGCTCGGCGCGCTCGACGGCCTCGGCCTCGAGCTCTCGCTCGGCACGGCGCTCAACTCCGTCACCGGCGTGCTGCGCGGCGGGCGGCCGGGACCGACCGTGCTGCTGCGCGGCGACATGGACGCGCTGCCGCTGCGCGAGGCCGCCGTGCACGATGTGGAGGTCTCCCGGTTCGACGGCGTGATGCACGCGTGCGGCCACGACCTGCACACCAGCATGCTCGTCGGCGCGGCCCGGCTGCTCGCCGCGCGCCGCGAGACCCTGGCCGGGAACGTCGTGTTCATGTTCCAGCCCGGTGAGGAGGGCGAGGACGGCGCGGGCCACATGCTCGCCGAGGGCCTGCTCGACGCCGCCGGGGCCGCCCCGGACGCCGCGTACGCGCTGCACGTGTTCAGCAACCAGATCCCGCGCGGCGTGTTCACCGCCAAGGCCGGACCGCTGATGGCCTCCTGCGCCGACCTGCGGGTGACCGTGCGCGGCAAGGGCGGCCACGGTTCCTCGCCGTACCGCGCGAACGACCCGATCCCGGCCGCCTGCGAGATGGTGACGGCGATTCAGACCGCCGTGACCCGCAAGTTCGACATCTTCGACCCGGTGGTGGTGACCGTCGGCTCCTTCCACGGCGGCACGAAGGAGAACATCATCCCGGAGACCGTGCACTTCGACGCCACGGTCCGCACCTTCTCGCAGGCCACGCAGCAGAAGGTGCGTCCGGTGCTGCTCAGCGTCGTCGAGGGGATAGCGCAGGCGCACGGCCTCGAGGTGGACGCGAGCTTCGAGGGCCTCTACCCGGTGACGGTCAACAACGCGGCCGCCGTCGATACCGTGGAGCGCACCGTCGGCGAACTCTTCGGCGAGGAGCGCTTCGAGCGGCTGCCCAACCCGCTCGCCGGCGCCGAGGACTTCTCCCGCGTCCTCGAGCGCGTCCCCGGTGCCATGGTCTTCCTCGGCGCCGCGATCGACGGCCGCGACGTGGACACCGCCCCCTCCAACCACGCCCCCGAGGCCGCTTTCGACGACAGCGTCCTGCCCGACGGCGCCGCGCTCCTCACGCAGTTGGCGCTCGGCCACGTGGGGTGACACGCCACCGCCGTCCCAGGCGTTACACTTGCCGACGCGGCGAGTCGGTCGGGCGACCGCGAGCATGCCGGGTGACCGGTGCGTTCGAGGAAAGTCCGGGCTCCACAGGGCAGGGTGGTTGGTAACGCCAACCCGGGGTGACCCGCGGGACAGTGCCACAGAGAACAGACCGCCGCCCGGGCCCGACAGCCCGCGGCGGTAAGGGTGAAACGGTGCGGTAAGAGCGCACCAGCGCCCACGGTGACGTGGGCGGCTCGGTAAACCCCACCCGGAGCAAGGTCGAGAAGGGCCGGACACCGTCCGGCCCGCGCAGATGCCTGAGGGC
>Ga0310811_10009714_pt1 | contig 12434 bp, 11 predicted proteins | sample YCmetagenome_FD_207642 | JGI IMG/M metagenome (GOLD analysis project Ga0310811, IMG submission 207642) | Soil microbial communities from experimental microcosm in Duke University, North Carolina, United States - YC | ecosystem: Engineered > Artificial ecosystem > Soil microcosm > Unclassified ... | reverse complement strand
CGATCTCGATCGTCCCGCCGGCGACAGCGATTTCTATTTCGTGCCGGCCGACGAGCCCGAGACCGCCGTGGCGCGGGTGGTCGAGCTGGTGAAGAGCCGCATACCACGGCGCTTCGGCTTCGATCCGATTCGCGACGTCCAGGTGCTGTGTCCCATGAATCGCGGCGGAGTCGGCGCCCGCTCGCTCAATATCGAGCTGCAGGCCGCGTTGAATCCGGCCAGCGGACGTCCAAATGGCGAAAAACGGATCGAACGATTCGGCTGGACGTTCGCGCCTGGCGACAAGGTCATGCAAATCGAAAACGACTATGACAAGGACATCTTCAACGGCGACATCGGCTATATCGAAGACGTCGACATCGAGGCGGCGGAGCTGACCGTCCTGTTCGACGATCGGTCGGTCAACTTCCTGTTCGGCGAGCTCGACTCCCTGGTGCCGGCGTACGCCGCGACCATCCACAAGAGCCAGGGCTCGGAATACCTCGCGGTCGTCATCCCGCTGCTCACCCAGCACTACGCGATGCTGCAACGCAACCTGCTTTACACCGGCATCACGCGTGGCAAGAAGCTGGTCGTGCTGGTGGGACAGAAGAAGGCCGTCGCCATCGCCGTCAAGAACGTCACCGGGCGGCGGCGATGGTCGAAGCTCGCGCAGTGGCTGAGCGGTGAAGACCCCGCGCTCGCGATGCCTGCTCAGGATCCGTGACGGGATTCCAATTGTGCATTTTCTCTTGTCATCCTGAGCGCAGCGAAGGATCTCATCGCCGAAAATTCCAAAGTACGCCCGCACCCAGCGGCGATGAGGTCCTTCGGTGCGCTCAGGACGACGGAAAGAGTCGTGACTGCGAGAATTCCTGCGTCGGCACCCGAGTCATCCGCTCTCCGCCTCCGGCAACGTGACGAGATGGAGCACCATATCGAACGTCGGATCATCCTTGAGCGCATGATGCTCAGCGATGTCACGCATCGCATCAGAGGAGATCGGAGGCTTGCCGGCAGCCGCGCGTGCGGCCGCTATCCTGGCCAGGATCGCGCTGTCCATGGTCATCCTCCCAAGCCGCCCGGCAAGAAGCAATGGATGACGCCTGTCGCACTGGCGCAGACGTGGGGATAGAGAGCCTCGCGATTGAGGGCGGGATCGAGCACGGCGTGTGGCGGGACGGCCTGCCAACGTCCATCGATCATCGCCCGCCAGCGACCGTCCTCGCCCAGGAAGGCCCGGGTCGGGCGGCAGTCGCCCTCGATGCTGCCGTCCGAGGCAGATCGCCGTCCGCTGCAGCAGGACAATCCCGTGCCCGGCTGCTCGAGAGCTCGATACCAATCGTGGCGTTCATCATGGCCTTGCCCGTGCTCGCCGCTTTGCGCACGCCCCGGTCTGGCAAAGCCGATTGCGCCGATCAAGGCGATGACCAGGAGCAACACCCCCACCGCCAATATGTTCGGTTGCCGCATTCCACCCTCCTTGGTGCCCGCGTCCTTCGATGATCCGGCGTCGCGCGCCGGCCGCTCCGTCGCTCTCGCGTCAATGCGTGGAATGAGCCTCGATGTGCTCGGGTACGCCGCCCTGCAAGGGACTCAGTGCACGGTCATGCCCAGGATCGACCGTCGCATTGTCGCGCCCGGCTTCGAGGATCCACACGACATACTCCTCGGCCAGACGGATGGCGTCCCGCGGATCGACCGGCTCGGCGTCACTGTAAGCCAGCATGCGCACGGCGAGATGCAGGCATTCGCTGCGCAGGGTCGCCAGCGGCGAGAGAACCTCGTTGCTTGTCATCAGTCCTCCAGGGTTTGGTCGCGTGGGCGGTTCGCCTCGACCTTGAGATCGGCTTCCGGAAAGCAGCGCTCGAGCAGGGAGAGAGCGCCGACCAGCCCGATTGCCGTAAGGTGACGCTCGACCAATTTGCGAGACGGGCCGAGATAGTCCTGGGCCATGTGCACCAAGGCCACCGAGTCGAGCTCGGTTTCGGCTTCCGTTTTTGCCTCGGCCAACGCCGCGGTCATGGTTCTCAGCTGCTCATTGTCGAAGATGAATGAACGGCTCGTCGTCCGATTCGCGATCGCCGCGACGGGCACCGACGGATCTTCGCGGCACGCCTGCACCAGGTCGTGCAGCTTCGCCACCGTCATGCCGGGAGCGGCGGCGCGCGCCAGCCACTCGGCGGCGTTGCCCGTCTCGAGGACGGGCGCGAGCTCCTTGAGCTTGGTCCAGCCGATCGCCTTCAGCTCATCCCATCCGACCCCCACGCCGGAAACCGCATTGTATATCTGCACCAGGTAGTAGGCTTTGCGCCGCTTGACCCCGTGTCTCTTCTCCACATAGGCCGCGAAGTCGATGTAGCCTTCACTGGCGAACCATTTTTCGGTGAGAATCTTCGCCAGGACGCCGCCGAGCCTGAAGGCGTTGAAATCCGACGCATCCGCAAGCTCCTCGACCAGGGCGTGGGCGCGTTCGGCTGTCAGATCCTCGATCTCGCGCGCCGTCCGCGCCAGCGCGTCGGGACCGAGCACCTCGCCGTCGAGTCCACCCAGCGGTACGGCGGCAAAGCGCGCAGCTTCTCCGTCCCTCAGCAGGATTGGCGGCGAAAGGGCGCTCATGTATCGGCTCTCCTTGATCTGTCTGAGATCTCAGCCGATGAAAGCCTGCGTTGGCGCGGTGAACGCTGGCGGACAGCGAACGACACCGTGACTTTCACGGAACTGTTCGAGCGCCTCCAGCTCCTGTTGGCGCGTAAGCCGCGGGGCAGACTGGAAGCGCAGCAGCCGCGCCCGATGGGTCATCAGGAGAGACGATCGGCGTTTGAACTCCACGGTCCCCTGTCGCTCGCTCAGGTTGCGCACGACACCTGGCAATGGCGCCGACAGAAATGGCGACAGCAGTTCCGATTCTTGCCAGTCGAACGACATGATTGAGCGCCCCTCCTTGGGCTGATCGAATCCGGGCAAACGCACGTTGGTGTGCGCTTTGCGGGCAAACATATTGGCGTGATCATGGGTAGGCCGCCCGCTCGGCAGCCTTCAGTCGACCCTCCCTGGTCCGTGCACTTACTCTGTCCAATCTCGACCGCAAGTCAAGAGTTTTTCGCGCCCGATGTGTCCGAGCACACAACCATGCCTTGTTGCCCGATGTCTGGCTTGACGGCAACAAGCTCAAGCCCGATCGCGCCCAGGGCCGCCCGCATGTTGCCGATGTTGGGAACGCGCCGCGCCCTCGCCCAGCTGTTGATTGTATCCTTGCCGAGCCCAGCCCGGATGGCCGCGCCCTCCCGCGATTCACCGCGGGCATCGAGCTCGGACAAGAGCATCCTCACGAGCGGATCGACCGGGCGGCTCGCCTGCACACGAACTTTGACCGGCGCCATGTCACCCTCCTTGGTGTCGCCCCACAATTGGGGAGTTGGCCGGCAAAGGCAATCGGGGTGAGTCGCATCGCAGACGTTTAGATATGCGCAACGAATCATTGCAACCGATGCCGAATAGTCGCGACGATGACATCAATCGCAAACCCGGATGAGCTAGGCCGATTTCCACGGCCTCGAGTGGGCGGTTGGGGGGAATCGTATGCGACCGTCGTCAGGGTCGGGCAATCGTGCGGACAGAGGCGTTCTGTGGACGCCTGGCCTGCGCCTGGTGGTGCTGCTGTTCGCGGTGGTGCTTGGCTGGTCGGCCACCGAGGCGCCCGTCTCGGCCATGGAGTTCGTCATCCGTTCCGATGACGACGGTCTGCGCATTGTCGTCGCACGCGGGCTGATCGCCACCGGCGACACGGCGCGCTTGCGCCAAATTCTCGGCCAAGCGCAGCGGGATCGATACGGCAACAAACGCGTTGCGCTGGCCAGCGATGGCGGCCTCGTCGGCGAGGCGTTCGGCATGGCCGACGTGATGGAGGCGGAGAAAGTGTCGGCCGTGATCATGCCGGGGTCGGCATGCGCGTCAGCGTGCGCGACCATCGTGTTTGTAGCCGGCGTCCATCACTATGTCCTCGATCGCGGCCGTCTTGGCCTCCATACCTGTACCAACGGCAAGACACGCTCCGCGCCGTGCAACGAACTGATCGCCCGGCGAGCGGAGCGTCGCGGAGTACCCTACGAACCGCTTGCCGCCTTTCTCGAGCGCGCCGACCCAAGCAAGACGAAATGGTTGGGCCCTGGGGAAGCGGATTGCTGGGGCCTGATACGCTGGCCCTCAAGCGCCGAGCACATGCCGGGCACTGGCACCTGCCCTCGCCATGAGTTCCGCCTCGCCAGCCTCTCGCTGCTCCACGACTAGAGAAGTATTTTCTTAGCTTGAAGCCGCTGCGCCGGGGGAATTCGAAGTGGCATGGTTGATGCACCTCTGATTTGAGCCGGGATACCGGCGGTCTGATGGAGCCGCATCAATGCCAGCCAGCGCCGGACACCCGCATCCCGATATCGCCGCCGTCCTCAAGGGCCTCGATGCCTCGGACCAGCCGGTCGAGGGTGCGCGCGGGCTGCCGCCCGAGGCCTACATGTCTGCCGCCTTTCACGAGTTTGAGATGGCGGCAGTCTACATGCGGTCCTGGTTGTGCGTCGGCCGGGCCCAGCAGATCCCCGAACCGGGCGACTACCTGGCCGTCACACTCGCCGACGAGCCGATCCTGGTGGTGCGCGGCGCCGACCGCGAGGTCCGAGCCATGTCGGCCCTGTGCCGGCACCGTGGGCACACCCTGAAGGAGGAGTGCACCGGCAACACGCGCGTCTTCACCTGTCCTTATCACCGCTGGAGTTACGATCTGGCCGGCACCTTCGTCGGCGCTCCCCACATGGCGAAAAACGTCACCCTGGCCGATCTGAAGCGCGAAGCAGCTCTGCCGCAGCTCGCGGTCGAGCTATGGTACGGATTCATCTTCGTGAATTTCGACCCGGCGGCTCGGCCGCTGGCCCCGACCATGGCCAAGCTCGAGCCTTACATGACGGGATACGACCTCGACAGCATGGTGACCGTCGCGCCGCAGATCACGGCCGAGCCGCTGGCGTGGAACTGGAAGCTGCTGCTCGAGAACTACATCGAGCCCTATCACACCCAGTTCGTCCATCCAATCATCCACGACTTTGCGCCGAGCGTCGGGGTCGAGTTCGATCCCTGGCGCGGTCCGGACGACAACGTGATCGTGCGCTACGTCCCCTTCCTCGAGCGTGACGGCAGCCTGACCGAGAACGGCTGGGCCGCACCGGCGTTGTTCCCGATCATCGAGACGCTGAGCGAGAAGCAGAGGAACCGGGTGGGCTTCGGCATGGTGCCTCCCAACATGAACATCATCTTCATGCCCGACATGCTCTGCTACGGCTTGGTGTTCCCCCAAGGCCCGACCAGCCTGAAGGTCGGCGGCGGCCTGTTCACGGCCGGCGGTTGGTGCATGCCCAGGAACACGGTCGCCCTGCCCGACTTCCGCGAGCGCGCCAACCGCATGATGGAGGGCTCCCGGCAGCTCGGCGAGCAGGACACCACGGTCAATCTCGCGATGCAGCGGGCAAAATCCTCGCGATTCGCGCCGCGGGGCCGCTTCAGCTACCTCGAGGAGACGCTGAGCCAGTTCAACCGCTGGCTGGCCGTGCGCTATCGCGCCGAGGCCCGGCGACGCGGCTATCCCCTGTCCGGTCCCGCGCAAGCTGCCGCCGAATGAAATCGCCGGCTGACTTCGAGGACATCGCCGGCGCCTTCTGTCCGCACGGACGGTTCGCCCTGCCCGGCGCGCCAACCGGCCCGCTGGCTGGCCTGACATTCGGCGTGAAGGACTTCAGCGATATCGAAGGTCACGTCACGGGCGCCGGCAATCCGCGTTGGCTGGAAACGCACACGCCGGCGACAGCGACGGCGCCCTGCGTGCTGACGCTGCTCGCCGCTGGGGCAACGATGGTCGGCAAGACGATCAGCGACGAGCTCGCGTACAGCCTGAATGGCGACAACTTCCACTACGGGACGCCGCTCAACAGCGCCGCCCCGGGCCGTGTCCCGGGCGGCTCGTCGAGCGGCTCCGCCTCGGCGGTCGCGGCGGCGCTCTGCGATTTCGCCCTGGGGACCGACTCGGGCGGCTCGGTGCGCATTCCCGCAAGCTATTGCGGCGTTCTCGGCATCCGCACCACGCAGGATCTCATCCCACTCGAGGGGATCGTACCGTTCATGCCGAGTCTCGACACGCTGGGGTGGTTCGCGCGCGACGCCCGGCTGTTCGCCGAGATCGGCAAGCTGTTGCTGCCGGCGCCGGCCGACGCGCCGCCCTTGCGACGACTCATGCGATCGAGTGACGCCGAGGCGGAGGCGGACATGGCCTCTCTTGCAGCGCTGCAGCCGGCGTTTGACGCCGTCTCGGCCCGGTTTGGCGGTGCGGATCCGATTTGCGTGTCGCCCGACAGCCTGGAAGAGTGGCGAACCCAGTTCCGCTTGTTGTCCGCCGCCGAGACATGGTCGATCCTCGGCGCCTGGATCGAGGTTGCCAGACCCGTATTCGGGCCGGCGATCGCCGGTCGCTTCGCCTTCGCCCGCGAAGCGGCGGGCATGGATATCGCCCCGGCGCGGGCAGCGCGGATGCGAATTGGCCAACGCTTGCGCGAGATCGTGCAGGACGACGGGGTGATCTGCCTGCCGACTGCCCCGGGCCCGGCACCTCTGCGCGCCGCGACGGGCGATGCCGTTGAGGCCTTTCGCCAGCGCGCCCAACGCCTGACGTGCATCGCGGGCTTAAGTGGCTTGCCGCAGATCAGCTTGCCGGTCGCCAGGATCGACGGCGCTCCCCTCGGTCTCTCCCTGATTGGCCCACCCGGCCGGGACCTCGACCTGCTCGCGCTCGCTGTCGAGCTCACCGGCTCCGCTTCCAGCATCCGCTGAATTGCCTGGGCCGGTGTCGTGATCACGATGGCCCAAGTTCTTCCCCTGCTGGCTGGCGCCGGCCTCGCCGGTCGTCAATCGCCGCCTCGCGCGCTCGCCCTGCCATTTCACCGGTAGAGAGCCACCCTGCCTTCCCTTGGTGCGGCGATAGTCTCGCAGCAACTGATTGACACGGCGCAGCAGCGTGTTGACGGAGCTGTTGTTCAGGAGATTTGCGTCGCAATCGAACCCCGGCAACCCATCTTCCGACGCACCGGCCTGGAGAGCGGAGACATCCCGCGCGATGCGCCAGACCAGCCCGTCCAGCTCATGGACGGCCTCGTATTCGTTGCCGGATCGGCAATCATCGGCCACCACCGGTCCCTTCCTGAGAGCCTCGACGACGGCGCTCCGCCAGCAAGTGACCCACAGGTCGGGATGGATGGTCCGGCATCCCCAGCCATTGGCGAGCGTCAGCATCGCATGCCGCGGGCTACGCCCAGCCAACTCGCGAATGGGCTGGGTCTTGAGATCGCCCTCGATGCACCGCTTGACGTAGTCGGGCGTGCAACCCTGCCGGACCAGCAGGCCGGACAGCATCTGCCTCAAAGGATCCGAGAACCGCAGACGCTGAAAGCCGTGGTTCAGAACGAGATGATCGGCCACCGTCGTCTTTCCGACGCCGGTCGTGCCGGTCAAGGCAATCACCAGACTCATCGATCCACCCTCCTTGGTGTCCTTCCATGAGTAGCGGACTTCAGCGACGTGGCAATCGAATTCGCTTTGGATTGCTCGCTTTTGCGCCAGGATCCTGTGCAACCAAGTGCCGCTGGCCGCCTGGCCAACGATCGTCCCTGCGGCTTGCGATGCCCATGCGGTCATCACGGCCGCAGGGATGGATCCTTTGCCTTCATCGCGGAAACCTCCGCCTTGAGCGCTGCAACGTCGGCAGCCAACGCCTGCACGGCGGCCGTCAGCACCGGAACGAGATTGGCCGGGTTCATGCCCTGTGGCCTGATCGATCCTGGCCGGTGCAGGAGCTTTCCGTCGGGACCCTTCGGCCCGTCGTGATCCCAGACGTCATCCTTCTTGCCCGTGGCCGCGAAGGGCAGCACGGCTTGCACTTCATGGGCAAGGAAGCCCATCCATCGCTCGCGTGACTGCTTCCAGGTGAACCAGCCGGGCCGAAGCCGCCCGACAAGGGCGACTGGATCTTCAATCGCCGCAAAATCCTCCTTGAGACGATAGTCAGATGGCGGATTGACGTAGCCATTGAAGGTCACGTCGCTCGAGCTGACGCCGATGCTACCGACAGGCGTGCCCTGGAAGGCAAAGATCTGGATGGCATCGCCGCCACCGCTGTTGTTGTTCAGAAGCAATGACCAATACTGGCCCTTCGACAGGAACAGGGACGTCCCGCCGATGCCCGCCGTGGCGTCGAATGTCATCGCTCCCCCGACGATCGAATTGCCCGAGCCGGGCTGGTCGGTCGTGTTCTGCCCATGACGGAAGCTGTTGATCTGGCTGGCGGTGACCGTGCTGAACCGCCCCGTCGATGGCACCGTCGTGCCGATGGCCGTGCCGTCGATCGCCCCACCCGACACGGAGATCGCGTTCGCCGGTTGGGTGGCGAGACTGCCCAGCCCCAGATTGGCGCGCGCCGCGGCCGCCGTCGCGGCGCCCGTCCCACCACCTGCAATCGAAAGCGCCTGGTCGATGAACGTCGTGCCGTTGTAACGCTGCAGCTTCTGCGCCGCCACGTCGTAGCGGATGGCGCCGGGCGGCGTATTGGAGATGGCAGCATCGAACATCGTCGCCGATGCGAGATCGCGGTCGGCCAGCAGGGTCGGCCAGTTGACATACAAGTCCGAGACTGTCGGTTTGCTCCAGTCGGCCATGACTCACACCCCTCTCGCCGTCCAGCTGACGGTGCCATTGACCCGTGTGCCGCTGCCGTCGAACAGCAGCACCTTGAAGGTTGTTGGATTGGCCCCGCCCGCGAAGCTGTAGACAGCCGTCAACGGCGTGGTTCCGGCTGGCGTGAGCGTGATCGACATGACCGCGGCGAAGGGTTGGCCAAAGGTGACGACCGTGCCGCCCGAGTCGGCCGCGACGGCGGCGACGCTCCCGGAATCCGTCTTGAGCTTGGCGGCAAGCTTGAGCGACAGGCCGGCAAGAATGCAGAACGCAGCGCCGCTGCTGGTCAGATCGACCGTCACCCGGACATAGCGAAAGTTGGAGACGTACTGCTGGGTTCCGGTTCCGACCGTCGTCCAGGCCGATCCATTGAGACTGGTCTCGATGGTGACGATGCTGCCGATCGCGCCATGGTAGTCCGTCTTGTTCAGAGTCACCGTCGCCAGGTCGGCGGCGATGACGCTGCCGAAATCGAAGGTTTCCCTGTACTGCGCCGTCGCCTGCGCCGGTTCGATGTAGTAGGTGTAGCCGGCACTGATCTGGTCCTGCGGTGCGTTCCATCCGCGGGCACTGAAATGGGATGCCCAGCTCTCGCCGGTGCCGACGGGCCCGATCAACTGGCCAGTCTCGAGATGAAGATTGGTCCTCGTTCCGGCGAAGTTCGATTGCCATTCGTTGTGCAGCACATAGTCGGGAGGTGCGCTGACGACGGCGACGACCGAGGCCGGCGCGCCCTCGTTGCCGGCCGTGTCGACCGCCGCCACCCAGTACGTGTAGGCGCCGCCCGCGGTTTCCGATAGCGAGGTGAACGTACCCTGCTTCTGGCCGATCACGACGCTGCCGGCCCATGTCGTGCCACGCTTCACCAGGTAGTACGCAATGGGCAGTGCCGACGCGCCAGCGGTCCATTTAAGTAGCACGTTGTTGTCGATCACCTGGGCGGCAAGTCCCGTCACCGCGCTGGGGATGGACACGAGCACCGTGGTCGCCATCGCCGGCCCGGTCGCGCCCGACACGTCGATCGCAGCGATCCAGAACAGACGAGAGCCCGACCATGCAACCGGCGCCTGGAATGTCGTCGCCTTGGTCGTACCGACCAGGGTGCCGGCAGCGAAGGAAGTGCCGTAGCGGATCTCGTAGCGATCGATCGTCAGTACGGAAGCCACAGCCGGCCAGCTCAGGCGATAGTCGGCGCCATCGATGACGCCGGTAATCGATGGCGAGCCGGGCACGGTCACGGTGATCGTGAGGCTGGCCGGGTGAGCGCTGTAGACCGCTTGAGGCGCCGTCACCGCCGCCACCCAGAACGTGTAGGTCCCGGCGGCGAGACCCTGGCGGGCGTATAGGGTCTCGGCGGTGGTCGCGACCACCGCGCCAGCCGCCCACGACGCTCCTTGGCGGATCTCGTACCGGTTCACATTGAGGTCAGGCACCGGCGTCCATCTGAAGGCGACGCCCGTCGTGTCTGTCAGCACCGAGAGGCCGGTCACGTCGGAGGGCTGGACCTGCGACGTAAGCGTGACGGCGAGCAGCTCCGCCCAGGCGCTCACTTTGCCGTTCAGCGACTTCGAACGAACCCGGAGGTCGTACACCCCCTCGACAGAGTCCTGGTATTCGACGCTGGTCGTCGAGGTGACACCGACATCGACGTAGTGTGAATCGTTGGGCCCACGCACCTGGACGTCGAAGGCATAGACCCTGGCATCGTCCGGCTTCGACCATGATGCAATGATCGATGTTCCAATCGCCGAGCCGGCCACGTAGTGGCTCAGCACGGCGCTCAAGCCGGTCGGCGCCCCGATCGGGCCCGTCGGAACGACATTGTACGGGACGGACGTCGTGACGATGCCGGCTTCGACGCGGGCGAACTTTCCGACGTCGTAGAAGACGCCCATGACCTCGAACGTCGCCGGACCGACTTCAACATTCGACACCACCAGGAAGTCGCGTGTTGCCAGCGCCGTCGATGTCACGACCCAGATGGCATTGGCCAACGGGATCGCCGGCAAGGCCGCCGACCATGTGAGCAGGCTGGTGCTGCCCGGGGCGTTGGTCGGCGCTCTGCTTGCCATCGTGCCGTCCGGCAGCATGATCCTCAGCGTATAGGTGCGACCGGCGACGATTGTGTAGGGTGCGTCGATGGCCAGGCTCGTTGCTGTCGCCGACACGGCGCGACCACCGAACACGGTCTGGGCGTAGTTCTCGTCGGCGATCGAGATGATGTCGCCGGGAAACTTGTCGGCCATATCGAGTCCGGCCCGGAAATGCACCGTCTCCGTCGCCGTGCGCTCGGTGTCGAGCACCCATTTGCCGGCGCGGATCGCCTGGCCGCGGCTTGTGCAACCCGAGGCGACAATATCGATCGGCCGCACGCCATACAGTCCGACACCGGCCGGATCCTCGACGAACTCGGCCGCAGGCCGATAGCCGTCCGCAGGATCGTTCCACATCACCTTGGCAACCGTATGCCGCGCCTTCTGCGAGGTCCCCTCGTACTTGAACTCGCCGCCAATCACGTTGCTGTTCGTGAACAGGGCGACCGGCGCCTTGGGCATGTCCGCGGTCGCCCGCACGGCGCCCGAGCTCCAGAACGGCATGCCGCGGAAGATCGAGGCCATGGCATTGATGGCCGAATAAGCTTCCTGGCGATTGTTCAGGCATATGTTGCAGGTGAAGCGCGGCTCGACGCCGCCATTGCCGTCATCGACGCCCTGGAACACCATGTTGGCGCCGCTCGCCACCACGGCATCGCAGTATTGGGCGATGGTGTAGAGATCCCACTTCCACGGGTCGACCGCGCCGGCCGGCAGGCCAAGCCCGTAGCGGGTATTGGTCAGCAGATCGTAGAAGCACCAGGCCGGATTGTCGGTCCAGCCGACCGACCAGGTGCCGTTCCAGGCGCCGGTGTACTGACGGGTGAGCGGATTGTAGTTGGCCGGATACCTGATCTTCAGGCCATAGATGTCGTAGGACCGCGTCGGAGCACTGCCGCTGAACTGCGCGGTATCGATCTGGATGCCGCAGCAGGCGACGTTGGGATGGGCCAGCTTGCCGTCGGTCACCAGCGTGTACGACGTGAAGAAGAACTCGTCCTTGATGCGCGACTGGTCGAGATCGACGCCGGGCCGCTCGACCTTGATCTGCCACGATGTCCCGGCAGGCAAGGCGATGCGGTGATCGCGCTGGTAGGGGCTGGTGCACTTGCCATCGAAGGCATCCGCGACCTGCAGCACGTACGGACCGGCGCCGGTCTTCAGGTAGATATTGTAGACCGCTGTCCGGGTCTTGACCGATCCATCGTTGTTGGTCTGGTCGTAGAGGGCGGGGATTGTCAGCTTGACGATGACCGCGCTGCGCGTCGACGTCGGATCGGTAAAGGTCACCGTCACCGGTGCTGAATGCGTGACCTTGACGCCCAGTCCGCTGCCGACCTGGACGACGCTGCGGCTCGACGGGAAGCCTGCCATGTACGACTGCGCACCCCACGGCAGACCGTACCGCGTGTCCCACGAGATACCGGTGAAGTTGAACGTGCCGTCGGCATTTTGTAGTGGCGTATCGTTGAAGAAGATCGACTGATCCTCGGCAACCAGGCCGCGGATCTCGCCTTCGCACCAGACATCGAGGAACCGGGCAATCGAGCGGGATTGCAACGAATTGGGCGCTTCGCTCGGCACGCGGCCCATCGGCTG
>Ga0310811_10009712_pt1 | contig 12436 bp, 11 predicted proteins | sample YCmetagenome_FD_207642 | JGI IMG/M metagenome (GOLD analysis project Ga0310811, IMG submission 207642) | Soil microbial communities from experimental microcosm in Duke University, North Carolina, United States - YC | ecosystem: Engineered > Artificial ecosystem > Soil microcosm > Unclassified ... | reverse complement strand
CCCCGAAGAACACCGACTGGGAGAAAGCGATCTGCTGGCTGAACCCGATCTGCACCGCCATGCCCGCGGTGACGATCGCGTAGCAGGCCGACAGCACGAACACAGACCCGGTGTACAGCAGGCCGTAATTGAGCACGATGATCGCGCCGACTACCAGGACGATCACCGGCGACACCGCGCCGCGCGGCACCCGCCGCGCGACCCGGGACGAGGCGACCGCCGAACTCCACTGGAAGGCCCGCGAGGACGCGGCCAGGAACTGGTTCATCCGCTCACCGCCGATTCGAAGCCAAGAGCGCGCGGCCAGGCGAGGATCGCCGCGGCGAGGATCGCGTACAGCACCGTGTCGCCGTACTGGGCGCTGACGTAGCCGCCGAGCAGAGCCTCAAGCACGCCGATGAACAGCCCGGCGACCAGCGCCCGGCCGGGCTTGCGGAACCCGCCGTAGGCGGCGGCGAGGAACCCGGTGAGCGAGATCGTCGCGCCCGACAGGTACGTGAACCCGGTGATCGGCGACTCCACGATGCCGAACAAGGCGGCGATCAGCGCGGTCCCGACGAAGATCAGCCGCCGGTACTGGCGGGTGTCGATGCCGACGATCCGCGCGCCGACCGAGTTCTCGCCGCTCGCCTCCAGCGCCTTGCCGCCGAGGGTGAACCGGATGTAGAGCCAGAACGCCCCGCCGATGATGATCGCGCAGGCGAGCACGAGCAGGCCCGCGCGCTCGAAGTTGAGGCTGCCCAGGGTGAGCGACGGGCCGCCCCACAGGGTCGGCGCGGCGTGCACGTCGGTCCCGAACAGCACCTTGGCCACCCCGTCGATGAAGAACGACAGCGCGAAGGTGAAGAAGAAGGTGACGACGATGCCCTCGATCGGCCGCCTGCCGTCCTGCGCGAGGCGCAGTACCACCTGGTCGTAGAGGTAGGCGAACGCGGCCACGACGACCAGCGTGGTGATGACGGCGACGGGCAGCGGCAGCCCCTTGACCCGGTACAGGTTGTCCACGCCGAGCGCGCCCACCATCGCGAAGTCGCCGACCGCCAGGTTGAGGATGTTGGAGACCCGGTACCAGACCGACACGCAGACCGCGAACATCGCGTAGATGGAGCCGGTGACGATCCCGGCGATGATCAGGTTCCCGAACTTCATGCGGCACCCGCCATTCCGTTGCGCACCTCGACGCGCCGGTTGCACAGGGTCAGCGCCCGGCGCGGTGCCTCCTCGACGACGATCAGCGTGGTGCCGGCCGCGTGGATCTGCGCCAGCACGTCGTACACCCGCTTGGCGACCACCTCGGCGAGGCCGAGGCACGGCTCGTCGACGGCGAGGATCTTCGGGTTGGCGGCGAGGCCGCGGGCAATCGCCACCATCTGCTGCTGTCCGCCGGAGAGGGTGCCGGCCGCCTGCTTGAGATGCGGCTTCAGTTCGGGGAACAGGTCGACGGCGCGCCCGTACGAGTCCGATCTTCGGGCCTTCCCGATACTTCGGGTCCATGTGTAACAGCCGAGGATGATGTTGTCGGCCGCGGACAACTCGGGGTAGAGCTGACGGCGTTCCGGGACCAGCGTGAGGCCGTGCCGCGCCGCCCACCGGACGTCGCCGTTCTTGGCGGGCGAACCGAAGATCTTCACCTCCCCACGCCTGCGGACCATGCCCGTGACGCCCATCAAGATCGAGGACTTGCCGTTTCCGTTGGGCCCGGTGATCGCGCACGCGTCGCCCTCCGTCACGGTAAACGTGGCATCGTGCACCGCGACCACGTTCCCGTAAGCGACGGACAGTCCGTCGACCGCGAGCGCGACGCCGCCCGGGGGTCTCCCCTCCGGGCTTTCCGCCGTCTCGCCCGTGTCAGTGCTCATGACGTGGCCTCCTTTGGCCGCAGGACCGCTCCCTCGGGTAGCGGGCGCACTAGGCGCTGGTAGACCGACAGCCACCCGACTTCCACGGGCCGCGCGGGCGGGTTAGCGAGCAGTGCCGCCTTCCGCGCCGCCAACTCCTCGGGTGGAACAACCAGGTCGGCGATCCGCGCGGGGACGTCGATGCTGATCACGTCTCCGTTCTTGACCAGCCCGAGCGGCCCGCCTGCCGCGGCCTCGGGTGACACTTCGCCGACCACGATGCCCTTGTTCACCAGGCCGGACAGCTGCCCGTCGGTGACCACGGCGACCTGGCCGGTGAGCCCGGCGCCGTCAAGCGCGAAGACCAGCTGGGAGGCCATCCCCATGCCTGGGGAACCCGTGACCCCCAGACCGCGCAGCACCACGACCTGCCCGGCCTTCACCAGCCCCGCGCGGACCCCGTCGAGTGCCTCCGCCTGCGACTCGAAGACGATCGCCGGCCCGGTGAAGTCGAGCCGCCGGTCGTCGGCGACGGCGAGCTTGACGATTCCGCCGTCGGGGCAGAGGCTGCCGCGGATCAGCACGATCGTCGGCCGCCGGCCCAGTGCCCGCGCCGGCGGCCGGATGGTCTCGGCATCGGCGACAACCGCGCCGGCGAGGTTCTCCGCGACGGTCCGCCCTGTCACCGTCAGCGCCGCACCGTCAAGCAGCGGCTCAAGTTGCTTCATGAGCGCCCGGGTGCCGCCGGCGTCCTCGAAGTCCTCGATCGGCGTCTCGCCGTTGGGCCTGATCGCGGTGAGCAGCGGCACGCCGTCCGCCAGGGTTTCGAACAGCCGGTAGACGTCGACGTCGGCCTCCGCCTCGGCCGCGACCGCCTGCAGGTGCTTAACGGAGTTGATCGAGCCGCTGACTGACAAGATGGCGGTCACGGCGTTCTTGAAGGCCGTCGGCGTCAGGATGTCGCGCGGCTTGAGGCCCTCGGCCACCATCTCCACGATGCGGGCCGCGGCCGTGTCGGCGGCCCGCCACATCGGCTCACTGTTCGCCCGGACCGGCGTGGACCCCGGCAGCGCCATGCCGAGGGCCTCGCACGCCAGGTGCATCGTGTTCGCGGTGCCGATCCCCGCGCAGACCCCGGGCGACAGCACCGCGCTGCTGCTCATCTCGGTCAGCTCGTCGACGCTGAGCCGCCCGTTAGCCACGTGCCCCGCCGCGAGGAACACATCCTCGATATCGCAGTGCCTGCCCTGGTAGGCGCCGCTCGCCTGGTAGCCGCAGGCAACGATGATCGTCGGGATGTTGAGCCTGGCGGCGGCCATGAGCTGGCCGGGCGCCGTCTTGTCGCAGGACGCGAGGCAGATCATCCCGTCGAGCTGTGCGCCCTCCACCTGCATCTCGATGTCGTTGGTGATCAGGTCGCGGGAGGACAGGATGTAGCCGCCGCGGTGCCCGGCGCTGTGAATGAAGTCGCTCGGGGCCGCTGTCCGCACCTCGAAGCCGATCCCGCCGGCCGCCTCGATCGCCCGCCGCACCCGCCCGGCGATCGCGTCCAGATGGCTGAAGCAGATCGCGAGCTGGGAGGACGTGTTCACGATCGCGATCTTCGGCTTGAGCATGTCCGCGTCGGACAAGCCGAGCGCGAGCCACTGCGCCCGGCGGGTCGCCCACCGGGAGGTGCCCGGCTCATAGTTGGAGCGAAGGTTCATCTCTTAGTGACCTCCACTGTCGAGTTATCGATCAGCACCCAGTCACCGGTGGCGATGACCGAGCAAGGGTCGGCGTCGAGGTCCGTGATCGCCGGAACGCGCGTCACGACCGCGCCGAGTGCGGATTTCGCGGAGATCCGGCCGATGATCATGCCGATCGGCGCGGTGCCGGACAGCCGCGTCGTCTGGAAGAACCCGGACCAGCCCGACGAGCCCTTCGCGCTGGGGAAGACGAGGATCTTGCCGGTGAAGCACACCCCGTACAGCTCATGCCGGGGTTCGATGATCACGCCACGGGCTGGGTCAATACCGCCCCAGCCGGAGATCGGCTCGTGCGACACGAGGGCCTCGCCCGCGATCTTGCCGGGGACGACCGTCCTCCCGTGAAGGATGATGCTGTCGTTCATCAGCGCAGCCCTCCAGCCCAGCGTCCGGTAACGGCCGCGGCGATGCATTCTTCGAGCGTCCCGAACCATGCCTCGATGCCGAGGATCGCGGGCAGGTAGTGCGCTTGCTTGGCGGAATCGGTGGCGAACACCCGCGTCCCGGCGGGCGCCGCCCGCGACATCGCCGGGCACGAGTCCGCGAGCACCCGCCCGCCCGCGCGCTCGATCACCGCGGTGTAGCCAGAGCGGTCCGCCATGACCTTCAGGGCGCGCGGTGCCATGATCCACAGCTCGGTCCCCGACGACAGCCGCTTGCCGTCGAGCAGGGCCGCCGCCTGCCGGATCTGCTCAAGCGAGGCGTGCGGGCAGCCGAGCAGCACGAAGTCCACGTCGGTGGACGACCCGATCTCGTTCAGCGTCTCGTAGACCGCGGCGCGCTCGGCGGGCCCGTAAACGGCAGCGTCGGGCACCTGGGACTGGAACGCCGCCTCCACCGACGCCGCCTCCGGCGTGATCCCGGGAATGTGGTAGAGCTCGACCCCGCCCGACGTCGCCGCCGCCGCACCGAAGTGCTTCAGTTCGGTCAGGTCGGGCCGCGCGAGCGACCCCGTGATCACCGGCCGGTCCTCGCCTGACACCGAGCCGGCGAAGTACCCGAGCATCCCCCAGTCCTGGAACGACTCCACGGAGACGCCCGAGACCGAGATCAGGTGCGTCCCGAACCGGTTTTCCTCCAGGTGGTTCCCCCAGCAGGGGATCCGCCCGGTCAGCGACGCGGCCCCGGTCGACGCGATCCCCTCGCAGTTCGTCCGCGCCCCGAGCACCGAGTTCGCGTAGATCACCGCGGAGGACTCCATCCAGGCGCAGTGCTCGCCGCGCATCGGCAGGTTCCCGACCTGGTAGGGCGTGCAGGTCGCGAGGATCTGCACTCCGTGGGCGCCGTAGAAAGCCTCGCCGTCCGACTGCAGGTCCACGTTGGCGCGCGGATACGGCACGATGTCCACCGAGTCAGGCCCGAACCCGTGCTGCAGCTGGCAGGTCGGTATCCGCATCGGCGGGATCGTCAGGTCCAAGTCGCTGTCCAGGTTGATGACCGCGAAGGCCTTGTCCCAGCCGCCTTCGGCGACCAGCCGTGCTTTGACCGGCGACGGCTGGGTCATCGTCCCCGCCACGTTCCTGATGGAGCACAGCCGGTCCGCGTCCAGCGCCGCCCCGTACCGGAGCAGCAGGTCCATCGCCGCCGCGACGGCGTCCCCTTCGGCGCCGTCCCGCATCCGCTTCTCGTCATCGGTTAGGAACATCAGCTTCCTCCCGAGTTCTCTGTGGCCCCGAGGTTCGCGGCCAGCCGCGGCCTCAGCTGCTCGATGTCGGTCTCATGCACACTCGTCAGAGAGTCAAGATCGATTCCCCCGAACGTCCGCTGTCTCCGCCCGGAGGCCATATCGAGCACGTGGGCGGCGGCGAAGCCCATAGCGGAGCAGGGCCCCATCACCCGCACGCTGGACAGCGCGGCGGCGTCGCCGTCGACGCACCGACCCGCGGCGACCAGGTTGTGCGCCCCCGGCGGCAGCATTGACCGCAGCGGCACGTAGTGCACGTGATCGGCCGGGAACATCTCCCACACGTAGCCGTCCGAGCGGTCGTGCAGTTCCACCGGCCACGCTGTCCGCGCGACCGCGTCGTCGAAGGCGGTCCCCGAGCGCACCTCGTCCACGGTGAGCTGATGCGTGCCTTGGATCCACCGCGTCTGGCGCCGCCCGGGGAACCCGTAGGCGCGCACCCGCGCCTCGCCGAACGCCTTCGGGAACTCGGACTTGAGGAGCGCGATCGCGGCGTCCGCCTGGTCCCGCCCCTCGAACATCGCCCGGGCCGCGTCCACGGGGTCGAGCGGCGCGTCGATGTGCGTCACGTTGAGGACGGCGGTACCGCGCCCGGGAAAGAAGAAGGCAAGGCCGCCGCGCCGCAGCAGCCCGAACTCCTCGCCCCGGGTGGCGAAGACCGCGTCCATCTCCCCGGCCTCCGGCTTGTGCGCCTCGTCCAGGTTCTCCACGATGACCTGCTGGCTGCCGTAGATCGGCCGGGACGGCTCCCAGCACGGGAGTCCCGCCTGCCACGTCAGCGCCGCGTCCCCTGACGCGTCGACATACCCGGCCGCGCGTACCCGCACGTCCCCGTACCGGGTGGCGAGGTCGACCGAGGAGACGAAGCCGTCGCGCAGTTCCACGTTCCCGAGGACCGCGCCGGTAATGACCCGGATCCCGAGGCGCCGCACGGTCCGCTCCAGCCACCGGCCGAGCGCGACCTCGTTGTAGAACACCGTGGTGGTGTGGCCGCGCGAGAAGTACAGGTCTCCGGTCGGCTCGAGTGACGCGAATATGTCGTCGAACACGCCATGCGTCAGCTGCACGTAATCGGGCGCGTTGCTGAACACCCCGGCGAACAGCCCGATCAGCGAGTGGACCATTTGCCCGCCGATCAGCGGTAGCGAATCGACGAGCACCACCGAGCGCCCCAGCCGCGCCGATTCGATCGCCGCGGAACACCCGGCGATCCCCGCACCGACAACGCATACGTCGGCCGTGATTTCGTGCACGGCCCCGGTGGCTGGCCGCGTCACCGCGTCCAGCCGAAGCTCAGTAAGTTCATGCGGCATGCTCGGACGTTAAATCCGGATAAGCCGGGTAACAAGAAAAAGATTCTGCTATTGGAAATAAACGGCATTTATAAAGGAAAGCGCGACGGCTCAGAGCCGCCGCGCGGTTTCCGTGATCAGCCGCCGCAGCCAGGCGTTCGCCGGGTCGTCCTCATGGTGCCGGTGCCACCACAGCGACTCGACGATCTGGTCGGCGTCCCCCGGGCATTCGAGCACGCGCAGGTTGGAGGAAGCCGCGAGCTTAGTAGCCAGCCGTTCCTGCATAAGCGCGACCCGGTCGGTGCCCGTCACGAAGTAGGGCACGGCGAGGTAGCTCTCGACGCGCACGGCGACCCGGGGCTCCAGGTCGAGCAGGGCCAGCTGGCGCATCACTGGCACGGAGTCGCCGCCTGCCCGGTAATAGGGTGCGACCCACGGCAGCCCCGCCAGGTCGCGCACGCGCAACGCGCTGCCGCCGTCGAGCACCGGGTTGTCGCCGTCGAGCACGCACACCCACCGGTCGCGGAACAGCTCGGCCGACCGGGTGTCCGGCAGCGCGAACCCGTTCGACGGCGGGGCGACCATGCCGTCGACGAACCGGATGCCGTCGGAGTACTCGGTGGCGAGCGACTCGCGCACGAGGCGGATGTGCAGCCGGGCCCGGGGCGCCGCCCGCTGTACGGCGGTCGACAGCGCTTCGCCCATCACCATGATCGTGTAGTCGGCCATGACCAGCGTGAACTCGCGGTCCGAAGTCGCCGGGTCGAAGCTGGAAGACGCCGCGAAAAGCCGCTCCGCAGCCGAGCAGACCGCCTCGACCTGCTGTGCGAGCTGCTCGCCGAGCGGCGTCAGTGCATACTCGCCGTGCTCGCGTACGAGCAGTTCGTCACCGAAGTGCCGCCGCAGCCGGGACAGCGACGCGCTCGCCGCGGGCTGGGTCACGCCGAGCCGCTGGGCCGCGCGGGTCACGCTGCGCTCCCTGACGAGCTCCCGCAGCGCTACGAGGAGGTTCAGGTCAAGATTCGCGAGGTGCGCGACAGGCCGCATAATCCACCCATCCAACGCCCCGCGTCCCGGCCCTGACTAGGCGTCTCGCCACGAAGAACAAGCCCCCCGGTGGTGCCCAGGCAGCAAAAACTGCCCCGACCTGTCGGCTTCTGTCGCCCTAGGAAGAACGAAGGCATCCTTCCTCTGGAAATCATCTATGAATCTTCAGCGCCGGACAAGCGCGCGACCGCCCCTTAGAAACCGGCATTCCAGATATTTCACGATCTAGCCGCAAGCCGCTCCGACCTGCGGGTTTTGGCCTTGCGTGCCACACGCGCGAGAACGTTCTGGCCCTGTGGCACTCACGCGCGGTTCTAGCGGCCTTGCGGCACTCACGCCCACCTCGGTTCTGGCCTTGTGGCACTCAAGGCCGTGGTTGTTCTGGCCTTGCGGCACTCACGCCCAGAACCGGGCCGTCCGGGGGCGCCTCAGGTGCGTGACGACAGGGGTTCGGTGTGGCGCAAAGTGGCTGGTGGGTTTGGGCTGCTTGACTGGGCGTTGGCCGGCGGCCGACAGGCGTGGCGGGTTGAGCTATGGGAGGAATCCGCGGGCGTTCTGATTACTTGGCTTTGTTGCTTTGTAATGATGTAATCAGTGTATGAGTAGTAGTGAACCGCTCGACGAGTACTCGCGGGTGGTGGTCAGTGTGGCTGAGCAGCTTACGCCGCGGGTGGCCAGCCTGCGGGTGCCGCAGTCACGGTCGTCAGGGCGCGGGGCAGGGGAGAGCCTTGGGTCGGCGGTGGTGTTCACGGCCGATGGGTTCCTCCTCACGAACGCGCATGTCGTTGGGCGGGCCGCGGGCGGGACGGCGACGTTCGCCGACGGCTCGACGGCGCCGTTCCAGGTCGTGGGAGCCGACTCGTTGTCCGACCTCGCGGTGGTCCGCGCGACAGGTTCGACGCCCGACCCCGCCGAGCTCGGCGAGGCCGACCAGCTCCGGGTTGGCCAGCTCGTCGTCGCAGTCGGCAATCCACTCGGGCTGGCCGGGTCGGTGACGGCGGGCGTGGTGAGCGCGCTCGGCAGGTCGCTGCCGGTCGGGGAGCACCGGATCGTCGAGGACGTTATTCAGACGGACGCGGCGCTTAATCCCGGTAATTCCGGCGGCGCGCTCGCCGACTCCCGCGCCCGGGTGGTCGGCATCAACACCGCCGTGGCCGGAGTCGGGCTCGGGCTCGCCGTCCCGGTGAACGCGACGACGCGGCGGATCGTCTCGGCCCTGATGCGCGACGGCCGGGTGCGCCGTGCCTACATCGGCGTGGCCGTAGTACCCGCACCGGTAGCCCCGGTCTGGCGGCCCAAGCTCGGCGGGCGCGCTACCGGCCTGCGCGTCGCGTCGGTGGTGCCCGGCGGCCCGGCCGACCGGGCCGGCCTGCGCGTGGGCGACCTGCTGCTCACCGCGGGCGGCCACGAGGTGGCGACGGCCCAGGACCTGCAGCGGCTGATGTTTGCGGAAGCGATCGGCCACCCGCTCCAGGTCACGGTCATGCGCAACGGCGCCCTCGTCGACGTCATCGCGGAACCAACCGAACTGGTCGCCGCCTAACTCCGGGAGCGGCACCTTCACGTGGTCACCCGGGAGTAGGCGAGCGGGTCCGCTAGGAAACGGGCGATGTCCCTGCGGCTGGTGAGGCGGATGAACGTCAGGTGGGCGTTGGCTGGGTCCTGCGCCGCCTTGCCATAGCGCTCGTGATACTGGGCGTGCTTGTGCCAGGCCCAGGCGATGACGGATTCTTCCGGGTCAAGGCTGAAGAAGTTTCGCCAGCGCTCTTGGTTGCCGTTCCACAGCTCCTCGCGGCTGGCCGCGCGGCGAAATGTTCGCCAGATAATTTGCCGCATCACCGTGTGCTTTGGCAGGTCGAGCCAGACGACAGTGTCCGCGCGCGCCCATACCAACTGGCGGACGGCGCTGTAGTTGCCGTCGATCACCCAGGCGTCCGCCGCGGCCTTGGCGCCAACTACCTCGCGGAATTCCGCCGTCGGCAACGGCACCCAGCCCGGCTGGTGGTGTAGGGCATCGAGTTCCACGTGCTGGACACCGAGGCGGGCGGCTAGCTCTCTGGCCACTGTTGACTTGCCGGAACCCGAGGTTCCGACCACGGATACCCGTCGCACGAACGCGCACCGTAGCACGCGGGCGTCGCGGGTACCAACAGGTTTTCCCCAGACGCACGCGGCCTTGCGGGCGGACAGCTTGCCTTGTAAGCGGCGATATCGCAAACGGTTGTCCACAGGCGGTGGACATTCGCGGCGCGATATCCACAGGCAGTGGATTACCCAGGCCAGGGTGCGGCGGCACCGGGCACTGTGAAAGAGCGCCGACGGACAGCGCCGTCGGAGCAGCGAAGGACTCGTTACCCAGGAAGGGGCTGGCACAATGAGCCAGGAGAACCAGATCACGCTGCGCGGCTACCTGACCGCGGAACCGAAGTTCTACCAGAAGACGCCGCAGGCGACCCCAGTGACCGAGATCAGGGTGGGCTGCACCCCGCGACGGCTGAACCGCGAGACCGGGGAATGGTACGACCTGCCGACGTCGTACTACCGCGTCAAGGCCTGGCGGCGGCTGGCCATTAACACCGCGAGCTCACTGCACAAGGGCGATCAGGTGCTCATTCGCGGTCACTTCTACATGAGCACCTGGGTGGACAACCAGCAGCGGCCCAGGTCGACGCTTGAAATCGAGGCCGACACAATCGGGCATGACCTGGCCCACGGCTGGTCGCATTACATGCGCGGGACGCGGCCGTCGGGGAACGGCGCCGCTGTCAACTCGGGTGAGATGGCGCGGCAGGACACCGGGACAACCGATGCCGGCACCGCCGCCGACGACGAGTACATCGCTGCCCTGGAGGCGACCGGAACGGACGAATTCGAGGAAGCCGAGCCCTCGACCGTTGAGCAAGCCCAGCCGCCGGAGCAGGGGCAGGACGAGGCCGTCGACGCCGCTTGGCGCCCTGGCTTCACCGGCGACTCCCAACCAGACACGCCTGCGGAGTGGGGCGCGCACGGCGCCGACTCGCTGGAGAGGGAAGGTAGCGCAGTGGAGCGGGAAACGGTGCCCTTCTAGCGAGCGACGTGCCCCTGGCCCGCTGACCTGCTGCGATGTAATCGCCCCGATTAGCTGAGCCGTCCGATTATCGTCACTCATAGTGACGATAATCGAATTGGCTGGCAGTCATTAAAAAAAGCGGCAGTCAACTGGCGAATATCGTGCACGCACGAAACGGTTTGCATTTACGCTGTCACCTAGCGTGACAAGCAGGTGCTAGGCCAGGGTGGACTTCGGGGCAAGTTAAAGAGGGCAACAGGCAACGGGGATGTCAGCAGTCCAGGACACGGCGCGACAAAGGCGGCAAGGGGACCGCAGCGGCATCTCGGGGCCGTGGCCATTGCAGTGCCCGCTATTCGACGAACCCGTCCAGCTGATCGCCTACGTGACCGGTGTCCTCGGCTGCTACCTCGCCTTCGTCGGCATAGAGGTCGTGTGGACGCCGATCACCACGGGTAACGTCACGCTGTTCGGCGCGTTCATGTGCTGCGGTGCCCTCTGCGTCGAGGCCACCAGGCGGCTCGGCCAGCCCACCGGGGTTTGGCGGGACCTGCTGTCCGCTTGGTGGCTTCCGGTGGCCCTGCTGCTGCCGCCGCTGTACGCGCTGTTCGCGCCAGCCGTGCTTGGGTTGCTGATCTGCGTGCGAGTGCAGCGGGGGGCGGTCTACCGGAGGGTGTTCAGCAGCGCCGCGCTCGGCTTGGCCGGTGCGTTCGCCTCAGCTCTCTTCCGTCTGTTCACGGCGGTGGCACCAGAGGGCACGGGCGCGGTGCTGCTCTCCTACCCGGGACCGAACGCGTGGCTGCTGCACCCGAGCCAGGCAGCGGTCGCCGCCGCCTGCGCTGTCGTCTTCGCGGTCCTGAACACCAGCCTGATCGCGGTCGCCGCCTGGCTCGCCGATCCCGACGCACGGCTAGCCGACATGCTCTGGGACCGCGAGCGAATGCTGCTCGACCTGACCGAGATCTGCGTGGGCATCCTGGTCACCGTCGCATGCGGGCTCAGCGCGCTGCTGCTCGTCGTCGCGCTGCCGCCCGTGATCCTGCTCCAGCGCAGCCTGCTCCACTCGCAGCTCAAGGCGCAGGCGCGCACCGACCCCAAGACCGGCTTGCTGAACGCCGGCGCCTGGCAGGGCGAAGCCGACCTCGCCGTCGCCAGGGCGCAACGGCGGCGCGAGTCCCTCGCCGTCCTCGTCGCCGACATCGACCACTTCAAGGTGGTCAACGACACGCACGGGCACCTCATCGGCGACGCCATGCTCCGCACGCTCGCGGCGGAGATGCGGCAGCAGGTTCGCGAGTCCGACCTCGTCGGCCGGTTCGGCGGCGAGGAGTTCGCCATCCTGCTCAGCGGCACGACAACCACAGAAGCGTCCGATGTCGCCGAGCGGATCCGCCGGGGCGCCAGCGTGGTCCGGGTGCTCACCAACGACGCGCTCGTGGGCGTCACGGTCTCCATTGGCGTCGCGGTGCTCGGCAGCCACGGCGACGACCTCAGCGAACTGCTTAAAGCCGCGGACAAGGCCCTCTACCGCGCGAAGCGCACGGGCCGGGACCGCGTATGCCTCGCCGAACCGGCCGACGCCCACTAAAGCACTTAACCCAGCGCGTACGCTTGACAGGAAGCCAATCCATAGAAAACCTCAAGGCTGGACCAACGTGCCTGAATTCATTTACAGCCTGCGCGCCGTCCGCAAGGCGCATGGGGACAAGGTAGTCCTCGACAATGTCACACTGAGCTTTCTTCCCGGGGCGAAGATCGGTGTCGTAGGCCCGAACGGC
>Ga0310811_10009711_pt1 | contig 12436 bp, 17 predicted proteins | sample YCmetagenome_FD_207642 | JGI IMG/M metagenome (GOLD analysis project Ga0310811, IMG submission 207642) | Soil microbial communities from experimental microcosm in Duke University, North Carolina, United States - YC | ecosystem: Engineered > Artificial ecosystem > Soil microcosm > Unclassified ... | reverse complement strand
GTCCAGCCGTACCAGCAGAAGATCAACGAGGTCAACCAGGAGTACGGAAGGTACATCGGTCTGTTGCTGTCGCAGCATCCGGAGATGACCTACGAGCCGCAGTCGCCACAGTGGCCCTTCGGTCGACTGATTCCGAAGGCACAGGCTGCGAAGGATGCGAAGAAGCCTGCAGCTGCCGCAGCGAAGGCCGCAGAGCCTGAGAAGAAGAAGTGAAGACGACGCTTGGGCTGGGGCTGCTGCTGACGATGATGGCGGTCTTCTTCGGGCTGGAGAGCCTGCTGGGAGACTGCTTCAACCATCCTGTCTTTCCCGGCGAAGCATCGGGGGCGGTGGTTCTGATGATCGTTCTGGCGGTGGCCTTTACGAAATTATTCCGGCTCACGCTGAGCTGGCTGAATCGCGGCAAGAAGAAAGAGGAAGCGGATGCGAAGGCTGTTGGGGATTGTGGCGCTTGCAGTGAGCGTGGCGTGGATGACGGGATGCACGAGCATCGATCCGGGGAACGTCGGGATTGAGATCTCGAAGGCCGGTTCGAGCCGCGGAGTTCAGGATGTGACGCTGAAGACGGGATGGGTGTTCTACAACCCGCTGTGGACGGAGGTCATCGAGTATCCGACCTACATGCAGACGGTGAAGTGGACCAAGAATCCGAATGAGGGAAGCTCTGCCGACGAGAGCCTTACCTTCACCACGCAGGATTCGATGGTGATCAATGCCGATGTGAGCCTGAGCTATCAGTTGAACTACGACAAGGTTCCGGCGTTCTATGTGAAGTTTCGCGCCGACGACATCGAGAAGTTTACCGATGGCTTTATGCGGAATGTGGCGCGGGATGCCTTCAACGAGGTTGCGGGCAAGTACTCCGTCGAGCAGGTGATGGGCGACAACGGGCCGATTCTTACGGCGGTGCGCGGCAAGATGATGGAGCAGTTGTCGCAGTACGGCATTGTGATCGACCAGCTTGGATTCATTGGAGCTCCGCGCCCACCGGACAGCGTGACCAATGCGATCAACATGAAGGTTCAGGCCCAGCAGATTGCGCTGCAGAAGCAGAACGAGGTTGCGCAGGCCGAGGCTGAGGCGCGGAAGCATATTGCCTTTGCCGAGGGCGACGCCAAGGCCAACGTGATTCGAGCGCAGGCCGACGCGCAGGCCAACCAGTTGCGCAGCCAGTCGCTGACGCCGGCGCTGGTGGAGTGGACCGAGATCCAGAAGTGGGATGGACATGGTCCGCAGGTGCTGGGAGCGGGTTCGGGGTTGTTGGTCAATCTGAAGTGAGGAGGCAGTAATGGCAACAGCAGTGAAGGATATCCGCGAGATTCAGAGGGTGAAGCTTGTTCCAGCCGATGAGGCCGAACAGATTCAGGCAGAGGTAATGAAGAAGGCTTACGGCTTCTTCGGATATCGTGCAGATGGTTTTATTGGAAACGGTCCGCTGACAATGCTTTTGCAGAAGCTCGAGATTGAACCCTTGAACACCGAACAGGTGAGAGCTTACATGAAGAGCAAAGAAAAGCGGTTGATGAATGGAGAAACACGATGGATGCTGGTTCGACAGGTAGTCATCGTCGCTCTCTGCGCGTCACTGTTTCGCTGGATTCAGTGGGGCATGATTTTCCCTGCTGTATTTATTTCAGGCTTCAACTTAGTGTGGTGGGCTCTGAGCAGCAAAGTCACGCGGCAGATGGTCTGGAAGAAGTTTGATCTGGGCAATACCGCGCCAGGCCTTGAAAATTACACCCGCTCCGTACCATTACATGTCCTGAATCATGCTGTCCAGATCCGAGAAGAGATGCGCACCGCAGAGTTTGTGGTCCACGAATTGACCCGCGAAGAGGACCGCATTCCTTCGCCTCTAGCCGATCCGTTTCTTGAAGTGCGTCATTACAACGAACGCTACTTCATCGATGTGTGGGATGAGCGGGACTTTGAGAAGAAGCAATAAGGAGTGGGGCCTTGCGGTACGGGGATGTATGCAGCGGCATCTCTGCCCCAACGGTGGCGTGGTCCCCGTTGGGGTGGGAGTGTGCCTTCTACGCGGAGATCGATAAGTTTCCTTCGGCGGTGCTGAAGCACCACTACCCGAACGTACCCAACCATGGCGACTTCACGACGATCCGAGGGGATGAGTATGGAGCAATCGACCTTCTGGTCGGAGGAACACCTTGTCAGGCTTTCTCGATCGCAGGTCTCCGAAGAGGGCTGGCAGACGAGCGCGGCAACCTCACGCTTGAGTTTCTTCGACTGGTTGATCGCATTCGGCCCAGATGGGTGGTCTGGGAGAACGTCCCCGGCGTTCTATCCAGCACCAGTCATGACGCTCCCGATCCATGTCCGCCGCCAGACCCGATGGATATGGAGCAGGACGGACAGGAAGTGGTTGTTGAAGACGAGTACGACGCAGGTGAGTCACACGCTCTCCAATGCTTCGTGGCCGGACTTTCAGAACTCGGCTATGGGTGGGCGATGCGAGTTCTTGACGCTCAATACGCTGGAGTACCACAGCGGCGCCGTCGCGTCTTCGTTGTCGGACATCTTGGAGACTGGCAACGTGCCGCGGCGGTACTTTTTGAGCGCCACAGCCTGTCAGGGCATCCTCCGCCGCGCCGAGAAAAGGGGCAAGTCGCTCCCACCGTCCCTGCGCGACGCTCTGCAGGCGGTGGTCTCGGCACAGACTTCGACTGCGATGGTGGACTCGTCGGAGGACGAGGAAGCTGGTGGGACGGAGGCGACGTAAGCCAGACCTTAGACGCGGTGTTGCAGAAGGGCCAGATGATGCCCGAGAAGAACCGATTTCCAGCTGTACTGGTTCCAGAAACCGCGCACTCGCTTCGCGCCGATGGATTCGATGCCAGCGAGGACGGCACGGGGAGAGGGACGCCGATTGTGCCAGTGGCCTACCGCACGAACTCTGCCGGGCAGATTGACTGTCAAGGCGATCAGAGCGCGGCATTGACGACCATGACGGATCAGTGTACGCAGTTCATCGCCTTCACTGAGACCGGACAGGGATGGTGGAGCGACGCGGATTCGGCTGCAACGGTTCGCAAGGGCAATGAGGCTGGGGGTGGCGGAGCACGGGAAAGCACTCTGATTGCCTTCGCGCAGAACAGCCGCGACGAGGTTCGGATCTTCGGCGAAGACGGTCAGACGGTGGGAGCTCTGGTGGCGGAGCCGGGAGCGAAGCAGCAGACCTACATCGCTTTCTCTTCGAAGGACCATGGCGCGGATGCGCTCGAGGATGTAGCGCATCCGCTGAGAGCGATGGGACATAGCGAGAGCCATGCCAATGCCGGTGGCCAGCTGGCGGTGATGACGCTGGCGGTGCGAGGCAGGGAAGGGCAACCGCAGCTCGAGGTGCGGGACGACGGGATTGCCAACGCGGTGCTGACGCCGAATGGAGGCCGAGCCGGGATTGGCGTGGGAGCGGTGGCGATCGGATGGTCGGAGGAGTTGACGCCTTCGGTGGATCTGGCCAGCCCGATTCAGTACGGAGGCCAGGGCGGCAGGCACGACGGCGTGATGACCCCGGCGATGGCGGTACGAAGGCTCACTCCACGGGAGTGCGAACGGCTGCAGGGCTTTCCGGATGACTACACAAAGATCTCCGCGAAGACGGCGGATGGACCGAGGTACAAGGCGCTGGGCAACAGCATGGCGGTGCCGGTGATTCGCTGGATCGGTGAGCGGATTCAAAGGGTTGAGGAGCTTGCAGAAAGTGGAAATTGAGGGATATGCGCGTGTTACATTGGGGCATCTGCTTCCTCGCAGATGGGTATCGGTCTCGCGGCCGGTGCCTGGGGTGGCCGTTCTTCGCGGGATTGGCCACCCACCTTCCTCCTCTTCCCCGGAGGAGGGCCGATGAGCGAGTGGGCCTCCTTTCTCAAAGAAGAAGCCATTGTGCGCGACGTGATCGCCGTGCGCCGGGTCTATCTGCGCATCGCCGGCGACCTTGCCGCAGGCGTGATGCTGTCGCAGATCATCTACTGGTTTCTGGACGATCAGAACGGCAACAAGAAGACAACCATCCACTTCGAAGGCGAAGACTGGATTGCGAAGCGGCTTGAGGACTGGGAGACGGAGTGCTTTCTTTCTCCGGACCAGGCGCGGCGCTGCCTTGGCCTGCTGCGGGATCGCGGCCTGATCGTCACCGCGAATCGGAAGTTCAATGGGTCGCCGACGACGCATATCCGCATCGTGAAGGATGCCCTGATCCGGGCCTACCGGGAGGGGGGTACCCCAAATGGATCTGGTGAAAAACCCAAAACGGATATGGGCGAGAACCCATCTGGATCTGGTGAAAAACCCAAAACCATTAATAAAGAAGAGACTACAGCAAAGACTACGGCAGAGATCTCTTCCCCGCCTGCTGCGCAGACGGGAGGGGTTTCCCAGAACGCCGACGCGGTGGACCCGAGGTGGAACGAGATCCGGGAGGACCTGAAGGCTTACTGGGAGTTCAAGAATCCAGCCGTGCCGATGCCGTGGAGCGGAGCCATCGACGGGCTGGCGCTGAAGCGGTTCCTGAAGGCCAACCCGAACCTCGATCGTCCGATGTGGCAGTTGTGCCTGAACCACCGGGCGCGGAGCGACGTGCCTCATGCGGAGGAGATTCACCGCTGGATCAGGACCCTTCTGCGCTTTGTGGAGGGTCCACGAGACCGATTCGACCAGTTGAAGCCGAAGGGCAGGAGCCGCAAGCATGACGAACAATCCGAACTCCACAGCGCCAATCGTTCTGTCGGGGACCGATGGCTCGAACGAACTGGAAAAGCGCCGCCTGCTGAAGGAATTTCTGGAGGAGTGCGGGGTGTTCTGGAACCGCCCCGTGAGTGATGCCCTGCTGGATGCCTGGTGGAAGCGCATTGAGCCGTACAAGATCGAAGCTCTGCGCAAGGGCTTTGACGAATACCTGAACTGGGCTGAGTACTACCCGGTACCAGGAACGCTGCTGCCTCTGGTGGAGAAGCGGTTTGGAGCCAAGGAACGCCGATGAGTCTGGTGGAGTTCAAAGACGGAGCGCAGGAGCGGCCTGCCAGTCAGCATGCGGAGATGACGGTGCTGGGCGCGATGCTGGTGGAACCGCTGCAGGTGGCGCAGGCCCTTGCGGCTCTGACGGATGCTTCCTTCGCTCTGGACTCGCACCGCAGAATCTTCCGGGCGATGGAGACGCTGCAGGAGAAGGGGACCGAGATCGACATCGTGTCGGTGGCGGAGTGCCTGCGATCCCGGCACGAGCTGGATGCGATCGGAGGAGTGCCGTATCTGGCCTCGTTGAGCGAAGGCCTGCCGCGGCGTTTGAACATCGACAGCTACGTGCGGATCGTGAAGGAGAAGTCGCAGCTGCGCGAGATCATCAATCTCGCCGAGATTGCGAAGACCCGGGCGATGGACCCGGGCGATGACTTTGCCGAGAGCATTCTGAGTGATCTGCAGCATGACGCTCTAGAGGTGATGGCCGAAGAGAAGAGCGGCGGCGCCTGCCATCTATCGCACGTCATTCCCGAAGTCGTCAAGCGGGTCGTAGAGCAGCGGGAGAAGACCGGCGAGGTGCTGGGTTATACCTCTGGACTGCGCGAGCTGGACCGGATGACCGGAGGATTTCGCACCCATGAGATGACGATTCTGGCGGCGGATGCTGGAGCCGGCAAGACGGCCATGGCGACGCAGATCACGATCGAGAACGCACTGAAAGAGGTACCGTGCCTGTGGTTTTCGCTGGAGATGACGAAGGAGCAACTGACGAGCCGGTGCTTCAGTTCGTTGAGCTACAACCTGCAGGCGGGCGGCTATGGACCGGCGATCAAGGCGACGGAGATGCGCGATCCGCGACTGATCTCCCGAGACCGGATGAATGACTTCTACCGCATTGGAGACCGTCTGATGCAGTTGCCGATCCATATTGATGACTCACAGATGGACCTGAATATGCTGCTGGCGCGGGCGCGGCTGGCGATCAAGCGCGAGAAGGTCGAGATGATCTTCGTGGACTATGTGCAGCTGATGAAGATGGAGAACGACAAACTGACCGAGGCGCAGAAGATCGAGAAGTGCATCTTCGGGCTGCGCGACCTGGCGAAGACGGAGCCGGTGCATGTCGTGGCGTTGAGCCAGTACAGCTACGCCGAAGATGGTCGGCGGAAACGGCTGAAGGGGTCGAGTTCGCTGCGGCAGGCCTGCCAGAACCTGCTGATGATCGAGGTGGAAGAGGAGGACGGAAAACTTACAGGCAGAGCAAAAGTGCAGGCGGACAAACTGCGTGACGGTGCAAAGGGCGTTGTGAACTGTGCCTACGACCTTTCTTTTCTGCGGTTTTGTGACGCCGCTTGACACTGCGGGCAGCCGCCTGTAATTTTCCTGTACTGTATTACTTCCGTTTGGTTAAAAGATGACTGTTTTGGGTACCAGGTTCTGGGAAAAGAACGTAATTGGTAACGCGAAGGACCCCTTGCTGATCCGGTGGATCTTGTTCCGGCGTGAGTCTTTCGGGGTATATCTGCACAAATTCTGCCGAAGTGACTATGACAAGGCGCTGCATGATCACCCGTGGCCCTTTGTCTCGGTAATCCTTCGGAATGGTTACTACGAGTACCACGACCAGACGACCGACGGAACGACGGAGTGTTTCTGGCGCCGTCCCGGCAGCGTTTTGCTGCGACCGGCAGAGTGGAGACACCGGGTCGAGCTGCGCGACGGCAAGCCTTCATGGAGCCTGATTCTGGTGGGTCGTCGGGCGCGGAAGTGGGGTTTCTTTCTGCCAGAGGGTTGGTGCTGGTGGCGGAAGCACAACTATGAGTTGGGAATCTGCGAGGACCGTGTGATCCACACGGGCGGCGGAGATTAAGAGATTTGCAGCAAACGCAACACTGTAGTGCCTGTAGTTATTTTGTTCTGCCTAAATCATCACGGGGTTCTCGAGGAAGAGAGATGAACGAAAAGCAGTTTCGGACCAAGGAACAGGATGTAGAGACGATGGCGGCCTGGAGGCGTCATCTTGCAAGGGAGTTGAACCTGAGCGAACGCCAGATCTGCCAGAACGGTCTGGATAATCCGTTGATGTCGGACGATGCACGACGTTGTCTGGCCAACGATCTGATTCGTACGGCGAGCATCCGCAATACGCGCAGAGTCGGACACCCATCCGAGAAGCTGGCTGTGGCATGAGGGCTTTTGTAGCCTCTCCCCACGTCGAAACCATACACGGACAGCAGGTCATGATCGGGAACCGGAATGACGGATGGAGCGTCATGATTCCGGTAGCCGGAACTTCGCAGGAGTCGCTTCTGCGGCAGATGACCAGCTATCTGGACGATCAATGCCGCTGCGACAGCAGCCAACCATGGATGGACTGCCCGATTCACCGTGAGGTAGCCCTTGACTGAGATGGATGAGGGTCTGGAAGCCCATCAGGCCCTCATGCACTCCGGGGTGTCGCACGATAAGCGGTCGATGGAGATCGGCTGGTACGGGCGTGTGGTGAAGAATCGTAATGAGTTTCACCGGCACGGATGCAAGGATGAGAACGAGTACCGGCAGATGGTGCGGGTGGGACGCACGACCTGGTACAGGATGATTCGCATTGCGGGAGCTCTGAGTCAGCTGAAGAAGGAAGAGTTTCTTTCGATGACGGCGGAGAACGCCGACCAGTTGTCGCGACTGAGCGAAGAAGACCGCTACGAGCCAGAGATTCTGGAGGCGGCGCGGACGAAGACCGAGACGGAACTGGCGCGGTATCTGCTGGAGCGGCAGGCGAAGGCCGAGAACAAGCCGGTCGAAGATGTCCGGGTGACGATGAAGTTTTCCGTCTTCGAAGGGCAGAGGACGGTCATCGATGACCGGCTGAAGGACTTTATGCGCGAGTACGCGATTGCGGATCGCGGAACCGCGCTGGAGTGGTGGGCGATGGAGTACGGTACCGGAGAATCAACGATGGCGTTTCAGCGCCAGTCGGTACCGGCTCTGCGTAAAGCGTTGAAGGCGGAGACGCTGGAAGAGATCAAGACGGCGGTAGGCGAGTACGTGATCTCGATGGTGGGGCATCTGGACCGGATGCAGGGGAAGAGACGGTAGATGTTGCACGTGGAACTTCACGTGGAACCCGACGATGAAAGTACGCAAAGCCAAGACGTGTTCGCACTGTGCGGGTGAAAGAGACCGCCCAGGTCAGGCTCTGTGCCGCCAGTGTCACGCTGAGTATATGAAGCAATGGCGAGCGACGCATGTTTATGTGAAACGCGAGGAGAGCAAGACAGCATGAAGCCTGTATCCCCTGTATTGCCAGGATGCCCGAACATTCCTGAAGTCGTCTTTGCCAAGGATCAGCCGGAGTACGTTCCGTTGCCTGCGGTGATTATGGATAAAGCCACGGGAATACCGGTAATGACACGCTGGCGCCTCACCGACGACGAACGCCGATGGATTGCAGCAGGCGGAGAGATCGTACTGACGCAGATGACCTTTGGTCGTTCGCTGCAGCCAGTTCATCTTCAGGTAGTGGTAAAGGGCGATCTCCCGGAGACGGATCATTTGATCCTGAAAGACGCAACGAAGAATGACGCTGAAGTTCCCCAAACCGAAGGACCAACCGAAGCCGCGCCGTCCGGGCATTGAAGTTAAGCTCGACGGACGAGAAGTCTGCGATCTGAGTACACGCGCCGGACAGCGGGAGTATCACCTGCGCACGATTCAGATGTGGCACCGGCAGGACGGTATCTGCCCATGGTGCAGGCTGCGCATCGCGAAGGCGGATGCAAGCTTCGATCATGAGGTTCCGCGTGGCATGGGCGGAGCGTTTCGCGATGACCGTATTGAGGTCGAAGTGAACGGAGTGGTGGTGTGGCAGAACCAGTGCCTGCATCTGTGGTGCAACATTCGCAAGGGAAGCAAGCGCGAGGTGCGTGAGGATGCCCTGATGCGACAGACCGCGATCTTCACAGAAATTGGCGTTGACAGAAAATTGCAGGCGAACTCTACTGCGGATAGCGGCTACGCATGCGAGGCAACGGATGAAGAAATTTCTGGCAATGACGGTGATGGCGGTGGGGCTGTCACTGGGTCTGACGGGGTGCGCTCATAACGTTACTGCGCCTCCTCCCCCTCTGGTGAATCAGGTCAACGACTTTGATGGACAGACGTACCGATCACTGATCGGACTTTCGAGTTCTCTGGATTCGCTGAAGGCGAGCATCAAGGCCGATCCGCAGAATCTGGGTTCGCTGCAGCCTTCGGTGGACGCAGCAGGCGACAAGTACAACCTGGCCATGGCGGCGTGGAAGACGTATCACGCCACGGCGACGGCGGCGAACCAACTGGCGGCGCAGCAGGCGCTGGCCAATGCCCAGACCTCGATTGATGCCCTCAAGACACAGGTGACAGCGAAATGAATGTGATCTTTCTGTTTATCAACGCCTTTCTTCCGCTTGTACTGAGTGAGTTGCAGCAGTACAAGGTGATCAGTCCGGAGACCTCGACCCTGATTACAGGGATTGAAGGAGCGGCCTCTTCCTTCGACAGCATGGTGAAGGATTCGACCACCAACACGGTGACGGTGACTTCGCTGCTGACCGCGATTCTTTCGGCGGTGGATATTCTTCAGGCGCAGACGCCACTGAATGCGAAGACGCTGGCGATCATCGCGGCCTTCACGAAGGCGGCGAACGCCGGCTTTGCGGCGGCAGCTGCGGTGACGACGGTGGACCCCGATGCGCTGAAGCCGTATGTGCCGATGGGCAATCTGGCCGCGGCGACAGCGTAAAAGTTTTCCGTAGCGAGGAGGTAGTGCAATGGCAGTGAATCTGTTGAGTGAGATGCAGGCAGCAAAGTGGCAGCTGGACCAGACGCGATACCGACAGCAGAGGGTCGGTAACAGCAGTCGTGATTTAAGGCAGGATCTATACAGCGACATGATACGTCTTCCCCGCCAGTTCGATGAGCCGTGGCCATGGGACGGATTCGGTCAGGGAATCGGACCGAGCTTCGCTGACAAGCCGAAGCCTGTGCCTGCGAAGCCGACTACGGCGCTTCTAGAGCACATCGAGATTCCCGAACTGGGAAGCGGCGGTCGCGTGGATCTCGCGCTCGAGGTAGAGGACCTGCTGGGGTACAGTGCGCTCCGCAAGGATGCGAAGGCCCCTTCGAAGCTCGAACGCATTCTGCAGGCGCTGGAGATCGACATCTACAAGCCTGAGAAGGTACTGGAGTACAAGGGCAAGATGAAGGAGCACTTCCAGGCGAAGGCCGACAACGCCGACCGGCTGCGCATCCAGAAGACGGGATTCAGCAAAACGCAGACGGTGGTTAGCTGGAAGATGGTACGGCTCGACAAGTACACCAAGCCGGTTCCAGAGCATGTTCTGCGCAAGTGCGTACAGATCAAGAAGGCTGCGCCCGAGGCTGAGTTCTACGTGGACGAACTGGTCGAAGAGACTCGTACGCTGGACCCCTTTATGGTGGTTTCATTGGGAGCCGATAAGGCGGTCTTCGAGGTATGGGACGAGCCTGAGTTCGAGGAGTAATCCTTTGCTGATTTTCTGCCTCTTCCTGTGGCTGGGTGCATTGACCGCTTTTTGCGCCCTTGCCGCAATCCATCTGCAAGACCTTACCCAGGAGATACGACGCATGGCAACGAATCCGCCCGTGACCGACCTGACGACCGCTCTGAACGATCTGACGACGGCCGTTACGAATAACACCACCGCCACCAACGACAGCACGAACGCCATCACGACGGCGACGACCGACATTCAGGCCGCTTCGCAGGCAATTGCGGATGCCGTGAACGTTCTGAAGAACGGCGCGCCCGGCACGGACCAGAGCGCGACGATTGCGGCGATCGAGAGCGCGGTGGCGTTGATCAATGCCAACACGGCGACGATCACGCAGAACAACACGGCCATCGGAACCAATAACGCCGCTGTGGAAACCAGCACAGCAAATCTGCAGGCAGCCATTACACCGCCTGCAAATAACGGTGGCAGCTCAGGCGAGACCCCTGTAAGCTAAGAACAAGCTGCAAACTGCGTGTAACGTTTGGTCATTAGAGAAATAGAGGTCGCCTTCGGGCGGCCTCCATTTTTTGGCGTAGACTCGCGGCGAGAGTTGCGGTTACTCTACGGCCAGTCCACTGCGCTGGACATTCCTTTTGGGAGTGTTTGGATGCAGTCGGGTCTTCGCAAGATGGTGGTGGGCGTAGCGGCATGGGTAGCCGCAGGCGCGATTGCCTTTGGGCAAAACAGTGGAACGATCAGCGGTCAGGTGTTTACGACGCAGGGAAGACCTGCGGCGAATGCAGCTGTCCGTGTATGTCCGAATACGAGCTCTGGTTCGCCCTGCGAACCCGTCTCCAATATCTACAGCGATCCCGATCTGACCCATCAGATCTCGAATCCGACCACAGCCGATCAGTACGGCAACTACAGCATCTTCGTCTCTTCGGGCGTATATCTGGTGCAGATCACTTCTTCTCCGAACGTGGTCTACAACTACCTGGTCTCGATTCCAAGCGGCGGTGGCGGCGGTGGCGGAAACCTGAACGGGCCGCAGCTGCGGGTTCCGATGTACGCGAACCCCGGAGTGGCGACGACGCTGGGTCCGACTGGTGGAACGAATGTAGGCGGTGTATCGGTCGACCAGACGACGCAATCCATTCTGTCGAAGGCACAGAGCCTTGATTATCCTTCGAATCCGACAACGCCCCTTGTGCAACAGAATTTGCAGATGCCGGTTCAGACGGCGGCGGTGACGGGAAACCTTCTGAACTACATGCAGACGGCGGTTGTTCCGAACGGTGGTCTGGGCGGAGCCTATGCTTCGGTCGAGAACATTAACTGGTCTGGCCAGGGCGCGAACAACGGCAACCAGTTCAACTGCCTGACGACCACTGGAAATTGCAGTTGGACGAATACCACCGTCCACAAGATCACCGATATTGCAGCAACCAACGGAATCCACCAATGGATCGGTCTGCAGCAATACTGCATGAAGATGGGAGACTGCGCTGCCTGGTACTCCTACCTGCACTACGCCGGCGGATGGCACGATGCCTCGGGTGAAGGCGCGACACCGGTTCGTGTACAGGGATGGAATCTTGCAAGCGAAGTCTGGTTCGGGCAGGTGGCGACGGTCACACACGACCCGACGTATGGTTATGTTTCGCGAACGACCTCCAACCAGAACCTGCCTTACGGCGGTATGGCCCTGCAGGGTGGATGGGTCATGAACGAGAGCGATACCGCAGATGCCCTGAACGGCTACGCCACTGGATACGATGGCGTGAATAACATCATCACACTGTCGTTCGACACCGATGCTCCGGTTCTTTCGGCACCCTCGGCAGTCGGCACGACCGCTGCAGTGGTCTCGAACATTCCTTTCAACGTAAACGGTGTTCTGCACTCCGGAACGACCGCTATCGACGTGACCATGAACTCCGGCACGT
>Ga0310811_10009710_pt1 | contig 12436 bp, 10 predicted proteins | sample YCmetagenome_FD_207642 | JGI IMG/M metagenome (GOLD analysis project Ga0310811, IMG submission 207642) | Soil microbial communities from experimental microcosm in Duke University, North Carolina, United States - YC | ecosystem: Engineered > Artificial ecosystem > Soil microcosm > Unclassified ... | reverse complement strand
GTGAGAGAGAACGTTAGAGTGGCACAAACGATGTGTCGCGTGTTGACTTACAGCAAGTCGGTAATCAGCGTCTGACTTCCAAACGTAAGTTCCATGTGCGGTCTCAATGGAGTGGATATGACTGTGATACACGTCAGTCACTGAACTGCGCTCACCTATGCCAGTTCACGTACTGTCCATCGTCAAGCTTGCTTTTCTGCAGCCATTTATTGAGGTTTATTGAAGAGCCATTATTTCTGTTGGGAAACGTGATTGTGTCTGGCAGGATATCTCTCCTGTCGATCCTAGCCAACAGGTGGTTGCCACGAGCATCAAAGATCTCAGTTCGCTTGTCTGACTTCGTGTCGGTGACTACCGAGTACAACGGAGAAGCCGGTTGATTATTGAATATTTTCGTGTTTTTCATATTCTCCAGGCTGAAATTGTATGATTTGGGTGGGACAGGTTTTGTTGGCGTTGTTGTTACCTGCATGATGCAAAAGATGAGCGAGGGTAGCAGCTGGGGTGTGCTTTGTGGGTGCGCACATCTTCATGCGCCACACCCCATTTAAAGAATACAGCAAGCACTTGAGGCTGTGCGAGTGAAACGCTCGAGCGTCATAATCGGGCAGCATGGAGTACAGCCTTATTGACACAGTTTGAAGTGTTCCTGAACACGAAACGTCGAACCGGTGATGAACCACGCCTCAAGATCTTGTGTGCACAGGTGGGAAAATCGAGAAGTACCGCCGTGATTGTGTCCCCTGAGAGGCACGCAATGTCATTCTAGAAATAGACTAGTCCAACACCCGTTGTGCCTTCGGCACAGGAAGCAAAAGGAGCGCTTCGCGCCCCTTTTTGGCTTCCTGGCCTTGGCTGCATCCTAATATGTGCAGTAAATAAATAATGAAATTTTGAATTTTGAATGAGAGAACAGGGGAATGGGTGAACATGGGAACAGGGAAATGGGTCAAAGGAGAGTGAGCTTGCGAGTGATCCTTTGGCCTGTTTCCCTGTTCCCATGTTCACCCATTCCCCTATTCTCTCATTCAAAATTCAAAATTTCATTATTTATTTACTGACATACACTTACAATGCTACATCAGTGGTAATTCAGTCAGCACTCAAAAACCTGTGACCAAGTGGTTAAGCGGGCCACGTGAGATTTTGTCATATCCCATACATTCGTGCTTCTCATCTGAAGTTCCGGATGTCAGATCTGATCAGATCCGATGAAGGGTGAGGCTCGACTACAGGGATGAAAAAAGGCGGTTTAGAGTATGGGGAAACTCTGCAGTAAGACCCGGGCGCAAGGTATATACTCGACCTGTATGACAGCTACTGAGAGGGAGAACCTCTGAATATGGGCAAGAGACTCTCTTGCAACAAGGGAGGGTGCTCTAAGGCGCGGGGAACGCGAAAGGTGCGGTGCGCGTTATGGTTTATACGCGCAGGTCGTCGTGAGCGCGAATATGCGATAAATCCAATCGTATATTTGGTACTCTTAGAATCTAACTATGGCTAAGGAGTGGGGAGTGCACGAAGTGTGTGAACTCCAAGTCCAGTAAGGTCTCTATATACTGTATCTATAAGCGCGAAGGCGCGCGGTACCAAGCCGAATAGCGCGCGGTCCCGAGTAATTAGTATGTATGTAACTATATGTAAGGCGCGTGCTCGGGTCCGAAGTGAACACTTTCGTAGCAATTGAGATAACTTACCAGTAAATCAGCAAGGACAAGGGGCGGACCAGTGTGTGGAGATAGGCGCGAGGTGCGTGAGCTCTGGACGTGGTGATTTGAGCATTGGAGTTTGAGCCTGTAGGACCTCAAAATCAATAGGTAGACACGATGTTCCTTACATCTCCCAGGGACTTGAATTCTGAGTGTCCCCACTCAGTCCCTTATAGCGCGAGAGTCTGGACACAGTGAATATGGCGTTAAAGGGGGAGTCAGGTGACTGCGTGATTAGAAGCGTTCCTGTGGTCGCGAGAGAGGAAGCATATGTGTGATCACGGGAGAAGATGCATTCCTGTATATAAATGCGGGAGAAGAAGTGAATGCGTATGATTGCGAGAGAGGAAGCGTGCGTGCGGGCGCGAGAGAGGAAGCGAAGGCATTTGATCGTGAGATAAGAAGCGCGCGCGTTATTGCGTGATCGCTGATCTAAGTGGAATGTGTTGTTAAAAGGGGGGCGGGCGCGTTCTCGCGATTTTGTTATCTCCTCTTCTTATCATCTATCATGCCTCCCTTCAATTTATCCCAGCTTCAATATACCCCTACCCCTGAACCTGAGGCTCGGGCGCCTGCCCATGCCAAGGGCGCGTCTACTGTGGAGGAGCCAACTGAGACCCCCACTGAGCGCCTGCTCAAAGGATGGGGCATTGTTTTGCAATCGCTCGAGGCGTGCGCGATGGCGGCGCCTGATCACAAGCCTGACCTGTTGGAAGATCAGGAGGCATGGATGCGCGAGTGGGTCTCCGTGAAGGTAAGCGCGCTTGATCCTTTTGGCGCACGTATGCACGGGCGCGCACTTTTGTACTTATGCATCATTGTCAGAACAATCTAGAGGCGTGCGCCTTGCGCGCGACTGAATTAGGCATCAATTCATTGGATATGAGCACTGAGTATGTGGAATTTCTGAAGAGGGGGCGCAGGGAGTATAAGGCGCTTGAGGCAATTGTGAAGGGGTGGAAGGCGAAGGCTACTGATGCGTCTGGAACTGATGCTAGCATTAAGGTGAGTTTGCATGATTCCTTCTAGCGCTTTTACTGAGAAGTGGTGCGCGTTTAGCGCGCTGTGACAAACACATTAGCGCTGGGCGGATATTGAATAAATTCCCATAACTAGCCTCGCTTGTCGCGCACCTACATAGAATCCGGTCCGATGTCGGTATCGCGCTCCCCCATGTCCTGTCTATGCCTGCTTACCTCCACTGGTGCGTCAATTCCCATTGACTATCATCGCTAAAACTACTGGCGCAGGCCTTATTACATGTATCCCCGTATCGCGCAACGCCAATCCTCCGTTTTACCTACAGATACGATGCGCCGCGCTTACATCGCTACAGGTTTCACCTACGCCTTCCGTATATTCACGCACTACGATATAAGGACCAGCAGTAGATAGTTCTTACTTACTTCCCCTTCCCGCGGGCAACTGTCGTATAGCGGAGTCACCTAGTAGTTTCATAGTTTGCGCAATCTTCAAAATCTATTGTTCTTCTGTGTCCGCGCGCGCTATTAAGTTCCCGCAGTCGTGTGCTACTACTCAGGCCCTCACTCTCGCAAGGCCGTGCTTATAACCCGATAAAGTTGCGTCTAGCACCAGCTCATTGCTTGCCAATACCTGCTCCTTCCTGAAGTTGCGTCCAGCACCAGCGCATTGCTTGCCAATACCCACTCCTCCCTGTATTGCGTCCAGCGCCAGCTCATTGCTTGCCAATACCCGCTCCTCCCTGTAGTTGCGTCTAGCGCCAGCTCATTGCTTGCCAATACCCGCTCCTCCCTGTAGTTGCGTCTAGCGCCAGCTCATTGCTTGCCAATACCCGCTCCTCCCTGTAGTTGCATCTAGCGCCAGCTCATTGCTTGCCAATATCCGCTCCTCCCTGTAGTTGTGTTTAGCGCCAGCTCATTGCTTGCCAATACCCGCTCCGCCCTATAAGCGGTATCTTGCGCCAACGCATTGCCTGCCAATACTCACTCCACTCATATCGCCGCGCCTTGTACCAGCGGGTTATCTAACATATCCTTGCCCACCGCAGTTCTCAAAATCACCCGCCAATGCGCTACTTAATTACAGGCTTACTCAGTGCGCTATCGCTGTCGGGTTGCCATAAGGTCACTATAGGTCACTAAGTCCTTAAGTTTCAGCTTCCCTTGCATTTAAGGATAAGTGGAACTAGTCTATTCAGTCTAGCAAAATTTATTCTTTCACAGCGCGGTTGAGCACATGTCTTTCACCACTCCCCCTCCACCTCCTCCGCACTGCATGCCTTGCATCTCTAAAAACTTGAAGTGCAAAGGCGCGCCTGGTAGGCGGTGCGCTCAATGCAACGTGTCCAAGCGCACTTGCAATTTCGGTAAGTGCCTTTGATGGATTTCGCGTTTTTGGCGCGCGCTGATATTTGTATAGCTAGGCCTAAGAAGGGATTGCCTAAGTGCGCCACTGGGGAGACATCTGCGAAGGAAACCGCATCCTCTGTAGCGGTCGATAACGATGGTGCCTTTGATGGATTCGACATGGAGGTGGAGGTCTTTGATGGCGCGCCTGGAGAAACCTCCCCTAGCGCTAAGGGTAGCGCGTCTAAGCGCGCGCTCAGTCCCACTGAGTCTGCGCCCCCCTTCAAGGGCAAGGGAAAGGCCAAGGATACTGAGGAGGAGTTGGAAGATGTGGAAGAAGAAAATGCGTGCTTGAGGGAAGAGAATGCACGCTTGCGCGCGTCCGTCCTAGGTATGCGCCAGTATGCACGCGCCCAACAGGCTGACTTGTTGGCCTTGTCCAACAAACTCTTCAACATGTCCCAGGAGTGGGCTGACTTTGAGAAGCACACCAATGCTGCGCTTAACTGATTTTACTGTATCGTCCTGTAGCCTGCTCTTAGCGCTTTGTTGTAACATCATTTCTTGGTAGTGTGCTCAATGTAACACCATGTCCTTGTCCTTTGCTGATTTACTGGCTGCAAATTAAGATGAAAACAAATGAGTGAAATAAGGCGCAAATGAAAATAATAAGGCGTGAATGACTATACGATGATAATATGAGGGCGTGCGCAGGGGAAATGCTCCGCATGCGCGATTGGTAACCTTATAAACTTGAAAAAATTATTGCGCGCTTGATTATATGAGGACACGCGCTTTTGTCGGGCGCGCGTGCGTTAGGGAATGATAGGAAGGAATTATGGCGCGGTGCGCGTGTTGCAACAGAAACTTGGTGTCTTATGCACATATAGAGAGACTGATTAGATGTATTGCAGTGAGATGATGTATGATAGGACTATTATGGGTATCACGCGGGCGTGTGTGACTGAAATAATTTGTGATAGGGTTGAAATGTGGGGATGAATATGTATAGTGCGCCTCATCCGTTAAGCGCGCCTTCTGGATCGTCCTCTTCTGGTTCTACGGTTTCATTCGCCTCCATTTTGTCTATGCTTTCATCGTCAACACCCGTCATCTCGGTGACTGATACGCGCTCGTCGCAGCGCGGGTAGTATGGAATAATGCGAAACGTGGCGAATTGAAGTTTGGATATGGCGCCATCTAATTTGGCCAACATATATGATCCTCCCTTCGTACGACGTACTACAACCATTGGCCCAAGGTAGCACGGCTTCGTCTTCTTGCTCAACTCATATTCGACCTTCGAACTGCATACCAGGACATAGGCGCCAGGTTGAAAGTCGTGCAATTTGATGTTCGCACGAAAGCACCTTTTGAATTCACATATCAATTTAAAGCGCGCTGCTACAACCCTTTCTCTAATACCTTCTAAATCCCCTGTGCGTTTCTGCAGTTGACGTGCGTGCCAAGCTATCAACTCGGTAGTCGTTAGTGTGCCTTGGCGCTCGAGGGGCACGAGGAACGTTGCTTCGGCCAAGTCGAAGGGAAAAATCGGTTCAACACCGTGCATCATGAAATATGGTGATAAGCCCATCGCCTTCTGTATGGTTACGTGTTCCGCCCAAAACACTGAGTGTACCACTTGATTCCAGCGTGTCTCGTCTCCTTCACAGGTCTTAATGATGGCTTCTCGGACATCGCGATGCCGCCTCTCAACGATACCATTGGCTTGAGAATTATAAGGCGAGACGTGTATTGGGTGAATCCCATATTTGCGCGCGAGCTCATCTACTGCGATCTTATACGCGGGCGCGTTATCCATTACGATCTCGGTGATTGGTCCCCATCTGCACAAGAGCTCTTCGAAAATAAAGGCGCATAGTGTGCGAGTGTTCTACTTGCACAGCATGCACCATTCTGGGTATGATGTAAGCGCGCAGCGCGCTTGTACGAGATACTCGAATCTGCCTGCTTTAGGCATCTTCATCGTGTCAATGTGTGCCTTTCAGAATAATCCTCCTGGTATTGGTATGGTAGGGGGAATATGCAGCTTGCGCGTTTGCCGGACTTGGCACTCGTGGCATGTCTTCGTGTACCACTTGATATCCTCTATAATGTGCGGCCACCAAAAGCGTGAGCTAATCGTATAGATTCCCTTGTGCCCTAAATCATCATGTGCTTCTTCAAGGACTCGGTATTGCTTACTGGGCGGTAGGACGAGTTGGTGCTTGCCGTGCGCCTCTCTGCGCCATAGCTTATCTTCTAAGACAAAGAAATGCGCAGCCTGTCTTACGAAGGTTTCGAATTCCTCATCCGTAAGATCCAAAGGTTTTTTGCGCATAATCAAAAAGCGCTCGATGCTTGTCAATAGCGCGTCTTGCGTGCGCGCTTGTTCTGAGTGCGGGATTTCTGGCTTAGGATCTTCTGTGCGGGTAGCGTCGAAATACATGCGCAATATAGGCGCGCGTGCAGTTTGCGAGGTGAAGCACGTGTTATGCACGTCGTGGCGTATGTCTACGCACCCGCCATATATGCGATAAGTGCAATTGTTCAAAAGTGTGATAGAGAACGAATAAGCACGGTCTATCCAATCTTCATAATCGCCGTCTTCCATAGGGTCTTCTTCTACTGGCGGGCGCCTTGAGAGGCCATCGACGCCTTTGTGTTTTAGCGCGGATACGTGTACGAGCTTGAACGAGAATAAAAGAATCCCTGCGATCCATCGATTAATAGTTGCATTTGGCTGCAAGTTGGGGTTATTGATCATCCCCTTGATGTACTTCGCGTCGACTTCCACTGTAAGGTTCTTCACGCCGAAGATGAAAACGCGCACCACGCGCAACGCGCGAAATAGGCTGTATAGTTCCAACTTCGCTTGGGAATAGCGACTCTCTACTTCAGTAAGTGCAATAGATCTGAATCGGCTTGGGTAGCGCTTTCCATCCTTGCCTACTTGTAACAGAATGAATCCAATGGCGATGTTCGAGGTATCGACTGCTAAAATAACTTCGTGCTCGCTCGCGTAATCTAGGCGCTTAAGTGTGGGTGAGCTTAATACCGCGTCCTTGAGAATCTGCATGGCTTCGCATTGCTCTGCGCCAAATACGAAGGGCGCGTCCTTCTTCGTAAGGTTAATAAGGGGGCGCGCTATGCGCGAGAAGTCGCGAATGAATATGCGCAAAACACTGCAAGTCCCCAAAAATCCATGCACTTGCATGTGGTTGGTAGGCTCTGGCCAGTCGCGAATTTTCTGGACCTTAGATTCTTCGGGCACGTGTCCTTCAAACGTGCATTTATGCCCTACAATGGTAGCGGTAGGCGCTGCTAAAATGAACTTAGACGCGGATATGGTTGCGCCTACGTTCTCCAAGCGCTGTAGAATGCGGTTGATCACGATGCAATGTTCCCATATGAAGCGATGTATGCCTGGGTTATCAGGGATAGTCTCAAAGGTACTGTCCTCGCGCTGATAACGCGTTTGCACGGATTTGACTGGGACATCATCAACGAAAGGCGACGTGTATTCTGGAATCTCGTGTTGAAGAATGAAGGCAGTGTCACCTTGATACACCTGAACAGCGTTGGCGTGGCCTTGTGGGAGCGTAGTCAAGCGATGTGGTCCCAAAGGCGTACCAAAGGTCGTCAAATCGCGTGAGTCCTTGTGAAGTGCGCGCTGATCGTATCCTGAGTACAAGTCCATCATACTGTATACCGCGTAACCTGCGAATGATTCTGCAAGGTGTTCGACGAACGGCGGGAGCGACATGTCGTGTATAGTAACCGCGTTGAGTGGCTGCAGGTTGTGCACTAAGCGCAGGGACTTTCCATCCTTCTTGACAATGCAAAACCAGCGCGATTGATAGGCGGCCGTTGAGGGCTCGTACACGCCCGACGTGATTTTTTCCTTTATTATGCGCACTACCTCTCCTAAGGTAGCTGGAGGAATGGGAATATTGCACTGCGACCAAGGCGTATGAGGGATCATAAGGATCTTGTATGGTGGAAAACATGTCTCGTTTAGGCGCCCTCGCTCTGAGGTGTTCCAAGCGAAAGCACGTTCGTGCGCACGCACAAGCCATTGCACTAACTTGAGTTCTTCAGGCCATAGCCATTTGGCGGGATCGAGATCTAGTTTTTCTGTGCGTTCGCGCGTAAAGCGCGCGCCTGGACTAAACTCTGGGGGGCGAGAGGGCAGGGGGGGTAAACCAGCTAATGGGTCAGTGGGTAATTGGCGCACTACCCTATACTCTGCGGGCATAGCAGTAGGCACGGTTCTGACTTTCTTAGCGACAGGCTTGTATACTAGCGCGTGATGCGTGGGGTCGAAAGTGTAAACGGAATTAAAAGCATTGATTGACACCTTATCTAGGACAGAATGCGTGGATGTAAGGTGCGCATAATGCACAGAGTACTGCGCGTTGGGTATAGCAAGTGAATGAAGTGTAGGTGCTTGGAGCATATATTGAGAGGCGCCTTCCACGCGTGTTAGGCGCTAAACGTGAAAAGGAGCGTTGTGTTGGTGAAATGGGAAAGTATGAATTAGAATGCATTAAAGAAGGTGGATGGAATAACAAGTGCGAATGGGCGCCTCCCCGCGAGTATTTCAGATCATCGACAATTAAAAATCCTCCTCTTTGGAAATGTCTACCTGCGCGCTATTGGCGCGCTTCGATTCTTTGGGTGGAACATGCTTGACCCAAGGCAGGGTAGGGATGCGCAACTCCTTACGCGCGTTTGGATCGGTTAGCAGAATATCCTGTTCACCATTGGGTAGATCGAATGTTCGGCATGAAGTTAGCTTGAAGAATGGGCGCCCTAAGAGGACGTCGAAGTTCGCGCACGCAGTCACTTGCACTTGGAAGTACATGGGCCCTGCGCCAAAGTCGAGCAGGACATTCTTGATCATGCCTAATGTCAAGTTGCACGTCATATTGACAGACTCCATATTGAGACTGTGATCTGATCTCAGAGGGACTCCTAGCTCTTTCCATACCTCCCTAGGCATGACAACTACCTCGGGGCCTTGGTCCAGGACGCATGTGAGCGTGCGCCCTCCTATGGTAGTTGCGCGTATACAGCGCAAGGGCGCGAAGTGATCCACAACTATCTTGCCATCATCGCTTCGTAAGCACACACCTTCGTATTGCTTGAGCCACACGTCCGTGGCAGGCTGTCCCGATAGTTCGTGCACTGAGACCGCGCCTACCGTAATGCGCTTCTTTGTCGTGAGCTCGCGGAAGTGTTGCCTAACATCTGGCGAAACTGCCAATAATTCTCGTATGGGGATATTCAGGTTGGAATCGAGGAGGCGCTCGACAACGCACTTGTCGGCCTCTTTGTCTTCTAATGCGAATGCGTAGCGATAGGTAGTTGATTGCACAGTAGGCACGGATAGCGGAGGCGCGGGTGGCGGGGATGTAGAATTACTGGTGGACGATGGGGCTGATTGTGAGGGTGCAGGCGCAGCGCTTTTAGGCGCCAAGGTAGTTCTCTCCGTAGAATTGTTAGTGACAGGTACATTATGTGGTGTGATTTTCGCGACCTCCAATCCTTTGCCTTTCGAACTTGATGCTTGGACTTCTGGCGAGATAATCTCATCCTCAACCGTCGCCTGTTTCGAGGTGGGCTGTGGGCGCGGGCGTGTACTGGGTGGTATCTCAACACCATCAAAGCGCACCGTCTTTCCCTTCGCGCCGTGTTTCTGCTCGCGCTTTGCAGTGACGTATGCTAGCGCTTCTTGCATCAGGTTCACGGTCTCATCTTCATCGCTTTCTTCTTCATCTGGGTGCGCGATCGTGTGTACAAATGCGGAGGACCCTACCTCGACTATGGCATCGATCTCTGAATTGGCGCGGTAAAATAACCCGGCCGTCACGCCTTCACTCGTCCTTACTTCTTGCATAGCGCGGTTGGCGTAGTATCGATCGAGCTTGTCTTTCATCAATCCGTGCCCAGGAATAAAGTCGCCATTGGGTAGGATGAGTTTGCGCGTTTCCTCGTGGACCTTGCATTTCCCCGCATCTATGTACCTTTGTCTTTCCAGACAGCGCGCGAAGAAGTGTTCAATACTGCCACAGAAGGCACAGTCGTTAAAGCTAGATGCCTCGTGCCTATATTCGCGCTTAATGACTGTCCCTGGCGTAGGCATCTGCTCGCGCACGAAAGGCGCTGGAGGAGTGAGCGTTGGTATCGCATCCTGCGCATTAGGCGCGGAGGTTGGCGGAGGCGCGTTTGCTGGTAGTACAAACTGTCCTGCATCATATACTTGCATGTATGGGTATGGATCTTGAGGGTAGTGGTCTGGGTGCTTGATCATAAGGCGCGTTCGGATAGGCGCCTGCACCTCGCTAGGGATACCTTCCATGAATATACGATCGCACTCCGCTTTTCCAATATGGTCCTCGTTTAGTAGCAGCTGCATAATTTTCCTAAACGCGCATAGGTAGGCGCTTAGCTCCTGGCCTGAAAACATCGGCTTTTGCGTGTATTCGCGCGCGAGCGCTTGTAAGTCCGCGGGCACGTATCGCCTTTTCCCATCCCATCCCAGATACATCACTTTGATCTCTTTCATGAATGCATCGTAATCGCTCGTCTGCGCTTCAGGTAAGCCTGCCCATAGTTCTCGGTCCTCGCATTCAAGGTACTTAATTATTCCTTTGATCTTATCAAGCCCCTGCAGTCCTGCTCTGTCCATGCATTCTTTGTACGTGTCAATGAACTCGGCGAGCGTGTCCGACGTCCCGTCAAATTTAGGCATGCGGTCAGTACCGCAGAAGGGCATTTCGTAAGGCGTAGTAGACATGGTGGAGTGCTGCGCTATTGTAGGCCCGGAGGCGATAGGTTTAGTCGATGTAGGAGGCGCGTATGCAAAGGGCAGGTTTGAGAGGATCTTTCCTCCAGGAATTGAGTTAGGCGTGTGGGGCGTTTCAAACGACTCTTGTTTGATCTCTGGCGCGTTTCGCTCGGTAGGCATAGTTATGCGCGCGCATTCTATTGGCACCTGAGGCGAAGCGCTACTCTGGTCGGATAATTCAGTCAGGAGGGATAAGCTTGAAGAAATGAAAGGTGGCTCATTTGGCATATGGAAAAATGCGCCGGGCAGTTGGCTTCTTGGGTGGTCCATGGCTTCAAACTCGTCTGATGAGTCTTCCTTATTTGAGTCTTCTGGCGAAGGCGTGATTGGCGATGCGGGTTGCAGGCGTGTGCGCTCTATGAGCGATGCATGTGGGCGCGGGGGTTCAGATACATTACGCGCGCATACGCGCGCATACGCGCGAGGCGGGAAGGAATAGAGGTCCTGGAAGCGTGGATTCTATCGCTTCATCAAACGCTGCGATAGCGTCTTTGCGCGCTTTTCTGTGATCGTTGGGCCTGAGTACCCGACCTGTTGTCTCAGAAGTGTCCCTCGTGGTGGGCTCCAGTTGAAGGGTGAGGCTTGACTACAGGGATGAAAAAAGGCGGTTTAGAGTATGGGGAAACTCTGCAGTAAGACCTGGGCGCGAGGTATATACTCGACCCGTAGAACAGCTACTGAGAGGGAGAACCTCTGAATATGGGCAAGGGACTCTCTTGCAACGAGGGAGGGTGCTCTAAGGCGCGGGGAACGCGAAAGGCGCGGTGCGCATTATGGTTTATACGCGTGGGTTGTCGTGAGCACGGATACACAATAAATCCAATCATATATTTGGTACTCTTAGAATCTAACTATGGCTAAGGAGTGGGGAGTGCGTGAAGTGTGTGAACTCCAAGTCCAGTAAGGTCTCTATATACTGTATCTATAAGCGCGAAGGCGCGCGGTACCGAGTAATTAGTATGTATGTAACTATATGTAAGGTGCGCGCTCGGGTCCGAAGTGAACACTTTCGTAGCAATTGAGATAACTTACCAGTAAATCAGCAAGGACAAGGGGTGGACCGGTGTGTGGAGATAGGCGCGAGGCGCGCGCTCTGGACGTGGTGATTTGAGCATTGGAGTTTGAGCCTGTAGGACCTCAAAATCAATAGGTAGATGCGATGTTCCTTACACCAATCCACAGATCCATACTGGATCTGTCACAATAAACTTCTTCATTCATATCCTGTTCATATAACGTTAAACACTGCTTATTTCCTTCATTTAGTATATCTTCCCTTCCGGTATATCGGTTATGCTTACTTCTGGCTATGTTTACTGATCCATTCACCTGTGATTAACTTCCGGCTTATGTTTGACTTCTAATAAGTGTTGCTTCTACATTGTGATACTTTGTGCATAGCCTTTCACTTAGTTCTATTGTATATAAACTCTTGTATATGTCCTATAGCACCCCAGTTCGAATATCATCTTAGATTGTCCTCATTCTGTTATCCAGACTCGAGTCTTATCAACTCTTGTCACCCTCCGAGACTTAAGGATTGTATC
>Ga0310811_10009709_pt1 | contig 12438 bp, 12 predicted proteins | sample YCmetagenome_FD_207642 | JGI IMG/M metagenome (GOLD analysis project Ga0310811, IMG submission 207642) | Soil microbial communities from experimental microcosm in Duke University, North Carolina, United States - YC | ecosystem: Engineered > Artificial ecosystem > Soil microcosm > Unclassified ... | reverse complement strand
CGACGAGCGCACCACCTTCCATCCGCTGCGGATCGACCAGAGCCATCTGGCGGCCGACCAGACGGTCAAGGAAGTCTGGTTCGCCGGCGTCCATTCCGACATCGGGGGCGGCTATCCGGAATCCACGTTGTCCTTCGTACCGCTGGTCTGGATGACCGATCAACTCGGCGAAAATCTCCGATTCCAGGACGGTGAGATCGAGCATTTCAGGGAGTATCAATCGGCGATCGGCCCGATGCACGATTCGCGCAGCGGCGCGGCGATCCTCTATCGCTACGGACCACGCCCGGTCCTCGCGGGTGCGGTCAATGGCGGGCTGCCGGTCGTGCATTTCGCCGTCATCGAACGCATGCTGTTCGGCTGCGACGACTACGCGCCGATCATGCTGCCGGCGGAATCGCTGGTGCTGATGCCTGATGGCACCAAGCTGAACCTCACCGAGGACACCACGCGCGAAGCGATGAAAGAGGCCTATCTGGCGGTAGCCGATGGTGCGCGGCGCACGGCGGAGGCCGAAGCGTTTACGCTCATGAGCACGCCAAGCGCCGAGATGGCGAAGCTCACGCGCGACACTGTGTGGTGGCGGCGCGTCGCTTATTTCTCGCTCGTGTTCATGGTCGGCGTGATCGTGGTATGGCCGTGGATTGCGCGCAGCCTGGTCGGCGTGTCGAAGGACCACGGCTTGCAAGGCACGCCCTTGCTCCACATCGTCGCCGCCATCGATTGGGTCGTCGGCGGGGTCCTGGGACCGCTCGCCAAGCTGGTCGGAAACATCCTGCCGTCCTATGCGGCGCCGTGGCTCAACATCACGCTGTATTACCCGACCATCACGGCGATCGTGCTGATCATCACCTATCTGGTGTGGCGCAGGAATACGGTGCTGCGTGACGCCATTCAGGAACGTGCGCGCCTCGCCTGGAGCCGTCCGCGACGAATGGCAAGCCAGAAACATGTCGACGAGCCTGGAATGCTGCTCCGCTTCGCCCGATGGATGCGGCTGAATGCGGAGCCCGCGCGCTGGCTCTTCTCCAGACTCGTGCTGCCCTTCATCTTCCTGTTCGCCATCTATTACGCTGCCCTGCTCATCGGATCGACAAGCATCTTCACGGCCCGCGTCGCGACTGGAAACGTCTGCACCGCTCCGACGATCAAGGCTTCAGCCCCGCCGGTGCCCGAAGTCGGAACACCGGTTCTCGACGAGCCGATCGACGCCCGCGGCCTGTTCGAAACGAAGGCGTTTTGCTGGTGGAGCGGCCTCGCGGTCGAGAAGGGCCGCAAATACCGCGTCTGGGTCCAGATCGAGGACCCCTGGTTCGACAGCACCATCATGAGCGGGACAGACGGCTTCACGACCTTTTCCCTGCCGCATTATCTCGCGTTGCCGACCCTCCGGCAGTTCGGCGCTGACTGGTTCCAGCCCGTGGTGCGCGTCGGCACGAAGGGCATGAGCGACATCCCGCTGAAGGCCATCAACGTCATGCCGGCGGAGGAGCTGCCGCGCCGCCTCAATCCAACGATTCCACCCGAGGACGATCCGCCGACCGACGATGCCGGCAACAGTCGAAGATATCCGGTCTTGCTTGAGGAAACGAAGGAATTCGCAGCGCTTCCCGCGAGCGATCCATTCAAGACCGCGGTGAATGAGCTCGGGCATTTCAAGCCGATGCCAAGGGATCCCGCAGCGCGCGCAATCTGGCAGAACCAGAAACTGCAAGGACGGCTGGTCGCGGAATTCGTCGCGCCCGACGCCGGCGACCTGTTCTTCTACGTCAATGACGCGGTCCAGATTTACCCAACCCTGCTCCCGTCGCGGCTGCGCCCGGCGTGGCTGGACCCGCTCCAGGGGCCGTACGAGCAGTTCTACAAGAACAATGGCGGCACTGCGCGTATCATCGTCCAGCGGCTGCCAGGTCCGCCCATGCCGCCGGAGAAGCAGGCGGCGAAACCGTAGGTACAGGCGGCGCCCCGCTGCCGTCTCGATGAGCGCCGAAGCGAGCTTCGGCCATGCCGCTCCGTTCGCGTGCGCGACGGCGTAAGCTGCTAGTCCTCGTCGTCGGGGCCGAACAGCTGGATTTGCGGGCCGCGCGGGCGGCTGCCATAGTCGCGCGCGTCGGAATCCTCGCGGACGCTGCGCGCGACATCATCCCAATTGGTCTGATCGCGCGTCGCGCGTGCATCACGTTGGTCGTAGCGATGGCGCTGGGCCCAGCGCTCGTGCCGGCTCGCCCGCCGGCGCTCGGATGCGGCGCGCTTCACATCAGAACTGCTGGCCTTCGCATAGGCGTTGTCAGGAGAGGAGGCCGGTTCTGTCGAGGCCTGCTGCTCGGCAGGTTTTGTCGCTTGCGGAGACGGTGAAGGCGTTGGCTTGGGTGGCTCGACTGCGGCATTAGTCTGCGCGGGTGGCGCCGGCGGTTCAGCATTGGCCTGGGTGGTCCCCACGCCAGCCTTGGCGGCGGGTTTCGCTTCGCCCTGCGCTTGCGCAGGTGCGGCGATCATCGTGCTGAACGCCTGCGAGCCCGTGACGTACTGCACGCGCTCGGATGGCGCGTTGGTCGTGGCCGGCGCGTTGGCTTCCGCGCGCTGCGCCATCTTGCTGGTGTCGGGCCCCTGCTTGGGCGCGATCGGATTCATGATATTGCCGGCAACGATGCCGCCGCCGAGACCAATGGCAATGGCGGCGATGATCGTTCCGGCACCGACGAAATAAGCTGTCGCTGCGCGCATTGGTCCACTCCCTGTTCGGAGCGAGCAACGCCCGACGATTGCCGGATGTTCCTGATAGAAGAGGTTCCTGAGAGGGAACGCCGTATCAGATCTGCTGCGCGACCTTCTCAAGCCCGATGACGCGGGCGAGCTTGCGCACTTCTTCCTTCTGATCGTCACGCAGCTGGAACAGCAGCGGCATCGCGGCCGACTTCAACTGCTGGACCTCGTCGCAATTCGGATCGATCTGCACGTTTGGTCCGTTCGGATTGGACAGCTTGTTCGCCGAGATCTTGCGAACGACATTGCGCAGCGCAGTCTCGACCGACGGCCAGTAATATTCCTGCGACGACGACAGCTTCAGGCGATCCCTGATGCCGGCGATCTGCACGTCGGAGAGCAGCGAATAGGTCTTTTGCGGCTGCGGCTTCGCGACGACCTTCGGCTTGGCCGGGGCTTCGTGGAGCGAGCCGGTCGGCACCTCTGCGGTGACTGATGGTTCCAACGAGGCAACCTTGACCTCGCCAGCTTTTGACTCAGCCGGCTTGGCTTCAGCCGTCTGGGGCATCGGGAAATCGGACGGGGTCGCCGCGGCAAAGGCCTGGCGCAGCGGCTCGGTCAAAACGGGGGCTTGGGACAGCCTGTCGGCCGGCACCTGAACCGGGGTGATCGCGGCGGAGGCGAGCGCCAGCGTCGGAACCAGCCGGTCGGCCTTGGCGGCGCGGTTGGCGGCAAGCGGCTTCGGCGGGGCCTCGGTGATCATCTCGGCACTGACGCTGGGCACGCTGTCACGGCCGAGAATTGCAGTGGTGGCGGCACCGAGGACGAGGAAACAGGTCAGCACGATGATGGTGATGGCTCTGGACAAACGTCCCTCCGGGAGGCCGCTTCACGATGTTGTTAGAGATGCCCGGCAAAAAGGCACGAATTAAGGCTTGAGTGTGCCTTTAGGGCGACAATCACCTTGCCTGCTGCGACAAAGGCAAAATGCTCAATGAAATCAGGCGGCTAGCGCCAGATCATAGGCGTCCTGGATGTCGGCGACGATCTCCGAGGCCTCCCAGACCGCGCGCGGCTCGACCGATTGCAGCGTCACCGTCCAATTGCCGCCCCGGCGGGTGCGCGCGACGCTGACGATGTCGAAGCGGACATTGCGGCACAGCGGGTGACGAGCCAGCGCGTGGGCGACGCGGACGCGAATTTCATCCAGCGTTGCGGCTGTCTTGCTGTTGAGAAAATCGAAATCCATCGCCTGTCCCTCTCGTCCTGATTGGCGGCCGTGGGGGGATTCTTGGCGGGCGATGGTTAATCTGGCGTTAAGTGCCGGCTTGCGGAGCCATGCGGGATTAACCGTGCTGGGCGGCGCAGGACGTTAGCGCCCGCGTGCCTTGCGGTATTCGGCGACCGTCCGCGCAACGAGGTCATCGACGTCAATCACGTCGGTCACACCCGATGTCGAATGGCCGCCGCTCCAGATATCGCGCCAGCGCTTGGGCCTGTTCTCGCGCGCGGTGACGTCGATGTCCTTGCCAATGTCGATCGCACCGCGCGCCGGCAGGTCATTGGGGTCGAGCCCGGCAGCGACGATCGACGGCGTCAGCATGCTGGTCTGCAGACCCGTGAACGCCGTGGTGAGCAGGATGTCGTCGGCGCTGCTCTCGACCAGCATCTGCTTGTGGCGCTCGTCCGCCATGCTCTCGCGCGTCGCGATGAACTTTGTGCCCATGTAGCCGAGATCGCAGCCGAGCACTTCGGCGGCATGCAGTGCGCAGCCATCGCTGATGCCGCCGGCGAGCACGATGATGCCGTCGTAGAACGCGCGCACCGCGCGGACGAAGGCGAAGGGATTGAGCCAGCCGGTTTGTCCGCCGGCGCCTGCGGTCAGCAGAACGAGCCCGTCTGCGCCAGCTGCCGCTGCGCGCTCAGCGTGGCGAATGGAAGCGACATCCGCAAACACCATCGCGCCGGCGTCATGCAGCGGCTTCAACACCGGCGCCGGCGAACCGACGGAGGTGATGACGATCTCGGGCTCATGCCGCAGCAGCACGGCGAGATCCTGCTCCAGCCGCGCATTGGAACGATGCACGATCAGGTTCGGACAGAGCGGCGCGGCCTTGCGGCCGGTCTGATCTTCGTGCTGCCGCAACCGCGTTGCGATCCCGGTGAGCCAATCGTCGAGCTGTTCCGTGCTGCGGCAATTCACGGTGGGGAAGCTGCCGATCACGCCGCTGCGGCAGGCCGCGACCATGAGTTCGACGCCTGAGACGAGAAACATCGGCGCTGCGATCAAAGGCAGAGCGAGGCGGTCGCTGAAGCGTTGCAATCGATCGGATGTCACTCACGCCTCCTGATCACTCTTGTCTCTCTACGGGGCTTTGCCGTTCCATCCCGCATTCTCTGTGCTAGCGTCGTCAGCAACATTGGCACGCGAGAAGCCGATGACAAAGCAACGAGGAAACATATGTCCGATCCGCTCCACGCATCGTCCCCGACTTGTGCGCAGACGCTACGGGCGCTGGCGCGCTATCCCGGCCGCACAGCTTTTGCATGGCCGGGCGGATCGCTGAGCTATCAGGGCACACTCGATCTGATCGGACGCATCCAGGGCGTGTTCATGCGGCTCGGCCTGCAGCCCGGCGCACGCGTCGCCTTTCTCACCGCGAACCGCGCCGACACCTGGTGCGCCGGTGTCGCCGCGCAATTGTCGCGATGCTGCACCACCTGGCTGCATCCGCTCGGATCGCAAGCAGACCAGCTGTTTCAGCTCGAAGACTCCGAAGCCGAAGTGCTGGTGGTCGATACAGCCGCCTTCCGCGATCGCGGCGGCGAGCTCGCCGCGCAAGCGACGTGGCTCAAGGCGGTCTTCACCATGGGGCCGGCCGACTACGGCGTTGATCTGCTGGCGACGGTCGAAAGCTCGGGGCATGCCAGCGCGCAGTGCCTCGCAAGTCTCGACGATCTCTCCACGCTGAACTACACCGGCGGCACGACCGGCAAGTCCAAAGGCGCACTGCGCTACCACCGCGAAAACGCCGGAGCGGCCGGCGCGATCCTCGCCGACTTCGAGATTCCCGACGCGGCGCGCTATCTCACGGTCGCGCCGATCAGCCACGTCGCCGGCACGAAAGTGCTGCCGACGCTGATGCGCGGCGGCACCGTGCATATGCTGAAAGGTTTCGATCCCGAGGCCGTGCTGACGACGATCGCGCGCGAGCGCATCAACTTCACGCTGTTCGTGCCGACGATGATCTACGTGCTGCTCGATCATCCTGCGCTTGATATAACCGATCTCTCCTCGCTCGAGCTCGTGCTCTACGGGGCGTCGGCGATGTCGCCGAGCCGGCTGGTCGAGGGCATCGAGCGCATCGGTCCGGTGTTCTCGCAACTCTATGGCCAGACCGAATGCTATCCCGTCTCGGTGCTGCGCAAGGGGGATCACGATCCCAGGACGCCGGAGCTGTTCCTGTCCTGCGGCTTCCCGATCGCGGCGTGCGAGGTCAAGATCCTCGACGACAACGACGATGAGGTGAAGACGGGCGATGCCGGCGAGATCTGCGTGCGCGCGCCGCATGCGATGGCGGAATACTGGAAGCGGCCCGATATCACCGCCGAGACGCTGAAGAATGGCTGGGTGCACACCGGCGACATCGCCCGCCAGGACGAGCGCGGCTACATGTTCATTCTCGACCGCAAGAAGGACATGATCGTCACCGGCGGCTTCAACATCTTTCCGCGCGAGATCGAGGACGTGCTGTCGCAACATGCAGACGTCGCAATGGTCGCGGTCGTCGGCATCCCCGACGAAAAATGGGGCGAGGCCGTCACCGCGATCGTCGTGCCGCGCGAAGGCGCCAAGCCCGATCCGGACGAACTGATCAACATGGTGCGTGTGCGAAAGGGCTCGGCCCATGCGCCGAAGCAGATCCAGTTCGTCAAGCAGCTGCCGATGACCGGCGTCGGCAAGGTCGACAAGAAAGTGCTGCGCGCCGGCTTCTGGAGCGGCCGGGACCGGATGGTGGGGTAATCTCCCTGATTGCAGCGACGGGTTCGGAATACACGCATCGCGCGAAATTCCGGGATCGAGCAGCGCTTTACCCGGGGTTTTACGGTGTGGTTGTGGCCCCGGCACCACAATGCGCGACGGAGTGCACGTCCGCAGCGCCTGCACGATTGTCGGCGAATCAGGGAATCAAATAGACCGCTGATGGGGCTGGGAAGCGGAGTGGGACATGAGAGTCGCTTCCCTGGAAAGTGCAGTCGCCGCGGTCACGTTGATCACGGCTATCATCGTGGTGTTGTGGGAGATCAAGATCTTCTACGGACTATGACAAGGCAGGATGGCAAGCATCCCTTCCGCGGCGGCGGAAGCCTGCCGTTCCATCGACCCCCGAGTGGTCGCAGCGCTAGCCGGCACTCTCACCGCTTCTCAATCACCAGGCTCTGAACCGCGCGGCCGAAATAGCCCTGCCGATCGGCCAACCGCGACATCGCGAGCCCGACACCGTCAGGGCCGATCCAGGATTCACCGTCGAGCAAAATCCAGTCACCAACCGGCTGACGCGCCAGGCTCACCGTGAGGTCGGCGTTGATGTAGGTCCAACTGCGGAAGTCGAGCGTCGAGGCGGTGCCGTTGGAGAAATCGGCGGCGACCACGGCGCGCATCGCCTGCGAGACCGCTTCGCCCGCGACCAGCGGATGGTCGAGCCGAAACCAGATCGCGCCGGCGCCGGCCTGGCCAAAGCGGCCGCGTGCGGCGCGCATCGACATCATTCCCGCGAACGGACTGGTGGCACCATGCCCGTCCTCGACCAGCGAGTCCTCGGGCGACGGCAGCGTGACCGGCAATTCCTTGACGTCATCGGGCAGCGGTTGTGACTGCTGCTTGATCTTGAGCACGGTGGCGCCGACGACCTGCACGTCATCAGCAAACAACTTGACCTCGCAAAGCTGGATCTTGCGACCCTCCCGCAAGACTTCAGTCTCGATCGCGAGCGGCGCGACAGGCACCGGGCGCATCAGGTCGATGGTGACGCGCGCGACGTTCATCGGCACCGGGGTCGCAATCCGCTCCGCCGCCCACGTCACCAGCGCCGATGGCGCCGAGCCGTGCTGCATCCGCCGGTCCCATGGGCCGGCGGCATCGGGGCTGGTGACGACGCTGTTGCCGTCGACGCGGTAGATGGCGGGCATGGCGACGGCCATCACAACGGCAGATCAACCGCCTCGTCGTATTCCCTCTTGAAGCGCGCGATCATTTCGGCGGCGGGGACGATGCCCTCGACGCTGCCGATGCCCTGGCCCGAGCCCCAGATTTCCTTCCAGGCCTTCGGCTTGGCCCGTTCGCCGGAGGCATCGGTGCCGAAATTCATCTTGGAGGGATCTGACGTCGGCAGGTTCTCCGGATCCATGCCGGCGGCGAGGATCGAGGGCTTCAGATAGTTGCCATGCACGCCGGTGAAGAGGTTGGAATAGACGATGTCGTCGGCCGTCGAGCCCGCGATCATCTCCTTGTACTTCTCGACCGCGTTGGCTTCCTTGGTCGCGATGAAGGCCGAGCCGATATAGGCGAAGTCGGCGCCGAGAATGCGCGCGGCGCGGATCGCCTTGCCGTTGCCGATGGCGCCCGACAGCGCGATCGGTCCGTCGAACCATTTGCGCGTTTCGGCAACGAAGGCGAGCGGCGAGATGGTGCCGGCATGACCGCCAGCGCCGGCCGCAACCAGGATCAGGCCGTCGGCGCCCTTCTCGATCGCCTTGTGGGCGAATTTCTGGTTGATCACGTCGTGAAAGACGATGCCACCCCAACCATGAACGGCCTGGTTGAGCTCCTCGCGCGCGCCGAGCGAGGAGATGATCATCGGCACCTTGTACTTGGCGCAGAGTTGCATGTCGTGATCGAGCCGGTTGTTCGACTTGTGCACGATCTGGTTGACCGCAAACGGCGCCGAAGGCTTGTCGGGATGGGCGCGGTCATAGGCGGCGAGTTCTTCGGTGATCCGCGCCAGCCATTCGTCGAGCAACTCCGGCGGCCGCGCGTTCAACGACGGGAACGAACCGACCACGCCGGCCTTGCACTGCGCGATCACGAGGTCGGGCACCGAGATGATGAAGAGCGGCGAACCGATGACGGGGATCGACAGTCGTCCCTTGAACAGAGCAGGCATGGACATTGCGGAGCGATCCTTTGCTGGCAGACGCATGAGAGGTTGGGACCATACCAACAAGGCAATCTTTCCACTGTCAAGTATTGCGTTTTGGCGCCGTGGCGGACGCCGTTACCGCAATTCCAACGCGCGGAATTCCTTGGCTGTCATTCCCTGACGACGCGCAGCGTCGAGCCCGGAATGACAGCGAGCGCCTATCCCACCAGATCCGGATTGATCAGCCGCTCGAACGAGAACATCTCGTCCCATTTCTCCTGCGTCAGCAGATTGCGCTCGGTCACCACGATCTGATGCAGCGACTTGCCGCTCTTGTAGCCCTCGCGCGCGATCTCGGCGCATTGCTTGTAGCCGAGCAGCGGCTTCAGCACGGTGACGATGCCGAGCGAGTTCAGCACCATGTTGCGGGTGTGCTCTTCGTTGGCGGTGATGCCGACGACGCAGTTTTCGCGCAGGCTGTTGACTGCGCGCTCCATGGTGCGGATCGAGAAGAATAGCGCGAACGAGATCACCGGCTCCATCACGTTGAGCTGGAGCTGACCGGCGGAAGCGGCCAGCGTCACCGTGGTGTCGAGGCCGATGACGAGGAAGCTGGTCTGGTTGACGACCTCGGGGATCACGGGATTGACCTTGCCCGGCATGATCGAAGAGCCCGGCTGCAGTTGCGGCAGGTTGATCTCGTTGAAGCCGGCGCGCGGGCCCGAGGCGAGCAGGCGAATGTCGTTGCAGATCTTCGTCAGCTTGCTGGCAGTGCGTTTCAGTACGCCGGAGAGCTGCACATAGGCACCGGTGTCTGACGTCGCCTCGACCAGATCGCCGGCGAGGATGAAATCGACGCCAGTCAGCGCGCTCAAATGCCGGACCGCGAGCTTGGGATAGCCGACCGCCGCGGTGACCGAGGTGCCGATCGCGGTGGCGCCGAGATTGATCTCGCGCAGCAGCGCGCGTGCCTCCGAAATGCGATCGACCTCCTCGCCGATCGTTGTGCCCCATCCCCTGAATTCGGCACCGAGCGACATCGGCACCGCATCCTGAAGATGCGTGCGGCCCATCTTCAGCACGCGGTCGAATTCGCGGCCCTTCGCGAAGAAGGCCTCCTGGAGCTGGCGCAACGCCGTCATGTAGCTCTCGAGCCGCAGGATCAGCGCCAGCCGAAACGCGGTCGGATAGGTGTCGTTGGTCGACTGGCCGTAATTGACGTGGTCGTTCGGGCTGACGTGCTGGTAGTCGCCCTTGTTGAAGCCAAGCGATTCCAGCGCGAGGTTGGCAATCACTTCGTTGGCGTTCATGTTGGTCGAGGTACCGGCGCCGCCCTGGATGAAGTCGGTGACGAATTGATCCATCATGTCGCCGGCGATGACGCGATCGCAGCCGAGGATGATCGCATCGGCCACCTTGGCGTCGATCGCGCCGAGGTCGCGGTTGGCCATCGCGGCGGCCTTCTTCACGTAACCCAGCGCCTTCACGAAGTAAGGCTCCTGGTTCATGGGAATGCCGGTGATGTGGAAGTTCTCCTTACCCCGGATGGTCTGGACGCCGTAGTAGATGTCGTCGGCGATCTCACGCTGTCCGAGGAAGTCCTGCTCGTAGCGGCTCATGGGCGCTCCTTGCTGCTCGCGCGACGTCCTCAGTTCTGGCACAGCGCGCTGGTGACGACGGTATCGGTGCGGCAATCATCCGGTTTGCGTTGCCTGCCCGGAATGAGAACCTTGGCCGAGCACTTCTCAGTGGCGTCGGTGTTGAGGCTCCTGCCTTCCTTGTAGCCCTTGCTCTGGCAAAGCTGGACGGCAGCCGGCTTGCAGTCGGGCCCGCCGCCTGGCGAGACCGGGCAGGCCACGCGCCCGGAAACCATGGTCGACGGCGTTGCCAGCCGTGACAAGTCGTTCATGGTCTCGCGCGGGCTTTTGATCGGCGGCAGGATCGAGGGCAGCTTGTCGAACAGCTTGCCCATTTCGTGGATCAGACCGGGATTGTCCTCACTCGCCGGCGGTGCGGGCGCCGAGGGTGGCGGCGCGGCCTGTGGTTCCTGAGCCTGGAGACCGAGCGTGGGTGGTGCCGATTGCGCCCACCCCGTCCCGCCGTCGCCGAGCAGGAGCGAAAGCGCCGCAAACATCAACGTCGCCAGTCGCAGGACCGGATTGCCGGATCGAGCCATCATGCGGCCAACCGTAACCGAAGCTGGCGCGGCGTCAAAGTGCTCTGGATCCAGGCCTCAGATCAACTTGATCGCCACCACGAAGCCGAGCACCAGCACCGCCGCGCCGAGCGCGACCCACAGGCCGAGATGCTCCTCGAGCTTGTGCCGGATCCAGTCGCCATAGCGGTTGAGCAGGATCGCCACGATGAAGAAGCGTCCGCCGCGCGCAACGATCGAGCACAGGATGAAAAGAACGAGATTGTAGCCGGCAAAGCCCGAGGTGATGGTGACGAGCTTGTAGGGAATCGGCGTCAGACCCTTCAGCAGGATGATCACCGCGCCCCACTCCGCATAGGAGGCGCGGAAGGCATCGACCTTGTCGCCGAGGCCATAGACCTGGATCAGCCAGTGGCCGACCGAGTCGAACAGCAGCGCACCGATGGCGTAGCCGAGCAGGCCGCCCAGCACCGAGGTCGCGGTGCAGACCGCCGCATAGACCCAGGCGCGCTGCGGGCGCGCCAGCGACATCGGGATCAACATCACGTCCGGGGGAACGGGAAAGAAGGAGCTTTCTGCGAAAGCCACGGCACCCATGATCCAGAGCGCATAGGGCTTGTGAGCGGCGTCGATGCACCAGTCGTAGATACGTTTCAGCATGGCGCCGCGATGAAGCACCATGGGACGGATTTGTCCATCGCGAGTTTTATGACGATTTAGTGCCGTTTCCGGGTCGCTCGGCCCTCGAGAGCGACAATCGGCCGCCGGGCAGAGATGCGCGGTGAGGCGACTTTGGGCAGCTTCACCGACGATTTCGGCAGCTTTTCCGCGATACCGAGCATGTCTTCACGACGCGACATCTCACGCCAGACGTCCTCGGGGCGCACGCCGGCGGAGGCCCAGAGCACTGTGAGATTATAGAGCAGGTCGGCGCTCTCCCGAACCACGGCTTCGGTGTCGCCGTTGACCGCATCGATCACGACTTCGATGGCCTCTTCGGCCAGCTTCTTCGCCATTTTGGAGGGGCCGCGCTGAAATAGCCGCGCGGTGCGCGATGTTGCCGGATCAAGATCCCTGGCCGCGAGCACAGCCAGATATAGCCGCTCAAGCGAATCACTCATGGACTCAAAACTACTCTAAACAAATGGTCGACGCGTTAATGCTTGACAATAAGAGGCAAAAAGGGCGGGCGCGGCAAGCACGCCCGCCCTTCGTGGTCAACGGCTTACCAACAGCCCGCGCCGCTTCGGCTGCACGAGGCAAAGGGGTCGCGACTGCCACTACCATTGTTGCCCAAATATTCGTGACCGTTCCTGTAATAGCCCGGGCCACCATAGTAGACGGGGCCTTCATCGTAATAGACCGGACCGCCGCCATAATAGGCCGGGGCATCGTAGGCGTAGGCGTCCCGGGTCGCGGCGATCGCAAGGCCGGTGCCGA
>Ga0310811_10009708_pt1 | contig 12439 bp, 10 predicted proteins | sample YCmetagenome_FD_207642 | JGI IMG/M metagenome (GOLD analysis project Ga0310811, IMG submission 207642) | Soil microbial communities from experimental microcosm in Duke University, North Carolina, United States - YC | ecosystem: Engineered > Artificial ecosystem > Soil microcosm > Unclassified ... | reverse complement strand
GGGTCCAGCCCCGCCGCCAGCAACCGCGCCACCCTCCGCCGCCGCGTGATGAAGCTCGGACCGGCCGTCGCGCCCCCCACGCTCATGGCCTTCGACAACGACCTGACCATCCCCGGCCAGTACCCCACCCTCCCGGGGGCTGGCCCGCGCCCGATTTTACCGGCCGGCCCCTGCTCCCGACTGCCGTGAAGATCGAGATGTGGACAACTCGGGGGGTGTGGACAAGTCGGGCTGACAGGTGCCGCCGAGATGTCGCTGATGTCCGCGTCGACGTGCAGGAATCGGCGTGACCGCCGGATGTCAACCCCAGCGTTGGGTGATGGCGGCGCACTGAACACGGAGGGCGTCCAACACGATGGGCAGCAACGGGTTGGTGTTGCTGGGACGGTGCAGCGCCAGGATCCGGCGGAACACCTCGGAGTCGGCGATGCGCAGGACGCCGAGACCGGTGTCGATGCCGAGGGCGAGTCTGGGCACGACGGCGACGCCGAGACCCCGGCGCACAAGGGAACAGACAACGCCGTAGTCGTTGCTACGCAAGGTGATCCGCGGAACGAAGCCGGCGGTGGCGCAGAGGCGTTCCAACGACTTGGAACCGGCGGTGTCGCTGCGGGTGCAGATCCACCGCTCATCGGCGACCTCCACAAGGGACGCGTCGCCGCGCGAGGCGAGCCGGTGCCCGGGGGCGGTGACGAGAACGAGCGGCTCGGACAGCAGCGGCGTGGCGATGAGCTCCCGAGGCCACGTTCGGGGATCGAGGTCGTAGGCGAAGACGACGGCGACGTCCCGATCGCCGTCGAGCACGCCGGCCAGCACCTCGTCGGGCTCACCCTCGTCGAGCAGCACGTCGGCGCCGGGCCGGCGCTCCACAATGGCGGCGAGGGTGGAGGCCATGATCCGTGCGTTGGCGGTGGCGAAGCTGGCCAGCCGCAGCGTGCCGGCGTCGCCGCGGGTGAGCGCCCGCACCTCACGCTCCAGTTCGGACAATGCGGCGAGCGCGTCCCGGCTGAGCAGGGCCATCCGCTCGGCGATGGCGGTGGGCCGCACGCTGCGCGCGGAACGCTCGAACAGCTGGGCGCCGACCGCCCGTTCGAGCATGGCGATCTGTTGCGACACCGCGGAAGTCGTGTAGCCGAGCAGGCGCGCGGTCTCGGCGAACGAGCCGGTCCGGACCGCCTCGGTCAGGGTGCGCAGATGGATGGGGTTCAGCATCAGACGCAATTCAGTTCGGGACGGTCCGAACTGGTGGCGAACCGATCGACGGACAGCCCGGTCACGTCGACCACGGGCGGCACGCCGAGCACGAGGTCCCGCAACACCTCGCCGACCGCCGGCCCCTGCAGGAACCCGTGCCCCGAGAAACCGGTCGCGTACAGCAGCCGCCCGACCTCCCGGGATTCGCCGATCAGGGCGTTGTGGTCGGGGCTCATCTCGTACAGCCCGGCCCACCGATGCGCGATGCCGACCTCGGCCAGCGACGGCGCGCGCCGCTGCACGGCCTCGGCCAGACCCGGCAGCCACTCGTCGCCGGTGACGAGGTGGAAGCCCGGCTCCTGGTCCGGATCGGACATCCCGACCAGCAGTCCCGGTCCCTCGGGGTGGAAGTAGAACGAGGTGCCGAAGTCGATGGTCATCGGCAGGTCGGCCGGCAGGTCGGGCAGTTCGGAGGTCACGATGATCTGCCGCCGCAGCGGCACCACGGGCAGCGGCACGCCGGCCATCTCGCCGACAGCCGCCGACCACGCCCCAGCCGTGACGACAACAGTTGACGTGTCGACAAGTCCCGCTGTCGTCCGAACGCCGGTGATCACGCCGTCGGCGACGTCGATGCCGGTGACCGCGCAGTGCTGACGGATCCGCGCACCAAGCCGGCGGGCCCCTCGCGCGTACCCCTGGACCACGGCCTCGGGTGTGCAGTGCCCGTCCGTTGGTGAGAACGCCGCGGCGAGCAGGCCGTCGCCGACGATCAGCGGCGAAAGCTCGATCGCCTGCTCGACGGTCAGCATCCGGCTCGGCACGCCGAGCTCGTTCTGCAACCGGACACCGTCCTCGAAGGCGGCGACATCGGCCTCGTCGTCGAGCAGGAACAGGTAGCCGTGCTGGCGCAGGTCGATCTCCGCGCCGGGGCGCTCGCCGAATCGTTCGAACGCCGCGAGCGAGCGCCGGGCCAGCTCGATGTTGGCCGGGTCGGAGAACTGGGCGCGCACCCCGCCGGCCGCCCGACAGGTGCTGCCGGAACCGAGTTCGTCCCGTTCCACCAGCAGCACGTCGACCCCGGCCTCGGCGAGGTGGAACGCGGTCGACAGCCCCATCACACCACCGCCGACGACGATCACCTCGGCTCGCTCGGTCATGTGATTCACGCTAAGCCAGGATCACCGCGAGCAGGCCGGCAAACAACCCGATTAGCGCACACAGCGCAGCGCCGATACGAGGGTACGGCCGACCGGGCACCCACCGGAGCACCGGCACGAGGAGCTGCGACACCGCGAGCGCCACGACGACGAGCACACCGATGGCGCGCAGGCCGCCGCCGGTGAAGCTGGTCGGCACCTGCGGCAGGAACAGCGCGGCGGCCGCGATCACCGACAGCCAGATCGACACCACCGGCCCGACGGTCACCACCAGCATCAGCAGCGCGAACAGGTGCGAGGCGCGTTGCTCCTTCACGACGCCCACCGTAGTTGTCGTGAGCGGGGGCAGGGTGCCCATCCCCTGCCGCCGCCCACGTCCCACTTCGCCCGGCCGGTCCCACTGTGGCACTGGAGCCGTCACACGCTGGGGTGGAGCTTGGGCGCTCGAACCGGTGAAAATATATTGTTCAACGGTTATCGCCGAAAGGGGTCCCGTGGCCGATCCGACCGGCGGTCCGGTGGAGCTGCTCGCCGCCGACCGCCTCCAGCTGGACCGCGTCAGCACCGCGGAACGTGTCGCCGACGTGCTGCGCACCAGGATCACCGTCGGCGACCTGCCGCCGGGCACCCGCCTGTCCGAGGAGGCGATCGGCGCCGCGCTCGGCGTCTCCCGCAACACGCTGCGCGAGGCCTTCCGGCTGCTCACCCACGAGCGGCTGCTGGTGCACGAGCTGAACCGCGGCGTGTTCGTGCGGACGCTGACCCAGGACGACGTCACCGACCTGTACCGCCTGCGCAAGGTCGTCGAGTGCGGCGCCCTGCGCTACGCCGAGGTCACCGCCGAGGACATCCAACGCGTGCAGCTGGTCATCGACGAGGCAGTGGCGGCGGCCGCGCGGGCCGACTGGGCCGCCGTCGGCACCCACAACCTCCGGTTCCACCAGGCGCTGTGCGAGCTCGCCGGCAGCCCTCGCGTCGTGGACATGATGCGCGGCATCCTGGCCGAACTGCGGCTGGTCTTCCACGTGATGGGTGATCCACAGCGGTTCCACGAGCCGTACATCAAGCGCAACCAGGAGATCCTGGCCGCGCTGGCCAAGCAGGGCCGGGAGCGCGCCGAGCAGATGCTCGCCGAGTACCTGGACGACGCCGAGCGGCAGCTCAGGCAGGCTTATTCGTGACCCGCCGGAGCTGATCGGGCATCTCCACATGCTCGCCGGTGAGCAGCGCGCTCGCCGTCATCAGGTCGACGGTCAGCGGGCGGTCCTCGGTCTCCGTCGGCAGCATGCCCACCGCGTTGTCGAACGCGGCGCGCAGCTCGACGCTGTTGTTCGGGTGCAGCTGCCGCATCCGCAGCACACGAACGCTGGCGATCAACTCGCACGCCAGCACGATCACGAAGTGCGGCACCACCTCGCCAGTCATCCGTGCCGACTGGGCCGAGAAGCTGGCGTGCTCCTCGACGCCGCGGGACAACGTGGCGTGGCCGAGCACCGCCGGCATCGCCATCGACCGGAAGCTGGCCAACGAGGCCGCCGCCGTGTACTCGATGACCATCAGGCCCGAGCTGCCGCTGGCCTCGTCCGCCGCGAACGGCCGCAGGCCCGTGTAGTTCGGCTCGCACAGCATCGCCAGCCGGCTCACCGACAGCTGGGCCGTCTGCAGCGCCGACAGCCGCGCCTTGTCCAGGGCGAGGCTGAGCGTGATGCTGTGGAATCCACCGTGGTGGTAGACGTCGCCGTCGAGCACCGACACCAGCGGGTTCTCCGCGCCGGCGTTGATCTCCACGCTGAGCACCTGCTCCAGTGCGAGCAGACCGTCGGCCGCCTCCCCGTGGACCTGCGGGAAACACCGCAGGCCGAACGGGTCCTGCACGCGGGCCGGCGTATGCGTGATCTCGCCAAGCAGGTCGCGGATGCGCCGCGCCACGAGCTGGCTGCCGTGGTGCGGCCTTGACTGGTGCACCACTTCGGCGAACGGCTCCACCGAGCCGTCCACCGCGAGCAGCGAGAGCGCCGCCGTCGTGCACGTCTGGTCCAGCAGCGCCGACAGCTGGCCCTGCGCCAGCACCGCCTGGCCGATCGTCAGGGCGTTGCTGGACAGGAAGGCCAGCGCGTCAGAGGTCGCGAAGTCGATCGGCGGCAACGGATGCGGGCCCATCCACGGCTGCTCGCCCAGCAGTGTCAGCGCCAGTTCGGCCAACGCCGTCAGGTCGCCCGTGCCGATCGCGCCGATCGAGTGCACCTGGGGGTGGCAGCCCGCGTTCAGGGCCAGCGCCAGCGCGTCCAGCACGTGCTCCGAGACGCCGGAGTGGCCGGCCAGGATCTGGTTGGCACGGACCACCATCATCGCCCGCGCTTCCGTCTCCGGGATCAGCGGACCCGTGCCGCCCGCGTGGCTGCGCAGCAGGCGGCGGCCGAACGCCGCGACTTCCTGCGCCTCCACGCTCACCATGCGGTTGGCGCCCACGCCCGTGGTGCGGCCGTACACCGGGCGGCGTCCCGTGACCTCCTGCGCGAGGTCCGCCGCGCGACGTACCCATTCCCTCGACGTCGGGTCGATGCTCACCGGTTCGCCGCGGACGGCGACCGCGATCACCTCCGCACACGTCAACGACTTGCCGTCGAGCACAACTGCCACAGTGCGAAGGTTAACTCCTCAACAACCGCAGTCCACCGCTGCGACCGGAGCCGTCAGCGGGTCGGGTTCGCCCAGCTCGTCGCCGGCATCCGTGCGGACAGGGAAGCCCTCCCTTATCCAGTACTCGATGCCGCCGATCATCTCCCGCACCTGGTAGCCACGGCTCGTCAGCTCCGCCGCCGCCTTCGTCGCGCCGTTGCAGCCCGGTCCCCAGCAGTACGTCACCACCGGCACCTTCGGGTCCAGGTCGGCGTGCTTGAGCCGGACCGCCCCCGGTATCCGCCCCTGCGCCCAGGCTTCGTCACTGCGCGTGTCCACCAGCACAAAACCCGGGTTTCCGCTGCTCAGAGCCTGTCGGACGTCACTCACATCCGTCTGGAATGCCAGACGAATTTCGAAGAAGTTCATGCCTCAACGCTAGGCACCAGGTACGCCGTGCTGAACCCCACGTCCACGGGGTACTCGCCTTGCGGCCATGGATTCCATGCCATTCTGCCTTCATGACCACGGATTCCCTGGACGTCACCGATTGGCGCATCCTGGAGGCACTCCAGGCCGACGGCCGTGCCAGCTACGCCGACCTGGCCCGCACCGTCGCCATGTCCCCGTCGGCCGTCACCGAGCGGGTCCGTCGTCTCGAAGAGGCCGGCGTCATCACCGGCTACTCCGCCCTCATCGACCCCGAACGCCTCGGCCTGACGATCATGGCCTTCGTCCGCCTTCGTTACCCCACCAACAACTACAAGCCCTTCCACGCCCTCATCGACACCACCCTTGAGGTCGTCGAGGCCCACCACGTCACCGGCGAGGACTGCTTCGTGCTCAAGGTCCTCGCCCGCTCCATGCGCCACCTGGAGGAGGTCACCGGCCGCATCTCCACCCTCGGCCCCGTCACCACGACGATCGTCTATTCGAGCCCGCTGACCCGACGGCCGTTCAAGCCCTAGTTCGCCAACTACGACCGGCACGGCCCGGCCGGTGGCTAGAGTGCTGGTTGTGTCGGTGCCAGTGCGAACGGGTGAGCCCGACCCGGAGCAGACCCAGCCGTTCACCATCCACGAGGCGCGGCTGCCCAGCGACCATCCGAGCTACCGGCCGCGACACGGCGCCAAGCAGCGGCTCGCGCTGGCGTGCTCGGTGATCTTCTTCCTGGGTCCGCTGGCCGGGCTGGCGGTGTTCGGCCAGCCGCCGGCGATCGAGAACCGGCCGCTGCACCCGTTTCCGAGCCTGGCCAAGGGCTGGGGCTTCTTCTCCGACCTGGTGCCGTGGGCGGTGGACAACCTGTCCTTCCGCAGCAGCGCGATCCAGGCCAACGACCGGATCAGCCGCAACGTGTTCGGCGAACCGCCGGCGCTCGGCACCGGCGGCTCGGACGCCGCGCCCGGCGGCATCCAGGCCCCGCCGCAGCAGCCCGCGGTGTTCCCGCAGGTCATCGAGGGCAACAACGGCTGGCTGTACTACGGCGAGGACGTACGGGCCAAGTGCCAGCCGAACGCCTCGCTGGACGCGGTGCTGCAGAGCGTGCTGCGGCTCAAGGACGACGTGGTGGGCTCCGGCCGCCGGTTCATCCTGGTCGTGCCGCCGGACAAGTCGACGGCCGAGCCGCAGAACCTGCCGGCGCAGTACGAGGGCAAGGACTGCGCCAAGAAGCTGAGCGACCAGTTCTGGCCGCGCATCGTCAAGGAGGCGGGCGCGATCGACCTGCGCGGCGCGATCCACGCGGCCGAGCAGCGCAGCGGCGCCTCGCTGTACTTCCCGCAGGACAGCCACTGGACCTTCGCCGGCGGGGTGCTGATGACTCGCGCGGTGGCCAACTCGATCGTGCCGGGCATCGACAGCACCTGGCAGGTCGCCAAGGGGCAGCCCTACAGCGGCCCGGCCGACCTGCCGCCGCTGATCGGCCGCACCGGCGTGGACAGCACCGACCGGCTGACCCTGGCCCCCGACGGCGTCAACGACCGGTCCTTCCAGGACCCGTTCGACTCCCGGAACGTGCTGACCTTCCACACCCCGGCCGACGTCAAGGGCACGGTCGGTGGCACGACCACCTGGATCGGCGACTCGTTCACCACCTGGGCGACGCCGTCGATCGCCGCCGCCTTCCAGAACGTGAGCATCGTGCAGGGCGCGAAGCTGGACAGCGACCCGGCCGCCGTCGCCCAGCTGATGGTGGACAGCGACACCGTGGTCGTCGAGATGGTCGAGCGGGGCGTCGCCCCCGGCATCTCGGTCGAACTCGAGCCGAAGGTGCTGGACACGCTGACCAGGGCGATGGCCACCCACCCGCGGCGGTAGTCAGCCGCGGTGCCGTCCGGGTGGCGGCGCGGTCGGCAACGGCGGGGCCGGCGGCACCGGCCGATTCCATTGGCCGCCAGGCGGCATCGGCATCCGCGGCGGCAACGCCGGCCGTCCGGGCGGCATCGGTGGGGCCATGGGCGGTGGCGCCTCGATGCGGGGAATGCGGGTGGTGACCTCGGCGGCGATCTCGGCCGGGATGTCCCGTGGCTGGTCGTCGGACCGGCGCCGCGACAGCCTGCGCGCCAACTGGTGGCTGGGGTGCTCGATCAGCCGGTAGCCGACCTCGACCGCGCCGAACGTCGCGAGCACCGCGACCAGGAGCGCGAACCCGAAGCCGACGAACGGCTCGACGGCGGTCAGCACGATGTAGCCGACCAGTCCGTGCCACAGGTACAGCGAGTACGTCCGCTCGGACAGCCACGTCCAGACCACGTGCTCCTTGAGCCGGCTCTCGGCGAACAGGCCCAGCAGGAAGCACAGCAACGCGATCAACAGCGACAGGTTGTAGGAGGCGTCGAGCCGGCCCATGTCGCGCATGCCGGCCCACACGTACAGCACCCAGCAGACCGCCATCAGCACACCGGCCGCCCACAACGGGATCCGCTTGCTGTGCGCGGCCCAGATCACCTGGCCCATCACGACGATCGGGATGAACGACACCGACACGGCGAACAGCAGGTAGTTGGGGCCGAACGAGCGCGCCGTCATCAGCACGACCTGCACGAACAACAGCTCGACGGCGATCGCCACCCACAGCTGCCGGCGCACCAGCGGCAGCAACGCGATGACCAGCAGGTAGAAGATGACCTCGATGATCAACGTCCAGGCCACGCCGATCAGCACGACCTGCGGCACCAGCAGGTAGCTGATCAGGGTGGCGTTGGTCAGCAGGGTCAGCGGGGTGACGGTGTCGCCCTGCCCGGTCAGCAGCGGCTGCAGGCCCAGCAGCATGGCGCCGCCGGTCAGCAGCACCACGACGAACAGCGTCGGATAGATCCGCAGGAAGCGGCCGATCGCGAACCGGCCGACGCCCTGACGCACCGCCAGCGGCGTCACGATGAAGCCGCTGACCAGGAAGAACAGCGGCACCGACAGCTGGCCGAGCCCCTGGTCGGTCAGGTACAGCGGACCGGTGACCAGCGAGCTGATGGCGTCGACGACCGGCGAGCCGACGTGGTGGCGCACCGTCCACACGGTGACGAGGTGGCTCTCCACCACGAACAGGGCCGCGACCGCACGGGCGATGTCGATGAACACGACTCTGCGCTTGTTCGTCTGCCCTGCTGCCACCTGCCCCCCTCAGGGACGCCCGACCGAGATGGTCAGACTAGTGAAGCACGGTCAGGGCAATGCTCCGTTCAGGTGTATCACGTAGGTGTAGCTGATCCACCCGTCGCCGGCCAGGTCGTCCCGCTCGGCCCGCAGCACGGTCGCCCCCAGGTGCTCGAACAGCCCGCGCACCAGGTCGATCCGCAGCGGATGCATCTCGATCGCCGCGTCGGACACGGCGGCGTCCACCGTGGCCGGCAGCTCCGCCGCCGGCGCCTCGGCCGGGGCCGCAGCCACCGGCGCGGGGTCGATGTCCACGTCGGCGTACGTGGTCGAGCTGCCGAAGCCGTTCCACCAGCCCACGTGCTCATGCACGAGGTCGAGTTCCAGCAGCGCGCGCCCAGGCTGCTCCGGCGCGGACACCCGCAGCTCGACCTCGACCGTCTCGCCCGGCTCGACCGTGCTCGGCAGCCGCACCCGGCCGTCGTCCTGGACGATGTGCCGGCCGTCGCGCTGCCAGTGGTTGCCCAGCCGCAGCGCGCCCGCGTGCTGCCAGGCCAGCGGGCTCTCGTTGGTCACCCGCACCCGGACCTTCACGGCCTCGCCGACCGCCATCCGCGCGGGCGGATCGATCATCTCCAGCTTCGCCCGGTACGCGGTCGGGTCCAGCGGCACCGGCTCCTCGAGGTGGCTGGGCACCTGGAAGACCAGCACGCCGCCGGGCCGCACCACCCGGGCCAGCTCCAGCAGGCACCGCAACGACACCGCGGCCGGCGCGTGCTGCAACACGATCAGGCTGATCGCGCTGTCGAAGGAGTCGTCGGGGAACGGCAGCGTCTCGCCGTCGCCGTGCACGAACCGGATCCGCTCGGGCTCCCGGTTGAGCTTGTCGGCCTGCTCGACCATGGACGCCGCGATGTCGATGCCGGTGACGTCGTCGACCAGCTCGGCCAGCGCGAAGCTCAGCCGGCCCATGCCGCAGCCGAAGTCCAGCACCCGATGACCCAGCTCGGCGCCGGCGGCCTCGAGCTGGCCGCGGATGTGCGCGACCCCGTCCCGTCCGGTGGCCAGGAACTCCTCGACCTGCCATTCGCCGTCGCGCTGGCCGGGCGTGGACAGCACCGCCCACATGGGGTCGGTGCGGCCCAGCTGCTCCCAGGTGGAGCGAACCGACGTCACGTCACTCGGCGCCATCCCGCTACTTCTTTCTGCTCGTCGGCCGCAGCCACAGGGTCACGAACCCACCCTGCTCCGCTTCCGCGCGGCGGATCACCTCGTCGTCGGACTCCGCGGTGAGCTCGTCCTCGGTCCCCTCGGGCACCGGCACCAACTCGTAGCCCCACGAGCGGTAGCGGGCGAGGGTCTCGGCCGGATCGTCGCCGAGGTCGCGCACCCCGTCGGGCCAGAACTCGCAGACCACGTGCGGCCGGTCGCGACGGATCAGCTCGGCCAGCCCGGCCAGCGCCCGGTGGTCGCGGCCCTGCGCATCCACCTTGACGACGTCGATGTGCCGGGCCCGCAGCGCCTCGACGCCGCCCAGAGCCACACCCTGGACCTCGATCTCGCCGCTCGCACCGATGCGGTTGTCGCCGCTGTTGCCGTCACCGGCCAGCTCCAGCCGTAGCGGCTGATCCTCGTCCCACGCAGCCACCGGCAGCACGGTGAGCGTTGCGGCGACGGCCGGGGACACGTTGGCGCGGACGTTGTGGGCCAACAGCTCACCCAGCCGTTGCCACGGCTCGACGGCGAACACCGCACCGGTCTCGCCGGTGCGCCGCAGCGCCCGAACCGTGTGATAGCCGACGTGCGCGCCGATGTCCACGAAGGTGGCCCCGGGGCTCAGCAGCTCCTCCAGCAGCCGGGACTCGCGTTCCTCCCACGCCGCGTACTCACGCAGCCAGGGCAGCACGACCGTGTCCTCGGCCGGCAGCCGCAGCATGCCGACGTCGGTCGACACCGGCTCGCTGGCCCCGTCGACCGGCGCGGGATCCAACAGCTCGTGGTGGCTGCGGACACTGCGGTCCAACGCCCGGACCTGACGGGTGAGGCTGACTGCCGTCTCGTCGAACCGGGCGTCCCGCTCCTGCACCATCCCGACCAGCTTGTGGTCCAACTGCTCGCCGGTGCGCTGCACGGCGTCGATGAGCCGGCTCGCCTCGTCCGCGCGCCCGGCCAGCTCGCTGACCTGCCGGAACCGCTCCTCGGCCTCGCCGGACAGGCCCTTGCCCAGCCGCTGCGCGTCGCTGTCGAGCGCCGAGACCTGGGAGTTCAGCTCGGCCAGCCGGCTGACCACCTCGTCCATGCGCTGGTCCAGGTCGGCCTGCCGGGCGGTCGTGCGCTGCTCGGACGCCGTCAGGCGGTTCTCCACCCGACGCACCGTGCCCTCGACGCCGTCCATCAGCTTGGCCAGCACACGGCGCTGGTGCACGTCGTAGTGGTCGATCAGGCGCAGCACGCCGCGCCGCACTATCGGCGCGACCGGGATCTTGCTCGGCATACCGGGATCGGCCCGCCAGCGCAGCGCCTCACGGGCCTGCCGGAGCGGGGTGAGCGCCTCGTGGCTGCCGTCCGATCCGGGCGCCGACGACCGGGCGACCGTCGGCTCAGCCCGCCACTGCTGGTAGGCAGCCGTCACCCGCTCGTCGACCCAGGCCGACGCCCGGTCGAACGTCCTGGTCGTCAACACGTGCCGACGGCCGGCCAGGCCACGGCGACGGGCTTCGCCGGGATCGGCGGCGACCGCCCGCATCGCCTCGGCTGCCGCGTCGATGTCGGGCTCGGCCCACACGGCGGTCGGCGGGTAGGGGTGCTGGTTCGGACCGACCGGCACCCGCTCGTACGGCACGAGCCAGCCGACGCCGTCGGTGAGGAACTCGCCGGGACCGCTGTAGTCGGTGGTGATCACCGGCAGGCCCTGCGCCATCGCCTCGGCGACGGTCAGCCCGAAGCCCTCGCTGCGGTGCAGCGACACGTAGCAATCGGACGACGCGAACAGCTCACGGACCTCGGCGCCGGACAGGTAGTGCTCGACCAGCGTGATCCGGTCGTCCCCACGCGCGGCGGCGCGTAGCCGCTCACGCTGCGCCGGGTGCAGCTCGCCGTTGATCGACTTGATCACGAGCTCGGCGTCGGTCCGGCCGTCGAACGCCTGCTGGAAGGCGCGGACCACGCCCAGCGGGTTCTTCCGGTCGAACAGGCTGTTGTAGTCGAAGGCGAACAGGAACCGGGTCGGCCCGTCGTGGTCACGGGCGGGCGGCTCGGCGCCGTCCAGCGGATCGCGCACCGGCACCGGAATGGTGTGCACCGGAACCGAGGAATGGCCGGCCAGCGCCGTACGGCAGAAGTCGCTGATCGTCCAGATCTCGTCGACCAGCCCGTAGGCCGAGTGCATCCACGCGGGGAACTCCTCGAGCTCCCACGACCACACGCCGATCACGTACCGGCCGCCGCCCAGCTGGGAGTGCAGCCGCAGCGTCTGCTCGGTCATGTCCGCGTTCACGCACAGCACGCTGACCGGGAACTTCGGGGGTTGCGGGCGGACTCCGTCGGGCAGCTCGTGATCGGTGCGGTTGTGCACGGTGGATTCCTCGACCGCCACCGCGATCGGCAATGCCGCCTGGCGCATCGCATCGTGCACCAGCCGGCCCATCTCACCGACGCCCAGCTCGGCGGTCAGGTAGCCCAGCACGTTGACGCCGCGCGTGTCCTCGATCGCCACGGTCGCATCGGGCTTGGGGCCCGTTGGCACCGCGCGCCTTGGCATCTCGCGCTCGGCGATGCCCGAGGTGACGCACCAGTGGCGGTAGTCCTCGGCGTTCGCGCCGAGCGGGTCCGGGAAGGCGGCCTGGAGGTCGGCGCGAGCCTCCCACAGCGACATG
>Ga0310811_10009707_pt1 | contig 12439 bp, 13 predicted proteins | sample YCmetagenome_FD_207642 | JGI IMG/M metagenome (GOLD analysis project Ga0310811, IMG submission 207642) | Soil microbial communities from experimental microcosm in Duke University, North Carolina, United States - YC | ecosystem: Engineered > Artificial ecosystem > Soil microcosm > Unclassified ... | reverse complement strand
CAGAGCGAGCGGCGAGCACACAGGACGTCGACAAGCCTCGATGTCGCGAGGCGTTGAGGCCCGCGGGTCCAATTGGACCCCTGGCGTCCCGCGCGCCCTCGGTTGGGGGCAGGCGGCAAGAGAGCAACGAAGACGGGCCTGCCCGGGGCCTCGATAAAGAATACGGGCGATGATGCTTGCCCGGTGACAAGGTATAACAATCCCATGCGTGTAAACGGAAAGCCCTACCGCACAATCTGGCTGGCGGACGACGGCAGAACGGTCCGGATCATCGACCAAACGCTGCTGCCGCACCGGTTCGAGATCGTGGAGCTGCGCGATCTGGCTGCCGCCGTGACGGCGATCAAATCCATGCAGGTGCGCGGCGCGCCGCTCATCGGCGCTGCGGCTGCCTATGGTATTTGCCTGGCGATGGCGGACGACGCGTCGGATCAATCGCTTGATCGCGCCTACGACGCGTTGCTGGCGAGCCGTCCGACCGCCGTAAATTTGCGTTGGGCGCTCGATGTCATGCGCTCCCATCTCCGCAATCGCAAACGGGAGGAGCGCGTCAAAGCGGCCTACCAGCGCGCCGCCGAAATCTGCGAGGAAGACGTGGCAATCAACGAGGCCATTGGCGATCACGGTCTGGAAATCCTGCGTAATGCGGCCGCAAAAAAATCCGGCAAGGACCCGCTCAACGTGCTCACCCATTGCAACGCAGGCTGGCTTGCGACGGTCGATTGGGGCACGGCGCTGGCGCCAATCTACAAGGCGCACGATAGCGGCATGCCCTTACACGTCTGGGTCGATGAAACGAGGCCACGGAATCAGGGCATGAGCCTGACCGCGTGGGAGCTCGGTCAGCACGGCGTCGCTCACACCGTTATCGCGGACAATGCCGGCGGGCATCTGATGCAGCACGGCATGGTCGATCTGGTCATTGTCGGAACGGACCGCACGACGGCGCGCGGCGATGTCTGCAATAAAATCGGCACTTATCTCAAAGCGCTTGCGGCCAAAGACAACCAGGTGCCGTTCTATGTCGCACTGCCGTCGCCATCGATCGACTGGCTGATCGATGACGGTGTTGCGGGCATTCCGATCGAGCAGCGCGATGCAGCGGAAGTGTCCCGCATCAGCGGGCGTCTTCCTGATGGGACAATCGTGCAAGTCGACATCGCGCCGGAAGGCAGCGCGATGGCCAACTACGCTTTCGATGTCACGCCGGCGCATCTTGTCACCGGCCTGGTGACGGAGCGCGGGGTCTGCGAGGCCTCGCCGCAAGGATTGCGCCGGCTTTTCCCGGAAGGCGCTCGCACGGCCGAGAGAAAAGCGCATGCGTAACCTGTGGTCCGACCGCGACGCGCGAGCCGCGGTCAAAACCTATCGTGCGCAGGGCGCCAACGAAGACCTGGCTCTGCGCACATATACGACGCGTCTGCTCGGCGGCGACCCGCGCCTCGTCCAGCATGGCGGCGGCAATACGTCGGTCAAAACAGTCATGCGCGATCCTGCCGGGGAGCCGGCAAAAGTCCTGTGCGTGAAAGGCTCGGGCTGGGATATGGCGACAATCGAGCCGCCGGGTTTGCCTGCGGTGCGCCTTGCTCCGCTCCTGAAGCTCGCCGGTCTCAAGGCCCTCAGTGATGAGGAGATGGTTGCAATTCAGCGCGGCAACCTGCTCGACAGTGCCGCGCCCAATCCATCGGTCGAGACCCTGTTGCACGCGTTCATCCCGCACAAATTCGTCGACCATACGCATGCCAATGCGGTTCTCGCGCTGTGTGACCGGCCTGACGGCATGGCGCTCTGCCGGAAAGTTTATGGATCGCGCGCGGCCATCGTGCCGTACGTGATGCCGGGTTTCGCGCTCGCGTTGAAAGCCAAAGAGATCTTCGATGCCCATCCGCAGTGCGAAGGCCTGATTCTGCACAAGCACGGGATCTTCACGTTCGGCGGCAGCGCGCGCGAAGCCTACGACCGCATGATCGATCTGGTGAGCCGGGCGGAGCGGGCGTTGCGGGGAATGCGGCAGCGGCGCGTATCCACCGTCAAGCTTCCAAAGCTGCTCGCGACAGCCACCGACATCGCGCCGATGCTGCGAGGTCTTGTCAGCACACCCGGGCTGCACGTCGTGCTGGCGCATCGCGCGGGCGACGAGGTGCTCGGCTACGTCAACGGACGCGAGCTCGCGCGCTACAGCCGGCAGGGTCCGGTGACGCCCGACCATGTCATCCGCACCAAGCCGCGCCCCTTGATCCTGCCAGCACCCGATGCGAGCAGGCTCGGCGCCTTTGCCTCTGCTGCCAGAAAGGCCGTTGAACGATATAAGGCCGACTATCAACGCTACTTTGCGCGCCACAATGCGCGCGCCGTTCCGAAAAAGCGCGCGCTCGATCCGATGCCGCGCGTCATTCTGGTGCCGGGCGTCGGGCTATTCGGTGCCGGGACGACCGCAAAAGATGCGAGCGTCGCGGCCGACATTGCGGAAACCACGATTTCGGTGATTGCAAACGCGGAGAGAGGCGGGCGTTTCGAGAGCATCTCCGAGCGCGACCAGTTCGAGATCGAATATTGGTCGCTCGAGCAGGCAAAGCTCGCAGGCCGGAAGCCGCAGCCGCTGCAGGGGCAGGTCGTCGTCATTACCGGCGGTGCCGGGACGATTGGGCTTGCCACGGCTACGGCCTTTCGCGCGCATGGCGCCGAGGTGGTTCTTCTCGATCTCGACGCGTCTCGCACGAAGCTTGCGGCCAAGCCTCTCAACGCGCTTGGCATCGGCTGCAACGTGACCGACCGGCGTTCGGTTTTGGCGGCCTTCGATGCGGTCGTTGCTGCCTACGGCGGGGTGGACATCGTGGTTTCGAACGCCGGGGCGGCCTGGCAGGGCCGGATCGGTGACGTCGACGACGCGACGCTGCGGAAAAGTTTCGAGCTCAATTTTTTTGCGCACCAATATGTCGCCCAGGCAGCCGTGCAGATCATGCGGCGCCAAGGCACAGGCGGTGCGCTGCTATTCAACGTCTCCAAGCAGGCGATCAATCCGGGCCCGGACTTTGGTCCTTATGGATTACCGAAAGCGGCGACCCTGGCGCTGATGCGCCAGTATGCCGTCGACCATGGCGGTGATGGCATCACATCAAACGCCGTGAATGCCGACCGCATTCGTTCAGGGCTGCTGACCGGCGCCCTGATCAAGAAACGCGCGAAGGCCCGTGGCGTGACCGAGCACGGCTATCTCGCCGGCAATCTGCTCGGCCGGGAGGTCCTAGCCGACGACGTCGCGGAGGCATTCGTCAGTCTCGCGCTGGCGCGCAAGACGACGGGCGCGGTTTTGACGGTCGACGGCGGAAATATTGCCGCTGCCCCACGATAACAAACCGCAGAATCCGCGGGTCTTTTCCATTGCCGCGATTCCGCCGATTTTGCTTCCCACCGTCCGGCCGCCGCGTATGCGGCACATTGGAGCGGAGGTGGGTTCATGCGTGTCTGGTCGAACGGCAGATCGTCATTGTTGTGTCTTGGCGCGATCGTTCTCATGACGGGCGCCGCCGCCGCCAAGCCGGCCTATGTTGCTTCAACCGTCAACTTGCGCGCGGCGCCCGGCACCGGCAGCGAGATCGTCGCCAAGATTCCCGGCGGCAGCCTGGTCGATGCCTCGGCGTGCGACGGCGGCTGGTGCGAGATCGCCTGGCAGGACAAGAAAGGCTTTGCGATTCAGTCCGCACTCGACATGAGCGGTCGCGTGCCGCAGCAGCGCGCGGCGGCGGTCGCACCGCGGCTTGCCTATCGGCAGGGGCAGGAGGTCATTGAAGGGCCGGAGGTCGTCGAGGGTCCGGTCTACTACGATCCGCCGGCTGTCGTTTATTACGGCGGCCCGTACTATCGGCCATACTACCGCCCGTACTGGGGCTGGCGGCGTCACTGGTGGTGACGGCTATTTCGCCTGATTGCCGCCGAAGGCAAGCGCGAGCACGATGAGTGTCGCAAAATAGGCGGCGATGGCGGCTGGTAGCGCGAGATAGAACTTTACGTCGAACTGCTGCTCAAGCGCGAAGAGAACCGCGGCCCCAACCAGCACCGCGGCGAAACGAATCATGCGATCGCGGTTCACGCGCGCCGTTGCCTAGCGCTTGCCGTCGTTGGGAGCCCGCATGTTTGCCCAGGGGTCGCTGCGCGCCGCGGCCGTGTCGCCCTCCTTGCGTGAGCGTTCCATCTGCCGCTTGTATTGCTGATCGAGCTGCTCGGCCTGCTGCTGCTTTTCTCTTTCGAGAATGGCCAAAGGTTCGTTGTCTTTACTGCCTTTTTGCGCGAGGGCAGGTGTGCTTAAAACGCTCAGCGCGAGTGCGGTCAGAACTAGCTTTTTCATGGTCGAATGTCTCTTCCGCATGTCTATTAAAAGACTAGCATGGTGGCAAAAGCCGCTCAATCGCGGGGAATCCTTGCGCAGCAGGCACTTCGTCTTGGTATAAGGCGGGCTGGCACTGGCCGGAGCTTTCAGGAATGTCGTTGTCGCACCACACGCCGCCGCTCACCGCGTCCAGTCTGCCGCGACACGACTGGACGCGTGAAGAGGTGCGCGACCGGTTCACGCTCCCGTTCCCGGAATTGATTTTCCGTGCGGCGCAGGTTCATCGCGAAAATTTCGACCCCGTCGAAGTCCAGATCTCGACATTGCTGTCGATCAAGACCGGCGGTTGTCCGGAAGATTGCGCCTATTGCCCGCAGTCGGCGAAATTCGATACCGGCGTCAAAGCTGAAAGGTTGATGGATCTTGATGCCGTGCTCGACGAGGCGCGTGCGGCAAAGGCCGGCGGGGCTTCGCGCTTCTGCATGGGTGCGGCGTGGCGCTCGCCCAAAGATCGCGATCTCGACAAAGTCTGCGCGATGGTGGAGGGCGTCAAGGCGCTCGGGATGGAGACCTGCGTCACGCTCGGCATGCTGACCGGCGATCAGGCGCTGCGGCTGAGGGACTGCGGCCTCGACTATTACAACCACAATCTCGATACATCGCCCGAATATTACGGCGAGATCATCACCACGCGTACATACCAGGACCGGCTCGATACGCTCGAGCACGTGCGCAATGCGGGCATTCACGTCTGCTGCGGCGGGATTGTCGGGATGGGTGAGGGCCCCGAAGACCGCATCGGCATGATTGCGACGCTTGCCAGCCTGCCGGTGCATCCGGAAAGCGTGCCGATCAACATGCTGGTCCGCGTGGAAGGGACACCCTTGGCATCCGCGGGGACGCTCGATCCGCTTGATTTCGTCCGCACCATTGCGGTGGCGCGCATCTGCATGCCGGCATCGGTGGTGCGGCTGTCGGCGGGGCGCGAAGATATGAGCGAGGAAACGCAGGCGCTTTGCTTCCTCGCCGGTGCGAACTCGATCTTCTACGGGCCGAAACTGCTCACGACGCCGAATCCCGGCCGCGACCGCGACATGGCGCTGCTAGACAAGCTCGGCATGCGGCCGATGGATTAAGGTGAGTATTCATCAAAAGGGATTGGCGAACGGTAGCAATCGATGTCCGCTTGCCACCGAAAAGCGGACATGTGCGGTGCAACTAGGAGTGTCCGCTAAGTAGCGGACATTTGTCCCCTACGGCGGGTTCACGACGGCGCTTAATCTTATTCAGATCCCGGCTTTCGCGCCATTGAACACTGGAACGCTGTTTCACGGCATTAGCTAGAATGCTCGCGAATACCGCTCCAAAATGCGCTTGCGCCATATCAAAGCCAAGGCTGTCCAAAATCGGTATACAGGTCAGGAGGAGCGAGGGCGACGAATGCTCCGCTTGGGGACGGTCTTAGCCTAACGGCGCCCTCCATCCGCTACGATCGGGACCGCCTTCGCGCAGAGTGGCAAACGATAGGATGGTCTTTTATGACCGATAGCGTCTCCGAACGGGAACGTCAGCTCAACGAATTGAAAGGGGCCGTGGATCTTCTATTTGAATTGCGCGAAGAGTTCGTGCAGTGGGTAGAAGAAGCGCAAGACGGCTCTAAGCGTGAGGCCCTAGAAAATGTCTTAGGGCATATTGAAGCACTTGAGAGCGAATACCGGACTCGACAGGAAGAACTGAAAAAATCAAAGTCCGCTTAGTCGCGCTTGTGGTGGTGCCCCTCCACGCGAGACAGATGGCGCTGGACATCCATATCGGCATTTCAGGCCGGTAATTTTTTGAGTACAGGCGTTAGGTAAGACCGCGCACCAGCGCGAGGCCGCCGAACAGTCCGCCGATCGACAGGGCAACCGATAGCAGCACGTAGAGCGCGGCCAAACCGATCTCGCCGCGTTCGTAGAGGACGGCGACATCCAGGGAGAACGTGGAAAAGGTCGTGTAGCCGCCGAGAATGCCGGTGGTCAGAAACAGCTGCCAGTGGTGGGGAATGCCGCTCCTGAACGCGAACAGCGCCACGAGCGCCCCCATAACGACCGAGCCGCTGACATTCTCGAACAAGGTGGCGTAGGGAAATGCCGTGCCGAACAGGCGTGCGAAGGCAAGATTGAAGCCATGGCGCAACGCGGCGCCGACGCCACCACCGGCAAATACGATCAAGAAGCCCATCGATCAGATCTCCTCTGTCTCAGGGCATGGAAAAACCGCCCTGCGGCGGACAGATTCCTACCGCCCTGTTGCACGGTAGGAGTCATCAGCCCCTTGCGGGCGGTTCTCGGGGGACCCCATCCCCATCGCTGCGAAGCTATCGGTGGTGCAATGCAGGGTCAACCGGGGCGCAGCAGACAATTTGTTTCGAGTCGACTAGTGTCCGCGCACCTTGAGCACGCCGCCTCCACCACGCCGCCGTCGCCGCGCCTTTGACTGGTCGACGGCGATTATCGCCATCCTCGCATCTGCTGCCGCGGTCACTGTTTACGTGCGCGAAGGGCGCGAGCATTTCCTTCACGTTCTCGGTGGCGACTTGTCGCTCTTTGGCGAGATGCTGCCGAAAGTTCTGGCCGGTTGCCTGATCGGCGCCTTCGTCACTTTGTTATTGCCGCGCGAGATGGTGGCCCGCTGGGTCGGGCATGAATCGGGGTTTACCGGCCTGCTGATCGCCGCGTTTTTCGGTTTTCTGCTGCCCGGCGGGCCCATCACCATTTATCCGGTGGCTGGCGCGTTTCTCGTCATGGGCGCCGACGCCGGCGCGGTGGTCGCATTCATCGTCAGCTGGACACTCATCGGCTACACGCGCGCGCTGGTCTGGGAGTTGCCGTTCTTCGGCGCCGACTTCGTGATCTGGCGCATGGTTGCCGCGATTCCGCTTCCGATCATCGCCGGCCTGCTTGCCCGCGTCGCCGTTCGCGCCGGCTTTCAGTATCGCGATGAAATCAAATGACGCTCGCCATCAACATCCTGCTGTGGCTGGTCGTCGGCGTTCTGGCCGTCATTGCTGCAATGCGCGGACGCATTTTGCTGGATGACGGCGTGCGTGCCGGCGTCATGGAGTTCATCCTGTTGCTGCCACGCATCGGCATCGGGGTGGTCGGCTCAGGCTTCGTCGCCGAAGCGCTGCCGAATGCATGGATCGCGCCTTGGCTCGGTCCGGAGTCAGGCCTGCTGGGTGTCGCGATCGCGACGCTCGGGGGCGCGTTCACGCCCGGCGGTCCGGTCGTTGGCTTCTCAATCGGCGCTGCCGCGCTGAAGAGCGGGGCCGGTGCGCCGCAGGTGATCGCCTATTCGACGGCCTGGGCTCTTTATGCAATCCACCGCCTGGTGATCTGGGAAGTGCCGATGATGCCGGCGCGCGTCGTCTGGTTGCGCGCGTTGGTGTCACTGCCGTTGCCGTTCCTGGCTGCCGGGCTCGCCATCCTGCTCGGGCGGCCGTGACTGCGCCAAAGTGGCTTTTTCCGCAGGTATTCCCCGTCTTTAGCCCGTGCTAGCGTGCCGCCCGAAGGCGGGATGACACCGCTGCCAGGCGAGGGGACGATGGCGGAAGACGCGAGGGCGGGCGCGGGCTCGGAGGTAATTTCCGAAGAGCAGCTGCGCAAGGCAGAAGAATACGTTCAGCAGGAAGAAGGCGCCGCCAACCGGCTTTCGGGCTGGGTCGGCATCGTCGTGACCGGAATTGCCGTCGCGATGACGCTTTTCCACCTCTATGCTGCCTACGACATCGTGCCGACGATCCCGCTCCGCTACACGCATGTTGCCTTTGTGCTGCTGCTGAGCTTCCTCTTGTTTCCACTCTCGGCACGCTTCCGCAACCGCATCCAGTGGTTCGACGTCATCCCGCCGCTGCTCGGCATCGCCACCATCGTCTACGCGCTTGCGCAGGGTGACGATTTCACCGACCGCGCCGCCGTGCCGGAAAAATGGGACGTGATTCTGGGTGCCATCTTCATCGTGCTGGTGCTGGAAGCGGCGCGGCGCACGACCGGGTGGATCATGCCGCTCGTGGCGGTGTGTTTCATTCTCTATGCCTATTTCGGTCCCGATCTGCCGCCACCCTGGACTCACCGTGGCTATGACATTTCGCGGCTGGTCGGACACCTGTTTATCACGCTGGAAGGCATCTTCGGCGTTCCGATCGACGTGTCGGCGACGCTGATCATCATGTTCACGATCTACGGTGCGATCCTCCAGCACTCCGGTGCCGGAAAGTTCTTTATCGATTTCTCGCTCGCGGTCATGGGCGGCAAGCCGTCGAGTGCCGGCCGCGCTGTTGTGGCATCGTCGTTTCTGCTCGGCGGTCCGTCCGGTTCAGGCGTCGCAACGACCGTGATGATCGGGACCGTCGCCTATCCGATGCTTGCGAAGGCGGGCTTCGAGAAGAATGCCGCCGGCGGATTGCTCGCGGCCGGTGGGCTCGGCGCGATCATTTCCCCGCCCGTACTCGGCGCGGCCGCATTTCTGATCGCCGAGTTTCTCAAGATCAGCTACCTCGATGTGATCTGGATGGCGACCATCCCGACCTGCCTTTACTACCTGTCGCTGCTGTTCATGGTCGAACTCGATTCATTGCGGTTTGGCGCGCACGAGGTGGTGTTCAAGGCCGAGATGACTGTATGGGAAATGACGAAGCGTTATGGCTTCCATTTCGTCTCGTTGATCGCGGTCGTGGTCTTCATGGTCATCGGCTATTCGCCGATGCTGTCGGTGTTTTACGCGACAGTTCTCGCCTTCGCGATGAGTGCGCTTGCGCCGGATACCGCTCTTGGCCCACGCAAACTATTGCTCGCAATTCTCGTGATCGGTGCGGGCGCCGCGGCACTGTTCACGATTACGCCGATCGGCGGAACACCGTTTTCCGTCGAGTTTGAGTCATATTTCGCCCTGTCGATTTTGGTTCTGATCGGCGCGCTTGCTTTCATCGGTCTCACCCCGGCCGGGCAGCAGTGGATACCGTCGTCCAAGAAGCTGACGGCCGCCATGGCGGATGGCTCGATCGGCGTGCTCAGTGCGGCGACGACCTGCGCGGCTGCCGGCATTATCGTCGGCATTGTCACGCTGACAGGCCTTGGGCTGAAGTTCTCTTCGATCGTGATCGATTTTGCCGGCGGCAGTTTGCTGTTGACCGCGCTCTATACCTGTCTCGTGGTCTGGATCATCGGCCTCGCAGTGCCGGTGACCGCGTCCTACATCATTTGCGCGGTCATTGCCGCACCGGCTCTCACCAAGCTCGGCGTGCCGGATTTTGCGGCCCACATGTTCATCTTCTACTACGCGGTGCTCTCTGAAGTTTCACCGCCGACCGCACTATCACCGTTCGCGGCCGCGGCGATCACCGGCGGCGACCCTTACGTCACCACCATGCAGGCGTGGAAATACACTCTGCCGGCGTTTCTGGTGCCGTTCGTCTTCGTGCTCGATCCGCAGGGGGTCGGATTGCTGATGAAGATTCCGAAGGATGGGTCGATCTATGACATCATCTGGATCACGCTGAAGACTGCCATCGGGCTGGGCGCGCTTGCGGCGGCTGCGCAAAACTGGGCTTTGCGGCGGAATACTCAGGCCGAACGGTGGTTATGGATGCTGGCGGGCCTGCTGCTGGTGTTCCCGAGCCTGCTGGAGGGCCTGGCCGAGACCTTGACCGGTCTCGACGTGCCATATCCTGCGCCGTTTGGCCTCGGTTTGGCGGCGGCGCTGCTATTGAAACAGAAATTCGTTCCAGCGAGACTTGCGGCATAAGGTGGACAACAAGCAGAAAAGCCAAGGGAGAAAACGATGAAACTTGAAATGACCAGGCGGCGCAAACTCGGGCTGGCGGTATTGGCGCTGGCCACAACGGTTGCCGCCGGAACGGTATTCGCGCAGCAGCGCGCGATGTCGATCGCGACCGGTGGCACCGGCGGCGTTTATTACCCGCTCGGCGGTGGTCTTGCCAACGTCCTGTCGAAAACGCTGCCGGGGATCCAGGCGACGGCGGAAGTCACGGGTGGCTCGGTCGATAATCTCAAGCTGATCAATGCCGGTCGCAGCGAAATCGCGTTCTCCATGGTCGACGCGGCGCTCGATGCCTACAAGGGGCAGGACAAGTTCAAGGGCACCGAGGTGCCGGTCCGTACCTTGATGGTGCTCTATCCGAACCAGATGCATGTCGTGACAATTGAGGGGACCGGCATCGAGAAGATGGCTGACCTCAAGGGCAAGCGCGTATCCACGGGCTCGGGTGGCAGCGCCACTGAAGTGATGGCCTTCCGCGTGATCGAGGCGGCCGGCCTCGACAAGGACAAGGACATGAAGCGGGAGCGGCTCGGCGTTGCCGAATCGGTCAACGCGCTCAAGGATCACAAGATTGACGCCTTCTTCTGGGTCGGTGGACTTCCGACCTCGGCGGTGACCGACCTCGGCGCCACGCCTGGCGTGAAGATCAAGCTCGTCGATCACGCCGATCTTGCAGCAAAGATGAATGAAAAATACGGCAACCTTTATGCCGGGAGCACCATCAAGGCGGGCACCTATCCGGGGCAGACGACGGATAACAAGAACACCGTTGTGTGGAATATCCTGGTCGCCAACGCCAAGATGTCGGATCAGGACGCCTACAACATCGTCAAGACGATCTTCGACAAGAAGGCGGATCTGGTGGCGGTGCACGGTGAGGCGAAGAACTTCACGCTTGAAAACCAGGTGAAATCTTATTCGCCGATCCCGTGGCATCCGGGCGCGGTGAAATACATGAACGAGCACGGCGTGAAAATGTAACCCGTCGCGCGTTGTCTTGTTACGAGGCCGGCGCCACCTCTGCCGGCCTCGTTTGTTTTGGGAGTGCGATGCAGACGAAGTAGGCGAGGGCACTGAGGATGGCAATGCAGAAGCTCACCGGCCAGTCTGTGTAGAAGGCCATCGTCAGGCCGAGCCAGGCTTCGCCAATGGCAAGGCCTGCCGATACGAACAGCCCGCTCCAGAGACCCGTCGTGATACGTTGTGCCGCGGCCGGCGGCCCGACCATCAGGGTGAAGACCAGCAATACGCCGACGATCTGGGCGCAGACCGACACGGCCAAGGCGACGATGGCGAGGAAAGCGACGGAGACGGCGCGAAGGGGCACGCCCTTGGCCTCCGCCAGCTCCGGCTGAAGGCTCGAGAAAACCAGAGGTCGCATGATGAAGGCGAGCGCGGCGAGCGTGATTGCGCCCAGCAAGCCGAGCGTTGCGATCATCGCGTGGTCGACGGCCAGCACATTGCCGAACAGCAGCGCGGTTGCCTGGGTCGCAAATGACGTGTGGTAGTGCAGGAACAACAGACCGAATCCCAACGCCAAGGCAAGAACGACTCCGATCGCTACATCGCGGTTGCTGATCCGCTCGCTCATGGCGCCCATGACGATTCCGGCGGCCAGCGTGAATGCGATGAGCCCCCAAAGCGGCGCGACGCCGACAAGACCGGCGCCGGTTGCACCGGCAAAGCCGATGTGTGACAGCGCATGGCCCGCGAAGGTCTGTCCACGCATCACCAGGAAATAGCCGACGACGCCGGAGACCACGGCGGCGATGCCAGCCGCGATGAAGGCATTGATCATGAAGTCGTAGGCAAACATGTCAGTGATGATGGTGGCCGTGGTCATGACCGTGATCGTGAAGATGGTCGGTCCGCTCGACATCCAGCCCCCGCGACATCACGAAGATATGCCCGTCGGCGCGGAGCACCTGGATTTCGGTGCCGAAAAGCTTCGATAGTATCGGCGCTGTGACCACTTCTTCGACTGCACCGAGCACCGCATGGCTGTTGCCGAGATAGAGCACGCGGTCGAGCGTTCCAAGCAACTGGTTAAGCTCGTGCGCGCTGAACAACACGGTGATCTTCCGTTCACGGCAGATCCTGCGTACGACATCGATCGCAATTTCCTGGCGGCGGGCGTCGAGGCTGATCAGCGGCTCGTCGAGCAGCAGAAGCCTTGGCGATCCGATCAGTGCTTGTGCAAGCAAGAGGCGCTGCCGCTCGCCGCCGGACATTTCGGCGAGCGGGCGGTTGGCAAGCTCACGCGCCCCGACGGCTTCGAGCGTTTCTTCAACC
>Ga0310811_10009705_pt1 | contig 12440 bp, 12 predicted proteins | sample YCmetagenome_FD_207642 | JGI IMG/M metagenome (GOLD analysis project Ga0310811, IMG submission 207642) | Soil microbial communities from experimental microcosm in Duke University, North Carolina, United States - YC | ecosystem: Engineered > Artificial ecosystem > Soil microcosm > Unclassified ... | reverse complement strand
CCAATAGCGGCGCGCGATGTCGGTGAATTCCTTGCTGATGTCGCAGCAGAGGATCGTGCCCCCCGGCGGCAGCGCGAGCGCCATCGAGAGCGACGAATAGCCGGTGAACGTGCCGACCTCGAGGATGCGCAGCGGCCGGAGCGCTTTCACGAGCGTGTGCAGGAACTGGCCCTCGTTGGCCGGCACCTGCCAGAAGCCCAAGGCCAGCTTCTTCGTCTCGGCGCGGAGACGCGCCAACAGCGGCGTCTCGCGGTCGGAGACGGCCATCATGTAGTCGTAGAGCGGATCGTTGAGATAGATCTGGTCGCGCGCCATGTGTTCCTTGTAGCGGCGCGAGCGGCGCTATGAAAGTCCCCGCGCCGATGTTCGGCCTTTGGCCGAATGTCGGCGACCGGGATCACATGATCTTCTTGCGCACCCAGGCGAGCGGCGCTTTGTCGTCGTAGACGACGCCGGCTTCGTATTCGCCGAGCTGCACGCCGAGCTTCGCGAGCAGCGGGGCGAGCGCGACGCGCGTCCCCTTGAAGACGTGCGCATCGACGAGGCGGCGCAGCGTGCCGAAGCCGGTGGCCGCGTCGCAGACCTGGATGAAGCGATCGAGGGTCCAGCGCTGCGCGGCGTCGCCGCCGGCGGCGAGCACGGCCTGGAAGCAATCCGCGAGGCTCTTGGCGCCGCCACTCTTCTCGATGATCTCGGCGTCGGCGAGCAGCATCATGAGCGTGCCGCCCCAATAGACCGGGCCGATGCCGCGCGCGCGGGCGAGGCCCTGCTGCTGCATCGCGGAGACGCCGTGGCGGAAATTCTTGAGGAAGCCGCGCCAGGCCTGGTCGCGCGGAAACCAGCCGGCGGCGACGCGGAGCCGCGTCTCGGTGTAGACCGCCATGCCCTCCATGAGCCAGGCGTGGCCGTCTATGAACGGCGCCGCGAAATGCACGAGCTCGTGCATCAGCATCCATTGGCCGAGGAGATCCTCGGGTAGCGTTTCGGCGCCGATGCGCAGCAGCATCGTGGCGCCGCCGCCGCCCATGACGATGCCGCGGCGCAGATAACGGAGGTTCGGCACCGGCTCGAGCACGATCAGCGCGTTCTTCGCCGGGAAGCCGCCGAAATAGACGCCGATGCGCGCGGCCGAGGCGCCGATCCAGCGCCGAAGATCGTCATTCAGGGTGGCACGCTTGCCGTCGAGCACCGCGACCGTGAGCGTCCCCGTCCCCGCACGCGCTTCGACCGGCACGCGCAACACGTCGAGCCGGCCCATCGCCATGAAGCCCATGAGGTCGAAATCGGCGGCATCGAACCGCTGCAAGTCGCCTTCGGCAGCAAGCCCGGTCAGGATTTCGGCGCCGGCCGGCGCGCGGAAACGCAGCGTGAGCTTCATCGGCCTCTTGCCGCCGTCCGGCACGAGCAGGAACGAGCGCACCGTGGCCACGACCGAGCCGCCGACGCGCTGGCCGAGCGAGGGGCTGTTGGTGGAGCGCGCCAATTCATCGACGTCGAAGCGGTAGGTGGCGCGCGCGACGCCGCCGGCGCCCTTCAGCACCCACGCCTCTTCGCCTTTTTCGAGCACGCTGCCCGGCGCCGCGCGCACGTCGCGCATCTGCGCGTCGGTGAGAAAGCGATAGGTCGCGAGCGCGTGCGGCCCATTGCCGTCGCACGCCATCGCGATCTCAAGCCCATGCGCCTCGGCATCGGCGAGCACGATCTCGTAATGACAGCCGCCCGAAGGCGGCGGCGCTTCCTGCGCCTGCGCGGGCGCAATTGCCAGCGCGAATACGAGCCATGCGAGACGAAATTTCATCCCGCCGACGCTATTGAGCGCGGAACGCGCGGTCCACGCACGTTGCGGTGATGACGCGACGCAAGAGCGTCGCTTACGGCCAAATCGCGAAGAGCGCGATTTGGCGCGGATGTCGGCGTCGCCCTGACCCGCCGTGGCGGATGGCGCGGCGCGGGACGATAACGGGGATTCTCGCGCTCACAAATCGTACTGATACGTGATCCACATCGTGCGCTTCGCGGCCTGATCGTAAAGCGTGCGGGCGCGGTAATTGTCGTCGCCGGTGAGCCAGCGGTAGAAGGGCCAATTGCGCGTGCGGCCGATGGCGGCGACTTCGTCCAGCAGCAGCCGGCCGACCTTCTGCCCGCGCCAGGCCGGATCGACGAAGAGGTCGTCGAGAAAGCCGGCGACGGCGCCGCGCAGCGGGCTCGCCATGTCGCGGAAATGCGCGAGGCCGATCACGCGCCCATCGGGTGCGCGCGCGACGCGCCCCTCGCACGGCCCGTGCGCTTCGGGCGCCGTGATCCATGCCCAGACGCGGTCGGCAACAGCGTCGGTCATCTCGCGCTTATAGAAATTGGCATAGCCGTTGTAGACGCGGCGCCAACCGTCTTTGTCGCGCGGGCCGGGTTTGACGATCGTGATCTCGCTCATGCGCCACCCCATGTCCGCCCGGCGACCTCGACGAGGCGCGCGAGCTTCTGCCTTTGTAGCTCAGGCGTCATGGGATTGGGGAGCACGTTGAATTTCGACATCGCCGAGCTCGCGAAGCCGCATTGCGGGCAGAGGCCGAGCTGGTCGGCTGCGGCGTATTTCGCGGCCTCGTCGAGCTTCTTGCGCAGCGCATCGGCGGATTCGATCGCGGGGTTCTTGGTGCTGACGAGCCCCAAATAGGCGCGCTTCCCCTTGGGCAGATGGCGCAGCGGCGCGAAATCGCCGGCGCGCGGCGAATCGTACTCCATCAGATACGCGTCGACGTCGAGCTGATTGAACAGCTTCTCGGCGATCGGCGCGTAGCCGCCGTCGCCCATCCAGAGCCCCTGCATGTTGCCGCGGCAGAGATGGAGCGCCACGCGCATCGACTTCGGCCGGCCGGCGATGGCGCGGTTGATGAGGTCGATATAGAGATCGACGAGCTTCTCGGGATCGTCGCCCTCTTTCTTCGCGATGCCGCGATTGGTCTCGTCGCAGAGCAAGGTCAGCGGCACCTCGTCGAGCTGCAGGAACGTGCAGCCGCGCCCGGCGAGCGCTTGGATCTCGGCGCGGTAGATGTCGACGAGATCGTCGAAGAACGCGTCGATCGTCTTGTAGGCCTTCTGGTCGAAGCAGTGGCCGAAATGGCCGAAATGCATGTGCGAGGGCGTCGGCATCGTGACCTTGGCGCGGCGCGTCGTGCAGCCGGCGAGGAACGCGTAGTCCTCGGCGACGATCGGATGCTTCTGCTTCAATTTGCCGACGGCGACGGGCGCCGGCGCCGCCGTGGCGACGCCCTGGTCGTTGTGGAAGGTGAGCTTCGAGGGCTTGAAGCCGAATCCCTCGACCGCGGAGAGGAACCCGCGCGACCAGCCGCCGCGGCGGAATTCGCCGTCGGTGACGAAGGCGAGGCCGAGTCCTTCCTGAAGCTTCACGACGTCGCGGATCGCCTTGTCCTGCGCCTCCTTCAACTGCGCCGCCGAGATCTTCTTCTGCTCCTCGGCGAACCACGCCTCGGTCAACGCGGGCGGGCGCAAGAGGCTGCCGACGTGATCGACATGCTCGGTGGCGGTTTCGGCCATGGCGGTTCCCCCTCGGTTTGTCTCGCGCAACCTAGGGACCGCGGCACGCGCGGCCTACGGGGTGGACACGCCGTGTCCGTCCAGCGGAACGGCGGCCTCGGCGTTACGGCGTCTCGAGCGGCGAGGATTGGAAGGCCGGCATCGCCTCGCATTTGGCGGCGAGGGCTTCGAGCTTGGGATAGGCGCCGGCCGGAAACAGCGCGGGGTTGGTCTTCTTGACGAACGTCACGGCGACGGCGGCGGTGACATCGGCCATCGTCATCTTGTCGCCCAAGAACCACGGCGTCATCGGCAACGCCTCGAGCGCCTTCAAGCCGCCGGTCACCTGGCTCGCGAGATGATCGTGCCACGACGGGTGCACTTTCTCGGCCGGCCGCTTGGTGCGCTCGTAAAACGCGGCGACGCCCTTGTCGAGAATGCCGGTGCCGATCGCCATGATGCGGAGGCACGCGCGCCGGTCCTTGCCCGCGGCCGGGATCAGCGCCTTGGCCGGCCCCGCGCGCTCCATCAGATAGTCGAGCATGGCGCCGCTCTCGATCAGCGTCTCGCCGTCGTCGAGCACCATGATCGGCACGCGCTTCAGCGGATTGGCGGCGGCGATGTCCTTCGCCTGCGCCTCCTGCCAGGGCGAGAGATATTCGCGCTCGTGCTTGACGCCGAGCATGTTCATCGCGATGGCGACGCGGCGCGTGTAAGGCGAGAGATTGCGGCCGATGAGCTTCATCAGGGGATTCCGGCAGGCTGTGGACGGGGCCGCGACCTTAGTGCAGCGCCCGCCCCGTCGCCAATGCCGTTCACGCGGTGGGCAATCCCGCCGCCTTCCACGCGTTGAGGCCGCCCGCCAGCACATAGGCTTCGCCCGCGCAGGCGCCGGCGAGGCGGCGCGCATTGTTGGCGGTGCGCATGCCGGATTGGCAATGGAAGATCACGAGCTTCTTCCCGGCCGGCGCGATGCGCTCGCCGGCGCCGATCCGCGACAGCGGCGCCAGCGACGCGCCGTCGATGCGCTCCTGCGCGTGCTCGTTCGGCTCGCGAATGTCGACGAGGATCGCCTTGCCGGCATCGACGAGGGCTTTCGCCTCTGCGGCCGTGAGCGGCGTGAGATCGGTGGCTTGGGTCATGCGCGCGATTTCCTGGGTGGAGAATTGGAGGCGGGGCCGCAGCCGCGGGCGCCGCGGCCGGGGCAATAGATGGCGTAGAGCGTGGCGATGACGCGGCTCACTTCGTCGGAGGCGAGCGAATAGAAGATGGCCTGGCCCTCGCGCCGCGTCTTGACCAGGCCCTCGGCGCGCAGGCGCGCCAAGTGCTGCGAGACCGCGGATTGCGAGAGCCCGACGGCCGCCACGAGCTCGCCCACGCCGCGCTCCCCGGCGGCGAGCTGGCAAAGGATGAGCAGGCGGTGCTCGTTGGCGAGCGCGCGCATCAAGCCCGCCGCCCGCCCGGCGGCCCGCTCCATCAGCGCGAGGTCCATCTGCGACATATTCGAAGCTATTAAATTAGATATTGCTAATCTATAGGCGTTGAATACGTTGTCAAGCAGCCACGGCGCGCCGGCCCTGCGGCCAAATGGAGCAACCACATGCGTTCGCACGTTGTCGCCACGCCGCGCCGCACGACATCCAGAGCGCGGGAGAACGCGATGAGCCCCGTCGTCACCACCTTCTTCCACGAGCCCACCTTCACGGCCACCCATGTGGTGCGCGAGCCGGCCGGGCCGGCCGCCGCCATCGTCGACCCGGTGCTCGACTACGACGCCGCCGCGGGCCGCACGAGCACGAAATCGGCCGACGCGCTCGTCGCCTTTGTCCAAGAGCGCGGGCTCGCGGTGACGTGGATCCTCGAAACCCACGCCCACGCCGATCATTTGAGCGCCGCCGCCTATCTCCGCGACAAGCTCGGCGCCAAGGCCGCGATCGGCACCGAGATCGGCCGCGTGCAGAAGACCTTCGCCGGCCTCTTCCATTTCGAGCCCGGCTTCAAGACGGACGGCAGCCAGTTCGACCGCCTGTTCAAGGACGGCGACACCTTCCGCATCGGCGCGCTCGAAGCGCGCGTGCTCCACACGCCCGGCCACACGCCGGCCTGCGTCACTTACCTGGTCGGCGACGCGGCATTTGTGGGCGACACGATCTTCATGCCCGACTACGGCACGGCGCGCGCCGATTTTCCCGGCGGCGACGCGGCGACGCTCTATCGGTCCATCCGCCGCGTGCTCGACCTTCCGCCCGAGACGCGCCTCTTCCTCTGCCACGACTACAAGGCGCCCGGGCGCGAGCGCTTCCGATGGGAGACGACGGTCGCCGCCGAGCGCGCCGGCAACATCCATGTCCGCGACGGAATCACCGAGGCCGAGTTCGTCGCGATGCGGACGCGCCGCGACGCCGGCCTCGCGGTGCCGAATCTCTTGTTCCCCTCCGTGCAGGTGAACATCCGCGCCGGCAAGCTGCCGCCGCCCGAAGCGAACGGTACAGCCTACCTCAAGATCCCGCTAAACCGAATTTGAGCGGATAGAAAGGCCCGCCACGAAGAGGCGAAAACCCCACATGGCTGCGCGCCGTACTCTGCCATCGGACGCATGAGGGGCCTGCGCGCCGGTGGCGATGGACATATTCGATTTCGCCTACTAATTACGCGGCCATGTCCGTTCCTGCCGCCGCCGACACCACCCCCATTGAAAACCGCGATCAGCTCGTCGCCTATCTCGAGGCGGGAGCGAAGCCGCGTTCGCAATGGCGCGTCGGCACCGAGCACGAGAAGTTCGCGTTCGACCTGAAGACGCTGAGGCGCCTGCCCTACGAGGGCCCCCACGGCATCAAGGCGCTGCTCCAGGGCTTCTTCCGCTTCGGCTGGGAGCCGATCAAGGAAGGCGAGACGCTCATCGGCGCGATCAAGGGCAAGGCCGCGATCAGCCTCGAGCCGGGCGGCCAGCTCGAGCTTTCGGGCGCGCCGCTCGAAACCATCCATCAGACCTGCGACGAAGTGCATACGCACCTCGCCGAGGCCAAGGCGATCTGCAACGAGATCGGCGCCGGGCTGCTCGGCCTCGGCTTCGATCCCAAATGGCGGCGCGAAGACGTGCCGTGGATGCCGAAGGGCCGCTACAAGATCATGCGCGAATACATGCCGAAGCGCGGGAAGCTCGGCCACGACATGATGCTGCGCACCTGCACCGTGCAGGTGAATCTCGATTTCTCGTCCGAAGCCGACATGGTGAAGAAGCTGCGCGTCGCCCTCGCGCTGCAGCCGGTGGCCTCGGCCCTGTTCGCCAACTCGCCGTTCACCGAGGGCAAGCCCAACGGCTACCTCTCCTACCGCCAGCACATCTGGACCGACGTCGACCCCGATCGCGCCGGCCTCATCCCGTTCGCGTTCGAGGACGGCATGGGCTTCGAGCGCTATGTCGACTACGCGCTCGATGTGCCGATGTACTTCGTCTACCGCGGCGGGAAATACGTCGACGTCTCCGGCCAATCGTTCCGCGCGTTCATGGAGGGGCGGCTGCACAACCTCGCCGGCGTGCGCCCCAGCCTCTCGGATTGGGCCGATCACCTGACCACGCTGTTTCCCGAGGCGCGGCTCAAGAAGTATCTCGAGATGCGCGGCGCCGACGGCGGGCGCTGGAGGAGCCTTTGTTCGCTGCCGGCGCTCTGGGTCGGCTTGCTCTACGACCAATCGGCGCTCGACGCCGCCTGGGACATGGTCAAGGACTGGACCGCCGCCGAGCGCGACGCGCTCCACAAGGCGGTGCCGAAGCAGGGCTTCAAGGCGAAGTTCCGCAACGAGACTACGCGCGACCTGGCGCTCCGCGTGCTCGCGCTGGCGCGCGAGGGCTTGAAGAGCCGCGCCAGGAACGACCGCATCGGCCAGGACGAGACCGCGTTCTTGAACGACATCCAGACCGCGGCCGAGAAGAATTTCACGTTCGCCGAGGAGCTGCTCGAGGCCTACCACACGCGCTGGAAGGGCGAGATCGATCCCATCTTCGTCGAGCGCGCGTTCTGATCCGCCGTTTGCCCCGCTCGCGACGGCACCGTTCCCCTCGTTGAGATGACTCGGCTGAGCCAGGTTGGCGCGCGAACGCGCGCTGCGCAGAGAGAGGGCACGCGCAGGTCGGCCTTTCGCTGCGCACGTGTTTTCACATACCCGCGCCTCATTCGATTGCGATAATCTCCCGCCCATGCCGGAAGCACCGGTCCCTGTTGCCGAAAACATTCCCGCGCCGCGCGCGCCGCCGGCGCGCCGGCGCATTTCCGTGGTGTGGGCGCTGGTCGCGAATTTCGGCGGCCTGCTCGTCGTCGCGATGCTGGCGGTGTTCGGCTTCTCGTTCTGGAGCGCCAGCGGCAACACGATCGAATTGCTGCGCGACCGCGCCGAGGGCACGGTCGAGCAGCTTCAGCGGCGCCTGAAGGACCACCTCGATGCGCCCTCGGCGCAGCTGAAGCTCATGGCCGGCGAGATCGCCTCCGGCCGCATCGCGCCCGAGCGCACGCAGGAGTTCGACGCGTTCATGCTCGGCGGCATCTCCGGCATGCCGCAGCTGCGAGTCCTCACCTTCATCCGCCCCGATCTGAAATCGCGCGGCGCGCAACGCCGCAACGACGGCATCGCGCTGGCCGAAGCCGATCTACAGCTCCAACCCAATGTCGCCAGCGTCGCGCGCCAGGCCTGGGCGCGCCAGGAGATCGGCTGGACGCCGCCAGTGTTCAACCCGCTGATCCGCCAAACCGTCATCGCCTGCGCGCAGCCCGTGATCCGCGATGGCCAGGTGATCGGCGTGCTCGTGGCCGTAATCAGCATCGAAGAGCTGTCGAACTACGTCGCCCGCATCGGCCGCGAGTCGAACGCCACAGCCTTCATCCTCTACGGCCGCGACCATGTGCTCGCGCATGCCCGGATGCTGGCGGACGGCGTGAAAACCACGGCCGAAGAGCCGCTGCCCGCGCTCGCGCGCTTCGGCGACCCGGTTTTGGCCGCGCTCTGGGACGACCGCTACAATGCGGGCCGCATGTTCGTGGCGCGCCCGCCGATCGAGAACCGCACGATCTACATCGGCGACGAGAACTATCCGTTCTTCTATGCCGAGCTCGCCGGCTACAGCGACAAGCCGCTCTTGGTCGGCGCCTACACGCGGGCGAGCGACTTCAGCGACATCATCAATCGCCTGATCCTCGCGCTCGTCGCCGGCGCCGCGGCCGTCCTCGGCGCAATCATGATGGCGGTGCTGATCGGGCGGCGCCTCGCGCGCCCGGTCGTGCGCATCTCCGAGGCAGCCACTCTCGTCGGCGACCTTCGCGTCTCCGAGGTGCAGCCGCTGCCCAGGAGCCGCATCCGCGAGATCGACGAGCAGGCGCGCGCCTTCAATTCGATGACGCGCGCGCTGCGCTGGTTCGAGACCTATGTGCCAAAACCGCTTGCCCGCCATCTCTTGAAGAGCGGCGACACGCGCGAGGTCGAGTCGGAGCAGCGGCACCTGACCGTGATGTTCACCGACATCGCCGGTTTTTCGACTTCGTCGCAGGCGCAGGACGCCGCGGCGGTGGCCGCCTATCTCAACCAGCATTTCGGCCTCGTCAATGCGTGCATCGAAGAGGAAGGCGGCATCGTCGACAAATACATCGGCGATTCGGTTATGGCGTTCTGGGGCGCGCCCGAAAGGATGAAGAACCGCGCCGAGCGCGCGTGCCGCGCCGCCCTCGCGATCCGCGAGGCCATCGTCCGCGACAACGCCGAGCGCCGCGCGCGCGGCCTGCCCGAGACGCGGATGCGCATCGGCATCCATTCGGGCGACGCCACGGTCGGCAACATCGGCTCCTCGAGCCGCGTCAACTACACGATCATCGGCGACATGGTGAATGTGGGCCAGCGCATCGAGCAGCTCGGCAAGGTGCTGGTCAAGGATCAGACGGTCGCGATCCTGCTGAGCGAAAGCACGCGCGCCGATCTCGGCCCCGAATTCGCGCCGCGCTCGCTCGGCCGCCACAAGCTCAGAGGCCGCGAAGGCGAAGTCGAGATCTTCGCGCTGTAGGACGCTCGCCAAGTGGCGAGCTTCGGCAGAATTCGCCAGGGGCGAATTCTGCAAGAGCAAGCTTACGGGCGACCAGCTCCCTTTTTTCTGTTCTTACCTTCTTTTCTCCACCACGATCCAGCTCGCGGTCTGGTCGGCGATGGCATCGTCTTCGCCATCGTCGGCGACGAAGGCGAGCGATTCGGCGACGAAGAAGATGGCGGCGGCGCGGATGTGCGAGCGCGGCTGCCAGATGACGGCGCCGGTCCACTCGGTGCGGCCGCTGTAATCGCCGTCGCCGCGCGGCAGCATGCCGGCGAAGCAGCCGCGCATACGGCCGACGTCGCGGCGGTATTCGGCGCGCGCCTCGGCGGGGAGCGCGTCGATGCGCGTCATGCGGCAGCGATATTCGAGGGCGCCGCGCGTGGCGCGCAGCTCGCAGCGGCTGGCGCCCGGCAGCAGCGTGCGCGCCGGCGCCGTGCCCGCGCGGCCGCGCTCGCCCGCGATCGCGAGCGCCGCGAAATCGCGCTCGGCGTAGACGATCGCCTGGCGCAAGCCGGTGCAGAAATCGGCCGCCGCGGCCGTGGCCGCGGATAGAAGTGAGGCCGCGATCGCGAGCGCCGCGATGCGTATTCGCCTCGGCATGCCGCGCGGCACGCCGAAGGCCTTGGCCTTCGTCATGACCCGTAATCCTTGCCCAATTTCCCCGGTCGTAGCCTAGCGGGCGATGCAAATTCCGTGCAAGGCAGAAGATTGCTTAAGCTGGCAGGCCTACCACCGGAGCGTCAGCACACCGTCGCGCACTTCGTAGCTCTTGAAGCGCTGCAGCGTGCTGATACCGAGTACGGAGGTATTGCCGCCTACCAGAGCCGGCACGTTTTCCAAATGCGCCTCGCCGATGTCGAAGCTGCTGAGGCGCACCGGCGCAGCCATGATAACGCCGTTGGCTGTTCGGACCGGGAGCGCGTATTCGCTCGAAGAGGGGAATAGGCCGGCACGCTCGGCTTGGCGGCTGGTAAGCACTGTGTGTGTGGCGCCGGTATCGACGAGGAGGCGCATGTCGCTGCCGTTGATGCGCGCCGAGACGTAGAAGTGGCCGTCGGAGGATTGGCGGATCGCCAGCGCGCGCCCATCGCCGCGATCGTCATCTTCCTGCCGGCGATCGGCGCGCTGGTCGGGGCGTGGATCGGCCGGCGTTGGCCGCGACGTGTCGAGCTCGCCGGCGACGCGATACCAGACCGCCTTCAACTCGGCGCGGTAGGAATAGCCGATCACCAGCACGAGCCCGATCGCGGCCCAGGCGGCGAGCGACTTCAAGGCGCCGGCGATGCGCGTGCGGCGCAGCGCCAAGCTCGAGACCACGAGCACGACCAGCAGCAGGACGTAGCCGAGAGAGGGGCCGTCGCTGCCCCAATCGAAATTGTCGCCATATTCCGAGGCGAGCCAGCCCAAGAGCGCCGCAATGGCCGCGAGCGCCACGATCCACAGCCACCCGCCGCCCGAGGGGCGCGGCTGTTCTTCACGGCGGTCATCGCGCGGTTGCGGCGTCCCCATGGCCGAAAGACTGCGAGATCACGGTGAAGAAAGTATGACCGGTTGGCCGCATTCTGGCGCGCTCCAATCCAGTCTGCTACTAGAGTGCGGCAATGTCGCTCTTAATTGCTTGGCGCGGCAGTGCCGTGGCTTCGCAACAGCAATGTGTCCATGCCGAAACCGCGCCCAGGTAAAGAAACGCACGGCGGGGTGCAATCCGTCGAGATCGCCACGCGGCTGCTCAGGGTTCTCGCCCATTCGTCGCGGCCGCTCCCGCTGACGAAGCTGGCCGCGGAAGCCGGCATGACACCGAGCAAGGCGCACCGCTATCTCAGCAGTCTGATGCGATCCGAGCTGGTGCGGCGCGATCCCGTCAACAACTATTACGATCTTGGCGCCCTCTCGCTCCGTCTCGGGCTCACGGCTCTGGAGCGGATCGACGAGATCGCCCTTGCCAGCGCGATCTTGCCCGGACTCTCGGAGGAGATCGGCGAAACCATCGTGCTGTCGGTCTGGGGCGAGCATGGGCCGACGATCATCCGCATCCAGGAGAGCTCGCGCGCGGTCAGCATGAATGCGCGCGTGGGCTCGGTCCTGCCGCCGACCACAACGGCGACGGGGCTGGCGTTCAGCGCGTTTTTACCGGAGGCGACCGTCCGCGCCGCCGCGGCGCGCACGAAGGATTGGTCGATGTCCGAAGGCCCGCCGCCCGGCTCGCAGCGCAGGACGCGGTCGAGCCTAGAGGAGGTGCGCGAGCGGCGCATGGCGCGCGACGTCGGCGTGTTCTTGAGCGGCGTCAGCGCGCTCGCAGTCCCGATTTTCAACCACGAGTCGCGCGTCGTCGCGGCGCTGACCGCGTTGGGTCGGGAAAGCTCGTTCAATGTCGACTGGAACGGCGCCGCGGCCCTGGTGCTGAGGCGCACGGCCGACATGATATCCCGCCAGCTCGGCTACGTGGATCACGGCCAGGCGCTGGGCAGCGCGCCGGCGCATCAGGGTCCGCCGCGCCGCGCCCGCGGCGCCGCAAGCTGATTCAGTGCCGCTTGTCGGGCGGACATTGCTCCCAATATGCGTCCTTGTGCTCGCGCAGAACGACGCCCCGCGTGGCGATTTCGACCCCGCGGGCGCCCCGCACGACCTCCTGCTTGTAGAAATCCTGGATCGGGAAGCCGTTCACGTTGATTTTCAGCGTGCCGCGCGGTGACTCGAACGTGGCCTTGCGCAGCATGCGGGCGAAGCCCAATCCATCGTCGACGTGTCCGTTCAGTTTGCGGACGGCGTCGGCGATCATCCGCGCGCCGTCGTAGCCGGTGACGGCGAACAACGAAGGGGCGTGGCCGAAGCGGGCGGT
>Ga0310811_10009704_pt1 | contig 12440 bp, 20 predicted proteins | sample YCmetagenome_FD_207642 | JGI IMG/M metagenome (GOLD analysis project Ga0310811, IMG submission 207642) | Soil microbial communities from experimental microcosm in Duke University, North Carolina, United States - YC | ecosystem: Engineered > Artificial ecosystem > Soil microcosm > Unclassified ... | reverse complement strand
AAGTACCCGAGCGAGCGCCCGATGTCGGCCGAGGAGCGCGCGGAGGCCCAGCGCCGGATGGAGGAGGAGCGGGCGAACGAGACCCCGGAGCAGAAGAAGGCGCGCCAGAAGCGCGAGCGCCAGCTCACCCGCTACACGGCGGCCGACCGCCAGCGCCACGAGCGGCTTTACGGTCCGGCCGCGCAGCGGGCTCGGGCGGCCGGAGCCGAGGCGGCGAGCGGTGTCGACCTTGTCCGCGGGGCGGAGCGCCCGAACCGTGCGGAGGGCTCCAACCGGAGCGCCCTGGAGGGCTAGGCACCACCCCGAAGGCCGGGCGGACTACGGTCCCCCGGCCTTCGCCATGCCTGGCCATTTGAGTGGGCTAGGAGTGCCGTAGAGCCACGAAACCCCCATTTGGTGCCTCGGGTATGGGTAGACCAATTCTAGCCATTTTGCCTGGTAAACTGTGGTATCCTAGGACACTAGGACGAAAATCTTGAAACTTTTTTGGCCATTTGCTAGGCGGAGCCCCAGGCTGGGGCCTATACTGATCTCGTTGGGCCGCAAGGGGCGGCCCGGACAAGGGGAGATCGAAATGAACGCCACCACCGCGAAGTGCGAGATCTGCAACCTCCGCCCGCTCCCGAGCCTGCGGGTTCGCGACGAGGCCGGGATGAGCCGGGACATGAAGTTCTGCGTCCCCTGCTACGAGGAGGGCCAGTGGGAGAACGTCCACAGCGACTACTCGCACGAGGGCTTCGAGACCGTCACCGTCAAGGGCTCCAGCTTCAAGAACAAGGCTGAGCTGGACGCCTGGAAGGCGGAGGTCCGCGAGGAGATCCAGCGCTGCTGGATCTGCAACCCGGAGCTGAACGAGGCGAAGATGGACTACACGCCCCGCGAGGGCACCACCCGCGAGGGCATGGTCATCAACGTCCCGATCCGCGCTGCCGCCCCGGTCAAGGCCATCATCACGGCCGCCCGCGTCGCCGGGCTCGACGAGATCAAGAGCACCGAGGCGGCCGCCATCAAGCAGCTCCGGGCGAAGGGCTTCGTCATCGAGGTCGGCAAGCACGGCGACGCGCAGCTGACCTGCGCCAAGCTGGGCTTCGTCCTCAACTGGGACGTCCGGGGGCGCTTCGTCACCGGCACGCTCGGGGACAAGAAGGTCCGGAACGTCTCGGAGCTGCTGCGCCTGACCAGCGTGGAGGCCTGAGGCCGGAGGGTCCGGCGCCCCTCCGGGGGCGCCGAGCCCAGGCACCTCAGTCCGACAAGGGGAGACCACCATGAAGTACGAGATCTACAAGCTGGTTGACGGCAAGTGGGCCCTCATCAGCCGCCACCGCAAATACCGGGCCGCCAAGAGCCACTTCGACTCGTACGTGCGGCAGGGCGGAGCGTCTTACGAACTCCGTCCGGTCCGCTAGGAGCCACAGAGAGCCCCGAAAGGGGCTCTCCCCATATCCGAGGCACCCCGCCCGACTTCGAGGGCGGAGAAGCCACTACAAAGGGCGGCCGGAGGGCTTCCCATCCTGGGGGCCATCCCGTAGGATGATTGCTGAGGGGCGGAGCAGCCGCCCGGACGAGGGGAGATCGAAATGGCGAAGCAGATGACCTCCAAGGACGCTCTGGAGAGCCTGCTCGGCGCGGCCGACGAGAAGTACGGCGACGAGATCGACTTCCAGGAGGTCGAGGAGGCGCCGTACAGCGAGGCCGCCACCGTCCAGATCAAGATCGGCAACCAGGTCTTCGAGCTGACGGCACGGTTCGTCGGGAACGTCTAGCAAATCGGGGCGGAGAGGGCTTCCCCTCCGCCCCATCATCGCGTATGATGGTACCAGTGGCGGGAAGTGCCGCCGGAGACAAGGGGAGATCGAAATGGCGAAGTTCAAGCTCGGTGACAAGGTCCGGATGACCGAAGCCTTCATCAACAGCCAGTCGCGGTACGTCCGCGCGGTGGACCGCGAGAGCCGGAAGCGCGCGGGTGTCGGGACCGTGGTCCAGGTCCGTAAGGGCGACTACGCGATCGAGTGGCAGAACGGCTACGGGATCGTGGCCGGTCGGCACCTCCGGGCGGCCGAGGGCAAGTAGCCCGACCAGGGGCGCCGGGAGATCGGCGCCCCACCGCTTTACTTCTGAACAGGGCTCGGCTAGGATGATAGCAGTGGGGCGAAGTCGCCCCGGTGACAAGGGGAGATCGAGATGGCCAAGATCACGAAGTCGGAGCTGGCGGAGCTGCTCGCGAGCGACGCGCGGGGCGCGATCCACTCCGCGTCGTACTACGCGGAGCGCTACACCATCCCGGAGCTGGAGGCGCTCGTCGAGGCGTACGGCTTCGCGAACCTCCACTCCCGCGAGGCGCGCCAGCTGTTCGACGCGGTGGCTTGGAGCCGGAGCCTCCGCACCAACAAGCGCCTCCGCAGCCGCGTGAACGGTCGGAAGTGCAGCACCTCGGAGAGCAAGGGCATCCTCCGCTAGACCCGATCGACCGGGCGGGGCACGGACGCCCCGCCCGGAGCTTCAGCAGACAAGGGGACCCGAAATGACCACCAACGTGCCGAAGGGCGCCGGACGCCCGGCCGCGCAGCAGCGGGCCGCGAAGCACGCGCAGCGCACACCGCTCCCGCCCAAGAAGGGCAGCCCGGCCGCCGAGGCCATCGCCGCGCGGAAGTGCGAGGGCGGCGAGGACGCGCACTACGCCCACATGGAGGCGAACGGCGAGTGCCCGTGGAACCACGGTAACGGCGAGGGCCACCCCGCCCCCGCTCCGGAGCCGGAGACGCCCATGGCCGAGCGGACCGTTGCGGAGCTGCGCAAGACCGCGCAGGCGCTCGGCGTGCCGGGCTACAAGATGCTTCGGCGAGGCGACCTTCTCAACGCCATCCTGGAGGCCGAGAAGGCCAAGGCGAAGACGGAGGAGCGCCTCTCCGGGCGGGACCTCGCCGCCGAGGTCTTCGCGACCGCTGAGAAGTCCAAGCCCGCCACCCCGGCGAAGGCGCCGAAGGCGAAGGCCGCTGAGCCGAAGGCGGAGGGCATCGACCCCGGCAAGGCGAAGTCCCTCACCAAGGCGCAGGCATTCCTGAAGGCGGCCGAGGAGCTTGGCTGGGAGCGTGTCTCCGAGGAGGCCGAGGCCACGGTCTACGCTGAGCTGGAGGATGTCTACGGCGTGTCGGTCGCGCGTGGCGACGAGCGCATCAGCATCGAGTGGCGGGCGGGCGTGTTCGTCGGTGAGACCTGCTACCACTCGCACCCGCTCCGGACGCCCCGGAAGGTCATCAACGCCTCGGCCGCGAAGAAGATCATGGCCATTCCGGCCGCTCAGGCTGACGAGGAGGCGCGAAAGGTCTCCGCCCACAAGTCGGCCCGCCCCCGGCGCGATCGGGCCGGAGAGGCCACTACAACGGCCCGGAAGGCACTTCCCTTCGACGTCGAGACCGCCTCGGACGAGGAGATCCTGAAGGCGGTCGCCGGGCGGGAGATCACGTGGACCAACTCGATCTCGGGCGCCGAGCAGAGCGCCCGCGTGACGGGCTCGCGGAACCGGATCGTCTCCGGCCGCAACGGAGCCCGCGCGATCGACTTCAACAGCCCGGCCGGAGCGTGCACCGTCCGGCTCTCCTCGATTGTTTCCGTTCGATAGCAGGGGGTAGCGCCACCTCCCCTCGTCCGCTAGGGTTGCCCTAGCACCAAGCAGACGAGGGGAGGTGCAGCGTGAGGGACTGGGTTTGGGCGAAGCCCCGTAAGGACTACACCTGGGACTAGGGTGTAGGAAGGCTCAGAGGTCGGGGGCGCGGTGGAGGAACCCGTGCCCCCGGTCGAGCAAGGCAGGCCCCGGGGAGACGTCCCCATGGCTAAAGCTCTGGCGACGGAGCGAGGTGGTTCGAGTCCACCAGGGGCACTTCTCGAAGTAGGGAGACCCCACCGTGAAGATCCAGGCCGAACTGATGGAGCGCGGGAAGCGCATCCACGTCGCGACCGAGGACGGCAGCCCCCTCCGCCTCGCCGATGTCATCCCCGGCGCGTACTTCCGGGAGCGCGAGGAGCGCTGGAGCGTCCCGCTGGGCATGGCCACCTGCCGCCTCCTCCGGGCGGAGTTCGGCGAGGCGCTGGAGATCGGGCCGCGCCTGTGGGCCTGGGCTGCTGCTGAGATCGAGGCCGAGAAGCACCAGAAGGCGCTCGGGACCGGCCTCGGAGCCGTTGAGCTTCCCGTGATCGAGCAGGGTTACCCCCGCCTCGCGCAGGCTCTTCAGTCCCGCCCCTACCAGACGCGCGGCGCCCGCTTCATCTCGGACGGCCGGGCCGTCTTGGTGGCGGATGACCCCGGGCTCGGGAAGACCACCACCACCATCGCAGGCATCGCGGAGTCCGGTGTGGAGGGTCCCTACCTCGTCGCAGCGCCGGTCGCGGCGATGAGCGACGCGTGGGAGCGCGAGATCCGCACCCGCCTCGGCGACTCCGCCCGGACCCACGTCGTCACCGGCTCGAAGGCCAGGCGCGAGAAGGCGCTGAGCCTCGCTCTCGACTCCTCCCCAGAGGAGGCTCGCCGGACGTGGGTCATCATCAACATCGAGATGCTCCGCACGAAGTCCTGGTGGGACTGCCCGGAGTGCGGCGACCGATGGGAGGCGAGCGACAAGCCGAAGTCCTCCATCGTCGACTGCGGCCACAACCCCCAGCGCGTCAGCACGGTTCACGTCCACCAGTTCCACGAGCTGTTCGGCTACCGCTGGGGTGCCATCGTTATGGATGAGTGCCAGCGCTCGCTCCTCCGGAACACCGGCAAGCAGAGCCAGACGCGGTCCGGCGCGATGCTCCTCGAAGGGGACCTGCGCATCGCCCTCTCCGGCACTCCCATGCGGGGCAAGCCTCAGCGCCTCTGGGGCGTCCTCAACTGGTTGGACCGCAAGCGTTTCAGCTCCCGCTGGGCGTTCATCCAGCGGTACTGGGAGGTCACCGCGTCCGGCTACGGCGGGGCGCTGGAGATCGGCGACTTCATCGAGGAGCGCGCTGACATCTTCAACACCGATCTCGACCGGTACATGCTGCGCCGGAGCAAGCTAGAGGTCTCGCCGGAGCTGCCGAAGAAGGCGTACATGGGGACTCCGCTCGACCCGGAGGTCAACCCGGACTGGGAGGTGGCCGTCTGGCTCCCGATGACTCCGGCGCAGGAGAAGGCGTATGCCCAGATGCTGGCGACGGGCACGGCGGAGTTGAACGGGAGCAACCTCAACGCGGTCGGCATCCTCGCCATCCTCACGCGCCTCAAGCAGTTCGCCTCCTCGCACGGCAACGTCATCGTCCACCCGGACGGCTCCGAGGAGTTCCGCCCGGCCGCTCCGTCGAACAAGCTCGACTGGCTGGAGCAGTTCCTCATGGAGCGCAACATCATCGGGGACCCGGACGAGGAGCCGACTGGCAAGGTGGTCATCGTCTCGCAGTTCACCTCGCTGCTCTCCCTGTGCGCCAACAAGCTGTTCGCGGACTACGGGCTGAAGTACGCCCGAATCACCGGCGCCGTCACCGGCTCCAAGCGGCAGCACGAGATCGACCGCTTCAACGACCCGGACTCCGGCGTCAACGTCATGTTCCTCAACACCTTGGCGGGCGGAGTCGCGATCACGCTCGACGCGGCCGACGACATGGTGTTCCTGGATGAGACTCACGTCCCGGACGACCAGAAGCAGGCCGAGGGTCGCATCGACAACCGGCGCCCGGAGGTCAAGGTGGCTCAGCGGCGCTACTGGTACCTCAAGAGCCTGGAGACGATCGACGAAGCGATTGCCCGGACGAACGCCCGACGCGAGGCCGACCAGAGTTGGCACTTGGACGGCCGTCGTGGTGTGGAGTACGCTCGGGAAGTCTTCGCAACCATGGAAGAGATGCAGGCCAAGGCGAGGGGAAGGTAATGAACGAGCAACCGGACCGCACCGAGGACGCGCTGCTGGACCTCCAGCACCAACTGGCGCGAGTCGGCATCAGCGCCGAGCGGATCGAGGGCGAGAACGCCCTGATGGCCGACCTCGGCGGAGCCGCCTACAAGTACACCATCGAGAAGCAGTAGCCGGAGGAGGCCGCAGTGAAGCGAACCCTGATCGCCCTCTGCGGCCTCCTGCTGGCCGTAGCCGTGATGATTGGTCTGGGGGTAGCCGAGGGTACCCCCGCGCCACAAAACACGCCGAGCGTGGCTCCTAGGCCATCCAAATGGTGACCGTTGTGGCAAACCTCCTGGCGCTTGCGCTCGCGTTCTACCTCGGCGCCCACTGGGCCCGGGAGAGCGAGCGTCGGCGCTTCGCACGCGGGGACATCACGCGCTTCGAGGCGGACCTGTTGCGGAGCCGAGGACGGAGGGTGTCTCCGGACCCGTCAGCAGCACCGATCGTCAGCAGAATCCGGTTCGTCCGTCGCCGGTAAACCTGAAACAAAGATGCAGGTCTAGCCCCATCTCCGACGCCTAAGGTAGGCTCGGATCGACCACGAGGAGATCGAAATGTCCAAGCCCCCGAGCAAGACCGCAGAGAACTACCGCGAGCCCGACTTCGCCGCCATCGTGGCGAAGGACATCACCCCGCTCCAGGAGCACTTCGCGGACTGGGTGGTGGAGAAGACGGGCATCACCTTCGGCACCGCCAAGGAGATGGCCTCCTTCCGCGAGGGCCTGCGGATCGGCACCGCCCTGCGCGGCTCGCACCAGGCCTCGCCGGAGAACCAGGAGCGCCTCGCCGAGGCCAAGCGTGCCCGCGAGGCGGCCGAGGCCGAGGAGACGCCCGCACCGGCGAAGAAGGCCGCGCCCGCCAAGGCCGCGCCCGCGAAGGCGGCCGCCAAGAAGGCCGCGCCCCCGGCCGCCGCGCCGGAGGAGAGCAAGCCCCCGGCGAAGCGTGCCCCGGCCAAGAAGGCCGGTGGCCGTCGCCCGGCCGCCGCCGCCACGTCCGCCTCGGACGAGGAAGAGGCGCCGTTCTAGGCTCCCGGTTGGTAACCGGGCGGAGAGGGATAACCACCCTCTCCGACAAGCATCACTCCTTCCGGTGGGAGGGGCGCCCCGAGGTCGGGCGGGCATTCGGGGCGCCCCGCCGGTAGGCGAGATATGCTAGGTGAGAAGGTCGCCGGGGCTGAGCATCCGCTTCTTCATCCCCTTGTCGGGCGTGGCTCGTCCCGGCGACCCTCTGGCTTAGCATTGGAGACCAAGGAGTCCGCTATGTCAGGTGTCAAAGGTCGCCGCATCATCAAGCCCCAGGTGATGGAGCACTTCCAGAAGGCGCCGGGGTCCATCATCTTCGTTGGCGAACTCGCCAGCAGGCTCAACGTCTCCGAGACCCAGGTCCAGGAGTGCATCGCCACCATCCTACGCCAGAACGACATGCCCGGCCTCCAGGTCGAGGCGCGCGGCCGGAGCTGGCGCTACCGCCCCGAGGCGGCGCCGAAGGAGGCCAACAGCAGCAAGCGAATGTTCGAGGAGATCGGCCCGGCACGGGACGGCTCCATCATCATCCAGGACGACGGCGGCAAGCTTTACCGAGCCCAGGAGCTGTAGTGTCCCTGCCCATCATCCGAACCTCCGAGCGCCGCGACTTCGGCCGCTGTGAGTGGAGGTGGTGGCACGCCTGGCGTATGGGTCTCGTCCCGCTCGGCGAGGACAGCCCGGCGCTCATCTTCGGCTCGTGGGTCCACGAGGCGCTCGCCGCGTGGTACTGCGGCCCGGGGCTCCTGCGTGGCCCTCACCCCGCTGAGACCTTCGAGAAGGTCTCCGACGCGGAGCTCATGCACATCAAGACGGAGGCGCGCGGGCGGGGCAACTCCAGCGGCACGGAGTTCTTCATCGAGGAGAAGTTGGTGCCAGCGCTGGAACTGGGCAAGGCGATGCTCGACGGGTATGTGGAGTGGTGGGGGCTCGACGACTCCTGGAGTGTGATCGAGCCGGAGCGGTCCGGCGAGGTCGACGTGCTGGATCCGGTGACCCGCAAGCCTATCGCCATCTACGGCTTCACCTATGACCTCATCTACCGCGACCTCACCACCGGTCAGGTGATGCTCGGCGAGCACAAGACCGCGAAGGCGATCACCACCGATCACCTCCCGCTTGACCCGCAGGCGGGCTCCTACTGGGCCATCGCGTCGACGCACCTCCGGCATGCCGGTCTCATCGGGGCGCGCGAGTCGATCCACGGCATCACCTACAACTTCCTGCGCAAGGCGCTCCCGGACGACCGGCCGCGTAACGCGAACGGCCACTACACCAACCTGCCCAAGAAGGAGCACTACATCGCGGCGCTCGCCGCCGAGGGCATCGCAACCGTCGAGCAGTCCTCCCCGAAGTCCGGCCCGATCGCCATCGAGAAAGCCAAGCTGGAGGATCTCAAGACGGCCGCCAGCTTCGCGTGCATCGAGGTCTTCGGGGAGCCGTCCGCGTCGCAGCCGAAGCCGTTGTTTGAGCGGGAGTTCGTCTACAAGTCCGCCCCACAGCGGGCGCGGCAGATCGAACGCATCGGTCTGGAGGCCAAGCGGATGATCGCCCTCCGCGAGGTCGGCCTGCCGGGGCTCCTGAAGAACCCCACCAAGGACTGCCACTGGGACTGCAGGTTCAAGGACCTGTGCGTGCTCGACGAGGAGGGCGGAGACGTGAAAGACTTCCGCCGCAACATGTTCCGCCAGCGGGACCCGTACGCCAACCACCGCAAGTCGACTGAGGAGAACTGATGGATGGACTACTGGCCGCGCTGCTCGGCAAGAAGCAGACCGAGGCGAATCGCCCGGGTGTCGGGCGGAAGCCCCTGAGTGACCGGGAGCGGGCTCGGGCGACCGGGCAGCGGGGCAAGCGCTTCGCCCCGGCGCAGAGCCCCTCCACCGCCGTGGCGGGGAGCTACATGCTTGGCGGCCTGGGCGGAACCCCCAAGCAGCGCCTGGACTTCTTCGGCCAGATGGGCCGCAAGGAGACGCTCCGCAAGGGGCTCGCGCGGCTCTCGCCCGCCATGTCGCGCCGGGCGCGGCGCCGGTCGGTGGAACACATGAAGATGCTCGCTGTGGCGGAGGAGTTCGCCCGGGGCGAGGAGCGCACCGGCCGGACCCGCTAGTGGAGAGCATGAAGACGCGCGGCTGGCGCGAGGTCGACTCCGCCCTGAGGAGGGTGCGGAGCCTCCACGGTCTGGGCCGCGTTGGCAAGGCAGACAAGGACTACATCGAGACGCGGCTGGAGGAAGCCCTCGCGCGGATCGTCTCGATGCCCGAGGAAGACAAGCACGGCGACCCGATCGGAGGTGAGTGATGGCGCGGGCAGCACTGGAGGTCGATCTCGACTCGTTCCAGGAGTCGCAGAACTGGATGATCCACGCCATCCCGGGGCAGGGCAAGACAATCTGGGCAACCGGGGCGCCGAACTTCTCGCTGTGGAGCGCGGAGCCGGGTGCCATCTCGGCCAAGAACTTCGGCCGCGCGGGCGGGCTCGTCCGGATCAGGACCTGGGAGGACGCGATCGAGTGCCGCCGGGCGCTCCTCGCCGGTGAGTTCGATCACCGCACGTGGGTGATCATCGACACCATCAGTTCCTTGCAGAACAAGAACATGACCAGCGTCGTGGACCGGGCCGCGAAGGACAACCCCAAGCAGGACCCTGACATCCCGGCGATCCCGCACTACCAGAAGCAGCAGAACTCGCTGAAGCGCTGGGTGGAGCAGGTCGTCGACTACCCGAACGTCAACAAGATCTGGCTCGCACACACGCTCCGGATCGAGGACCAGGATGGCGGGGCGCAGCTGATCCCCACGATCCTGGGCGGAGCCGACAAGGGTTACCCGATCGCGCACTACGTCATGGGCCTCATGAACACGGTGGGGTACATGGAGATGCGGTCGAAGGAGGTCGACGGGAAGAAGCGTATGGTGCGCCGCATCCTGTGGCAGCCGTACGAGAACCCTGACACCGGCGTGCGGTACCTCGCCAAGGACCACTTCGGCGCTCTCGGGACGTTCACCGACAACCTGAACTTCCAGGGGCACCTCGATCTCGTCGAGGCGAAGAAGCAGCAGAACCAGGAACCGAAGGAGCCCGCCCGCAAGGCGGCACCCCGGCGCGGCCGGGCAGTCGAGGAGGAAGCGTAAATGGGCAAGATCAAGTGGGGTACGACGGCCGCCGACATCGACGGCGCCGAGGAGCGCGAGAGCGAGTTCGAGCCGTACGACGGCCCGACGCCCCCGGCGAACATGGTGCTGCGGTGCCGCAACCAGTTCGTCCGGATCGTGGACTTCAACTCCGGCAACAAGGGTCTCTACATGATCTGGGTCGTGGACGAGCCGAAGTCGTCCGAGAAGGCGAAGTACAACGGCTACAGCTTCCACGAGCGGATCGCCGACACCCCCGGGCAGGACTTCAAGATCAAGCAGTTCATGCGGGCGCTCGGCGGCACCGGGCGCCACTGGGCCAACACGATGGCGGCCGAGGACGACCGGGGCAACCTGACCGTCCAGAAGTTCGGCAACATCGTCGTCAGCAAGGAACTGCGGGTGCGCGTGTCGACCTCCCGCGAGACCTACGAGGGCGAGGCACGGGCGCGCATCAACCGGTGGCTGCCCAAGCAGGAGGACGAGGCCATGGCGGAGGATGAGGCCGAGGCGAACGGCGACGACTCCGGTGACGCCCCCTTCTAGGGGCTAGCGCCACCGTCTAGACCAGTACTATCCTTCGATTGACCGGGCCGCTCGCTGACCCTAGCGAGCGGCCCTTGGTCTCTTCCGGATGGTTCTCTGAAGGAGCGTCATGAAGAAGCTCATCCCCGGTCTCCTCGTCGCACTGGTGTTCACCGGCGCCGGGAGCTGCGACACCAAGCCCGGACCCGTCAACATCCCGACCTCCCCGGCGCCGAACGGCGACCCGAGCCCTGGCGGCCGGTGCAATGGCGGGCCGGACCACAAGATCACGATCGACGGCAAGCAGTACGAATGCTACGACCGCAAGTGGCGTCCGGTACAGTGACGCTCGTTCGCGCGACAGGCCGGATGGAGCCTGAGAACTTCATCCGGCACCTCAACGGAAGGCACAACCAGGCAGGAGAACTCTCCAGCCTACGGCGCATCGATGAGCACGCGGTCCGCTCCGAGAAGGACCGCAGCGTATGGGAGGCGTACCACGAGCGCCTCCACGTCACGAGGGAGTATGACCATGAGCATCCCGCACATTGACGAACTCGACCCGTCCGAGCCCCTCATCCTCAAGCCGGGCGAGAAGATCCACCTCACGAACGGCCGGGCGGATGGCAAGACCGTCACCATACAGGCACAGGAGCCGGGCTCGCTCGTCGGCCGCATCATCGGCGGAGGGATCGTCGCGATCGCCTGCGTCTTCGTCCTCCTCGGCTCGACTGCTGGCGTCATCATGCTCATCAACTTCATCACGAGCCAGGCCGCGCGATGAGCGGCCACCTTCTCAAGCGCCGCAGCCGGGTCGTCGTGCTCGGGTGCGGCCCGGCCGGGCTGTTCGCCGCCCACGCCGCGAAGTCCCGAGGCGCCGACGTCCACATCTTCTCGAAGAAACGCCGTAGCGAGATGTACGGCGCTCAGTACCTCCACTCCGGCATCCCCGGCCTCACCGACGATCAGCAAGCGGGCACCGTCGAATACCGCCTCATCGGCGAACTCGACGACTACCTGACGAAGGTCTACGGCGAGGTCATCCCCGAGCGCTCCGCCATCTCGAAGGACAAGCTGGTTGGCGTCTACCCGGCCTGGGACATCCGGCGCGCGTACCACGCCGCCTTCGAGCGCTACCGCGAGGACATCATGAATGAGCCGCTCTCGGCCGCCAGCATGATGCCCATCATCATGGAGTTCCGCCCGGCTCTCGTGATCTCGACCATCCCGGCGCCGACGCTGTGCACCAACCCGAACGGGCACGCCTTCGATACCCGGAAGATCTGGGCAGTTGGTGACGCCCCGGAGCGCGGGATCTTCGCCCCTCGGCCGAACGAGGAGCCGAACGTCATCTGGTACAACGGCGAGTCGAGCCCGGCGTGGTACCGCTACAGCCTCATCAACGGCTACGCCGCGATGGAGTGGCCCGAGACGGTCAAGCCCTTCGCCGACAACCTCGCCGAGGTCCAAAAGCCCATCGCGACGTCGTGCGACTGCTGGATGGGCGCCAAGCGGACTCGCGTCGTTCGGATGGGTCGGTATGGCGCGTGGAACCGGCACGGCCACTCGCACCAGGCCTACTGGCGCACGCTGGATCTGTTGAAGGAGATGAAGATCTGATGGGGCACGACGAAGAGGGCTTCGCAACATTGGAAAACTGGCGGCGCCGGGCGGAGCGGGCGGAGGCGAACGTCGTGGCACTCAACTCGCAGCTCAAGCAGGCGGAGAATGACCTCTCGGCCGCCCGCCGGAAGCAGGCTGCCATCTGGGACGTACTCCTCAAGGCGGTCGACAGCCCCCTCATCAGCGAGGAGGAGACCTCGCTCCTGACCCTGGCTAACATGGTC